>Ga0255755_1000203_pt1 | contig 64934 bp, 66 predicted proteins | sample 011ome_18_FD_179955 | JGI IMG/M metagenome (GOLD analysis project Ga0255755, IMG submission 179955) | Coastal salt marsh microbial communities from the Groves Creek Marsh, Skidaway Island, Georgia - 011501BT metaG (version 2) | ecosystem: Environmental > Aquatic > Marine > Intertidal zone > Salt... | reverse complement strand
AAATTCATCTTCATCCACGTCTAATTTATCCAATAAAATTTGCATTGCCTCAACTATAATCATATGTTCTTCATCTTCTGTAAATTGACTTTGTGTATCTTCACTTTCTTGAAGGCGGTCCCATTCTGTTACAAAAAATTTATTTAAGTTTTCATACCAAGTTTTATTCAAGTTGATAGTCGGTATATATTTTACTAAAAATATATCATTTATAATTTGGTTAGCAACATCATGACACATTTTATCTGTAAACCCCATTACTTATTCAATATTATATTATATGTAGAAAATACTTTATGTCTTTTCTCAAAACAAGATTTGTGTTATAATGAAAAAAGTATATAATTAGACACTAACATAATAAGTATATTGATAGTAGACAATGAATAATCAAGTTTATGAAGATAATTATACAAACATAGTTGAACCCAAATATGGAATTAAAAGGGATGTTTCTAGTGATGAAATACTTACGAGTAATATATCCAATAATCACTCTTATTCTATTACCCAAACTGAACGAGTCGATATGACCTCATATGAAACGTATAGTATAGACCCAATCGGATGTAAGGACGCTGACGATGCGTTTTCTATATATAGTGAAAACGATAAACTATATTTCGCAATCCACATCGCGGACCCAACTGAATACATCGATTTAAATTCTAATTTATGGAATGACATTGTGAAGAGAACAACAACCAAATATCCATCAAATCGTGCTCCAATTCACATGATGCCAGACCAAGTGTTAGAATTATCCAGCTTACAAGGAACACAAGAAGGTAATACTAAAAATGCGATTACAGTATTATCTGAAATTAATTCAACCACCTATGAACCTATTAACGAAATCAAATTATTATTTACCACCATTTTTGTAAAAAAGGAGAACGCATTCAGTTATAATAGTGCGTCAGTCGTTTGCGACGAAATGAGTGCGTTTACTATAGGATTAAAAATAAGCGAAACATTGAAAACGAGACGTTCATTAAAAACAAAAGGAATCAAATTAAATGAAGTTTCCACAGCATACCCGATATATGAAGATAATCACGTCTATTTATACGAAGATACACAACAAGAACGAATGATGAAGCAAATGATTGCGGAATTTGCCATTTTCGCGAACTCTTTTGTAGGTGAATATTTAAAAATAAATTTAAATACAGGTATTTTTAGAACGTGCAATGCGAGTGAATGGTTACAAACCGTGTATAATGAAATATCAGGCGAAGAATTATTACAGGAAATAATAACGAATGGTATTCGCGCTGATTATATGGCTAACATAGAATCACACGATTTGGTAGGGATGCCCGAATATTGTCATTTTACATCACCCATTCGTCGTTTATCCGATTGCGTATGTCATTATTTACTGAAATACATTTATTTCAAACATAAACATTCGATTATACCATTTTCCGAGCAAGAATTAGACCAATTAGCCACCAGATGTATGAAAACGACACGATTTGAGAAGAAAAATCAATATTTAGACATCAAATTTCGTTTATTACAAGTGATGGCAAATATGATTTTTGAGAATAAAAAAATAGACATAGAATATTACATTACTGGATATAGTGGGTTATTTTTGAATATCATCATTTGTAATATAAATAATTTCCACGTTCATATGTCATATACATTACGTGTTCGTGATTATGTAAAGGAGATTAATCCAAAAGAGAAGAATTCGTTAAGTGTTACGCACGTAAATTGTTTTACGAATTATGATGAAAATACCATACCCGAATTAGACGCGCACATATTGAAATAAATATCCCGAATGTATATAGTAATGTTCTCAAAACTAATAACTATATTAGCAAGTATAAGTGCGGTAGATTCAACCAACATTTATAACTATTATGAGTTGGCAGTCCAAAAATGGTGTAGTGACGATTATATGATTCACGGACTCTGGCCGCAAATAAATAGCACAGCCTATCCTGAAAACTGCAAAAGTGTGTCTTACATAAAACCCACCGGTAAACTATTGACCGATATGAATGCGTATTGGCATGCGTGTGATAGTACATTATGGGAACATGAATGGAAGAAACATGGGTCATGTATGCAAGAACAAAACAATATAGATGAGAACACATTTTTCAATACAACCATTTCACTCTTTTTGGAGAACACAAGCCTATTAGATAAATGCGAAAACGATGATTGTATAGTGGCGTGTTTCGATTTGGACTATAAACGGATTGATTGTGAATAGATTACATGGTAGTCTCACAATTCACAAATAATCGTACACATTTTTCCGTATGTAAACAATAATACCTTAGTTTTTGAAGCATCATTTCACCTAACCCAATATTTTGATAATCTTGTCGTATCATAATATTATCAATATACCCCATTTGATTTACATTATTCGTGCTATCGGCAATAATGACGGTCCCAGTGCCAATTATTACATGAGTATGTACGTCTTCCACTACGAAAAACACGTATTCGTTTTCTAATTGATGTAATATTTCACTATTTCGTAACATTGTCCTATCAATATCAGATAATAGCCCCATTACATCATAATATGAGTGTTGTAAATCGCGAGATTGTAATTTACGGATACAAAATGTGTAACCTTGTAATACAAATATAGAGTTCATTGATTAGACTATTTTTACATTTTTCCAAATACAATAAAAAATAGGTACATTTAACAAAACGAGATTTGTCGGCGTGTTATAGGTGGATTTATGAACGCAGGAACATATTCATACGGTTGTTCCCAGCATTCATCATTTTCATCGTCAAATTCCTCATTATATTCTATATCATCATCTTCGTCATCAGAATATATTATTTCATCAACTTCAATATCATAGTATTCATCTACTCCATCAAAAAGAACTCTTTCAAATAGCGAAAACAAGTCTGTAAAAAAAGACATCTACTTATATACACCGAGCATTTTTTATACTATTTTTGATTATATTTGATTATATTTGATTATATTCAAATGGCAGATACTTCGTTCATTCTCTACTAAACGTCTGCCCCCCGATAAAAAAGACTATATACAGTCTTTTTTATCTTTTATGTTTTTATTTTGCTGGATTACTCTCCCTCATTTCTACGTTCGCGTTCTTTTACCAATTCCCATTTCAGATGGTCTACGAATTCGCCATTCATTTCTGCCCTGATGATACGTGCTATTTTGGCAGCAATAGGGTCACCATACACAGGTGGCGTATTTTGAACGAGGTCCTTCCATTTCCATTCAAGAACCATTTCCCACATAATATCATCGACATCTTCTCCCTCCGCTTTCGCTAGCAATATGGTTCCAATTTGAATAGCTAACTGACTACCAGAATCAGGTGGCGTAGCATCAAGTAAAACCTGAAATTCGTCGGAAAGAGACCTCATTATATTCGTACGATTAGTTACGTGGTTGGTGTAATTATTTGTTATATCTACTATCATCAAAAGCTTTTCAATTTTATGTTTTGTTGGCGTTCTCTTTCATTCACGTTTGAATACAAATTTGTCATCTACATATCGTTCTAGTCGTTCATATAACAAATACGAGTAATTCTCAATATAGTATCCTATTCCTATCCCTCCAACGATAAATCCAGTCGCGTAGATTGAGAACAATGATATAGGTTCCATAACTATACTAAAAATATATATTTATCTAAAAATCGTATAAACACAAGAATCCGATAATAGTAAAATACTAAATATGTATCGGTCAAACGCATTAAACACCCAGAATACATTATTAATGAGTAATCTGATGGATTTTTATAACAATCACGGTCATTTGGAAAAAATGATGAAAATTATTAATGGCGAATCTGAAATATCCCTTCGTATAGTAGATTGGTTTGTAACAAATTTTGCCAAGAAATACTACACAGTATATGAATTAACCCAAACAGTAGGCGATACCGAGACAAATAGCCGATTTAAAGTATATAACGATTACAAATTAAAATTAAAGGCTTATTCTAAAAAACGGTTTGACCCCTTTTGTCGTTGGGATAGAATTTCGATTCCATATAATGAAAACCAGTTGATGGAAACGACCATAGGGCAATTGAATTTCTTTAAATGGGCGATTGAAAACAAAATAGTAGATTATATCAAAAATAATTACGAAACTATTGAAAATGATATGAATAAGCGTAATGTAACTACCAAAAAGCGCGCCACACTAGATAATATAGTAAACGAGAAACCCGAAACTACCAATTCAAAAACCCGAAAACGCCGCGAAGAACTATCTATTTCAGCATGTAAAACAATAAAAAAAGAAAATGTAAAGATTGTTGTAAAATTTAATTAGGTATTGTTTTTAGTTTTATGTAGAATATGGCGAGTTAGGTGGTGGTGGATTAACCACTCCATTTTGAATAAGAATATTTTGAATAAACTGTTCTATTTGTGAAATCCACTTAATCCCTGGGTCGTTTGCGTCAGTATCGATATAAGACGCATCTTCATTCGTTAATAGGTCAAGTACTTTGGTTGAGTTTGTATTAGGTTGATTACAATCCCAACTACCATATTTTCCGAGCCAATCATCGTGATATTGTTTGCATTTTGTAAGATAAGAAAGTTCGATTCCCCCTTCTCCATCTCTCGAACGCTTGTGAATCCGGTTAAAACATACATCCGCATCAGCATTAATATAAATATGCCCTGCTACTTTGTAATCCTTTTCGTGCTCGTTTGCCATTAAACAATAAATTTTATAGTCTAAATCTGTAATTAAGCCATCATCATGCAACATTTTTGCGAATATTTGTTTATCTGCGTCAATCGAGCGTTCACATATTAGCATATCACAGTTCGGGTTATTACGAATCGTATCGCGTATCAAGGTTAAACGTGTAGTTAGTGCCATAACTTGAAATTGAAACGCATATTTAGAAGGTTCTGCGTAAAATTTTTGTAAAATGGTTTGTCCGTCGTTGTCGGTGACCGTTTCCCAAATATCAACCGGTTCTTTTACAAAAACTATGTTTTTTTTATCTTTGAACCGCTTATGTAGCTCTTGGACGACGGTAGTTTTACCAGCCCCGATGTTTCCCTCGATAGAAATAATAACTGGTTGGCACATTTTAGAGGATTGATTATAAATAATCACAATATTATTTTTGGTATAGATACGTTACTCTGGATAATTCAATTTTTTATTCACAGATAAAAATAGGTAGATATTGTATACAGTAATGGAGACCATTCCTACTACCGAACTCGAAGAGATTGCGATATCCGTAAAAACAGTTGAAGAACCGACTAAATCAAAACGTCTATCTTTCGTAGAGGAATTGAAAGAGACCGTTAGCGACCAAGATTTTAAACAAAAGTCAGGGTCCTACGTCGCATTTACGCTGGAAATGTATCGTGTGTTGATGGGTACTTTGCTGTTATTCTTTGTTCCTCAAAAATGCGGGAATGACTTGTGTACTCCATCACAAATACTAAACCATACAGATAGCTTGTATATTGGTAACATCTCCGTAAACTTCGCTACATTTGTTGCGTTTTTCGTGATGTATGTGATTGAACTACGTCGCGAGAATAAAATGATTTCTTACTTAGAAGTAAATAAGGAATTTCCGTCGGATAATGATGCGGTTGGAGAGGCATTGTTACTTTTACCTGAAAATAAACGAAATGTCTTACTTACATTAGATGGTTCTTACCAAAAGTCTTGTTACATTGCTGCTGTATTTTATCTCGCTAACTCTATTTATAGTGGATTCACTATTTATGATAACTATTATGATAGCAAAACAACCACTGTATTCGTAACAAATTTACTATTTTTAGTAGGCAAGCTAATTGATGCTTACGGATTAGCCAATACTAAAACAAATATCTTTTATTCCGCATATCTTAAGGACAAAGTCCAATACAATTATGCCGACCCCGATAAGGTCAAAGAAGAGCCCCGAGTTACCGAATTAGCGGATGTGTATCCAGAACCAACCGAGCCTACTGAACCCGCATAATTAGAGTGCGGAGGTTGGTTTATAAAACAATAAATCTAAAAACTTACTTGTTGTAGGGAACTCATCGTCGCCGTAAATATCTTGTAATAATAGCCATTCAAACATACCTCCCATATACATATATACATCGGTAAATCCCAATCGTGTCAATTGTTTCGCTTTAATTTCAACACTCTCTTCATTCGCATTCTTTCCATATATTGCGAATTTCGGTGTAAAATCATATTGATTTAGATATTCATTTATCACTTTCTCTTCCGTTTGATAAGAAATTGTATTTTTAATCAAGCAATGTTGTTCTGTAGATGGTAATGTATTAATAATTACATAGTCCTTGGGATTTGATATAATATGTTGCATGTCTTCAAATGATATTCTTTTATGAGTTTTTTGGAAAAATCCATTAAACATGGTTAGTATGTGTGTATGAATACTTCTATATTTTTTACAGAAAATTGATTAAAAAACTATCATGAAAACATATGTAACTTATAATAAGACCAAGCAACATGGATCTTTCTCAACGTAAATTAGTAAAGTCTGAATGGGAATCAATTGAGATTCCGGTTTCTTCCCAGGAAAAGGAGATTCTGCAAATGATAAAGGCGGGGTATCATGATGTTGATATACATACCAATTCCCAACAGTCATTGTTCTCATTTGTAAAAATAGAGCAGAACCAGGGCACAGAATTGTTATTGTTTCAGAAATATTTTGAAACCCAACTAAAAGAAATTATAAAAAAATATGGAAAAAACTCGCAAGAATTACTGAATATTGATTTCCCAGGAGCCGGTGGGAAGTTGAAATCGCTGAAAAGCATTGACAAACTACGTATTGAGAACCTTGAATTAAAAATTAACGACAACAAACAACACATTTTTGAATACATATTGATTGACATGATACACAATTTACTAAAAAATATATACAAACGTAAGCAAAAATATTCGTTCTACTTGTATACTCTATTACAGCTACGAAAGGCGACTATTACTGGTTTGAATACGCATTTTACGGATGTAATGAACCAAATCGTTAGTTATGTAAATTCCTTTACAAAGACGAGCGAAATTATTACGAATGCTTACGAGTTTATTGAAAAAAATCCACACCTTTTAAAGTATGAAGACAAAACACTCTTCCAACATCAGAAACAAATCTATACTATTTGTAGACCTCAACCAGAAGAGACATTTGTCCCCAAGTTGATATTATACACTGCTCCTACCGGCACGGGTAAAACGCTAACCCCAATTGGTCTTTCTGAAAATTATAGAATTATCTTTGTATGTGTAGCCCGTCATATCGGACTCGCCCTAGCAAAATCCGCAGTTACCATGGAAAAGAAGGTAGCATTCGCATTTGGTTGTGACACCGCTTCTGATATTCGGTTACATTATTTCTCAGCAGTCGACTACACCCGTAACAAACGTTCCGGTGGAATTGGTAAAGTCGACAATAGTGTAGGAACGAATGTAGAAATCATGATATGTGACGTTCAGTCTTATCTTACTGCGATGCATTATATGTTAGCGTTTAATGAAGCTGAAAATATCATTACCTATTGGGACGAACCGACTATCACAATGGATTACGAAGACCATGATTTACATGCTACAATCCATTCTAATTGGGTAAATAACAAGATTCCTACCTTAGTTCTCTCCTGTGCTACATTACCAACCCAAGATGAATTGTTACCAGTATTTCACGATTTTAAAGCAAATTTTGAAAATGCCGAAATCCACACAATTACCAGTTACGATTGTCGTAAATCGATTTCCATTCTGGACAAGTCCGGGCAGTGTGCGTTACCACATTATTTGTATGAAGACTATTCTGATATGATAAAATGCGCTCGTTACTGCGAATCGAATAAGACCCTCCTTAGATATTTTGATTTACGTGAAATTATTCGTTTTATTGAATATGTAAATTCACAAGGTTTAATTGATGAAGACAATATGATTGATGCGTATTTTACGGGCAATGTTACAAACATTACTATGAATAAGTTAAAGGAGTACTACCTCGATTTGCTATTTCAGATTAACGAAGATGATTGGGGCAATCTATACAAATATCTACAAAACACGCGAACTAAGAAATTCGAAACGTCCAAGTCCACATCTAGACCTGGAACTACAGGTGTTTCTATTACCACCGCAGACGCATACACGTTAACTGACGGACCTACAATTTTCCTGGCTGACGATGTAGATAAAATAGGTAAGTTCTATATTCAACAAACCAATATTCAAGCCTCTGTCTTTGAAACGATTCTGTCAAGAATTACAAAGAATGCGGATTTGATTAAGCGAATCGAATTTCTGGAGGGGGAAATATTATCAAAAGAGACTAAAAATAGCAATTATGACGACTCGAAGACCGTACGAGAAAGCGGTCGTCTATGTAAAGAATCTCAAGAGTTTGCGAACGAAATTACCAAATTAAGAAAGGAAATTAAGCTAGTTACCTTGGACGCTACGTATGTTCCTAACACACGTCCTCATCAAAATATATGGTCTCCAGATGGGGAAATCCGTGAAAACGCATTCGTATCCAATATTGACGAAATTACATCAAAGGAAATTATGCAGTTAAATATTAGTAATCATCTCAAAGTATTACTACTATTAGGTATTGGTATGTTTATTGAAGACCCGAATATTCATTATATGGAAATTATGAAACGTCTCGCTGAAGAACAAAAGTTGTTTATTATTATCGCATCGAGTGATTACATTTATGGAACAAACTATCAGTTTTGTCATGGGTTTATTGGTAAGGACCTAACCAAAATGACACCTCAAAAGACATTACAAGCCATGGGACGTATTGGTAGGAATCATATTCAGCAAGATTACACCATTCGTTTTAGGGATGACGAAATGATAACTCGATTATTCCAGAAACCTCTTGTAAATACAGAAGCAACTAATATGTGCTCGTTATTTACTAGTGACTAAATTGGGTATTTGTCATAGTCTACTTTCATTACATATTCCATATAACTGGCTTCTTTGGCGATTGTAAGTGTCTCAATATTATTATTATGCACGAATTTCATAGGAAAAAATTTATCACATCTATACCCTTTATCAATGTAATTTAATAAAATATTTTTTATTGGCACTATTGGTTTCGTTAAAAACTCCCGGTACACACTTTCTCCGCCAATTATCCATACTTCGTCGTAATTACTTTCTTTACAATGGGATAGCACATTCTCTATACTGGATAAATATTCGACGTGACGATAAGGATTTTGGTCGGTATAGTTTTCATTACGCGATAATACTAGATTACTTCTTCCTGCGAATGGTGTATGCGTCGTAATCATACGATTGTCATATGTATTTGACCCCATCAAAACCGCATTATTACCATTTCCACGAGTTACTCTTTTAAATATGGTGTCATATGTAGTTGAAATATTCCATGGTATGTATCCATTACGTCCAATGCCACCATTACGACAAAACGAAGTAATGATATTGAAATTCGTCATAATAGGGAGGGACATATTTTTCTAAATATAGAAACCTAAATACAATTCACATCGTAAAAATATAAACAGAAACCTCGATTACTATGTAAATCATGTTGCGTAACAAAATACCGTTTCGTAAATATACAAACACCCTCCTAAATTATGATTATAACGATATTTCCTTATCCTATGTTGCTATTTTCAAACATCAATCGCAAGTACATAACGAACGAGTGAAATGTAACTATTCTACATATAATGCCAGTATGTTACACGACCATTCGCGTATTATTAAAATATATGCGAATAGGAATATGAAAAAATACTAGTATGCTTACCCTATTGTTTGTCTTGGACGGTAATATACATCTCTAGTAAACGGTAAATATTTATGTATGTATTTTTTGATATCATTTGGTAAGGGAAGTGTAAATATTTGGTGTGCTTTTTCTATGATGTCTTTTGGTGGAGATAGTACTTCATAGAACTTATTTACAGAACTCACTATAATTTTGTTTCCATCGATAGTAAATTCAGTTTCTAATCTGGACCTAGACAATAGCACTTTTAGACCCGTATCATATGAATAGCTACGACCCCGTATGTAATTTGAAGATAAGAATGTGCCAACCATGTAGTCGCGATTTAGTACCATTAGGTCGTTTGTTAAATTCCACTGAATATCAATCATATACCGTTTACCTGGTATTAGATTACATGGATTCACTTGTTTCGATAATGGCATTATTACTATATGATTACATTTTTGAACCAACAAGTTTACGATATTTACTTCAGAATTTCAACAATTCGTTTAGCTAACTCGGTAAACCAATCTTCTTTGTGTCCTCTGGTCGTTTCAGCAGAAGTACCAATTCGAATACCAGATGTTTCAACAAATGACCTGGGATCATTTGGAATACCGTTTTTATTTACAGTAATTCCGTGTTTTTCAAGTAGGTCCGCGGCTTCTCGCCCACTATATACAGATTTACTTAAATCCATTAGAATAATGTGACTATCGCTTCCATTCGTTAGGACGTTAAAATGATGTTTTACAAATACGTCGACCATCGCTTTGGAATTAAGTACAATTTGTTTTGCGTATTCTGTAAACTCAGGTTGCAATGCCTCAATAAAACATTGTGCTTTGGCTGCTATAATATGCATCAATGGACCTCCCTGAGTTCCTGGGAAAATGGCACTATTAATTTTCCGAGTAAATTTCTTATCATTCCAAAGAATAATGCCTCCTCTGGGTCCTCGTAATGTTTTGTGTGTTGTGCTGGTAACTATATCTGCGTAAGGTAATGGGTTTGGATACACTCCTCCGGCAATTAAGCCTGCGTAATGTGCCATATCAACCAATAAATACGCACCAACTTCATCTGCTATTTTTCGGAAGATAGCCCATTCAATCACTCTTGGATACGCACTTGCTCCCGCTACAATCAGTTTTGGTTGAATTTGGATAGCTTTTTCGAGGATAGATTTATAATCCAAAACACCATTTTCATCAACCCCGTAAGAATGTGCTTCATATATTTTTCCTGAAATATTAGGAGGACTACCATGACTTAAATGCCCTCCTGATGCCAAGTCCATTCCGAGTATTTTGTCGCCTGGTTTGATTAGGGCTTGATACACCGCAGTATTCGCATTAGCACCTGAGTGTGGTTGAACGTTGGCAAATTCAGCACCGAAAAGTTCTTTCAACTTATCAATTGCCAATTGCTCGATTTCATCGGTATGTTCGCAACCATTATAGTATCGTTTACCAGGGTATCCTTCCGAATATTTATTAGTGAATTCAGAACCACTTAACTTCATTATTGCTTCGCTCGCAAAGTTCTCACTCGCAATTAACTCGATAGTCGTAGTTTGTCTGTTGATTTCCCGGTTTAGGATGTCTTGAATTCGAGGATCCATAATATATATGTAATTAGATTACTAAATCATCATTTTACATATTTCTACAATTTGAATCTAAAAAGTCAAAAAAGAAATGGCAAAGGTTTTCAAAATTGGACATAAAATAAATGTCCAAAATGAAAATACTCAACGGAGAATTAAAAGCGGGTTTTGTGAAAATCACGTTTTAGACGGATATGCTGTGTTTTGCATATTTTCTATTATTTTTTGTTAGCGTAAAAAAATAAGTATATTCCGCGTAAAAGTATTTAGGCATTTTTCTGTTAGTATAATAAGGAAAAAATGCCTAATGCCAAAAATGAAAAAAATGCCAATAATTATAGTTGCGAAATATGTAACTTCAATAGCAGCAAAATGAGTAATTATAATAAACATTTACTCACTCCAAAACATCAACGCCTAATGAATCCTAATGAAAAAATGCCATCATCCGTATATGCTTGTGAATGCGGAAGAGAATATAAACATATGTCAAGTTTATGTAATCATAAGAAGAAATGTACTTACGAAGAGCATAACAATGTCACTGAAGATATACCCACGAAAGAACCGGTCAATGATGCTAATCCAGATACAGATGTCAAGGTATTATCAAATACTATTTTTGAGTTGGTGAAACAGAACAATGAATTCAAACAATTATTAATCGAACAAAACCAGAAAATGATGGAAATGGCGGGAAACATGGGGAATAATAATAACAATACTGTAAATAGCCACAACAAGTTCAATCTCAATGTATTTTTGAATGAGAAATGTAAGAATGCGATGACATTAAAGGACTTTGTAAAATCCATCAACATATCCATACAGGATTTCATAGAAACTGGAGAACGTGGATTCATAGATGGTATTTCAAATATCATCGTAGAACGTATAAATGAAATGGAAATCCATGACCGTCCGCTTCATTGTACCGATTTAAAACGAGAGACTGTGTATATTAAGGATGATGATAAATGGGAAAAAGATGAGGATAAAGTTAAATTACGTAAGGCAATTAAAGGCGTAGCCTATAAAAACGAAAGAATGCGTCCAGTATGGTATGATTCCACTCCCGATGTAGGTATTATGGGAACAGAAAACTATGAAAACTTCTTCAAATATTCCAAAGCCTCCTTAGGTGGATATGGAAAAGAAGAAACAAAGTCATTTGAAGACAAAGTGATGAAGAATGTTCTCAAGGAAGTGACTATCAATAAAGATACAACCGTATAAATCTAAACAAACCAAAACAATATAAAGAGTAATGTTGTATATTGCTTGGGGGAGTAATGTAAATAGTGTAAATAGTGTATCGAGCTCCTTTAGCTCAGTGGTAGAGCGCTACCCTTGTAAGGTAGTGGTCGTGAGTTCAAACCTCACAGGGAGCTAATGTTCTTGCTCTTACAATATGACAGTTTGTCCGAGTGGTTAAGGAGAATGACTAGAAATCATTTGGGAGATTCCCGCGCAGGTTCGAATCCTGCAACTGTCGCGCGCCTCTTTAGCTCATCAGGATAGAGCGTACGCTTAGTAAGCGTAAGGTGAAGAGTTCGAGTCTCTTAAGAGGCTACAGACCTAAATAAGTCTTAAAACTGTTTATTGCGAGGATGTCCGAGTGGTCTAAGGAGCCAGACTTAAGACCTGGTGCATAATGCGCGTGGGTTCGAACCCCACTTCTCGCAGCATTTTGGGTTTCAATATTCCCCCTTAAAAATATTGTGGTGCCGAGTGGGTACATTTGCTCTTATAGTGTAGTGGTTATCACTCATGACTTTGAAATATATTTATACATATATAATGGTATCATGAAACCCGAGTTCGAATCTCGGTAGGAGCTAGTTTACGCACGAATGTCCGAGTGGTCTAAGGAGCTCGACTCAAGTTCGAGTATCGTAAGATGCGAGGGTTCAAATCCCTCTTCGTGCAAGTTATAATAATTTGATTGGTTTATTCAGATTATTATAAAATACTTATATTATATAAGACATGTCAAAAAGCAATAAATCCGTAACCATAACTATATGTTGGATATTCATAATAGTATTTTCAGTCTTACTTGTGAGGTATATTTTAAGCGAACTAAGTATAAACGTTCAAGAAGGGTTAGAAAATAACGAGGTTTCGGAAAATATCATTGTTACGCTACATAGCGAAGATGGTGTTGAAAACTACAATAAAGTTGATGTAGGAAATGGGATTCCAGCAATATTCGAATACCAAATAACATCAGCATCAACGGATGGTACATTCTTCGACGTACAATCTACAACATGTAAAGCTAATATTCCACAACAAGTAGTATTGAATTCAGTAAATACGACGTCTAGAACAGATTCAAATCTAGAATTAAATTTAAAAAAACAAAATAGTTTTGTAGTTTTGTCTCCAAAAATCGCTACGTTTTTTCCAAGTAGTTTTACATTACACCTAGAAAATAATGTAAACGAAAACAAGATGCAATTTGATTTCTGGGGAGATACACTTGTAAATCAAAACGAGGCGCGCCCTCTTGGCAATATGAATACCCTAATAAATCCTCAGAACATACAAAGTTATACTAATGGTATATTTACAAATACTGTAGTAGAATCCTCAGCATGTTTAACAAAACCGAGTGATGAGTGCGTTATTAATCGAGTAAATCTAGGAAAAAATATAATAAATGTAATTCAGTCTGGAGATATATTTGACAATAAAGGAGTCAAAATAGGAACCGCAAAGAAAATGAATAGACGAAACGATGTTTCGATGGATACTATAGAAATTACGATTGAAAACTATAGCGGCGCAACTGGGTTGTTGTTGTATATAGGACATGCTACAAAAGTGTAAGATAGTTTGTTGGGAAAATAAATAGTTCAATAGTGTATAAGCATATAATGAAAGTAACAACCAGAAGCACTATATATTTTGTAATTTTAGTATTGTTATGTTTGATTTCGGTATGGTATTTATATTGTTCTCAAGAACCTTTGGAAAATTTAGATGAAATGTTAGAGAGTGGTAATAGTTGCGATGGACCATTTGGATGTAAAACGCCTGCTGAAATAAAAAAAGAAGGTGCTGCTGAACTGAAACGAACACAAGACGAACTACAAAAACCTTATGCGGCTGAACCAAATATTGTAGATAACAACTTACAAATTACACTAACAAATTTAAGTCCTTACGCACAAGAACAAAAATATAATTTGCCATCTAAACCAAAAAAACTGAACTTGGGTATGGGTATGGGTATGAATGGGGGTATGAATGCTATATTACTTAACTATTATACCAAATTTTTAATCAAAGAAAAGGTATTAAGTAATACGAAAAGCGATGTTTATATGTTAGATGTGGACCCAAAGGATGTGGGACCATTGAATGAAGCGAGTTACACAATAACAACTATGTTAATGAACTATCATACAGATGCCGAACCAAGTAAACTACCAACATACACATTTAATGAGTACATTCCTCGTAATAAGTCCTTACATGAAATTTACAAGAAGAAGACTCAATTTATAAACGATATTGTTACTATAATCCCAAAAATCACCGTTAGTAAAGACACGAAATACAGTAAGTATTCCGACCCTAGGAATCTCAATGTAAAAGTCAAACTGGATAAAGCCAAACCAAATAATAACTTTATCATAATTAAACCTGATACGAATGACACATTCCCCAAAAAGTTTCAATTCGAAATAACAAACAATACGGTCAAGAATAATCAGTTGTTATACCTATGGGGCGATTATTTATTAAATAAAAACAAACCACAACCGGATGGAAAACCAAATAAGATATTAGATATTGAGACCCTTTCAAAATATACAGGAGAAGTATCAAAAACCGTATTTGGATATAATAAAGATGCGTTTGGAGAGTCTTGTTATGAATTAGCCGATGAGGTTTGTAACATAGGCGATGTAGATGTAGGTAAACGATGTATTAATATAATACAATCTGGTGATGTTTATGACGAAACGAATGATAAAATCGGTAATGTCTCGATAACTGATGCTACTGAAACCGACCCATTTCAAAAAATTGTTATAAATATAGAGAAAGATAATGTAACTGGACTGTTGTTATATGTATCATATCTCGTATAATATATTTGTAAATATGTAGGTAAGTATTTACAAATTAGAGTGCTTTACGGTGGTCTAACACATAAGGATTCGATTGTAAATTATTTAAAAATTCTGGATTGGTCCTATCCGTCTGGATGTTGGAGTAGAGACTCTTTTCGTTACCAGATAAACGACCCATATTGGTTGTATCGGGTGATTTATAAGGCATTGTACCAGAAACCTCTCTTGTGTTTTTCAGGTTCTCGTCACGAGACACTTGACGAACATTCATCTTGGAGTTCATTAATGACATATTTCCCTTTACCATGTATCCATCTATAGTACTTGATTTAATATCATTATTACGTTGATTGTAACCAGCCTGATATGACGATGGTTGTTTGGTTCCGTCACCAGCCCCAGCTACACCTGCATAGTAAAAATCACCAGTCTCATTACGCGTTGTATGAGATACTTGGTGCGCGGTGCTCTGATAACCACCTCCATTTTGGTTTGCGTTGATGTTAAGATGATTTTTAGAGTTTTCCGTGGTTTCACGCATAGTAGTGGGTAATTTATCAGATGGGTTAAAAATGTATGATTGGGGAACATTTGTGCCGGGATTTTGGTAAGGTCTTAATGTACCAATCACGTTTTCTTTTCTGGACGGACGTAAAATATCCATGAGGGGTGCTACAGCAGCCCCAATACTTCCACTAACCATACCAAAATAACTATCTTGCTTGTTGGCACTTCGGTTATTAGGGTAAGCTTGTTTGGATTTAATACCGTAATCGGATTCGGTGGGTAAGTATTTACCTTGCGCGTTAGCAGCACCCATTTGAAGTGCTCCTAATTGTTGGTTTTTAGATTCCATATATTCACCGGGAACATAAGTTCCATCATTTTGATGTCCGGCAGCACCAGTATAGGAAACCGCAGTTTCCGGTCTGGATACATGTTTTGCTACTGGGACTCCACGCATGGTTTGACCTTTTTCAGCCCCACCGGTTGTAAATAACCGTCCAATATCACGTTCGCCATTAGAAAATCCCTCTACATTTCTGGTATCTAATTCAAAAGCACGTTCGGGGCGATGTTTTTCCATTATACCCATCTGTTCGCGTGTAGCAATATTTTTGATTTGGCTGTCTGCTGGTCCTTCATGTCCGTAAAGCATATTACCAGATGACTTGGGATTGTTCGCTACACGTAACTCGTCCGCAGTCTTGGGTTTCCATAAGTCACGCTGCTCCATACCCGAATTAAATCCACCTGAACCTTCGGTCGTATAACCTAAACCCAGACCCGGTGCAACTCTTTCTTGCTTGAACGGATTTTCATTGGATACTTTCATGCTGGGATTGATTCGCGATTTAATGAAATCGCTTTGGTTGGGCATACCATGAGCCCATTGTACGTTATCTCCTGGTGCGAATAATGGAGACTGTTCTTGTTTTTTGATAACTTGAGAACCAGAACCGGTAGTATTGTCTAAAAGACTCTCATTCGCCCCTTCGCGTCCAGGATTCGTTTTTAGATTTCCACCGAAAAAGGGGACCATATTATTATGTTGAAAGTATTCTCCAGACACTTTATTACCGTCTAAAGACATATACTCAGTTCCATTGTCAGATGTGGATTTCTGCTGATTGAAATATTTATCAGTATAGACCCCTCCACCGTTATCATAACGATTATTCACAGATAACTCCGTTGTATTTTCAGTCTCATTGGAATCCACTGGGTAATTTTCATCTGCTACATTTGTATTGGGTAATGTGTGTTGATTTGAAAATTCTTCAGTTTCATCCTTCTTTTTATTTTGGTTGTTAATTAAATATAGACTAGATAAGGCAAATAGCGGAACAACAACTTCCATCTTTTATTTTATATTATATAAATATATTACTTTTACATAATATTCTTTAGTTTAGTTTTGGCTTAATTGATTTTTCCAGAATAAAGGGTTCCCGGACAACTTTCTTCGTTTCCAGAAATACATATAGAGTTGCCAGTTAAGTAAAAATTACTTTGGTTTGTGCCATTCACAAATGGTAGTTTGGTAGTATGGTTGTCTTTTTCTAAAATACGGGTTTGTACGTTTTCATGGAAACCTTTTTCTAAACCGTTCAATGGGTTTAATAAAGGAGATTCCCATCGCGTTTGTTCTAAATCTTTATACATCCAAGCTGGATGACTTGCTCGGCTTTCTTGAATAAACGGCTGACTTGAGTGGTAGTACTTTTGGGCGCTATATACAGACTGTTTCTTGTAGTTATTTTCCTCTGTTAAATCGCGATTTAATGGGCGAGTTAGACCACGTAAATCACTTTCCAATGCCACTGTATTATCTTGTAAATTCGCTCCCCAGTGTTGTAACCGAACTTGCGCGTCTTCCATAAAGGGCAGTTCTTCTCCTGGTCCGGGTGTATTTAACATATATCGCCCAGCAAAACTACTTTCGTCAATCTGTTTTTTTATTCTATGCGGGTCATCATGAAATCTCGTAAAGGACATTGTATAATGGTTAGTTATTATATGTTTGGAAAAAATACTAGGATAAAAAAGAAATATAAACGGTTGAGTTGTGGATAATAGTATACGACAAGGTTCTCGTTCATGCCTAAAATATGTCTAAATATGATTGTGAAAAACGAAAGTAAGATTATCAAGCGGTTATTGGAAACCGTAGTACCTTTGGTTGATACTTATTGTATATGCGATACGGGTAGCACAGACAATACGGTTGAGATTATCCGAACTTTCTTTGATAAAGTCGGTATAACAGGCAAAATAGTAGAGGAGCCGTTTCGCAACTTTGAGTACAATCGTAATTATGCTCTGAAACAATGTTATGGTATGGATAATGCCGATTACATATTATTTTTGGATGCAGATATGGTTTTACATATAAATAAAGATACCTCCATAAACGACTTCAAAAAATCTATGGATAAGGACGCATACTATTTATTACAAGGAAATAGCAAGTTTCATTACCAAAATCTTCGTATTGTTAAAAATACCGGTAATTTTTCCTATTGGGGAGTAACACATGAGTATATCCAAACCCCTTCTGATACAACTATCTATAGGATTCCAAAGTCAATCATATTTATCAATGATATTGGTGATGGAGGTGCCAAAACAGATAAATTCATCAGAGATATACGATTATTAAAGGAAGGGTTATTGAAGAACCCTGATAATGATAGATATACCTTTTATCTGGCGAATAGTTATAAAGATTCTAACCAATATGAAGACGCTATTGCAACATATAAAAAACGAATCCAGTTAAATGGATGGATACAAGAAGTTTGGTATTCTTATTACTGTATTGGATTATGCTACAAAGAGTTAAAGGATATGAAAAACGCAATCTTCTATTGGCTTGAAGGATACAACTGTTTGCCCGAGCGTATTGAGAACTTGTATGAAATCATTCACTATTATAGAAACAACGAAAATTATGTTCTAGTGGATGTTTTTTATAACATGGCTATGAAAAGTCGCGACAGCATTCATGAAGAGAACCAATTATTTTTAAAAAAGGACATATATGATTATAAAATAGATTATGAGTTCTCCATCACAGGATTTTATAGCAATCAACAAAATATAGACATGATAAAAGTGTTTATGCGAGTTTTAAATTATCCATTAGAGAACAATATCAGAAACAATGTTCTCTCTAATTATAAATTTTATGCTAAGTCTTTATCCGATTTCAAACAACTCGAAACAGACAATGTGAAGATGATACGCAACGGTCCATGTTTAAATCAATATCCAGACCTGTTTAGTTCTACGCCTTCCATATGCTATAGCGAGAACAATGACAAAATATACATAAATACGCGTCTTGTTAATTATTTTATAGATAACAAGGGGTCCTATCTATTTAAAGACATTAATGGGATTTTGACAAATAATAATAGTAATCAAATTATAACAAAGAACATTGTTACTACATTTGACATAACCAACGAAGAGTGGATAAAAGAAAAGGAATTTGAATTAGACTATAACACCAAGCATGATTGTATATATGAGGGATTAGAGGATATCCGTCTGTTGTCAAACTCCATGGGGGTATGTTTTAACGCAAACCGAGGAATTTCCTATGGAAAAATAGTGATAGAAACGGGTTCCATTGACATGAATTCTCATAGAGCCACATCATCACTTGTTACAAAGGAAAATTCATACTCGGTGGAAAAGAACTGGGTATTATTCAATACTACATTAGAAAAAGTGAAAGTGATATATAAATGGTACCCGTTAACCATAGGTGAATATATTGAGAATAAAGATACTACTACAGATTTAAATACCTCTTTTCTCACTACAAATACAATACAAACGCCCAGTCTATTTAAACTATTACGTGGTTCAACGAATGGAGTAACGATAAATAATGAAATCTGGTTCATTACACATTTGGTAAGTCACGAACAAAAACGACATTATTATCATATGTTTGTTGTATTGGATGTAGAAACATTCAATGTTAAACGCTATAGTATTCCATTTACGTTTGAAAAAAAACATATTGAATATACATTAGGATTTGTATTTGATAAAAAAACTGATAACTTTCTTGTTGGATATAGTACCATGGATAGAACGACAAATTATATGGAAGTTTCTAAGGTGAATATTGATAATTTGTTTCTATGAATTATTCAATCTCGGTAACCATAGCTGTTTTACAACAGCCGAAACTGCGACGATGCCACTGTGTAATACCATATTCTTGAATACCTGACATATGAAGCTTAGTTCCATAGCCTACATTTTTATCAAGACCATAACGTTCTGATAAAATTGGATATTTTTCACACATTTCCAATACATAATCATCCCGAGCTGTTTTAGCAAGGATACTTGCAGCTGCTATTGCCATATATTTACCATCACCCTTTTCGACCGTTACATACGGTATTTGTTGATAATCATTGGTACTCGCATCAAAATGACAGTATGGTTTGAAATAATTACCATCTACAATCGCCATAAATTTGGACGTATTGTGTTGAATACCCGTAATATCATTTACTTTTACAATCGACTCGCGAATACAACTATGCATACCATCCATAACACATGCTAAAATATTTTTATTGTCTATTTCACTTGCTTCCGCATATTCAATATGCCACGTGAGAGCATTTTCTTTAATATATTCAGCCACTTCCCGTAATTTTGTTTTTGAACTGAATTTTTTACTGTCTTTTACATCCACCCCAGAAAACAATTCTGGATTTTTAGGAAGAACTACGGAAGCAATGTATACACGACCAAACATACATCCACGACCTGCTTCATCCATTGATATTTCATATATATCGGCATTATCACTATAAAATCGCTCTAATAATGGGGTTTCTTTTTTAACACGTGTTTTTTTAGTAGGTTCCATTATATATTTGAAATATTACCAAAATAACGTTTCTATTCAATTTTTCGTCACAAAATATTTTTCGTTATATAGTTTATATATAATGAAGAGTTTCAAATTAACACCTCTCATCGTGTTTTTAATATTATTGATTGTTTTAGCAATCTCAATTTACATGAGAAACTCCTACTTCGTAGAGGGTATCGAGAACATGTTTAATGATAAGGGGCAGTTCAGTGAATTTATCTTACCCGAATATTCAAATAACGCACCCTTGACACAATTAACTGAAACTATTTTTTATGATAAGAAAAATGGTAATATTGTAGAAGCAGTTGTAGAATGGACGTCTACTACTAATGGCACTGATATTGGTGATGTTCCTACTGAACCTACTGATGGTGATGAACCTACTGTTCCTACTGATGGTGCTGAACCTACTGTTCCTACTGATGGTGATGAACCTACTGTTCCTACTGATGGTGCTAAACCTACTGATGGTGATGATGGTGCTAAACCTACTGATGGTGATGATGGTGCTAAACCTACTGATGGTGATGATGGTGCTAAACCTACTGATGGTGATGATGGTGCGGATGAGACTTTTACTAACATTGAAGGACACGAAACTATGGGTTCTCAAACCCCTACTCTCAAAACACTAATTATTACTCCCCGCAACGGAGCCGATAGTTACATGTATGATATTACAAAAACCGTCGAATGTGTGAAAAAACCTACTCAGGAGAGTTTGGTAGATGAGGTAGATTCGACATGTGGTTCATGGTCTTATGTAAGTCAAAGTGAATTTGCTCCCGAAACTACTATTTTATATATGCCGTGGAAGAATGAGACTTACTTATCGGTTTTTGAAAATTCAGATGGTAAGATGATTCCCAAGGGCATTTTTCACTTTTCTAAAGAAAAGAACAGCGTAGTTGATGTTAAGGCAGTGGAAATTACAAACTACATTAACACACAAGATGATAACAATAACAAATACGTACAAGATGAAAAATACGGAGAACACGATTTATACCAGGTAGATAAATTTGTTCTCTATGACATTCCTACTTCCAATTTAATTGTTCGCAAAGAACACAACACAGGAAGTATTAATATTTATAACGGCGTCGGTGAAACAATCACGACGGACAAAGTAAAGGAAATTTACGATGCCAACAAAACACACGAGAACCAAGAAAAATATGCCGAACTGAAAGCATGGACCACATTAGACGGACAAGGTGAAAATATCATTATTTATATTAAAAACGTCGATAAAACCCTAGTAGCAGTTTGTGGATTTGAATCAAGCACCATGGATTCTCTAGTATTAAAGAATGTAAAACGCTTTACTTTATATGGTATGGATAATTGCGATAAGATTGAGAAACCTACTCCCAGTGCTTGTGATAAAAAAGCATCGGAAGCGTCTTCTGTTAAGGAGACAGAAACTAAAGTAAGTGAGCCAGCGTCCGACGATTATATCTTAAAAACTCAAATCGTTCCTCCAGTATGTCCTTCGTGTCCTATGTGCCCGAAAGACGTTACATGCACCAATTGTGGAGGTAACGGAGGTTGTGGTACCAAGGGTACTGACGGTAAGTCAATGGTTAAAGACGAGAAGACGGTAACGAAAGTAGTCGATGAAAACGGTAATGTAATTTCCGAAACGGTAGGTGAAGTAACTGATTTGGCACGCGATACCGCAAGTGGAGCAGTAGATCTAGCCAAGGATACCGCCAGTGGAACTGTTGGATTAGGTCGCGAAATAATAGGCGGTGCGGTTGGATTAGGTCGCGAAATTGTAGGTGGTGCTACCGGATTAGTTCAAGACGTGACTGGTGGTGCTACCGGGCTCCTTCGTGATGCAGGAAGTGGTGCGGTCCAGATACTAACCCCCGAACAACAACGCCAACAACAACTTGGAAACGGTACTTCTACTGGACGTATGGCAATTCAACAAAGTTCCGGAAACCAAGGTGCGTATTATGGAACCAACAATAATTTTTCTCGGTATGGTGCGTTACCCGAGAAACAGAGTAATTTCATGCCAAGAACTGCGGATTTCAGTTCTTTTGCCTAAGATGTAAAATAATATTTTGTACTATATCAGGTATCAAATATTATTCGTATGAAACAAGTTATAAAAATGACATTATACTATAACAATTGTGTGTATGGAACAAATTATTAATAATAACGAGGTAAATAGTATTTTTGATAGACAACATACGGTAGATAGTATAAAATCAATATTAAATGATTTTGATAGTAAATGCAATGAACTAACCTATAAGAAAGGAATTTATATCTACGGTTCTCCTGGTTCGGGAAAATCAACCTTCGTAATGAACTTATTAAAGGAGATGGATTATGATGTAATTAAATACGACGCAGGAGATGTTCGCAATACAGGACTAATCAATACGATAACTAGAAACAATATTTCAAACCGAAACGTTCTAGATATGATGACACGTAAAGTGAAAAAGATAGCAATCGTAATGGATGAAATAGATGGTATGAATAATGGTGATAAAGGCGGAATAACCGCACTAATAAAATTAATACGTCAAAAGAAAACGAAGAAGCAGAAATTAGAGAATTCTACAATGAACCCAATTATATGTATAGGTAATTATTGTATCGATAAAAAAATCCGCGAATTGATGAAAGTATGTAATACATTTGAATTAAAGTTACCGACAATGAACCAAATAAAACATATACTGGATATGATGTTCCCGGATTTAAAACAGAATAGCGAAAAACAGGAAAGCATTTTACAATATATACAATGTGACGTGCGTAAGTTAAACTTTGTATATGATATTTACAAAAACAATCCCACTCTTCTTGAAGATGACACGTTATCGTTAATATTTCAACGAAAATCCAACAACGAAGATTCAAAACGAATTACACAGACATTGATTAATAATTACGTTCCATTAAATGCACATAGTCGCGTAATGAATGAAACCGAACGGACAATCGTCGCTTTATTATGGCATGAAAATATAGTTGATATGTTAGAAAAATATGACAGGGGAAAATCCATACCTATCTATCAAAAGATATTGGATAAATTTTGTTACGCTGATTACATTGATAGAATTACCTTTCAAAACCAAATTTGGCAATTCAATGAGATGAGTTCTTTAATGAAGACGTTTCATAATAATAAGATATTCCATGATAATTTCCCAGAAAATAAAGACAATTTTGGTAATTCTGAAGTACGCTTTACAAAGGTATTAACAAAGTACTCAACTGAATACAATAACATGATGTTTATCTACGGGTTATGTCAAGAGTTGGATTTAGATAAGGGGGACTTATTCTCTATGTTTCAAGAAATACGATTAATGTCAACTAACGACGACGAGAATGATATTGAAAAATTGTTTGAGAACTACAATATTAATAAGCTAGATATACAGCGAATGTATAGATATATGGATAAAAGTGTAAAAAAGGATATGGTGAATCTGGATACAATAGATGAAACTGAATAAGTGAATACCTAATATACCTAATATACCTAATATACCTAATATATCTAATATATTGATGAAATTGTGTGAATTTTATCAATTTCCAATGAAATTACTCGTCGTTCTGTATTTGAACGATAGCTTCGGGTACGGTTTTATCTATGTTTTGAGATATTCTATGGTTGTTACGGTTAAATTCATCTCGTTCTTTCGTGACCTCATTCAATCTTGTTTCAATCAGCGTATTTCGTTGAGTAAGGGCATTTACTTGAGAAATAAGCTGTTCTTTTTCTTGAGCTTCATCACTACCTCTAGTCTTAGGTAATGTGGGTATATTTGACGCATGTTTATTTTTATTTAATTCGATAACCTTTTGTTGTAGCAATTGCACGAATCGCTGAAGTTCTTCATTTTTCTTGGTAAGTTCAACAATCTGTTGTTTATGTTGTCCCATAATTTGAACGACCTGTTGATTTGTTAATTGAAGAGGGGGCTGTCCTTCACGGGTAAGCATAATGGGTCCATTTTGTTTTTGTTGTTCCTCTGCGTCTTTAATCATTTGTGCGCGTCTTGCTTCAATTTCTTTAATTTGTTTGAGAACATCGGGTTTCATCTCAGGTTTTCCAGGGTCATAATTGTCTAACAGAGCATCAATTTCTTCCATAAAGAATTTTTTAACGTTACTCTCATATTTATTTTGTATGAAGGTATCTACGGTTTTGGAAGATTCTTTGAAATATTGTGGGTCTTGTTTTTGGTCGAACATTTTTCTTTTGTCAAATGTATTGTGTTCATGTGAAAACACGAGAATACTCTTTAAGGGGTCGAGTTGTACGAAAGGGATAGTATAGTTCTTTAAAAATGCCTTCTCTTCTGCTAATGCCGCATTATCTTCATATTTAGTTTGTTCTAGTAATTCAGTTTTAAACGCAAATGTACCTGCGGTTGCGTGGTTAGGACCATATGGACCACATTGAATCATTTTATTCATGCCTTTGAAATACACGTAAATCTCACTTGAACCAGCACACAATGCTTTGGGTGTTGATTGTAGCCGTTCAACCGCATGTGAAATACGGTCAGGCGGATAGTAATCATCATCGTCCATATAGACAACAATCGACCCCCTTATATGTTTATGCATGTAATTGCGTTTTTCACCAAGAAACATTTTTTTCTCTATTTCAAAATATCGAATTTGAGGAATATCGGAGGATACAATTAAGTCTTTAATTTTATCAGTGCCATCATCTACAATAATCCATTCAATTCGTTCCTTTGGGTAATCTTGATTACGAAAACAAGTAAACATATTTTCAATAAACGGACGACGATTGAATGTAGGCGTACATATACTCACAAATGGATATTTATCAAGAGGCTTCTTCTCAATTTCTCCCATAATTAGAATAGTTATATTGTTAGTTTCTATTTATATTTGTAATATACAAACTAATATATCAGTAGTAAATGGTAATATATAATATCCTTATTACGTTACGCTCTTAAGTAAGCGACGCATGCATCTCTGTACGCAGATGAGGAGCCAATGGCAATAGAAGATAATATCACAGCACTGACCCAGCATGTGCGCGATGTTGTGGTCGCACTGGATTACTCCTTATTCTTCACGACCTTCGTTTCTACACCGCATCTTAAGTAATTCTCCACATATATAATCAATATTATGTTTTTGAAAATTATCAAATGGATGAATACCGAAAGCGGTTAATGGATTAATGTCGTACATACTATATAGATGATTAACACAAAACTTCGATGGTTCGTCTTGAACTGTATGTGAAGGCGAAGGGTATCCCAATATAGTTAATGCGTTTTCAAAAAAGACATCTTCTGCTATAATCAATTTGTTAATAAAATGAGCGTTTGACAAATTATTAGACGATCTATATTGTATAATATCATCATACGTAACATTATTTATACAGTCAATCATAGCTGATTTTTGTCTATAAGAAAACCCCCCACACATAGGGTCATTACCTTTTATTGGATTAACCGCATCGACCCGTGTACCTTTATAATAGTAAGCGTATCGTGCACCTAAGTAAGGGTACTTTGTTGGTATTTCATAAGAATTATTTATTATGAATGAATCTGTTTGAAAAATAATAATGTGTTCTTCTTTTATTTTGTTCCAAAAATGTTTGCTTTGAAGTAATAGACTATATGCGTCCGGTGAAATCAGGTCATTAATACCCATGTTAATAAATGTATAATTCCCTTTTATATTTTCCTTTACATATGTTTCGTTCATATCACTACCAAAAATTCGTAAATTCCACGTGTTATCAAAACTACTCATAACTTGTTTTATCACGGATATAAGATATTTATGTTTTCTGGGTTCTACTATAACCGCTACTTTTTCATTTCGTATATTATTATTAATAGTTATATCTAAATTTCTGTAATAATCCATAAATTTTTCTAACATTATAAGACTGTAATATACATATTCGATACAATAATATCTTAGTTTTTCAACGAATTCAGTGTTGATGCTATATTACCCATTTGCTTCAATCCATCTTGAAGTTTGATATTATCATTCACATTTAGATTTTCTGCCATGTTAGTAAGGGTTTCTTTTGTAGGAATCGTCATTTTGTCCGTCAAGTTAGGGAGTGTTTCTATCGGATTACGAGGAGGACTCATAGTCGGCACATACGAGGATGGTGATGGTGATGGTGATGGTATAGAAGATTCCATATTTTCGGTAGTAGACGTTGTTGGACTACTATCCATAACAATAGAGAGAATTTTAAGTATAGCAACGAGTACCAAATATGAACCAGTGATACCGATGATTATCATTTTGAGAGCATTGTTCTTTATATTTAATTCTGAATCAATTAAAGTATACAGCATTACAATCATAAACCCAATATGAATGCAATTGTCATATAAAAAATTAAATATCTTAATCATAAAGTTGAGAACTTTCCCAAAGAAACTGAGCGGATTACATGGGGTGTCTCGTCTATCTTCTGGTTTATATCCATTCAAAAATTCGTCCATTTTCTTTTTCATGTCAAATATATTGATTCCATTGTAAATGAAACCAAAAAAGGTGTGGAATAATATATAACTTAGTAATGTGGCGGTAGCAATTGGTACTCCTAAGAAAATTAAATATACTAACAGAACCACTTTTTCTATCCAAAACGTAGGGTTTAAAAATGTAGCAAACGAAATAAATCTACCAATAGGAAGAATCGCAGCTAATGGATTGGTCTCCATAAATGACATTATAAATAGGATAGCAGTAGCGGTATAAATCAGAATAGGTAACACGCCAGTAAACTCGAATTTCGCAAGGTCAACCAATACATTTTTGATAGCTTCCCCAGACCCATATGCCATAAAGGTAGACGATGCCAGTATAAACATAAATGCGAATAATATTATACTCCCAGCTAAAGGGCTCGCGGTTTCACTATCTATTTTAGACATGATAACATCGGGTATCCAATCGATTACATATTTCTTGAAAAAATCGGTAAAGAATAATGGTATATCAGCAAACAGGTTTAATATCCAGAAAAATGGGCTGGTACTGGCTTCTTTACTAATGTAATCCCGAGGAACATTCCACGCATCAATACGAGTATTACTAGTATCCCTGTAAAACAGAATAAAACACCAGTTATATACAGCAATCGACGCAACAACAATACCCAACATCCAAGTAATATATTTTTTGAGATGTCCTTTATCAGAATTAAGATGCTTACTGTCGCTACTACATGTTTTGGTAATAGATAATATAACCTTATCATATCCATCTATCATATTTTGATAGGCATCTTCAATGATTTTATCGAAGGACCGTGACTCAGCTGCGCCACCTTTATTCCCGCCTTCGTATATATTATCCGTACCAGTCCAATCGTCGTCTCGAAAGGTGAATCCTTCTTGTGCTTTAGTTTGAGTTTTAGTTTGAGATGTTCGTTTCTCTTGGTTACTGGGTGTTTCGTGAATATTAACCAAGGGTTCGATATTCTTTATATTTAATAATTTGGTTTGTTTCTTAACCTTCTTTATCTTGTTCTTCATATGTTCTGTTTGAAAGTCAATTTTTTCTGTATCTTTATTGTCATCACTAAATACTTTGTTTCTATTCAGACGTTCTTCCATATATAGTATACTATTATTTGTTATACTATATAATTTTTATAAAACGGGGAAATAACACGCAATATGAATTACCTCGAATGTAACATACCACAAGACCCATTTATGAATGACAATACATTGTATCTCTCTTCATACAAAGTCATATTGTAATTATAGTCATACAATCTCCAGTTCTCTTTGCGAAACCCAATAGGATTCCCTTCGCCATCACAAATCACATCAAATCTAGAGTTGACAGCATCAATCGGGGGGACGTAGGTTGTAATATCTAATTCTATATTTTTAAATTTACTTAAATTAATTGCCCCAGAAGGCTGGTATTCGAAGGGACTTGTATCCAAACAGAAGTTATAACAGTAAATACCTTCCTTTGCTGAACCTTTAGTTCGTGTATATTTTTCAATGTAATCGTAAATTCCACGCGTTAACATGTTTTCACGGTAACTACCATCTAGTTGTATACCCATTGTTTCTAATATTTCCTTTCGGTTTTCTACTGAAAAATTACCAGTAGTTAAAAGTCCAGTGACAAGCAAATCTACAGGGTCTATATTTGGGAAGGCACCTTGTGTATTGTCATGAGTATATGGTACGCTACCAACAGGTAAGGTTTTATACGGCCAGTTTGTATAATTGTTCCATTCATTACGTAAATTTACGTCATTTCTCTGTAAATGCCACATCCAACTGGATACCATACCAGGAGGTGATTGTAATTTAACCTTACGGGTTCCGGTAATATTTTCAAATGTATGTGTGAATACGTCTTTGACTAAATACACTTGGTCTTTTCTGGCAAACAATTCCGCTTCATCTTTAGATAGAAAACAATACGTTGACATTAAATGAACGTCCGCGTTCCAAGAAGAAAGAGTATTTGTATAATTCTCAGCAGATATGTTTATAGATGGTGGCGTTTGTAAAAAACGGTACATCTGGAAACGTGATTCGCCGAAATTAGGTTTTATATAGGGGAAATTGTTTCTTGAATCAAACACATCGCGAACTTGAAACAGGTCTTGTATAGGTCTAAATGTCACATTAATATGCAGTTCTTGATACTGAAGTGCTATTAGTGGAAACGCACAAGAACTATTCAATGTAAACCAAGTGTTGATGGGTATATATAGATTTCTACCACGTATAGATGGCTCGGCACCTGCTGTATTAGGTGTGTAAAATGTTGAAGGATATGAATTAATACGTCCATTACAGTTGGCTGGGTCGTTTAATTCCGGTACATTTCCAGTCATCTTATTAAACAAATCCTTTTTTTCAGAATTAAAATCGCGTTCTACCATCATAGAGAGGTATTCACCAGTGTATTTTTGAATCGTCATCGACCCACTTGTAATTTCGATTTCTTGAATCATGGACGCTCCAATATTTTCAATCCACCTAAAATCATAAGGAGCCCATCTACACCCAGTGTCATTACCATCTACTAAATCTGGAATTGTATTTGGTCCTTCGGGGGATAGTATTGGGGTGGGTAATGGATGATGTATAGGGCTCCATATATCTGGTAATGTAACTACTACATATGTATCCATTAATAACTCGGCATGTCTTGGTATTTTAAATTGAAACGTAGATGGTTCAGTTAGACGCAAATCGCGCGAACCATTATAATCAATACGGAATTTTTGAAGACCAAAATTACTATACTTACAGTAAGTGACTTTAAAAAATGTTTTACTTGGATTTCCGGTTAGAAATAGATTTGCATTTCCTACGGCAGCAATGTTTAGTAATCCACCAGCCATTATTATAAGTTTATATATAATTACTATTATATTTGTTAATCGTAATATATTATATCACAAACTTATATAGTAAAAAGTAAATGAAAAAAGCACAAGGTATATTATTATTACTTAGCATTTGTATATTCATATATGTAATACACCGCTTTGTATGGAAACGTAATATGATATCTAGAATAGTTAACAAATTACAATGTAAATCGCTGAAATGTAAATCTAGATGTAAGAACAACGAATGTAAATGTAATACGATAGAAGGATTGGAGTTATTTGGAACAGCAGAAGGGGAGTATAATAGTTTAATCGAAACAGACTCCACCAATATTGTGTCCTTACCGCCCAGCAGCTCTTATATATCTAATAACAGTATGGGAAATCAACAACCGCGTTTGAAAGATTACGTTATTAAATCCTCGTATAATAGTGCAGTCACTGGAAAATATGTAAATATAGATATGGTTAAATATTTACTATCCAGAGGTGTACGATTAATCGACTTTGAGGTATTGTTGATTGATGATAAACCAATGATTACATACACAGACGATAAAACCCTAGAAACTATCAATACTGACAATACGTTATTGTTAGACAATGTATTTAGCATGTTAGCTACGTCTTCATTCGTTCAACCTGTCCCAAACACAAACGACCCTTTGTTTATTCATTTAAGGATTAGACCAACTGATGACGATACACGTCTCTACCGATTAATATCAAAATCGATTGAATCGACTCTCGGTGATGTATTATATAAGGGACAAGTTACTAAAGAAACCAAAATGGAAGATTTACACGGCAAAATAGTGTTAATTATTGATAAAACAATTGACCGTAATTATAAACAAAAATCTATATGCGAGACGGGTGAATCCTCGTGTTACAAATTGTCTAATCTTATGAACCTAGAGAGTGGTTCCGATGAACTATTCTTACATAGATATACAGAATTATTGAATTTAAGCTACGACCACATACGCATTGAGGATAATTGCGGATTATGCACTAGCACTAAGAATATGAGATTGGTTGTTCCCGATGTTATTAACAACAATGCGAAAAACCCGGATATAGATGATTTTATATTGAATTATGGAGCCCAGTTTGTATTGTATAAATTTTATTCCAAAGACGACGAATTAGAAAAATACGAACAGATGTTTGACGATAACAAGGGAGGTATACTTCCTTTAGCATTTACTATTGACTACTTGAAAAAAAACAAAGCACAATAAAAATGTGTAAATATTGTATATACGTATGGGTAAATACAATAAGAATAAGTCACAGAAAGTAAAGAAAACTTATTATCCAGGAGAATGTACCGATAAAATGACCTTTCAAGAATGTGAAATGGCAGTATTACGAAGTGCCATCAAAGAAAATAAAAAGGTATCTGGAAAAAGAATCGTTAGTGATGAAGACGTTCAAAATATGATAAGAATAGTGGAAGAATTTATTATTACCAAAAAGTTGGTTTGCTACGGAGGTACTGCTATTAATAATATCTTACCGGAAAACGCGCGTTTTTATGACAAAGAGGCTGAAATACCTGATTATGATTTTTTCTCATCAACCGCAATGAACGATGCAAAGGAATTAGCGGATATATATTTCAATAATGGATATACAAATGTGGAGGCAAAAGCCGGCGTACATTACGGGACATATAAAGTATTTGTCAACTTTATTCCTATTGCGGATATAACACAATTGCCAAAACCGTTATTCAATTCAATTAAACGCGATTCACTAAAAAAATCAGGCATTCATTATACTCCTCCCAATTACTTGAGAATGTCAATGTATTTGGAATTGTCTAGACCCGATGGAGATGTATCTCGATGGGAAAAGGTATTAGAGCGATTGAATCTATTGAATAAATATTATCCATTAACGACTTCTGGATGTGATGATATCGATTTTCAAAGAAAAATGGAGACGAATATGACGGAACAAGAACAAATTTATGTAATTACTAGAGATGTGTTTGTGGATGAAGGCGTTGTATTTTTCGGTGGATATGCCAGTGGGCTATACTCAAAGCATATGAAAAATGGCAATAAACACGAATTACAAAAAATACCGGATTTTGATGTTTTATCTGAGGACATAGAAAAGACTGCTTTACTATTAAAAGAGCAATTAGAAGAGAATGGAATCACAAACATTAAGATAAAACGAAATGATGCTATTGGTGAAGTAATACCTGAAAATATAGAAGTATCTATCGGCAAATTGGATATTATAGCCATAATACATAAACCGATTGCCTGTCATAGTTATAATGAAATCACCATTCAAGATAGAATTGTCAAAATAGCTACTATTGATACTATAATGAGTCTGTATTTGAGCTTCATTTACGGTGATAAGAAATTACACGATATCAGATTATTATGTATGGCTGAGTATTTATTCAACATTCAAGAAAAAAATAAACTAAAACAAAAAGGTATTTTAAAGCGTTTTACGAACCAATGTTATGGTAAACAGACAACCATAGAAGACATTCGGTCTGAAAAAACTCAGAAATTTAAAGAGTTGAAGGGTAAGCAGTCAACGATGGAATACCAGGAGTGGTTTTTGAAATATACTCCAGGTGAGGGACAGAACGTTTCCAAGGAGAGAAAGAAGATTAAAAAAAATACGTCCAAAACAGTAAAGAATAAAAAGAAGACGGGCTCGGAAAATAAAATATTGAAATTATTCGGACTATAGACTAATCAAAAAGTTCGTGAGCTTCGTAATTGTATAATAGATGCTACCGAATATCCAACTTTTAAACACTAAACCGTAAAAATTAAAATTGCCATCATCATTATAAATGGATAAGAACGAGAACCGTTTGAATATATATGCATTTATAATGGGGAGTTGAAACAAAAAGAACAATATACTTACAAAAATAGGGACCTGTAAATCACTTAGAATATCATCTATTTGTTGATTGCGTCCGTTCTCTCTTTCGTGCTTCTGTATATTCTTATCGGTGAATTCTTCATACTCTCTAACATAGTCATTCGACACATTTCCTTGGGGTATATAATTTGGTTGAATTTGTTCGTCTTGGGCGTATTGGGTAGTATCTTGTTGTATATGACGTGATGGTAGACGCTGTTGTTGGGAAGGCATTATCATTTCGCGTTGTTCTTCACTTAAATATTGTGGAACTTGTTGAGTAGCAGTGTTATTAGAAAGAACTTCTTGTTGAGGACTTATTGGCTGTTCCGGATGCGACATTATTGGATTTTGGTCCGACACACCATATGGGTTAGGATGGACGTTGATAGGCGTATAATTATTGGGTAGTTCCGATGGTTTTGTAGGTTGTTGTTGATTTGGCGGTAGTTGTTGTTGACGTTGTTGCATATGTTGCGAATTCGGGTCTGGCAAATCTGAAATTCGGGTAGTTGTATTCTCCATTACTATACAATATGATATAAGTAAGATTGTATAGTTTTACGAATGACACTAAATAATCAAGGGTTTAGTTGACTATTTGCGGTGTATCAGATACACTAATAACGCGCTTTGTATTGTCACATTTAGAAGAGGTTGTCGTATATTTGTAACATTTATCATCATGCTTAAATATTTTGTCTTCAATTTCACTAATAATTGGTCCGTTGAATTTTAGACAGTTCTTATCAGTACACGCCTTTCTAAATAAAGTAGCAAGCCCTAAACCTAACAAGATAGATATAAAGTTTTGACCCATTTCAGTATGTAGTAAACGCTGTAGATTCATAATATACATTACGTTCATATAAATAATTTTTCAATATGTTATACCTGGTAGTATTAGCTTTGGACCGGTATTTTTGTTATTTCTGCCTCGTTCGTAGGACAAGCGACTTCATTCTGCTTGAATTGGAAGCACGTATCCGTCTTATCTTTGTACTGCAGAACTTCTATGTTCTCAGGAGTAGGATACACATAAATCTTACGCGTATCAGGCATGGTGATATACACGGCAAATAGTCCGAATGCTAAACTAATTATAAAAACGTTTAATTTGATATACTTAAAAATTCCCATTAAATTAAACTATACGCAGATAAAAAATATTTCCTATACTTTACTTTACTTCTTTCCTTTCTTCTTCTTCTTCTTAGGTTTGTTGGTAGATGACGCTTTTTTCATATCATCTTCTTCGAATTCTTTCAGTAAATCGGGATGGATAAATGACTTTTCCTGCGAAGATTCTCCGTCCAACTTAAACACCATTTTGTTTCCGTCTTTTTGTTCTAAAGAGTATTTTGCCATTAATTTTTCCTGTGCGTCTATTCGTTGTTGGACCAAAGCAGCTTCTTCTCTTGCCTTCTCAAGCATTTTGTCTTTCTTAGCAGAATGGCGATTCATCATGTCTTCTTTTAGTTTGGAGGATTTTATCATACGGTCAATCGCATTGGTATCCATTTTCATATTTTTACCCATAGCACCCATACCTTTTGCCATTTTTGCGAACATCTCTGACATTTCAGCTCCGCCATTTGACTCTTTCATTTTTCCAAGAAGGTCACCTGCTTCTTTCATTATTTCTTCACGAGATATTTCGCCACTTTTCATTTTTGCGTCCAATTTTCCAGTTACAGACTTCATTAAACCCATTATCTTCGTAGGATTCTTCATCAGCTTTTTCATAACGTCTTGAGGACTTGCGTTTTCAGCATTATCTCCCAATAATTCAGTAAAATCCCCGGAGATTTCCTCTGCCATTTCTTTGGCGAGCGAACCAATCTTACCGTTAAATAGAGTATGTAAATGTTCCTGCATATTTTCCATATTCGGCATACCATTCATATTAAATGGATTTGACTGTCCTTGTTCGGTAGAACTCGGTTCGTCCGCATTTTCATTTTTACCCATGTCTTTAAAAAAGTCAGTAAGACCCTCCATGGTCTCGCTCAATTTCGACTGTAAATCGTTTTCGTCAATTCCTTCAAACATATTCATAGAATCACCAAACGTGCTCTTGTCTTTGACACTGCCTACTACTGTAAACATGATTAGCTGCAAGTATTTCCAAATCGTTTTACGAATGTTTTCGGTAACACCCTCGGAATGATAAAGCATCTTAAAATCCACATTCGGTAAAAAATTAACATTCATTTCTTGTGTATCCGCAAAAATATCTGCGTTTTGATACAATATATCAAAAAAACGTTCCGGATATACCTGCATACAATGTTTATACAACTCATCGCGTGCGTTATTATCAATAGCACCGGTTAAGTTCGTCCATTTATCAGAATATTCAGGAAATGTCGTGGATAGGTCATTTGTAAAATCATTAATTACCGTCACAAAGTTAGTGGGAACTTCCAAGCTATCTGTCATCGTATTTATAATATGTGTAAAATCTGTTTAACTTGTTTTCGTGTAAATTACTTATGGATGTGACTGTTCGAATTGTATTCTTCTAATATATCAATTATGTGTTTTCCTCCTTTCTCTTTTTCTATGGTATTTTCTAGTTGATTGGGTTCAGCATATGGTCGTGTCGCATTGCTTCTGCGAAGAATGGGTGGTTTTATGTTATTACAACTAGGTTGTGTAAGAATAGTATTCTTACTTGTGTATTCTTGCTTGTCACTCATAGGTGTATTCGTCTTAATACAATTTTGAGTATATATAATGTGTATTCAATTTTGTTGCGTTCTAACATAAAAATTGAAAACTTAAAACGTTCCTATTTCATCACAATAACTAAGATAACAATGTCTTCTATACAGATTTATATTCCCCGCATTCTAGGAACAGTTACGGAAACTGAAATCAAATCCGTATTTCCACGCATGGATATAGGGGATGTTGATACAATTGATATGAAATATAAAATAAATGAAAACAAAAAACCATATTATTATGCTTTCATAAATATTAACCTATACTCTACGCCAAGAGCTACTACATTTAAAAATGGCATCATTGAATATGGAATGATACGACTATTGTATGACGAAGAAGCCGCTCAATATTGGGAAATTAAACACCATGTCGACCGAAGTAAGCGTATCAATATTAAACTAAATACGATTGTTCCTTTCTATAAATTCAGTACATTGTTGAAATGTTTGGATATTAATACTGATATTAATACTGATATTAATACAAATACTGATACTTCGACTTCAACTGACGTATACAAATCATATAATATGTGGGATAATTCATTTGATTTATTACATGAACGAATGGTAGATTCACTATGCTAGTTCGTTCGGTGTAAGTATTCGTCATGTGAAGAATATATAGTGCAATAGTATATATCATGGCAAATCGCCTATCTCATAACCTTGAAAAGTTGAAATCTACTTTTCATAATATATTATTATTACGGAATGATGTCACGAAAACGAAAACGCAAATCAACAATAAAATCGCGCAACTAAAAACAATCTATACCGATTTATCCAAAATCACCACAAAAAAGGCTCTTCTATTCAGTTTAGACTCTTTTTTTTTCCAATATAAACTGTTTTCAGTTGAAATGGAAAATATTGATAGAACCCGCATATTATTGAATAACAGAATGTATTGTGATTATTATAAGTTATACACACTTATTATCACCTACATCAAGGATAATAGTGGCGACTTGAATGCTGAAAAATTAGAATTTCGTAGCTTCCCGCCCTATAAAGATTTAGAACCCTTTCAGGAATATAATTTAGATGATATTAAAAACCTTCACTCGGATATTATGAAATATGTTACTTTTTTGTATGATTGTTATGAATTAAATCAGGAAAAAATAACTAAGTATAATCAGAACACACGTATAGGGTTCTCGATATCAAATTTACTGAATACGTTAGACCATGAAAATAGCGCATTAAAACAGCAAATGACTTTATACGTAAACTATTTATCGTTTTTTCATATATCTCAAACAAAACATTTGAAAACATTGTTACAACGTCTTAAAGATTTTGACAATGAGATAGAAGAGAATGTGAATGGGAATCACGCTTATTCAGTAGATGATGTTGAAGAAGCCGATACTCTTCGAAAATTCGATTATAATGAATATGATGAATCGCCGTCTAACACCAATATTGACCCTATAGAACCTGATACTGCCAATTCCATAGAACAAATGGATACGAATATTGATGATAATTCAGTTGGTTCTGATGATAAAATCAATATAACACTAATTCCGGATAACATGGAACAATCCGTACATACAAATAGTACCAGTAATAAGGAACTTACAGAATAATATTGTAATTTACACTTACTAAAAATAGAATATTGTGTAATTGTATAGTATATTTTTAAATGGATACAAATGAATCTACAAAACAACACGTTGATAATGGTTTAGATACAACTGACGATAAACAAAGCATTCATACTAGCGGAAATCCGATGGAAGATAAGGTTCTATGGTCTCCCGACAATGAAAAAATATTGATTGAATGGTGCGATATAGCACAATGTTACAAATGGTTAAATTTTCGTAGCCATACTAAACTTGCTAGTATGCAAGCATGGTTTACTATACCTGCCATCATTTTATCTACTATTACGGGAACCGCATCTTTCGCACAAAGTACACTACCCCCAAACGTTCAAAGCTACGCGCCAGCAATAATCGGTAGTATTAATATTTTAGTTGGGATTTTAACGACAATCCAGCAATATTTAAAAGTGTCCGAAAAAAATGAAGCCCATAGAGTATCGTCCATTGCCTGGGATAAGTTCGCCAGAAATGTACGCATTGAATTAGCCAAAAAACCGGAAGAACGCGATAAAGCGGGGCATTTCATCAAGGCATGTCGTCTAGAATTTGATAGGTTGATGGAAACCAGCCCTTCTATTGAAAATAGTATTGTTAAGGAATTCAAACATAAATTTCAACATAAACCTGGATTTGATAAAGTGAAGAAACCAGATATATGCGATACCATTATTAGTGCGGAAGAAACACGTAATCAATGGTATAAAGAACTCGAAAATGTCATCGATGTTGATGTCGCGGGCGAAGCCGCAATTAAAGAGAGAGATACTTTTATTTTAGAACAACAACGCATCTTGGCTGAACGGAATGAAGAATTAATACGTCACGAAGACCTACAACGAGAAATAGAGAACACTAAATTAAAAGAGATACAAGACACAGCTCGCAAAATACGAGAAGACGAGGATGCTTATAATTTACATATTGAGAAAATCATAGAATACATACATGGTTACGAAGAAGTATATGCGAGAAAGCCACTTGAAGAAGACATTGTTAATAATTTTAAACATCTGGTTGATGTAGAGGTGCTTAATAAATTTTTATCTGGTTATATGAAGTAATATCTAATATCTAATATCTAATATCTAATATCTAATATCTAATATCTAATATACTATCAGTTTGTACTATATTAGATAGGGGAAAATAAACTAATATCCTTTACCGCCCAGCATTCTACGTCGTTATGGGGAAATCGGATTATTGAATTGGTATTCATAGTGTCTACTTCTGACTTTGTGAAATTCGTATGTAAAATATAATTCGCTTGGGTCGTGAATAAACTATATCTATCGTATCCATTGTCATTTAAAAATGGTTTTGTTGAGAACATGGTTATCGTTCCAAATACAGGATGAGTTATTTTATCGGGTAGTAACGACGTATTTAGTCGCTCGGTTGTTTCTATATTCGTATACATATCATTCTCATTTTGACATATATACACACATAGGGGGGATTCGGTTATTACATTGTTCTCGATATATATGTTTTTTATGTATGGATTGTTTGAGAACATACTAACAACTATTTTGCATATAGGTATATTGTTGGCATGCTTCTTGTTTACAATTTCATCTATAATTACCCAGGAAAAATCCTCGTTCTCGGGTATTTCCATGTCAATGATGGATACATCTATGAATACATACACCTTATCCTCCACTTTTACATAGCCTCTATAATATTCATTTGAATTATCATTACTAATACCGAAATTATTTTTTAGATATTGAGAACATTGTAAAGGTAAAGAGGTATCTTCGTCGTATTCAGTGATATTTGAAGACATATCTAATAAATCGTCTTCGCCTTCTTCCTCATCATCATCTAAAAATGGTATAATATCATCGGTTTCACTATCAGAGCTACTCTCGACATCGCTCATGTTCTCTATTGTTGCGTTTTCATGTGAGAATTTCATAATATTGTTGGTATTTGTCATTAAGAATTTAACATAGGGGGTAACACTGTCATCTATGATGGTATATAATACGTAATTGTATTGAGTTTCCGGAGTTATATCCACCACTTTATCTAGTTGTTCATCATTCAAATATCCATATGGGGGAGGGGATATGGAATCATCCAATACAATGTTCTCTACATTCTCTTTTGTATTCTCATATATATCGGGTTTATCTATATCATATACAGTGGTTGTTTGAATTCTCTTCATAAACTTGTTGTTAATTATATTCTCTATTTCTGGCTTTGTTGATATCATCGTATACAATAGAATTTTATATTTTATTGTAGAAATAAACATGTGTAATACATTTGGAAAACCACATAAAGACATTACGCGTAAAGTCATTATAACACCCGTTACTATAGTTACTACTATTTTCTAAATGTCTGATTGTGACAACCACTCTCTCCGTTCATTGAACGATGATGACCGAGCATACATGCTATCAAATGACGACGATAACTATTCGGTAGTCACCGACGACCTTTCTGAAAAGTCCGTCGAGAAGAAGCCCGTTAAACGTGGTCGTAACAACTGGCTATACGACGATGTTAAGTCGTCTGACCCAGGATACCATAGAATCGTCAAGGCACATGACGGCATCAAAACCAAGACCGAAGTATATTCGACACCTTTCACACCATCAACCATGATTCGGGATGCGATTACTGGGTATAAGCATCATGAATATCGCGTTGGTTCTTGGCACGAGGACCTATTTTTTAAGGTAATCGAAACAAGTGGGAATGTAGGGAAAGGTTTATTCTGCCTCTATTATGACAGCCCAGAACAATACGAAAGACATATGAAAGGAACAGTTTCAGACACGGTTAAGAGGACTTGGACTGAAAAGTTTGCCTCGGCACAGGCAAGATTGGAACATTAGCCATAAATCGTATTTAGGAAGTTGAATAAGAATAAAAATGTAACAAATATATAACTAAAAAAATGAATAAAAACATCATATCGTGGACTCATTACATATATGTTACCATTACTGCGTCAGTATTAGCATATGTAACGGTTATGGATTCTTCTAGTGACGACGAACCAGAAGAGTCTGCTATAAGCATGTTACCGAGCATAGACAATACACCAGTGGAAGCGGAACCAGTGGAAGCTGAAGTAGAACCAGTGGAAGTTGAAGTGGTGGAAGCGGAACCCGTGGAAGCGGAAGCGGAAATGGAAGTGGTTAAAGTTGACTCAGTCGGAACATCTGGAGGAAAATTGAAGAAAAAAAAGACAAAGACAAATAACCAAAATAAGAAGGTAAAGAAGACATTGCGTCGTAAGTAAAATATAGTCATTTAATAAATGCCTATATTGAAAGAGGTTTACACTACAGAGCCACCAGAATGTAGAAAGCTAATAAATATGATAACAGATACATATGACATACAAGACATATACATATCATTTGGTGGTAAAATAAACAATAACGACACTTTCAGTCGTCATGATAATAATGGTTCATTCCATGTCATACCATCATTCTTAACTAGTAAAAACACACATAGTTTGATTGTTGTATTTGACCTATTCACTCAACCTGATTATCTCCAATGTTATGAACGCATCCAGTCACATATTACTCCCCATACCCATGTCATATTATGTAACCAATCATGCGAACCACCATTTATTCGTAAATTCGTTCCATATATTATAAATCTTGCACGAAAAATAAAATGTATGCCATCAAATACGGTGCTATGTAATTATGTAAAATTCAAATATCAGACAAATCCCATAGAACAACGTTATTTAGAGGATATACCTACCAATATATATGCTATATTGTTAAATCCACTATATAACGAATATATGGAAAGCTTCTATGAATGGTTTGGTTATAACCTATATTTGTACAACTGTATATACAAATATAAATACTATAGGATGTATCATGGAGCATATAGTTCTCTGAACCTGCTATACGACACTATAAAAACAATTGAGTGTGACAGTTCATACCAACTATGCGTTTCTAATAACAATTGTTTGAATTTTTGGAATTATGTATATGATATTACACTCACGAACGATAAGCTAACCTCAATGTATCAAGACTTTACCGACGATGGAATCATCAAAGTAATTCCATACAGCGTGTAAAAAACTCATGTAAATCGTCCTTGTTTGAATTATTATGAATCTCGTCGGGAATATAACTATCATTATCTTTATGATAACATAAAATAGCAGGAATACCGGCGAACATTTTCTTCGTTTTTAGGAACGCATATACATCAAAATTGTTATCAATATCCACTACCGCACATTGAACGTTGTCGGGCATCTTATTAAATGCTTCCATTACCTCATTTTCTATTTTTTTACAAGGAGCGCACCATTCGGCACCAAATTTAACTATAAACAATCCAGGATTTGAATTGATAAGTTCCATATAATCATTTCGAGATTTGATTTCAGTAAGAAGTGGAAGAGGCATATTCACTATATGAATAGTACCGACATTATTTCTATATGTATTTCGTAAAATCTAATGAAAGAATATTATTGGGTATAGTATAGTATAGTATAGTAATTTCATGTCGATAAAAGAACACAACCTAAATATTCATATGTATTCGCTTGAAGACCTACTTGGGTTGTTCGATTTAACATACAATATTTCCCAGGATGACCTTAAACGTGCGAAAAAGGTAGTATTGCGAACCCATCCAGACAAATCGAAACTTGACTCCAAATACTTTCTCTTTTATAAAAAGGCATTTGACGTGGTAGTTAGGTTCTATGACAACCAAAATAAACAAAATCAGAAAATAACACAAAACAATCTTGCATATACTCCTCATACAAATAATGAAGACGACAACCAAACCACAAAAAAGGTTTCTTCGGTGATTAATGAGATGACAAAAGGTGAATTTCAAGACAAATTCAACGACTTGTTTGAAAAAAACATGGCAACCAAAGTTGACGAAAGTAAAAATGAATGGTTTAAAAATGATGACCCAGCATACACAACTAACCAAACTGTAAATTCAAGCAATATGGGACAAATATTCAATTCGATTAAAGACCAACAAACGGGTTTAGTAAAATATAGAGGAGTTGAGAACATTATATCGAATCGCGCATCTACCTCCAATTTTTATGATGACAATGACGACGACGATAGTTATGTTACGAGCGATCCATTTAGTAAATTAAAATTCGATGATTTACGAAAAGTTCATAAGGACGAGACCGTCTTCTCGGTAAGCGAACGCGATTATCAAAAAGTCACCAAATATTCTTCGGTAGACCACATTATGCGGGAACGAGGACAACAATCCACTGCCCCATTATCAAAACCAGAGTCCGAACGCATGTTAGCACAACAAGACCAGTTGTATCGCGAAAAAATGATGAAAAAAGAATATTCCGCCAACTTACAAAATATGGAATATGAAGAAAAAAATAAATCCGTATTATCCAATTTCTTAAGAATTAGGAACTAAGGTTTCGAGGGAATTAGATGTTGTGGCATACACCATTCCTTTTTCATATCTAGTAACAAATGTTCGGTATCACGAGTAGTATTCTCTATATCACTGTAACTTGTATACTGTGTTACGGTAGGGGGCGTAATCATATACCAAAAATACTGATATTGTAATCGTTGCCAATACATATCAAGTGCATACTTATGTTTTCCTTCTTTAGACAAATCGTTAGTTAATTTAGTCACACTTTCATTAAAATTAGCAAGCAGCGTGTCATACATGTGTTTTTTTACTATATATCCAGTGGTGGTACGACAATAAAACACTCGCGAACAATAGTCTTCTACGATTTGATATGGACGCGCATTATTCCCACCTATAATCAAGACATCCCAATTCATTTTAGAGTTTGTATGGAACTTCTCCAAATTTTGCTTTAACAGCGCGGGGTCTTTAAAATAAATATCATCTTCGCAAATAAAAACATAGTCATAGTCTCTTTTTTTTGCTATTTCTAAACATTTTATATGACTAAGAGTACAACCTATTGCGCCTACGTCTCGTTTAATTGCATTGACTCGTTCTGCTTTTATATTCATTTTTTTAAATTCTTCAGTGACATGTTCTAATCGGTCTTTACGATGGTCTAAGTTGATGAAAAGTGTATTCTTAAATAATTCCATTCTATTTTTAGTACTATGTCATTCGCTTTATACTTTTTTTACTTCATATGATATCCAAATATCATATGTTACCAAATCAAATTACTTCTTCTGCTTGCGAGACTTGTTCTTGCGAGTCTTGCCTCCTACCTTCTTAAACGAACCAAACTCACCCTTCTTGGTCATGTAACCTGCCTTCTTAAGACGGTTCTCCTTCTTGGCAGTCTTGTGCTTGCGTACAGACACAATACGTCCGTGCTTATTCTTCATTAAATCCTTCTTTTCTAAACCTCCGGTTGTCTTGTCGACAGTTCCGTGAAATACTTGAGCTCTTGAACCAACAGTCATTCTATATTCAATACATAGATTTTATTTACGTGTCACTGTCAGTATTTACATCTTCTACTAATACGGTTTCTACTTCTTTTTCTTTTACAGGAGGGTATGTTGGAGTTTCTTCTAAATTAGCATACTTAGAAACGTGATGTTGGGGTTTTTCAGTTGTATTATTTGTATTATTTGTATTATTTGTATTGTTTGTATTGTTTGTATTCATTTTATTCAATATAGTTTCTAAAGTCGTTAATCGTTCATTCGCGCGTTCGAGTTGTTTCGTTAGGTCTACAATATGTAAACGCATTGAATATGTTTCTGATTTTTGTACTTCTAATATTTCAGTAATTTTATCCGGTTTTACGTCTTCATTCCAAGATACCGATTTTCTTTCCGTAGTTCCTTGTAACTCCACGGCTTCCAGTTTAATATTCATATTATCATTATTCGAGGAATCTATATTCAGTTTGTTGGATTGTTGGATAGGTTTCATCAATTCTTCGCGCTCCCGTCTTTCACGTTCTAATAATTCATTAATATCCTTATTCTCGTCATTGGAAGTTTCGCGAAAATCTATCTCTTGAGGGGTTTTGTGATGTAACATAGTATCATATTCTTGCTGACGCATCTGAAATTGTTTATTGAATATTTCTTCTTTACTATCCTTGACTATCGACGGAGTATTGATAGTATTGTTATGAGTCATCATATTCATTGGTTCTGATGGAGTTTGTTGAGAATAATTAGGATTACCATTTTGTGGAGTATATTGAGGATGACTTGGGGTACCAGATTGGGATGTATATTGACTCGAATCATGCGCTGTATAAGTAGGACTTTGGGTATGGACGCTTTGTATCATGCTTGTGAGAACTTCCTTATTCAGATAATTTAATTCATCGGGATTTATTTCCTTTCCTTGTATTTTTGTATAAAAGTTTTCAATGGATTGTCTGAACCAGGATTCCTTTGCTTGTGATGGCTTTGCCTCAAAATACCTTATAATAAATGGGTTTCCATTGATTATATTCCATAATATTTTTTGATTTTCTGGATGAACGAAAAGTGACATTAGATACTATTCCTTATAATATTATCTAACCAGGTATAGTCTTTATTCCTATTTTACACCAAATAACTTATTTACTATTTTGGATATTTTGTGTCTTTACGTGTATAAGAACTCTTTTTAGTTGCTCTCCGTCGCGTTCCTTTTACCTTCTTTGTCTGTTTCTTACTTCTTCCACCCTTAGTATCTACAACTACTTTGGGGGAAAATATATGGTCTATTTTCTTCGCCTTCAAGAAATCATGAATGCTTTTCTTTTTGTCTTCTATCGTTTCATCTTCCGGGTTTTTCTTTACACTAGCCCACTTAATATACGCAAACAATTCATTTAAATAATGGTCTACTTGGTCGCTACTTGTGAATGGCGCATTCTTCGTATCAAATTTTATTTTCATATTGCCTACACGAAACCCTTTACGATTCTTATAGGATGTTGGGTATATTTTCGTGGTAATATTTACATCGTTTGTCTTTTCTGCCTGTTTGTCGCTCATTATTTTATGTTATTTTACTTTACATTATACATATATTTTGTTATTCTTTGAAATATATTTTACGGAAGTTACTCACATAATCATCGGGTATTCTTGCTTTTCTAAACAAATCTATCTTTTCGTCTACCGACTTCACTGGAATATTGTTTATTTTACCCGTTAATAATGTTATTATGAAAAACAAAGAATACATTCCACATTCCGAATTTTCTCGCTGATGACGCACTCTATAATTGTTGTATTCTTTTAACTCTATCGGGGTTTCTAGTTCTCTACAATGTTTCTTTAAACGCTCTATTAATTTCTTTATTTCAGTCGGTATCTTATCACCATTACTGTCAAAGAAAAACACAAACCCATCATGTAAGTCCAGGAACAGCGATACCCAATGTGACCCACCTTCGCTAAATTTGTCTAAATTAAATACCACGCCTATTTTGGTTTTCCCAAGTTTCAAGTATTCCTCGACTTGGTCTTTTGTTTTTAATTTACATAAATCTTCTATGTAGCATATTTCGTCAAAATCGATAGTTGCGGTCTGAATCGCCTTAAATGCCGGATAGGAGTTTTCATATTCTTCAAGCACATTATCGATATCGTGATTGCTTAGCCATTGATTCGGGTTCGTTTTCCACCCTCCCGGCTGTAATGGACGAGGAACAAAAAGATATTTCTCCACCTTTTCGCGATAGATTGGGTCGCTTATTACATTCAACCAACAGTCTTCATGGGAACATGTTCTCAATCTTTTCTTCAAATCTTTCCATATGTTTCTGGGTTTCGTAGTCGTTATTTGATTGTATGGATTATTCTCATTGTAACTTTCTTTGAGGACTTGTAACACATTTTCGGGCAAACAACTTCCGCGTACGACCTTGCTGTCGATTATACTTGGATTGCAGTTCAGTCGACTAGTTTTCGGTAATCGGTTCTTCATCGTATTATTTTTTTTAGTTGATGTCTTATTTTTCTTTGACATATTGGGAGTATACCCTATATTTAGATTTTTACATCCTCGGGTATTTAGACAAATGCGACAGATTTCTACTTCTTTACTAATTTAGTTCCCCAAAATGAAGTTATATCATCCGTCTTTTGATATTCAGGTTCTATTATGTTGTCCTCGTCAGATTCATCTACATTGCCGAACAATACGTCGTCATCGGAATCATTATCATAACCCTTATTCTCGATTTCTTTCATTTTTAAATATCGAAGCAATGTCCGCGAATAGTCATTAAATGAATCATTTACATCCGTTGTTACTTGGGTATCTGGGTCACATAACAGCCGCCTTGTTAAATCCAGGATTTCATTTTTGTGTTTTCTTAAAGAACGTATATGTCGTTGTTCTCGTTGGTATTTTTCAGGGTCTTCAGCTGAAACATATTTCTTATGCTGACTTTTATTCATTAGGAAACTCATTGTAAGTTTGTTTATATAGTCATTATTCTCATTATTCTCATTATTCTCATTGCTATCATTATTCTCATTGCTATCATTGTCACTGTCAACTTCACTCATTCCTATACAATTATATTCTAACGAGATATATTTTCACTTTAGGAATTATTTTTAGTTAGATGAGAACAAAATATTTGACTATAATATAACAATATTAATATGAGCGGTTCATCAGTATTAGGTGGTCCTTACAACGGACATGCATCAAAACAAACAGTGAGTTCTAAAAGAGATAGTGAAAGTGCCATCACACGGAAAGTATTACGTAGCGCATGGAACACACCATATGCTACTGGAACATACGAGGGAGAGAAAAGAGTTACTACCCCTTTTAGAGCAGTAAACAATTTAGGTGATTTTTTAGGTAGAAAGAACTATTCTTGTGGAGGTCCAAAACAAATGACCTTTACATGTGACAATAGTAATGTTCCCGGTTCATCCACGAATGTTAAGTTCGTACCTGATTCTTCTGACTATATTCGCTTCAAAAAACAACAAGCTATGAATCGCAACTACAATGATTCCGCACTTTAATTTTCCAGTCGCAATAAATTCTATAATAAGTGTATAGAATTTGTAAAATGTATAAGATGAAATGGACTATCCAAAACAACAACAATGCGGTTCTTACTGCCGAAAACGCGATGCCATTAAAAGATAACACTAGCAACAATGAAGGTAGATTTCAGATGGACCGCAAAACATTTGTGGAAACCATACCCAGTGGTATACCTACCGAAAACAAATGGATGGGGGAATCCAGAGATGCTTCGGATGTTATGCGTAGACGTCGGGCGGGAGCTATAGGGAAAGGTTCGTTCAATGAAAACAACCAACAATTCTCTTTCACCAATCCAAATGATATGTTGTCTCGTAATAATGCATTACGTAGAGTTCGCGCTGGTGGTTCAGTAGCTCCAGCAAAAAAGGGCGCACGAAAGTAATTTGTCAATTGTGTAATTGTATTTTTTTCACTTGATACACTATAAGACACGAAATGTATAATTATTTAGCTGAATTTTTAGGGACAGCATTCTTTGTTTATGTTGTATTAGCTACCGGGAATCCTATTGCTATCGGAGCAGCATTAACCTTAGTTATTGTAATGATTTCACCTATTTCCGGAGCATATATTAACCCGGCTATTAATATTGTTATGGCTGCCGCAGATAAATTACCTACGAATGAAATTGTACCCTATAGTTTAGCACAAATATTCGGTGGATTGGTCGCATTGGAAATATATAAGCGATATAAGTTATAGTTCAATAGTGGTGTTAGTATGAGTAATACCACTATCCTTATTTATTGATGTTCTATCTAACGCGTTTAGAAAGTCATCGATACTAGTGATATGTAAAATTTTCGTATCTGTTGATTTGGAATCAGTACATATACACACGCGTATACATATGTATACTAACATTACAAACATGACGGTTAGTAAACACAAGATTACGATTATCAATACGGGGTCCGACATTTTTTAGTTGTTAATGATTTGTGTGACAAGTTTCAATTTTCAAATATGTCCGACGAAAAATTGAAAACTTATTTCACATATATTTGAAAGCATCATAACCTAACGAACATCTGTTTCGTACAATTATTCAATATGACACGTAATCTAGTCTATGCTCCTGGTAAAGATAAAACATTACCATATGACCTTCAACGACACATTACTACAAAGTATCTTACTAAACAAGAGAGAAATCAATATGTTATCGACAAATTTAATTCTGCACGTGGACTAGCTGAATTTAAAAAGAACCTATCTTCTCTACCCCCTGATACTCGCGTAAAACTCTTTGTAAATGGAATTTATAATAAATTTAATAATTTGATTAACACATACTCATACGGCAAAGATATGTCTCAAATGGCAAATCCACGTTGCGGACAAATTATCCTTATACGTACTTATACCTATCAAATAATCAGAATCAACTTAGATACTATTTATTATGGTTATCATCTTGCTGGTAGTAATCATAATGAAACTCCATCATTTACAATGAATGGTGGTAATAATATATTCCTTCAGGATATTAATATAAGATATTGTCCGACAGAAGGGCACTCAGAGTTGACTCAAGACATTCGCGTAGAAGATTTTGAAATGTTAACTCGTATATTATTTAAAAGACTAAAGTCACCGACTAAGAAATTTACCGAAGAGCGTAATAAAATTCTATATGATTTTGTGTTAATAGTTCAAATGTTAGCTACCAAATATACTAAATTAAAAGAGCAAGAAAAGAAAGACAAGTTGGCTGCCAAGGAACAAGCACAGAAGGACAAGTTGGCTGCCAAGGAACAAGCACAGAAGGACAAGTTGGCTGCCAAGGAAAAGGCACAGAAGGACAAGTTGGCTGCCAAGGAAAAGGCTCAGAAGGACAAGTTGGCTGCCAAGGAACAAGCACAAAAGGACAAGTTGGCTGCCAAGGAACAAGCACAGAAGGACAAGTTGGCTGCCAAGGAACAAGCACAAAAGGACAAGTTGGCTGCCAAGGAACAAGCACAAAAGGACAAGTTGGCTGCCAAGGAACAAGCACAAAAGGACAAGTTGGCTGCCAAGGAACAAGCACAAAAGGACAAACTTAACCAAAGGAGAGAATTGGCTGACATGCGTATCCAAGAGAGAGAAATGAAAAAATGTAATCGAGCTATCATGTAAAATATCTAACTACACCCACTTTGAAAATGTCAAACTACAATATTTGACATTTTTTATCGCGACTTTTGAATCATTCTATATAAAATAAATAACCCGACAATCGACAATGAACTCACAAACATGATGTTAATATGCCCTTGAAAAATTTCATTTATATCAATACTTTCATCATCACTATCACTATCACTATCACTACCTTCTTCCTCATTTTCCTCATTTTCACCTTCTTGGGGAGATTCACCTGTATCTGCTACTACGTCATATGTATTTGTGTCAGCATTAGCCGTAATCAATGTAGGAAACGCAACCTCAGTAAAACGTACAGTCTGATATTGATATTTACCGTCCATTGGCTTTATATCGTTCATGTTTGTTGAATTTTCGCCTAAATTGGTTTTCTTACTTTCGTTTGTGTTCTCCTTTTTTGGTGTGTTATCAATATAATCATTCATTTATACTATACTATACATTATGTTCTCAAATAAATATTCAAAGGTATAAAGATAATCCAATATGGTTAGTATACCAAACCCTTACTATGTGTGGAATTTTTACATTATTAAACAATAATAACCATATCCCACAATCCATTATTCAATCTTGTTTTGAGAATGGTAAAGGAAGAGGACCTGAATTCTCATCATTATCTCATTGTGCGATTAAGGCACAATTAGGCTTTCATCGGTTAGCTATCAATGGATTAAATGATGGAGCCAATCAACCGATTCGTATTCAAAATATTTCTTTGATTTGTAATGGCGAAATATACAACTACAAAGAGTTATATAAAACTATCAACGTTTCCCCTACAACTGATTCCGATTGTGAAGTTATTATTCATACTTACTTAAAATATGGCATAGAACAAACATTGCGTATGTTAGATGGGGTGTTCGCATTCGTATTGGTCGAGACTAGGTTTAATGCGCCCTCCAAAATATACGTAGCAAGAGACCCCTATGGGGTTAGACCATTATACCAAATGAAACCCATATCGCGGTCAAAGAGTTCTAAAAATCACTTATATGGATTCGCTAGTGAAATTAAAGGATTATATGATATTTATGACTACATCAAATCAACTAACATCAATAAACGAACAATGGACCCAGACCAAGCATCTAAATATCCAGACTGTAGTATAGAACAATTCCAACCGGGTTCATTCCATTACTATGAACTCCCACAAGACACACGCGAATCATGGAATTTTATATCATCACAACAATACCATTCTCATGGCTTTCATAGTAACATGTATACGAATCGTGTAAATACATGCACTATTTTCAAGGATATACGTAATTATCTTACTAATGCAGTTCATAAACGGTGCTCCACTACAGATAGACCCATCGCATGTTTACTTTCGGGCGGTCTTGATAGCAGTTTAATTACAGCTATTGTAAATGATTATCACCGGAAAAATAATCTATCCGTACTTGAAACATACAGCATCGGGATTGAGGGGGCTGATGATTTAAAACACGCAAGAATAGTAGCGGATTTTCTAGGAACAAAGCATACTGAAATCGCGTTGAGTGAAGAGGATTTTATTAATGCTATACCGGAAGTTATCAAAGGAATTGAAAGTTACGACACAACTACAGTACGTGCAAGTATTGGTAACTGGCTTATTGGTAAATATATAGCAGAGCATAGCGAAGCAAAAGTTATATTCAATGGAGACGGTTCCGACGAATTATCAGGTGGGTATTTGTATATGGGAAGCGCACCCGATGAAGTTGAATTCGATATGGAATGTAGACGCCTGTTACAATATATACATACGTTTGATGTCCTACGTTCAGACAAATCAATATCATCTCATGGTCTCGAACCTAGAACACCCTTTTTAGACCGCGAATGGACCGAGTACTATTTATCTATACCCGCACATATTCGATTTCATACCAATGAGAAACTTCCTGAAAAATACCTTATACGTAAGGCATTCTCGAAAGAAGAATATGCTAAGTACAACGAGAAACCTTTACTTCCAGACAGTGTATTATGGAGACGCAAAGAAGCGTTTAGTGACGGGGTTTCTAAACAAACACGTTCATTATACCAAATTATTCAAGAACATGCTGACGCAAAACTGGGTGAGGACAGTGATTTATTTCCATTTTCACATCTACCACCCCAAACTACAGAACAAATATACTACCGGACCATTTTCGAACAACATTATGCCGGATTAGGACCCATTATACCCTACTTTTGGATGCCAAAATACATTGACGCAACCGATTCCAGTGCACGAACATTGAGCGTTTACAAATAAAAATATAAGTATTTTTCATATATTTTTATTCTATTGCCTTTGTTTTGTCGATGGTTACTTCTTTGAGAACATTCTTCATCACTTTGTCTTCAAATGACTTTGTTTCTTCTTTTCCGTATCCACCTAAGGATGCCTTGGAATATTTGAAGAAATTTTCATAGTTTTCGGTTCCCATGATACCCACGTCCGGCGTTGAATCATACCATACTGGACGCATTCGTTCGTTTTTGTAGGCTACTCCTTTAACCGCCTTACGCAACTTGGTTTTATCGTCGTCTTTCTCCCACTTGTCGTCATCTTTGATGTATACAGTTTCGCGTTTCAAATCCGTACAATGGAGTGGACGGTCATGGATTTCCATTTCATTTATACGTTCTACGATGATATTGGAAATGCCATCTACGAATCCACGTTCTCCGGTTTCTATGAAATCCTGTATGGATATGTTGATGGATTTTACAAAGTCCTTTAATGTCATCGCATTCTTACATTTCTCATTCAAAAATACATTTAGATTGAACTTATTGTTACTGTTTATGTTCGTGTTATTATTGTTTACAGTATTATTACCCATATTCTTTGACATCTCCTTTATAATTTGCTGGAATTCACGACGTTCTTCCAATATAAGGTCCTTAAATTCTTTATTCTGTTTCAGTAATTCAACTACCAATGACGGATTCTCAAGTATTGTAGCAGCATTTGTTTGGGATTCATTCAGGGGGTCTTCATTTGAGGGGTCTTCATTTGTGTGGTCGTCATTCTCTTTATGTGTTTTACATGTTCGTTTATGATTGCATAAACTGGACATGTGTTTGTATTTTCTTCCACAATCGCAATTATACACTTTGGCGACTTTTGGTGAGAAGTTATTCGGATTTATTAGTATTTGGTGTTTACGTGTAGATAAATGTTTATTAAAGTCACTTTGTTTACTACATGAATAGTCACAATTTTCACAATTAAATTTTAGGCGATTATTGGCGAGTTTAGTATTAGGCATAATTCGTATACAATACTAATATATAATTCGCCTAAATCGTTTACCGCATAATATACTTAATTTTTATGGTAAGACAAATAATACAAAAATTACACAAATAACTGCATATACGTCTAAATCGTATTTTTAGAAAACCCGTTTTAAATTCTCCGTTGAGTATTTTCATTTTGGACATTTATTTTATGTCCAATTTTGAAAACCTTTGCCATTTCTTTTGTGCACTTTTTATACATTTTTAGCGTAAATTATGTAAATTAGATTAGATTCTTCAACTGTTTGGGTATTTTCTTGTGTTTTTTATACAGTTGTAACATTTCGCCATTGTTGTTCGCCATCAAGTCGGTAATAAGGGCAGTTGGCACATCAATATTAGGGTATTTTTTGAATATAATTTCAACAATGTGTTTATAATCTTCATTATAACTTTTATTCCATGATAACTCATATAATAAGCTTTTTCCCGAACTTTTTTTTACATTGGGGTCAAAATCCTTATGACGAACTATATCGACAATCTTTTGTAATCTATCTGTTTTATCTGCGTTTGATTCGCCATGTCTGAATCCGATGTAACGGAATACTTCGTGGCTATCAAAAGGCATAATCTTTTTACAAGTTTCTGTAATATCCTTTCTACAAATAGGACATGTTGGTTTGTCTTTGTTGCCTTTACACCAACCAATCAAACATTTTTTATGGAATTTATGTTTACATTTGGTAGTGATATTTCCAGATACAATTCGGTCTAAGCAAATGGAGCAGGTTTTATCTAAAACACTTTCACAATTACCGGTTTTCTTATTTTTGCGGGTTCCGTTTTTACAACGAGTACGTTTACGAGTAATAGAAGCCATCTATCTATCTATCTATCTATATATACATATAGTATACAAAATTCGTGAGGGTTATTGATATTATTTTGATAAGATAACATCAATTAGATTGTATGAGTATACTTACGCTCTTATTTTCAAAGGTTCGGTAATCAATCGCCCATCCATATCTGTGATATAAGTTTCTTTTGCGTGTTTGTCTTGGCGTTCGCCAATTACAAGATAACTGATTAATGCGGTAGATTCCGTATTTTGACATTCGATTGTTAATATGTTTCCTGTGACTTTACCACGTACATTATCCCAATCGTCTTCATTTGTGGTGAATACACTGAGGTCGCGATTTAATGCGATAAACGTACCTTCTGTCATATTGAATTGGGTATCTAAGTTGATTTCAGCTAAGCCATTTACGAGATGGACGTGTCCTCTGTAAATATTATCCATACGTGGACCTTCAATAAAACTATGGACTAAGTTGTGTGTATCTTGTTTTTCAGGTAATGGATGGTCTATTTTGAACGTACCCGAACCTTTTGATAAAGTACCTGTAACAAACAAATTATCTAATGCGAGTGAGGTTACCGGCCTTGGTAATTGATAAACGCGAACATGACCGGTAGAACTGTTATTACCCCATGCCCCAATAGCAACGGTTAAACCATCCGCACTTAGTGACACAGACCAACCTGACCGGTCATTTGTTGCTTCCCCGTCAATATCGTGTCCTAACCGGTTCCATCCGACAGGACCGAAAGTATTCAATGATTGGACGTCATCCGCAGTGGTTTTAGTAGAGTCATATTGATAAACCCGAACATGACCGGACAAACTGTTATTACCATATGCCCCAATAGCAACAATCGAGCCATCCGCACTTAGCGACACAGAATAACCGGAGCTGTCATTTGATGCTTCCCCGTCAATATCGTGTCCTAACCGGTTCCATCCGACCGGACCGAAAGTAGCCGATGATTGGACGTCATCCGCAGTGTTTTTAGTAGAGTCATATTGATAAACCCGAACATAACCGATATAACTGTTATTATAGGCTGCCCCAATAGCAACGGTTAAACCATCCGCACTTAGCGACACAGATATGCCGGACCAGTCACCTGAATTTTCCCCGTCAATATCGTGTCCTAACCGGTTCCATCCGACCGGCCCAAAAGTATTCAATGATTGGTCGGTAACCGGATTGGTTTTAGTAGAGTCATATTGATAAACCCGAACATGACCGGTATAACTGTTATTACCCTGTGCCCCAATAGCAACAATCGAGCCATCCGCACTTAGCGACACAGAATAACCTGACCGGTCGCTTGATGCTTCCCCGTCAATATCGTGTCCTAACTGGTTCCATCCGACAGGACCGAAAGTATCCGCAGTGGTTTTAGTAGAGTCATATTGATAAACCCGAACATGACCGGTCTGACTGTTATTACCGTATGCCCCAATAGCAACGGTTAAACCATCCGCACTTAGTGACACAGATTGACCGGAATAGTCACCTCCCGCTTCCCCGTCAATATCGTGTCCTAACCGGTTCCATCCGACCGGACCGAAAGTCGCCGATGATTCGACGGTATCCGCAGTGGTTTTAGTATATTCCCGTTGATAAACCCGAACATGACCGGTACCACTGTTATTCTGGCGTGCCCCAATAGCAACGGTTAAGCCATCCGCACTTAGTGACACAGATTCACCGGAATAGTCACCTCCCGCTTCCCCGTCAATATCGTGTCCTAACCGGTTCCATCCGACCGGACCGAAAGTAGCCGAATTTGGGTCGGTATCCGCAATGGTTTTAGTAGAGTCCCGTTGATAAACCCGAACATGACCGGTAAAACTGTTATTCTTGTATGCCCCAATAGCAACAATCGAGCCATCCGCACTTAGTGACACAGAAGAACCGGACCAGTCACCTGAATTTTCCCCGTCAATATCGTCTCCGAGCTGTGTCAGAAGGGAAGTAAAGGCACTTTGGGTTATTTGCGAAGTCCCCACGGTTAATCCATTGGAAACTGTTAATGAATTAACATTCAAAGCCTTATTAAACGAAACATCGCCTCCAACCGATAATCCAGCATTAAGACTTAAATCACTATCGGGGTCAACACCACCACCACCACCACCATCAGCAATGGCAGTAGTAACGAAAGCGGTGGTTGCCAATTGGGTAGTATTGGTTCCACTTGTGGCTGTTGGACCAGAAACGGTTCCTGTAACATTCAAATTCTTACTTAAAATCAAATTGTCACTGATATTTAAATAATTTTCAAGTTGAATTATTCCCCCCATATCCCCATGAGCGCTACATCTATAATATAATGTATCTGGAGCGTTATCTGGAACTATAAAGTCAATAATTCCTGTAGTAGCACCATTATTGGTAATTCCATCATTATATACATTAGCCGCATCGTAAGCACCTCCATTATCTGTAGTTTGAATATAAAATGGATGCGAACCAGTAGAACCATCATTTACGTCCAAACTATATTTTAATCCACGGTATAGAATTATCGTATCTTGTAAAACACCATTTATATAGTATTTATTACCTGATGCTGTAATTACAAAGGTTTTATATGTGGTGTCAGCTAAATTATTGTTATTCTTTAAAGCAGTAATGTTAATGGATTTATCTGGAATAGTTATATTACCACCAACCGATAATCCGGCATTTAAGCTTACATCACCCCCGACGGATAATCCAGCATTAAGACTTAGGTCGCTATCTGTATCTACACCACCCGCTGCAACGGCATCCGTAACGAATGCGGTAGTTGCCAATTGGGTAGTATTGGTTCCACTTGCGGCTGTTGGTCCCGAAACGGTTCCTGTAACATTTAAATTTCCACCTACTGATAATCCATTATTAAACGAAACATCGCCATCCACTTCAAGTTCACCTTGTATGGTAGTATTACCAGTAGCACTAAGGTCTTGTATAGTAACATGACTATTAAAAGAAGAATCTCCAGATACACTTAGACCACCATTTAAAGAAATATCTTCGGTAACAATTGATGTGTATTCATTGACGGTGGTGTTTATAATTTCGGTTGATTGGTTTTTGAAAACAGATAAATTACCATTAATGGCTAAATTTCCGCTAATATCCACGTTAGCATTCATCGATACATCATCTCCCAAGGTCGTTTTTTTAGTAACAGTCAAATTATCATTGACAACAATTTCAGTAAAAGTAGATTTACCTGTAAAAGTAGCGTTACTAATATCGGCTTTCAAATTGAGAGAAGCATCAACGTAATCAAGATTCGCTTTAAGAGCAATAGCATCATTGGTGGCTTTCATATCGGCTTTCAAATTGAGAGAAGCATCAACATAATCAAGATTCGCTTTAATAGCAATATCGGCATTGGTGGCTTCCATATCGGCTTTCAAATTGAGAGAAGCATCAACATAGGTCAAATCGGCTTTAAGAGCAATATCAGCATTGGTGGCTTCCATATCGGCTTTCAAATTGAGAGAAGCATCAACATAGGTCAATTCGGCTTTAAGAGCAATCGCATCATTGGTGGCTTCCATATCGGCTTTCAAATTGAGAGAAGCATCAACATAATCAAGATCCGCTTTAAGAGCAATATCAGCATTGGTGGCTTCCATATCGGCTTTCAAATTGAGAGAAGCATCAACATAGGTCAATTCGGCTTTAAGAGCAATCGCATCATTGGTGGCTTCCATATCGGCTTTCAAATTGAGAGAAGCATCAACATAATCAAGATCCGCTTTAAGAGCAATATCAGCATTGGTGGCTTCCATATCGGCTTTTAAATTGAGAGAAGCATCAACATAATCAAGACCCGCTTTAAGAGCAATATCAGCATTGGTGGCTTCCATATCGGCTTTCAAATTGAGAGAAGCATCAACATAGGTCAAATCGGATTTAAGAGCAATCGCATCATTGGTGGCTTCCATATCGGCTTTTAAATTGAGAGAATTATCAACATAATCAAGATTCGCTTTAAGAGCAATCGCATCATTGGTAGTGTTCTTATCGGCTTTCAAATTCAAAGAAGCATCAACATAATCAAGATTCGCTTTATTCTCATTATCTCCAATAATAGCAGATATAGGAATAGAATTCTCGGGATATTGAGCGTAAAAGTTACCACAAACGTCAACGCGACCAGTAGAGTTGAAACTGACATCCCCATTTACATACATATTACTACGTACGTTGAGGTTTTGCGAAACATCTAAAAATCCATTCACATAGGTTTTCCGTAGAATATTCGAATTAATAGAAGAATCATACCACGTATTCATAATGTATGATTAGTATAATAAATAATCATAAATTATATTGGTTACACTGACTAAATAAGACCATTTAGAAATCAGATTTAAATTCAAAGACGTCATCATCAACCGTTTTATTAGCTAATGCGTATTCAGCATTTGTACGCTCAAAGAAGTTCACTTTCGACTCAACGCTAATGAGCTCCATGAAATCAAATGGATTCGACGAATTATAGATTTTGTCATAACCCAATTGTAGACATAATCTATCGGCAACAAATTCAATATATTGGCACATAAGTTTTGTATTCATTCCAATCATACGGCAAGGAATAGCTTCTGTAATAAATTCCTTTTCGATGTCAACCGCTTCTTTCACAATATCATAGATTTTGGTTTGAGAAAGGCGATTTTCTATCTTGGAGTAAAGCAAAATAGCGAATTCGGTATGTAAAGCTTCGTCCCGTGAAATAAGTTCATTTGAAAATGTAAGTCCAGGCATAAGACCACGTTTCTTAATCCAATAAATAGCAGCAAATGACGATGAAAAGAAAAGACCTTCTACAAGTGCGAATGCGACCAGACGAGTTGCGAAGTCACTGGTTTTATCATCTAACCACTTTTGAGCCCAGTTAAATTTCTTAGAAATACAAGGATAATTTTGAGTGGCTTGGAATAATTTGGTTTTCTCAGCACTATCTTTGATGTAAGTGTCAATCAATATACTATACATTTCAGAGTGAATGGTCTCAATCGCAATTTGAAAAGCGTAGAATGCGCGTGCTTCAGATGGTTGAACCTCGCTCATGAAGCGTGTTCCAAGATTATCAGTGACAAGTGCGTCACTACTGGAAAAGAACGCGAGAATCATTTTTATAAAGTTTTGTTCGTCGGCATTGAGTGATTTCCAGTCATTTAGATCTTGTGCGAGTGAAATTTCTCCAGTGTGCCAAAAAGAGTCAATAGAGCGTTTATACATATCCCATATATCGTTGTACTGAATAGGGAACATAACATATCGGTTTTCATCAGGTTGCAGTAAAGGCTCGTTATGTTGAATGTCGGTCATTGTTGTCTAAATAATATAGACGGCAGATTTTTATTTCCTTTAATAAATGTATTTATGTTAGGGTATTATAGTAACAACTGACAATATATATCAAATTAGTATACGAATATGGAGTGACCCTCAAACAAAATGTAGTACACGTCCAAAAATCAAAGATGTAATAACAATATTGTAGTATTTGTATTGTAAAATAGTAGCGTTTAGTGGTAGTAATAAGTTAGTAAATACCTATACTACGTAATAAAGAGAACTATCGTTTGTCCGCTCGAAATTATTTAAGTGATTATAGTATATTAGACAATAGATAATAGATGAAAAAAGGTTCTTACAATGACATGGAAGACTACTTAGGAGACGATAAGCAGGATAATAAGAAGCGCGGTCGTAAGTCAAAGAAACCAAACGATAAAGAAATGTTGAACGAATATAAGCATGATATAGACCGCGAGACGTCAATCGCAAGACAACGGTCATATTACGAGAATATACACCATTTATCTGCGAATGAAAAGAGTATATTTGAATCAAAATTCACAAGTCCTAAGAATCAGAGTCAAGAATATTACCATAATCAATTGAAACGTAAGAATAAGAAGATTGTTGTAGCAACGGGTCCAGCTGGAACAGGAAAGACATTATTTGCGACAGAATGGGGTGTGCGAAATTTTTTATTAGGTAATTACGAAAAACTGATATTTACAAGACCATCCGTATCTGTCGATGAAGATTTGGGTTATTTACCTGGTACATTAGAAGAAAAGATGGCACCGTGGGTAAGACCTATATACGATATATTACATACATTTATTACCCCGAAAGAGGTAACTACATTATTGGAAGATAAAGTGATTGAAATATCTCCATTAGGTTATATGCGTGGTAGAACATTCAAGAATTGCTGGATAGTTGCTGATGAAATGCAGAATTCAACAATAGCCCAAATGAAAATGTTAATGACGCGATTAGGTGAAAATAGTCGTATGGTAATAACAGGTGATTTAGAGCAATATGACCGCGACCAAGAGGTAAATGGATTAGAAGATTTTTTAGAAAAATTTAAAGGAAAACGTTCATCGAGTATAACAAGTGTAGAATTTCAGAAAGATGATATTCAACGTGAAGAAGTGGTAAGAGAAGTATTGGATATTTATGGCGGAGATATCCCTGCGTGTTATCAATGTGATGAAGGCGACAGTAGCAGCTAAACGAGATAAAGAAGTCAAGAAAATAATTTAGGATGTAAAATAATTTCGGTACATATTCTATAAATGCCATTTAAATTACCAAATTTTGGAAAACTAGTAAAAATGAAGTATAACTTCAATCCAGTTCTTCAGAATCAACTAGTGTTATATCTGTTTTTGTTCATGACATTGACCCAAATCGTGTTATTTGTAAGCAACAATGATACAATGGGAATTGTATTGATGTGTATGGTTGGTTTCTTAACTTCTTTCTTTAGCCGAAATATGATAGTAATTCTTTGTGTAGCGTTAACTGTTACTAATTTGTTAAAGAAAGGTATGAAACAAGTAGGTTATGAGGGATTCGAAGACAACGAAGACGCAGAGGAAGAGGAGGAGGTTGACGCGGAAGAGGAGGTAGATGAAGTTGCTCCCAAAAAAGAGAAAAAGAATAAAAAATCAGCAACGAAAGTAGATGACGAAATGGATGATGCCCCGAATTCAAATGAACTTTCCGACAAGACAAAGGACGAAATGAAACGTCAATTTGAAAAGTTAAAAGAGGAATATCCCGAATTTAACGCATTAAAGGGTGATATTGTAGATGCTATGACAAAAATCGACCCCATATTAGACAAGGCAGAAGCGTTTATGAATAAATACTCAAAATACAAATCACAGAAAAAGTAAGTAATTAGATTCCAATACAAACCTAATATATGTCTATTAATATATATTAGAGTAACAATGTTCGGAGCAGCAATACCATTTATATTGATATTAATAACTTTAGCGATAGGAGCTGGAGAAGGTTTATTTATGATATTTGAAGGCGTCGCACAGGAGTTTATAGAATTCCCCCAAGGTGCGTTTTTGGGTGCTATGTCTGCTGCTAAATTAGCGCATTCAGTAGGAGTATTTGGATTAACAACATTTTTTTGCGGGTTACAGATGATGGAAAATTTTACATCATGTATATTTTATTACCTATTAGAAATTATTGGAAAGATTCTGTATTTTATTCCAATGTTAGTGTTTATGATGTTAGATTTTGTTGGTGGTAAAGAGAATATAGGTAGCCAGATAGAAAGTAAGCTGTGGTCGTTGTTAGAAAAATTAGATAGATTTACAATAGATAGGTTTGGGTTCCATGTAATACACTTTCCTAAGTCTGTTCGTGATAAATGTTATAATTGTCGCAGATTAAAACCAAGTGCGTTCGTAAGGAAGACTGGTGAGTTCGTCCATGATGTAAAGACGGATGTAATCCCATTAACTACGGGTGGATTATCAAAGATGTTCGGTGGATTAGGAAAAATAGTAAATGCGTTTGGCATATTATAATAGTGTGCAATAATATACAAACCAATATGGCAAAAAAATGTGCTCCGGGTGTTATATGCATAGAGAATATGACATTACTACTGATAATAGTCATTTTAATAGGTTTAGGATTCATCTTTTATCAACATTTTATGAATGTTCGGAGAGCAACAAATAAAGGACCTGCTATTTTAGTGCCTCCTCCTATACATCACGCATTAACACCTATGTCTGGTAGAAATGATACGATTAATGACCCCTATGCGCCACCATTAAAAACACATGATGTATATTACCCGCGTGGTTCAAGTGACATTCGAGGTGTGCCTCCAGTAGCAGTTCCGGTGAATATTCAAACGCGCGCAACAAATAGTAACTATCAACAGATGGGTATATTAACTCGTATGGGTAACGACGGAGAACAGAACATTCTTCCTTTAATGGGTAGACGGATAATGACTGGACGCGATAAGTGGCAATTCTATACAATCGCAAATAATGGTAATTTAAACACCAAGTTACCAATTAGTGTGAATGGAAAAAGTTGTACGGGCGAGTATGGATGCGATGACATAAATAATGGGGATGTAGTTTTTGTGGAAGGGTATAACGACACATTCCAAGTTACAATGTATGAAAACAATTTGTTCCAGTATATTCCTAACCTTTAGATAAAGTTTTCAAAATAAACTATATGAATAATCTATATAGTGTATTAACAATGTCAGATTCAAAATCAATATTAGACCCTAATAAAAATAAAGCGTTTGATGATAAATTAGTAATAGACTACCCACGTGTAACATTAAATAAGAACGAAGCAACTTCGCCATCGGATAATCGTGGTGGATTTTCTATATCATATCCGAATACTTCATCTGAAAACAATGTTTTCTATACAAGTAACAAACTTCTTGATAAAACCACCATCTCGTCGAAGTTCATGCATACCTCTATGTCTATTTATAAAACACTCCATTACAATATTAAGGGTATTACAACAACCAATGATAATATTGTAGGCGAATTAATCATAGAACATACGGAAAGCGACCGGTCAAGCCAAAAACTATATTCTTGTTATTTATTAGAAACCAGCTCGTTAGTAATCACAGATGAGAATGTAATTGATAAAATAATATCGATTACGGATCGTCAATCGCCAACAATTGACGCGGATTTAAATGCGATTCTACCAAAACAAGACTCTGGTATTGTCTATATAGACGGAAAAACCGGTAATTACATCTGTGTATTTACAACCCCCATTCAGATAAATACTGCTTCCAAAGACAAAATCGTGAATAATTACGGAAATGTGACAAATTTATTCGAAATTTCTCCAAGGAATGGAAAGTATTTGATTATTCCAGAGAATAACATAGCAAAACGGGATGCTGAAGAGATTTACATAGACTGCAGTCCTACGGGTGCAAGTGAGGAAGAACAGAATACATATAATATTCCGATTAACAGTAAAATGGCAACAGAAACACAAGAGAGCGATTTTATGAAGACAACTGTAAATTATGGTATATTTGTGTTAACGATGCTAGTTTCTTATATTACGGTTCCATTACTTTATAAAAACCTGGTAATTGACGGTAGTAGTATCGCAAACCCGACAGATGACATAGCTCGATTTACACGTATTCGTGCCGCTGACATATTACTCGGTATTAGTATGTTTGCTTTGACCGCAATACTCATAAGTTCTGGTGCTGCTGACGACGATTATAAACTAATGTCAGGGGGTATATTTACCTTTGTGTTTAGTATTTTATCGTATGGATTAATTCAAATAAAGAAGATGGATTTAACATTTATGACAACCACCGTGAAAGGGACGGATGTAAAAAACGACCAAAAATCAGAGGCGGCGGGTAATATAGAAGCATTACCATTTGATGATTTATGGCCTACTATCAATGTAGTCCTATCTACAATGATTAGTTCGGATAGTTTATCGGCTTATTTTGCGGTTAGTTTAATGAGTATAATAATATTAAGTATTCTGTATTTGTTTGGTTCATTTGATTTGGTATCCTATGGAAATTTCACCGGTATTTCCGCAGGAATATTTGTATTAGTAAGTATCATAATCGGAATTAAGAAAAAATTCGAAGCTCAAAAAGGGTAGACACACTACAGGTGAGCCAATTACATCATATATGTAAAGTTATATGATGTAAAACAAGTATCAGAATTAGAATTCTAATTCGAATTCGAATTAGAACATGGATGCACTACCGACGTTATCGGCAACCGGTTTATAGGTGGATGTAGTAAACACGCTGATATCACTCTTTCCTACAGGTGCCATTTCATTGACGACTTCCTCTTCTAAAGAAGTGGTTTTGGTGGGGTTCATTTTCTTCATTTTCTCGTCCTTTCTTGCCTGAGTAGGAGTGTATTTAATCATAGCGGCTTTTCCAGTTGCGTTGCTACTACGACGGAACATTTCATATGCGACAAATACGAACAACACCGCAATTAATGGGTTTGCGTTAAAGAACAAATAGACAGAAAGGATGAAAATACCAATTGTTCCCATGGGAGAATCGACCATATTAGCAAACATATCCGGGAGTTGAACGGGGAGTGCTAAATAAGAAATAAGCGCTACAATAACAGCAGTTTCAACGTTAGTCAGTGAATTCATGAAAGATAAAAACTTCATTTTTGTATAGTATAGAATAGTATTATATTTTTCGCCCGTTTATTCCAAGTAATAAAGTACAAAATTGAAATATCCTAAAGTAACGTTATTATATATAATTCAAATAATGCGTGGTTTTAGACAACCCTATAGAAAAAAACTACCTCCAAAGCCTAAAGTTACAGAAGTAAAAATAACGGATGATTACAAAGAAACTATAAGGAAATCAGCATATCTTGGTAAGAAAGGGTATACGATACCTAAGTCGGCGATTTCAAAAGAAGATGAAGAAATTCTTCGTGATGAATTATATGTAAAACCATTTGTATTTGGTGCGAATCAAAATACAGATGTAGGTGCTTTTCACGTATTTCGTGAAAACGCAAACAAATTTTACATACCAAGGTTTTACGGAATCAAACGTTATGGACTACCAGACAAGTCCGAAATAGAGGAAGGTGATGATATAGATGTTGAGTTTAATAAAACAGTTCGCGATTATCAAGAAAAAATTATAGACGTTTATATGAATTACATAAATACACCTATATGCTGTGGATATGAAATAAATGGAAATGGTGGTATACTCGAGGTTCCCTGTGGTGCAGGTAAA
>Ga0255755_1000202_pt1 | contig 65289 bp, 67 predicted proteins | sample 011ome_18_FD_179955 | JGI IMG/M metagenome (GOLD analysis project Ga0255755, IMG submission 179955) | Coastal salt marsh microbial communities from the Groves Creek Marsh, Skidaway Island, Georgia - 011501BT metaG (version 2) | ecosystem: Environmental > Aquatic > Marine > Intertidal zone > Salt... | reverse complement strand
AGAAAACATGATGCATTTGAGCGTTTCTTGATTGCAACAGATACACCAACAGGAAGCGGTATTATGCCGCTGGGCTTGATTTACACAATAAGCCAGATTGCATCTCTTGCGGATTTTGATGTGCCTGATTTAATCGCTGCAGCAACAGGCAATGTTGCAAAATGCTATGGCCTTAATAGTGGCTTTTTAAAAGCTGGCTGTGATGCAGATGTTGTATTAATCGATGCTCCACTTGGTGGAACACAGAATGACGCCCTAGCAGCCCTAAAAAATGGTGACCCTTGTGCGATAGGCGCCGTAATAACTGCTGGCGTGCCAAGGTTTGTTGGCAGGAGCAACAATACACCGCCAACAATCCGCGAGATAAAGGTTACCAAATCTAATATCATGAATATGTTTCAAGGGTAGGTGTAACGATGGATACCAAGGTTGATGGCTATCAAATTCGCAAATGGATCGAGTTTTTTGAAGAGGCCAATTCTAACGAGACGGGTATAGATGCTGACGGCTTGCCAGTTGCCAAATTTGGCGTTGGTGCCATTATCAAAAACCCCTATGCCGGCAAATTCTCACAAGAGCTATCACTCCTAACTGAACCTTCAAAGGGGCTTGGTGAAGCTTTTGGTGAGCGTTTGCTAAGAGCAGCTAATGGCTATGCAGTCGTCAGCTACGGCAAATCATGCATTGTTGGCGTAAATGGCGAATATGAGCATGGCAATGCATGCTTAACAACAGCATTTGCAGACCCTGTCAGGAAAGCTATCGGCGGCGGACAGGCATGGATACCATCAACAGGCAAGATTGGCGGGCCCGGAACAGCGATTGATATACCATTGGCGCATAAAGATGCCCTATATGTCCGCTCTCATTACGACACATTTACCGTATCAGCCCATGATGCGCCTAGAGCTGACGAAATCTTAGTGCTGTTTGCAGGAGCTTCACGCGGCCGGCTTCATGCAAGGCTTGGCGGCCTTAATGAGGCTGATGTAACTGGCAGGGATGGTTTGCGGTAGCATTTAACGCTACAATTTTGACACTATCAAAACTCTTTTGAGCAAAACTCCATAGAAGTCTTTTATGCAGGGGCTTTCATCAAAGGTGCTCCCCCTCGGGGTGGGTTTTGATAAGGGCAATTTTTAAACAACCCCGCCTGCTAGTTTTTTACGCAAATGCATTTGATTTGCATGGCTGTAACGCTGCAGCATAGACAGCTCTCTGTGACCGGATATTGATTGGATTTCAGGCAAAGTCAGACCCATTTCATGGAAACGTGAAATAGCTTCATGCCTTAGATCATGGAAGTGAAGATATGGAAGGCCAGCAAGCAGCCTTATCTTTTCAAAACAGTTCCTCAATGCATAAACACTAATTGGAAAAACACGCTCATTTGGCGGTGCGATGAGCCTCAAATCTTCAATGATCAAGGCTATATCACTGTTAAAAGGTATATATCGACCGTAACCAGATTTCGTATTTATTGCTTTAACGTCAATAAACATATCATTGATATTTATATCTTTCCAGTGAAGATACAGCATCTCCCCTCGCCTCATTCCTGTTGCGAGAGCCAATTTGATCAATGGCAGGATATAAATATTTTGGCTGCTGATCTTTTGAGCTGCCTCAAGAAGCCGTCTTTCATCCGATGGCAGCAATCTCTCAATTTCACGGTGAAATATTTTTGGCAAAATTAAGCTTTTAAAAAGCTTTACTGGCACATCAAAACCAAGTGCTTCGGCTGCATTTGCTGCAGCTTTTACAATTGCCCATTCACGCTTAAAGGTTGACGATTTAACAGATATCAGGCGCTGATCTCTAAAACCAGACAGTAGTTCTAAATTTAGATTAGAAACCGGTATATCGACCCAAGCTTCTCGCAAAAGGCGATTTATAATAATCGCCTCATTTTCTGCGCCGCGCTTTGTTGGCGTTATAATGGCCTTATATTTCTTAAGGACGTCTGCAAAGCATGCATTGCTCGTCTCTGACGCATGCGAATCGCCTCTGATCATGGCTAATTCTTGCTGAGCTGCCCATATTTGCGCTTCTTGTTTGATGTTGAAGGTAGCAGATTTAAATTTTCCGGCGATTTTAACCTGAGCTACCCAACGTTGATTCCTCTGTTTAAAACTTGCCAAAACACCCTCCCTTTATGACAAATCGTATGACTTTTGACATAAAGCAGTTGTTTTTTGGTTAAGCTAAATCAGCTTAAATAACTGTTATTTATAAGGAAAAATGGTCGGAGCGGCGGGATTCGAACCCACGACCCCTACACCCCCAGTATAGTGCGCTACCAGGCTGCGCTACGCTCCGGCCAAGGCTGGTTATAGCCGCGCCTACATATCTAGGCAATCAGCTTTTCACCAAAATAATATAAGCTTATGCGTTAAGCTGTTGTTTGAGGGTCATGAGGCGAGTTTTTACGTCGTCAAGCATCGCAATCGCGTCTTGCAGGGTTGGCGGCGCCGCACCTTCAGTGCTGGCAACGCTGACACTGGCAACGCTGACAGGAATGCTGGCTGATGCTTTGCTGCGCACCAGCTTTTGCGCGCCCTTGATGGTGAATCCGTCAACATAGAGAAGCTGCCTTATACGGCGCAAGACAGCGATATCATCGGGGCGGTAATAGCGCCGGCCGCCGCTCCGTTTTAACGGGCGAAGGCTGCTGAATTTACTCTCCCAAAACCGCAAAACATGCTGTGGCACATCAAGCAACGCAGAAACTTCTGAAATTGTTTTGAAAGCGTCGTTGGCTTTATCGTTCATTTCGCGCCGTCTACACGGTCCTTAAGGATATGCGAAGGGCGGAACGACAGCACGCGTCGCGGTGTGATAACCGCTTCGATCCCAGTTTTGGGATTACGGCCAACACGCTCGCTCTTAGATTGAACTGAAAATGTGCCGAATGAAGACAGTTTAACTTCTTCGCCAGCCTCTAAACAGGAACATATTTCCTCGAGTACCGCCTCGACCAGATCGGACGATTCGTTACGTGAAAGGCCTATGTTGCGATAGACTGATTCGGTTAAATCTGCGCGTGTAAGTGTTCCCATGGTCAAAACGCTAACCATTTTTTTGCGAATGGTCAATTCAGAAAACCCGCGGACACTATGCTTTACACCGATAAATAGGAAAAAAAATGGGTTTTAGGATCAAAAAACCATGGTATCTCGCGCAATCCTTGGGTCAGCGACCTAAGGGCGGCCAAATTTTACCAATGCAGCACCCCAAACAAGGCCGCCACCAATCGCTTCCATCGCGACCACATCACCGTTCTTGATTCGTCCATCGCCAACCGCCGTAGCCAGCGCAAGTGGAATTGATGCGGCGGATGTGTTGGCGTGCTGTTCAACTGTCCGCACGACGCGATCCGAAGGCAGGCCCATTTTTTTCTGCATCGCATCAATGATCCGGATATTCGCCTGATGCGGCACCAGCCAGTCAATCTCATGCGCCTCCATATTGGCGGCGCCTAGCGCCTCGTCCATTACCGATGCCAATTTTTCAACAGCATGACGGAAAACTTCTTTGCCCTCCATCCGCACATGACCAACCGCGGCATTCACGGACGGCCCGCCATCAACATACAGAATATCGCGGTAGGCACCGTCGGAATGCAGAACCGACGAGCGGATGCCCCAATCATCGGCATTATCGGCCAGTTCAAGCACAACCGCCCCCGCACCATCACCGAACAAAACGCAAGTTGTCCGGTCTTTCCAATCTAGCAATTTTGAAAAGCTTTCCGCCCCAACGACAAGCGCGCGTCGGCCGCGCCCCGATTGCAGCATCGCATCGGCAATATCAAGCGCATAAACGAATCCGGCGCAAACCGCCTGAACATCAAACGCGATTGCCCCCTTTGCCCCGATCATATTCTGTAATTTAGTCGCCGTTGACGGAAACGTATTATCGGGCGTTGTTGTGGCCACGATAATCAGATCAATATCAGCGCCCGTCAGGCCAGCATTTGCCAACGCTTTTGATGCGGCATTATTGGCAAGATCGGCCGTGGTTTCACCATCAGCAACAAGATGGCGCTGGGCAATACCGGTGCGACGCCGTATCCAAGCATCATCCGTGTCGACAAAGCTTGAGAGCGCCTCATTCGTCACTACATTTGCCGGCAGATAGGATCCGACAGCGGTCATCAAAACCCTTTGACTACTCATTGACAATCTTTCTTTGTTCACGAATTGACCCCGCCTTTTCGATGGCAGCGCTTACATCAGGAATAAACCCATGATCAACAAGGTTGGCCGCAACATCAATAGCGTTCGAAAAGCCTAGCGCGTCGGTACCGCCGTGTGATTTCACCGCAATCCCGTTCAAACCAAGGAAGACCGCCCCATTATAGCGTCGCGGATCCATCTTTGCGCGGAAAATCTTGAGCGCACTGCGTGCAAATAGATACCCGATCCGTGAAAAGACCGACGCCCGAAAGCTCCGACGCAGCATTAGCGCGAACAGGCCCGCAACGCCCTCAGCGGTTTTCAGCGCGATATTCCCGGAAAATCCATCGGTGACAACAATGTCAACCGTCCCTTTTACCAAGTCAGAGCCTTCGACAAAGCCGTGGTAATTGACCGCCAGATCAGGGTTGGATAGTTCTTGTGCTGCGAGGCGCAAATATTCATGGCCCTTCTGTTCTTCTTCGCCGACATTCAACAACCCCACTGTTGGGTTGTCCTTGCCCATCAACGACAGATAGAACGCCTGCCCCATCAGCGCGAACTGAACAAGATTTTCCTCGTCACATTCAAGGTTTGCACCAAGGTCAAGCATGCACATCGGGCTGTGTTCGGTCGGAAAAAAGCCAGCAATAGCCGGGCGGGTAATGCCGGGCATTGTACGAAGCTGTAATTTTGCCATCGCCATCAGCGCACCGGTATTTCCAGCCGACACCACAGCATCAGCACGCTTTGCCGCAACCTCGGCAATCGCCAGCCACATCGAGCTATCACGCCCACGGCGCACCGCTTGCGATGCTGTATCAACGGATGAGACAGCATGTTCGGTATGCAGAACCTCAGCGTTCTTAACATGCTTTGATTTTGCCAGCATCGGACGGATCACCGTCTCGTCACCGACAAACAATATCTCAATATGCGGCGATTTTGCCTTGGCAATATCAGCCCCATGAATCACTGACGCCGGCGCGTTATCCCCGCCCATTGCATCAAGCGCAATCTTAATTACTCCAGACAGGGTAAGTCCTCCCAACCTGCTCTAACATTATTTGGGGGGCTGGCGTTTTAACGCGGCAAGCCCAGCAAATGGATGATCGGGCAATTCCTCGCCACTGGTGAACATGTCCGGCGCTTCGGGCGCACGCGGCCATGAGGTTACGGCAACCGCAAGCGATTGCGCCAACATTTCGCCAATTCTGATTGCACCATTTTCAAGAGGCTCTGCCTCATCTAAATGGACCTCAACTTCGTCAGGTTTGCCGGCGATGCGAACATAACGTTCTTCGACCAGAAAATCTACAGTCTCGCGCAGCGGGACACCGGTTGCACCGCAGGCCTGCACAACATCACCCTTCAGCGTGCCAGAAACATCCCAGCAATCACGTGCCGCCTTGCGAACACGCAGTTCGGCCGACAATGATGTGACCTCGATGAAATCAAACCGCGCAGCCAAAGACTGGCATTCCTCGGCACTGGCAACAAATTTGTAAAAATTACCCGTATCCGGCCGGATACGCTCAACATCGATTTCGGAGTCTAATGTTATCAGAGGCATAATATAACCATCACGAAACTTGGTTGTAGGCGGCAAAATCAGGTCTAATCCGAACGGGCTAAAGTCTATTGAACGTCACAACATACTCGAAAAAACGACAGCGCGCAGATTGTTTCATCAGATCTATTCAATCAGATCTATTTGATATCCAGCCGTCCTGAAAGAATTTCCTTTGGGGGGAGATTATCTATTTTCTGAACCAGCGCAAACAGATAATCGACCAGGCCATTTGCCAACGGATCAGCCGCTTCCTGACCGCGAAACAGGTTACGTTTCAATGCTGATGCAAGGTCATTTTTATCATTATTATCAATTGCGTGAACATAGGACTCAAGGCGCCCCATAAAGGCCTCGGCCATCACTCGAACGCGTTTAGAAACACCGATATCGCCGGCGCCCATTTCACGAAGTGACAAATCCATGTCGGCAAACATCGAATCAAACAATTGCTGGCTTAACGCTTTGCCCTCATCATCGAGCGATTTGAGCCGGCGCATCACCAAAATCACCACCAGACTCAGCGCGTCAAAACGGCCATCGACATCATCGGAAACGCCATATTGATCGAAAAACACAGGGTTACGCGCCAAACGCACGGCCTCAGCATACAGCGTTTCCGCATCACCAGCCTGACGCCGCTGCCCCCAACCAAGTAAATTACCCAGCCATGCTTGTGCTTTTCCGCTCATTGTTGCAACATCCCGCATTGTTGACCAAACTCGTTGACGCGACCAAAATGGCCGCGTGGCCCTTTCTATATCGCAGGAACCCAGTAATGACCAGTGTCTCATTAACCACGAACGTTATCATAAGCCGATTAAGGCACAGCTTTTGCGTGATTAGCATCAGCCTTCTTTCAATCGGGCTTTTGGCGGGATGCGGCGAGCGGATCAGCGAACATGGCCAGTTCATTAATCAATCCGAGATGGATGTGATTAAAATTGGCCAGACCAATCGTAGCGATATCGTTGCTTTGCTGGGACGGCCAAGCTTTGAGGCAGCATTTGACAGCCGAAAAATCTACTATTCAAGCCAGATCATGGAACAACCCGTAGCCGGCATCAACGCAACCAAATCCCGCATGATTTACGTCTTTACTTTTGACTCAAGCAATACGCTTCAAGAAATTGATTTAATTGATGAAAAAACTGGATTTAACGTTGCTCATATTGATGAAAAAACACCAACACCCGGCGATACATTTGGGGTTGTTGAACAGATTTTTTCTAATTTAAAGCGCCGTCAGGCAACTGAATAGTCTCGCGACCCGCAGTGACTGTATGACCCGCAGTGACTATGTGACCCGAAGTGACTGTATGATCTAAAAGCTGGTTTATTTACCCATTTCGGCAACACGTGCGCTGTGGGCAAGCCGGTCAAGAACTGCATTTACAAATCCAACATCACAGCCACATGCATCACTCAGCGCGGCATATTCACTCACCGCCGCGCGTGCCGGAATGTGCGGCATCGCCCGCAATTCATAGGCACCACATCGCAATACCGACAATTCAATACGTGCCAACCGGTCGAGCGACCAGCCATCAGCGAGCTGCGCCGCGATCGCCGCATCGATATCATTGGCGTCACGCTCAGCCCCGGCATAAAGAGCATTTAAATGCCCTTCATCCAGATCCTTCACCTTAAAGGATTTGGCGGCATCACCAGCGTAATGCGCCAGAAATTGCGGGGCAAAATTGATTGCAGACTGGCCGGTAATCAATGATTGATAGATAATCTGCACCGCCGCCAGACGCGCCGCTGATCTGCGGCGAACCGGAACCGCTTTTAATGTCTGTTTTTCATCACTCATCAGATCAACCACAAAAATCTTGTTTTAGCGCGGCCATTGCCATCGCGGCACGCGCCGCATCACCGCCCTTATCCTTGCGCGCCGCATCCGCACGCGCCCAAGCCTGATCCTCATTTTCAACCGTCAGGATGCCATTACCGATGGCCAAGCCATCAGCAAGCGACAAATCCATCAACCCACGCGCCGACTCATTGCAAACCGTGTCATAATGACTGGTCTCACCGCGGATAACACAGCCAAGCGCAACATAGCCATCAAAATGCCGGTTACCGATAGATGCCATCGCGATGGCCGCCGGTATTTCCAGTGCTCCGGGTACCGCAACACGCTCATAGCTGGCGCCAGCGGCCTCTAGGGCGGCGATTGCCCCTGCTGCCTGCGCATCGGCGATCTCGCCATAGAACCGCGCCTCAACGATCAAAAAATGCCCGGCCATTATGCTTGCTCCTGATGAATACGCTGCCAATCCGTAATTTCAAGGTCATACCCCTCAAGACTGACCACGTTTGGACGAGTGTCCGATAATAGGATCATCTTGCGAATACCAAGATCGGTGAGGATTTGCGCACCAACACCATAGTCCCGCAATTCACGATTATTGCTGGCCTCATTTGACAGATTTAGTTTCTGCGAAACCATCGACGACAGGCTTGCCGCGATTGATTCGCGCAGAACCACCACAACGCCGCGTCCCGCCTCGGCAATTGCTGCCATTGCAGATGCCAGTTCATCGCCTGCCCGCTTTTCCGAGACCGCCCCAAGAAGGTCGGCCATCAGGTCAAGCGCGTGCATGCGCACCATTACCGGCTCACCCGCACTGATATCACCTTTAACCAGCGCAATATGCTCAATGTTGGAGACTGTATTTGCATAGATAATCATCCGCCAGTCACCGCCAATGCGGGTTGTTATCGCGCTTTCGACGGTGCGCTGCACAAGCGACTCGTTGCGCCGACGCCACGCAATCAAATCGGCAATAGAGGCAATTTTCAATCCATGCTCTTTGGCAAATCCTATCAAATCGGGAAGACGCGCCATCTCGCCATCGTCTTTCATAATCTCACAGATGACGCCAGATGGATTTTCCGAACCGCAGGCCCGCGCGATATCAACCACCGCCTCGGTATGGCCTGCACGGACCAATGTGCCACCGTCACGCGCGATTAGCGGGAAAATATGGCCCGGTGTGGTGATATCACGCTCACCGCAATTAGGATCAATCGCTGTTTTGATGGTAAGCGCACGATCCGCCGCCGAAATGCCGGTTGTCACCCCTTCGCGCGCCTCGATTGAGATGGTAAATGCAGTTTCATGGCGCGATTCATTGCGCCGTTCCATCATCGTCAAGCCCAGCTGTTCAGTACGCAAGCGCGTTAAGGCAAGACAAATCAGCCCGCGACCATATTTCGCCATGAAATTGATCGCATCAGCTTCGGCATATTCGCCGATAACACATAAATCGCCTTCATTTTCACGATCTTCATCATCAACAAGGATGAACAGCTTGCCGGCTTTTGCATCGGCGATCACCTCTTCAATTGTCGACAAACCATTGCGGCTTGGTGGCGTCATCGTTCTAATCCTTGTTAACTTCTATGGGCTCAAACCCTGTAAGACGGGCAACATAGCGCGCCAACATATCAATTTCCATATTCATCTTTTGCCCAACTGCAACACTGCCCCACGTGGTAACATCCCAGCTATGCTGAATAATATTCACGCTAAAGCTGGTGCCCTTTACCGCATTTACCGTTAACGACACGCCATCCAGCGCAACCGAGCCTTTCGCCGCAACAAAGCGCGCAAGAGATTGCGGCGCATCCAGCCAGATTACATGGCTGTCACCATGCGGCGTCATTGACGTAATAACAGCCAAACCGTCAACATGACCCGAAACAATGTGACCACCCAATTCATCGCCAACACAAAGCGCCCGTTCCAAATTAATTCTGTCACCGACCTGCCAGTCACCAAGCGTCGTCACAGCCATAGTTTCGGCCGATGCGGCGACTTCAAACCAGGCATCCTGACGGTCGATAACGGTTAGGCAAATCCCCGAACAAGCAATCGACGCACCAATATCAATGGCCGCACAATCCCACGCAGCACCGATCCGCAAAACGCGGTCTCCCTTGTCGGCAATCGCCTCAATGCGGCCAATCGCTGTAATGATACCAGTAAACATGACTTAAGCCTGTGCCTTGCCTCGATCGGCGGGTTGTTTTTGTAAAATGATCAGCCGGTCGCCACCGATCATCTGATGATGCGACTGGATATACTTGTTTTCGACAGAGATTGCCACCGTGTTGATCGCCGCTGTATCGGTCGTTGTGCGGTGAAGGGCGGGTGAGCAATGTGACAAGGTACCAGCAGGCGGCGTTAATCCGCCAATCGCGGGCAAGGCGTCCGCGCCTAAAATATCGTCTGATTGCGTCCAGTAAATTTGATCGACTGCATCTGCTGATAAAAAACTGGTCACAAGACCGGTGCCAGCCTCAACAAACGCGTTGTTAACCCCTGTCTCGCCCAGATAGCGCAAGGCCGCCTCGACATCGGGCTTGCCATTTGCATCATTTGGCAACACCACAATCACACAACCGGCAGCGCCAAGCTCCTCACGGCGATGGGCCGGCGCGCCCTCACCGCAAAACAGCGTCAACGGATGCTGACTTTGCAACAATGCCGCATCAGACGGTATTCGCAAAAGCCGATCAAAGACAAAGACTGGCGGACTCAAATCCTCTAGCCCCGCATTGCGGCAATTCATCTGCGGGTTATCGGCAAGAACCGTCCCAATGCCGGTAATGATTGCATCGGCCTGACTGCGCAAAAGATGCACATAACGGCGCATTCTTGGCCCCGTTAACCATCGTTTTTCACCATCAGCAAGCGCAATTTTGCCATCAATAGATGCTGCTATCTTTAGTGAACATAGAGGTTTATTATATTGAATTCTATTGATAAAGCCACGCATGACATCATGCGCTTCTTTTGCCTTAACCCCTAAACAGACCTCAATCCCAGCTGCCGCGATCCGTTGCATCCCAGCGCCGTTAACCCGTGTGTCAGGATCCTTTATGGCCACCACCAGACGCGCAATGCCAGTCGCAATCAAAGCGTCAGCACAAGGCGGGGTTTTACCATGATGCGCACAAGGTTCCAGCGTAACATAAGCAGTTCCGCCCCGAATGGCCGAACGGCCCATATCATCAAGAGTGGCAAGCACCGCGGCCTCGGCGTGCGGTACGCCGGCAACACCAGTATGGCCGCTTGCCAGTAGATGACCACCTGCCGTCACCAGAACACAGCCAACCGGCGGGTTAACCCCGCTATTGCCAACAGCGCGCCGCGACTCTGCAATCGCGGCACCCATCCACCTTGCATCATTCGGGAAAACCGGATTTGCCATAAAATCCTGCGTCTTGACCGCTTTACTCACCAAGCTCTTTTTCGACAAAGGCTTCAAAATCCTTAGCCTCTCGGAAATTGCGATATACCGACGCATAACGGACATAAGCGACCTGATCTAGCTTATGCAGCGCGGCCATCACCAGCTCGCCAACCCGCGCACTTGGCACATCACCATCCGCATGACTTTCAAGTTGGCGCACGATCTCGTTAATTGCCATGGCAATCTGTTCGGCATCAACATCGCGTTTGCGAAGGGCAATATCAAATGACCGTTCCAGCTTTTCACGGTCAAATAATGACTTGCGACCATCGCGTTTGACGAGGGTAATTTCACGGATCTGCACACGCTCAAACGTGGTAAATCGCGCATCGCAATTACCGCACAACCGGCGGCGCCTAATCGCTGCGCCATCTTCGGCCGGACGCGAATCCTTTACTTGCGTATCTTCATTCCCGCAAAACGGACAAATCATCGTATCACGCTAACCCAATCTGAAACCGGCTGGCTGGCCCTGACAAGCCAGCCCCGCCTTTTACGACCTATATCTTGTACCCGCCGCGAGTGTACACACTATTGATAGATTGGGAAAGCCCGACATAATTTGCGGACTTCTTCACGGACCCGCGCCTCGACCGCCTTATTATCCTCAGGATTCTGCGCAAGGCCATCAAGAACATCGCCGATCAAATGACCGATTTTGACAAATTCTTCATGACCAAAGCCCCGGGTTGTTCCAGCCGGCGTTCCCAAACGGACACCTGACGTGACTGTTGGCGGCTGCGGATCAAACGGAATGCCATTTTTGTTACAGGTGATGCCAGCCTCTTCAAGCGACAGTTCGGTAACATTACCGGTCAGCCCTTTTGGCCGCAAATCAACCAGCACGACATGGGTGTCAGTACCGCCCGAAACGATCGCAACACCACGTGAAATCAGGGTTTCTGCCAAAATTCTGGCGTTACTAACCACCATGTTTGTGTAGGCCTTGAATTCGGGGCGAAGCGCCTCGCCAAAGGCCACGGCTTTGCCCGCGATCGCATGCATTAATGGCCCACCCTGTAACCCAGGGAAAACAGCCGAATTAAACTTTTTCGCAAGCGCCTCATCGTTGGTCAGGATTAAGCCGCCACGCGAGGCACGCAAGGTCTTGTGCGTGGTGGATGTAACCACATGGGCGTGCTCAATCGGGCTTGGGTGCGCACCGGCAGCAACCAGACCTGAAATATGCGCCATATCCACCATGAAATAGGCCCCAACCGAATCTGCAATCTTGCGGAAAGCAGCAAAATCAAGCGTCCGCGGATAGGCCGATCCACCGGCCAGCAGCAGCTTGGGCTTATGTTCCAGTGCTAACCTCTGCAATTCGTCAAAATCAACCTGCGCCGTGGCTTCATCGACGCCGTACTGAACCGCATTAAACCATTTGCCCGATAGGTTTGGCGCCGCCCCATGGGTGAGGTGACCGCCAGCGGCAAGCGACATACCAAGGATGGTGTCGCCCGGCTTTAGCAGGCTGAGGAAAACCGCCTGATTGGCCTGTGCGCCCGAATGTGGCTGCACATTGACAAAGTTACAATTAAACAGTTTTTTGGCGCGCTCGATTGCCAATGTCTCGATGACGTCAACATGCTCGCAGCCCCCGTAATAACGACGCCCCGAATATCCTTCGGCATATTTATTTGTCAGGATTGATCCCTGCGCTTCCATGACTGCAGTGCTGACGATATTTTCCGAGGCGATCATCTCGATCTGGTCTTGCTGGCGCACCAGCTCATTCTTAATCGCGGCAGCAACTTCGGGGTCGCTCTGTGCCAATGGATTACTGAAAAACCCGTCAATCTTCATACCCGCTTTCGCGTTACCGAACTCATCCATCTTTTATCTCCTCACCTAATATGCCGCACCAAATAAGAAACGCGCGACGCAAGCACTCTTCATCCTGTTAAAAATATTACCAAACCGGACACAACCGTGATTGGCTTATACCACTCAAGCGAGACCAATATTGATCGCGGTCAATTTATCCACCCGGCGCTGATGCCGGCCACCTTCAAATTCTGTCGCAAGAAACATATCCACACATGTAAGTGCTGTTGCTGGCTCAATCAACCGTTCACCCAATGCAAGAACATTAGCGTCATTATGCTGGCGGCAAAGGCTGGCCGCCTCGGCGCTCGTTACGAGTGCCGCACGCACCCATGAAAACCGATTCACCGCAATCGAAATACCGATACCGCTGCCACAAATAGCAATGCCCCGTGCGTCCGCGTTATCTTTTAGCGCCATTGCCAGCTTGGCACCAAAATCAGGATAATCAACGGCGTCACCATCTGCCGGACCAAGGTCTATAACATCATGGCCGGTAGCCTGCAAATGCGCGCGAATCGTCGCCCGCAGCACACAGCCCGCATGATCGGACGCTAGATATATCGTATTTGGATGCATTATCCTGTTGTTCCTCGTGCCAAAAGGCCAGACAGCGGTCAGAATGTTACGGCTATACCCGTCTGATACCATGATTTTTTGACAGAATACAAAGATAAAGGCACAAAATGCACGCCTTCGGACAATCCTGAGCTTCAGTTATTGAATTTTTAACGAACACCAGACGATTGTGACAATTTTTTGACTATTTTTTCGTTTTTTTGTGACTTTACTGTCGACAAAGCCAGCGATCTTTCCTAACGTTTTGGGCAACAGGTTGCGAAAACCGGGTTTAGGGAGAGCAAACGTCGGCGAAAAGATCGACGCTTGAAAAAGGCAAGGCGGAAGCCTTGCTTTTCTTTTGAGCGATATTTGCCCTTATTCTCTTAGCCGGTGTTATCCGATACCGCCCTCAGCAAACCATCCCAGCGCCATTCTGGCCTTACCGACTGGCCAATCGCACGCCAACGCTGTTTGTTTGCAAAAAAGGGGGGAGATGAAGTTATCTTTATAGCTGGTCTAGCGAGATCAGTTTCGAGTCAATAATCCAATAGACAATGCCGAACAAGATCGCGGCAATCCCTGTGGCAATCATCGCCTTTCGCCGCAACATCGGCTTTTCGGGTGCCGAGGTGGCATGGCCAACCTCGACCTGATCCGGTGTTTTCACACCAAATGGCAATGTCATAAAGAATACCCACCACCACAACAGGATAAACACTACAATTCCGGAAACAAGATCCATCTAATTCGCCCCGCCTGCGGCAATCTGTTCGAGTTCAATAAGCGTTCCGTTAAAGTCCTTGGGGTGCAAAAACAGAACTGGATTACCGTGGGCTCCGGTTTTCACCGTTCCATCACCAAGCACACGCGCCCCTTTTGCCTCAAGTTGCGCCCGCGCATCATTGATATTGGTGACTTCATAACAGATATGGTGCATCCCGCCATCCGGATTGCGCTTTAAAAAGCCAGCAACCGGCGACATCTCACCGTAAGGCTCCATCAATTCAACCTGACCATTGGCCGAACGCACAAAGACGATGCGAACCCCATGTTCGGGCAATGTCTGTGAGGCGCTGACCTCAGCCCCCAGCATGTCGCGCCAATGCGCGGCCGCCTCATCAAGATTGGGGACAACAATTGCAATATGATTAATTCTGCCGATCATGCGCGTAAATCCTCTTCACCTACACGCATGATATGAACCTGAGCAATCGGCCGCAAGCCAAACATAGAGCGCGCAACCCGGCGAACTGCCTGCGATACGACTTCTTCAACCGAGGCGTCATTTCGCCGCGCCGTTTTACCTAAAACTTCGACCGCATCTTCAACCGCGATTGCAGCGGCGGCCACATAATCACTTGCCGCCTCACCATCACCAAGACCACTTTGGGCGATGCTTGGTACGGTACAAAGCGCGCCAGATTTATTCAGAATTACCGATGCGGTTACAACGCCGTTCCACAGCATCCGGCGACGCGCCCGCATCATATCGGCCTGCAATTCGATGATATTGCCCTTTTCCGCCGTCAACGCACCGGTATGGACATTATCAATGATTGCCGCCGTCTCGCCGTTTAAGCGGATCACCACACCATTATCAGGCAGAATTGTTTGCGGCACCTGACATGAGTCCGCTAGTGCCGCATGGGCCAGCAAATGGCGTGCAGTTCCATGCACGGGAACAGCAATTTTAGGCCGGATCAACCCATACATTTCAATCATTTCATCGCGTGAGGGATGACCTGAAACATGAACCGGCGCATCCTGATCGGTGATCAGATTAATTTTACGGCGGATCAGCATATCCTGCACACGCGCAATCGCATTCTCATTACCCGGGATTTGCCGCGACGAATAAATCACAGTGTCGCCTGCCTCAAGGCTAATTGTTTCATGGTCTGCCGCCGCAATACGCGCCATCGCGGCGCGCGGTTCGCCTTGGGTGCCAGTACAAACAATCACAATTGCATTGCGGGGCAATAAATCAACATCCCCCTCGGGCACCAGATCGGGCAAATCGGCAAGATAACCAACCTCACGCGCTGCCGAAATAGCCCGGTTCAATGCGCGACCCACAATCGCCACTGACCGGCCGTTGGCCTTGGCCGCTTTGCAGATTGAGTCAATCCGCGCAACATTGCTGGCAAAACAGGTAATGGCGACCCGCCCGCTTGCCGCGGCAATTGCGGCGGTTAGCCCGTCTTTGGCGTCACTCTCAGATCCGCTACGTCCCTCCACCATCGCATTTGTTGAATCGCCAACAAGCGCCAAAACCCCCTCATCACCAATGGCGGCAAGTCGCGTTACGTCAGTGTCAGTGCCAAGAACCGGTGTTTTATCGAACTTCCAGTCACCGGTATGAAGGATCGTGCCAGCACCGGTACGAATTGCAAGCGCCGCCGGATCAGGGATCGAATGGTTCAACGCAACCATTTCAATTTCAAAGCCGCCCAGCTTAAAGGGAGCATTCATCCCAATTTCATGCAGCGGGATATCGAAATCACCGCGTGACTCGGCAAGTTTGCGCCGCAACAGCGCAAGGGTAAACGCGCTGCCATAAATCGGACATCCAAGCTGGCTCCACAGATAAGGGATAGCCCCAAGATGGTCTTCATGCCCGTGGGTTAGCACGAGGCCCGCCAGCTTGTCGCGCCGATCAGCAATAAATTTCAGATCAGGCAGAATGACGTCAACGCCGGGGGTGCTCTCATCAGGAAAGGAGATGCCAAGATCAATCATGATCCAGCTATCCTGATAATGGTAGAGATTGACGTTCATCCCAATCTCGCCCGACCCACCAAGAGGCGCAAATAGCAGGTCATCTTTTGAATAATTCATTTATTGTGCCTAACGTTTTCAGTAATCAGTCTTATTTCAATTTGGATTTATTTTGGGCATGAATTTGAACCAGCCCCTTTAATGTCAAATCTGGGTCAACGATAGATATTGCCGGGACATGTTCGGCAAATAATGGCGCCAGACCACCTGTCGCAATGGCAGGCAAATCGGCACCATGGTCGCGCCGCAAACGGGCAATTAACCCCTCAACCATGCTGACATAACCCCAGAAAATACCGGAATGCATCGCACTCACCGTATCCTTGCCAAGGACCGGCATATCCGCTGCCCATGGCTGAACCGCAAGGCGCGGCAGACGTGCAGCTGCCAGAAACAGCGCCTCAACTGACAAATTAACCCCGGGCGCGATAATGCCGCCCTCATAAGCGCCGTTTTTGCCAATCAAATCGAACGTTGTTGCCGTGCCAAAATCGAGAATGATTGCTGGCAAATCATGGAAGTCACGCGCTGCAACCGCATTGACCAACCGGTCAGCCCCTGCCTGATCAGGACGATCAATATGGATATCAATCCCAAGGTCTATGTTCGGATCACCAACAACTTGGGGAACAATGCCGAAACCACGCGCCGCCAGATTGACCAATTTTGGCTGAATTTCTGGCACAACGCTGGCGATAATCATGTCGGTGACATCGCCAACCTCAATTGATTTTAGCGCCATTAATTGGGTCAGCCAGACAAGATATTCATCCGCGCTACGCTTGGGGTCTGTGCTAATCCGCCAGTTAGACCGCTGGATTTCACCATCATAAAGGGCGAATACGATATTGGTATTGCCGCAATCTACTGCCAATAGCATCGGTTAACTGCCTAAAAGTTTCACATCACCTGTAGTGATATGGTGTGTTTGGCCTGAATCATCAAGCAAAAGCATCGTGCCATCCATGCCAAGATCGCGAAAAACCCCTGAAATCGTGGTCTCGCCGCGCATCACGGCAACCGGCTTTTCTAAAAACAAAGCATTTTCTAACCACGCCGTCCGAATAGGGCCAAAGCCAAACCGACAGAAACGCTCATACCATACCGCAAGCCGGTCAATATATGCAGCGGCTAAATCATGCGGACTGGGCAACGCGGCGCGATCAATTGGCCAAATATCAGCCAAAGCAACTGGTGCTATCTTTTGCGCGCCAACCGCCCCCACCGGCGCAATATTGACCCCACTGCCAATAATCAGATTTCGACCATCAACCTCGAGCAGAATACCGGCAATTTTGCCGCCATCTAGCATCACATCATTCGGCCATTTCAATCCAGTTTGCGGCATATCATCGCCAGACAGATGTGTCTCAATCTGTCCGCGCAGCGTTTCCAGAACGGCCAGTGATGCGGCAAATGAAAGGGCAAACCACTGGCTAAGATCAACCGGTGGCCGCAGCAGCACCGATAAATACATTCCGCCCTTTTGGGATGACCAATGACGCCCATGCCGCCCGCGTCCGGCAGTTTGTTCAATGGCGAGAAACGCACTGCCAGCGGGCGCCCCGCTAGCAGCGGCCAGCTTGGCAAGATCAGATGTTGATGTTGCGCTTTGTTCAGTTGTTAGCGACCAGATTAGCGGTTCGATCATACGCGCCTAAAGCTGCGCCATCAGTGAGTCCGCGGCGACACCAGCTGTTTCCAGCAACGGGCTAAGCCCGACAAAGAACAGCAAAATCACCACAATCGAAACACCAAGGACAATTTTATTGGCAACCGGAATTTCAGTATCAAGCGGCTCATCAGTATCTTCAAAATACATGATCTTGATAATGCGCAGATAATAGAACGCGCCAACGACGCTCATCACAACACCGATCACGGCAAGCGGGATCAGGCCAGCATTCACCGCAGCCAAAAACACATACCACTTGCCAAAGAAGCCAGCCAGAGGCGGAATCCCGGCCATTGAGAACATCATGACCATCAGACCAAGTGCCAGCATTGGATGTGTCCGCGACAACCCTTGCAAATCAGCAATGCGGGTTGCCGACTGACCGTCACGGCGCATCAGCAGAATGATTGCAAATGCACCAGCACCCATAAAGATATAGCCAGTCATATAGATCATCACACCAAGCGCACCTTGCTGGGTGCCGGCGGCCAGACCTGCCAGCGCATAGCCCATATGCGCAATTGATGAATAGGCCATCATGCGTTTGATATCGGTTTGCATAATCGCGCCAAGCGCACCAACCAACATTGAGGCAATCGACAGGGCGACCAGCACTTGCGACCATTCGGCCTCGATTGAGCCAAAAGCCCCATAGGTCAGCCGCATCATCAGCGCCATTGCCGCCACTTTTGGGGCGATCGCAAATAATGCTGTTACCGGGCTTGGTGAGCCTTGATAGACATCGGGCGTCCACATATGAAACGGGGCTGCCGAAATCTTGAAGGCAATTCCTGACACCATAAACACCATGCCGACGATAAATACCGCTGGCAGCTGATCGGCTGATACAGCCGCCGCGATGCCGGAAAAGCTGGTCGTGCCAGCAAACCCGTAAACCAGCGACGCGCCATAAAGCAACATGCCCGATGATAATGCCCCAAGCAGAAAATATTTCAATCCAGCCTCGGACGAACGCAGCGAATTGGTTCGCATTGCCGCAACCACATAAAGCGGCAGTGACTGTAACTCGACCGCCATATAAAGCGACATAAGGTCATTCGCCGAAATCATCAGCATCATGCCAACAAGAGCCAGCATCACCAAAAGCGCAAATTCAGGCTTGTTAATATCGTCTTTGGCAAGCGGCGTAATCGACATATAAAGCGCGCCAAATGTGCCAAGCAGAACAAGAATTTTCATGTAATCGGCAAAGCTGTCAGCCCTGAACATCCCGCCAAAAGCGGTTTCGTCACCCGTAGTGCCAGACCATATCAATGCCAACGCAAGCACAATACCGCCAAGCGCAATCCGCGTTACGCGCCGCGCATTGCTAGCGCCCTCGCCGCCGTAGGCCGCAACAAGAACCAGAACAAGCGCCAATGTCGCCAAAAGCATTTCGGGCAAGGCAGGCAGGATATCGGTTAGATCAAATACCATTTTATTTCCTCAACAGACCCTTAATTTGCTGCCAAAATTGACAAGCCGCTTGCCGACAGGCCGTCCAGAACAGACTGGATGGACACCGCCATAACATCAAGAAGCGCCATCGGATAAACCCCAAACAGCAGAACCAAAAATGACAAAGGTAGGAAAATTGTGAATTCACGCATTTGCATTGGCTCCATGGTCTTGACCGCGTCATTAACAATCGCCCCAAACATCACGCGCCGATACAGCCACAGCATATAGGTGGCACCAAGCACCAAACCTGTCGCAGTGAAAAAGGCGACCCAGCTGCTGGCGTGCCACGCGCCCACCAGCACGAGCATTTCACCAACAAACCCGCTTGTTCCCGGCAAGCCAACCGATGCCAGCATCATAAACATGAAAAACACGGCATAGCGCGGCATTACCGTCGCAACGCCGCCATAGGCGCTGATATCGCGTGTATGCAGCCGGTCATAGACAACCCCGACGCAAAAGAATAATGCAGCCGAAACCAGACCGTGGCTGATCATCTGGAACATCGCACCGGCGATCCCCTGTTCGGTCAGGGTGAAGATGCCAACGGTCACAAACCCCATATGGGCGACCGATGAATAGGCAATCATCTTTTTCATGTCAGATTGTGCCAACGCCACCAACGAGGTGTAGATCACCGCGATAATCGACAATGTAAAGATCAAGGGTGCAAAATATTCAGACGCCATCGGAAACATTGGCAATGAAAAACGCAGAAAGCCGTACCCGCCCATTTTCAGCAATACGCCCGCCAAGATCATCGAGCCAGCAGTTGGTGCCTCAACATGGGCATCGGGCAGCCATGTATGCACCGGCCACATTGGCACCTTCACCGCAAATGACGCAAGGAAACCTAGGAACAGCCAAGTTTGCATCGTATCAGCAAACCGATGACCGGCAAGCGCCGGAATATCGGTTGTGCCAGCGTCGATATACATTGCCAGCATACAAACCAGCATAAGCACCGATCCTAGCAGCGTGTATAAAAAGAATTTAAAGGCTGCATAAACACGGCGCGGGCCACCCCATATACCGATGATTAGGAACATCGGGATCAGAACCGCCTCAAAAAACAGATAGAACATCAGCATATCAAGCGAGACAAACATGCCAACCATCATGGTTTCCAGCACCAGAAACGCGATCATATATTCGCGCACCCGAACGGTAATGGCCTGCCAGCTCGCCAAAATCGCGAGCGGGGTCAAAAACGTACTAAGCAGGACAAATGGCATCGAGATACCATCAACACCCATGTGATAGCCGATACCGGTACCAGCCAGCCAGACAGCTTTTTCTTCAAATTGATAGCCGGTTACAGTGCTGTCGAACCCGATTAAAACCGGCAGCGACACCAAAAAGGTAAAGCCTGAAACCCACAACGCCACATTGCGTGAATTTTGCGCAATGCTCTGCTCATCGCCTCTAATCAGCAGCAAGAACAGCACACCAGCCAGCGGCAGGAAGGTGACAATAGATAAAATAGGCCAGTTATCAATCATCGCCTAAGCCCCTTTAAACCGAAGATAATACCAGCTGACCAGAACGACGACACCAATCAACATGGCAAAGGCGTAATGGAAGACAAAGCCGGTTTGCACCCGCGAGCAAAATCCCGACAGGCGGAAAACAAAGGCTGACATACCGTCAGGCCCAAAGCCGTCAATCGTATCCCGGTCACCGCGCTGCCAAAGATAAGCACCGATCCGCACCGCTGGGCGGACAAAAACAGCGTCATAAACCTCGTCGAAATACCATTTGTTGTAAAACAGCTGATGAACGGGCCGAAACGCCGCCGCAATCCGCGCTGGCATCGATGTCCAATAGCCATAAAACAGCACCGCAAGCGCCACACCGCTTGTCGCCAGAACGATTGGCAACAGCTTGACCCAACTCGGCACATGATGCGCGTCAATCATTGCCGTATTGGTTGGCAAGATGAAGATTGATGCCCCCCAGAACTGTGTCATGCCCTTGCCGACAAACATCTCGTAACCGAGCCAGCCCGCAAATACGGCGCCAATCGCCAATACCAGCAGGGGCAGGGTCATAACGCGCGGCGATTCATGCACATGTGCCATAACCTCGGCACTGGCGCGGGGCGCACCATGGAACGCCATGATTAACAGACGCCAGCTATAAAACGCTGTTAGGAACGCCGCCAGACAGCCCAGCCAGAACGCCATACCGCCAACCCCGCTATTGGCGGCATAGGCAGCTTCAAGGATCATATCTTTTGAGTAATAACCGGCAAAGAATGGGAACCCGGCAAGTGCTAGCGAGCCGATCCACATCATCGCATAGGTAACGGGTACTTTTTTCCAAATCCCACCCATATTACGAAGATCCTGCTCATCCGACATTGCATGGATAACCGACCCTGCACCAAGGAACAGCAACGCCTTGAAAAAAGCGTGCGTGGTCAGGTGGAACATTGCCGCCGGATAGGCCGAAACGCCCGCAGCAAAAAACATATAGCCAAGCTGTGAGCAGGTCGAATAGGCAATCACCCGCTTGATATCAAACTGTGTCATGCCAACTGTCGCAGCAAAAATTGCCGTCAACGCGCCAATGACAGTGATTACATCCAGAGCGAACGGGGCAAATTCCAGCATCGGTGACAGGCGGCAAATCATAAAGACCCCGGCGGTCACCATCGTTGCCGCATGGATAAGAGCAGATACAGGTGTCGGCCCCTCCATCGCATCGGGCAACCATGTGTGCAGGCCAAGCTGGGCAGATTTACCCATTGCGCCAATAAATAGCAGAATACCAGCAACTTCCAGCGCTGGCAGACGATAGCCAAGGAAATTCATTTCGGTCGCTGCAATCACACTCGATTGGGCAAAGATATCGTCAAACTGAACCGAACCGAACAACGCATAAACCGCCAAAATGCCCAGTGCAAAGCCAAAGTCACCAACCCGATTCACCACAAAAGCCTTCATCGCGGCGGTATGTGCAGAGTCTTTTTTGTACCAGAATCCGATCAGCAAATATGAGGCGACACCAACCCCTTCCCAGCCAAAGAACATCTGCACCAGATTATCGGCGGTGACAAGCATCAGCATGGCAAAGGTAAACAGGCTGAGATAGGCCATAAACCGTGCCCGCGCATTGTCGTGCGACATATAGCCAATCGAATAGATATGCACCATCGACGACACGCCCGTCACCACGATCAGCATCACCGCGGTCAATGTATCGAACCGCAGGCTCCAATCAGCAACAAAGGTGCCCGAGGTGATCCAGCGCGCGACAACGACCGTTTCAGGAACCCCGCCGATTGCCACATTCGCAAAGGCGATTATCGAGAACAGCAACGACAGCAAAAGGCCTGAAACCGTCACGATTTCAGCCGCGCGATCCCGATTATAAAGGCTCAGAAAGCCGGCGATCACAGCCCCTAGCAGGGGAAGGAAAACGATGAGCGAATACATGAACTGCCCTACCCCTTCAAAATATTCACATCTTCAACCGCGATCGAACCACGGTTGCGGAAAAACACCACGAGAATGGCAAGACCAATAGCCGCCTCAGCCGCCGCAACGGTCAGGATAAACAGCGAGAAAATCTGCCCCTCGAGGTTATTTCCATAAGCCGAAAAGGCGACCATGTTGATATTGACCGCAAGCAGCATTAACTCAATCGACATCAAAATCGTGATGACGTTTTTCCGGTTTAAAAAAATACCAAAAATACCAAGGGCAAATAACATTGCCGATACAACCAGATAATGATTAAGCGTTAGTTCCAACATGACGCCACCCCCCTATTGATCACTGGGACTGCAAGTGGCAGTCCGATCATGTGCCCGGCTGTTTTCCTGACCGTCTAGTTGATCCTTTGCCCTCGCCTCCGCCTTCGCTTTTGCCGACGGCATTTTAACAATCTCCATCACATCTTCGCGCCGGCGGCTATTTTGCGCAGCAATCGACTGTCGCCGCACTCCAGCCCGCTTGCGCATGGTCAGTGAAATCGCGCCAATCATCGCCACCAGCAGAATCAGCCCTGCAATCTGGAATAAAAAGGCATATTTCGTGTACAGCACGCCGCCAATCTGGGTGGTATTGGCAATATCCGACGCGGTTGGCAGGCTGGCGTTCGAAAACGCATCGCTATACATCGCTGCCACCAGTTCAAACACAAGTATGCCGCCAACAATCAGTCCAAGCGGCAGGTATTTCTGGAACCCAGCGCGCATTTCGGCAAAATTGATATCCAGCATCATCACAACGAACAGGAATAACACCGCCACCGCGCCGACATAAACCACAACCAGCAGCATCGCCAGAAATTCGGCACCGATGAGAACAAACATTCCCGCCGCATTGAAAAATGCCAAAATCAGAAACAGCACCGAATAGACAGGGTTGCGTGACACCACCACCATCAAGCCGCTGGCAAGCATGACGCCAGCAAACAGGTAAAAGAACAGGGCTTCAATCATTATATAGCTGTCTTTCTCTTAATCATCGCCATGCCGTACCGTGCTGCCTAACGCCATTTCGCGTCGGCGGCTAGGTTACGGGCAATTTCGGTTTCCCAGCGGTCACCATTCGCCAACAGCTTGTCTTTATCGTAATACAGCTCTTCACGGGTTTCGGTGGCAAATTCAAAATTTGGACCCTCGACAATCGCATCAACCGGACAGGCCTCCTGACAAAAGCCGCAATAGATACATTTTGTCATGTCGATGTCATAGCGGGTCGTGCGGCGGCTGCCATCATCCCGCGGCTCGGCCTCGATCGTGATGGCCTGCGCCGGGCAAACTGCCTCGCATAATTTACAGGCAATACAGCGCTCTTCGCCATTCGGATACCGGCGCAAAGCGTGCTCGCCGCGAAACCTAGGGGACAGGCTGCCCTTTTCATAAGGATAGTTAATCGTGACTTTTGGCTTGAAGAAATACTTCAAGGTCAAAAACAGCCCCTTGCCAAGCTCAAGAAGCAGAAACGAGCGAACGGCATTTACCAAAGCGGACATCTGGTATCTCTCCCTAACCCAAGGTCACATCAGGCAAACGGTCGGTCACCAAAAGGAAACCGGCGGTCAGCACCACATATAGCAGCGAAAATGGCAAAAAGATTTTCCAACCAAGACGCATCAGCTGATCATAACGATATCGCGGCGTTGTTGCCCGCACCCATAAGAACACAAACAACACCAGCATGATCTTGATAATGAACCATAATGGCCCCGGAATGATATTCAGCGGCCAGATATCAAACGGTGGAAGCCACCCGCCCAAGAACAGCACAACGGTCATGCTGCTCATCAGGATCATATTTGCATATTCGCCAAGGAAGAACAGCGCAAACGACATTGATGAATATTCAACGAAATAGCCGGCAACCAATTCAGACTCGCCCTCGGGCAAATCAAAAGGCGCACGATTTGTTTCGGCAAGGGTTGAAATAAAGAAAACCACAAACATTGGCAACAACGGCAGCGCAAACCACATCCCGCGCTGAGCCTCGACAATCCCGCTCAAGTTCAGCGTTCCTGCACATAACAGGACATTGATGATAACAAGACCCATCGACACTTCGTAGGACACCATCTGTGCCGCCGAGCGCAATGCGCCCAAAAACGCATATTTCGAGTTACTGGCCCAGCCCGCCATGATCACGCCGTAAACGCCAAGCGATGAAATGGCAAACAGGTACAAAATGCCAACATTGATATTCGCAATCACCAGATCTTCGCCAAACGGGATAACCGCCCATGCCACAAGCGACAGGATGAAGGTCAGCATTGGCGCGATCATAAAGACAATTTTATTTGCACCGGCTGGCATGATCGTTTCTTTTGCCATCAGCTTTAACGCGTCGGCAAATGGCTGGAAAAGGCCAAACGGGCCAACCACATTCGGCCCTTTACGAAGCTGCATAAAGCCGATGACCCGGCGCTCGGCAAGGGTTAGATAGGCGACCGCAATCAATAACGGCCCGATCACAACCATAATCTTGGCCACAATCCAGCCAAGCTCCAAAATCCAGTCCTGTGTCAGAAAATCCATCATCATCGTCACTCCGCTGCAACCGAGGCGCCGCTATCGGCCCCGCTGGCACGGACACAATCCGCCATCGTTTCAGACGCACGGCTAATCGCACAGGTCATATAGAAATTATCGAACGCCTGACCAACCGGCTCGGCAGACAGTTTTGCCCGCCCGCCAAATGCCGCCCATTTCGCCGGCGCAATCTCATCAGCATCGGCAAAATGCGGAAATTCAGCACATAAAGCCTCACGCAATTCTGCCAGCGTGTCAAAGCCGATTGACTTGCCGACGGCACCAGAAACGGCGCGAATAATTGACCAATCTTCGCGCGCATCACCGGGCGGGAATGCAGCCCGGCTTGCATATTGGACACGGCCTTCAGTGTTAACATAGATGCCATCTTTTTCGGTGTAGGCGGCACCTGGCAACACCAGATCCGCATGATGCGCCCCTGCATCACCATGATGCCCCTGATAAACCACAAAGCTAGCGGCAAACGGTTCGAGGTCCAGCTCGTCAGCCCCAAGCAACCAAACAAGGTCCAGCTCGCCAGCCTTGGCCGCCTTGGCCATCTCTGCAACATCCATACCGCCGCGGCCGGGCACAAACCCAAGATCAAGCCCGCCAACACGCGCCGCCGCATTATGAAGGACGTTAAAGCCGTTCCAGTCTTTTGTAACAACGCCATAAGTCTCGGCAATCTGGCGTGCCTTGCCCAGCATCGCCGCGCCATCTGCACGCGCTAAAGCGCCCATACCAATGATGATCATCGGCCGTTTGGCCTTTTTCAGCTTGGCCGCGAATTTATGGCTGCCATCGGCCAGCGATCCCAGAATTGCCGGATCTTCGCCAAGAAATTGAGCGTCATAGGTAAGGTCAATTTTTGGCCCCACCACCGCAATCGGTAACCGGCTAGACAGCCAGTTGCGCCGGATACGCGCATTCAGCACAGCCGCCTCGATGCGCGGATTACTGCCAATAATTAAAATCGCATCAGCATCATCGATGCCGGCAATGGTCGAATTAAACAGATAACCGGCGCGTTTACCGCCAATTTTTGCGCCATCCTGACGGCAATCAATATTCGGGCTGCCAAGGCGTGTCATCAGGCTTTTCAGCGCATACATCGCCTCGGCATCGACCTGATTACCGGCAATTGCTGCGATTTTATTAGGTTTGGCTTTGCGCAAGGCTGTTGCCAGAGTTTTCAGAGCCTCGTCCCAGCTTACCGGATGAAGCCGACCGTCTTGGCCTCGTGCATAGGGCTTGTCGAGGCGTTGCCGGCGCAGACCATCAATTGCATAACGGGTCTTATCGGAAATCCATTCTTCATTGATATCTTCATTAAGGCGCGGCAAAACACGCATGACTTGCGCCCCTCTGGCATCAACCCGGATATTGCTGCCAAGCGCATCCATTACGTCAATCGTCTCAACCTTGTTCAACTCCCACGGCCGCGCGGTAAAGGCATAAGGCCGCGAGGTCAAAGCCCCAACCGGACATAAGTCAATCACATTCGCCGACAATTCAGACGCAAGCGTCTTTTCAAGATAGGTCGTGATTTCCATCGTTTCACCGCGGCCAATCGCGCCCAAGTCAGGCACACCAGCAACCTCGGTAGCAAACCGAACACAGCGCGTACAATGGATACAGCGGGTCATAACCGTACTGATCAACGGCCCCATATGCTTGTTATCAACTGCGCGTTTATTCTCGGCAAAACGTGATCCGTCCAGACCAAACCCCATCGCCTGATCTTGCAAGTCGCATTCGCCGCCCTGATCACAGATCGGGCAATCAAGCGGATGGTTGATCAGCAGAAATTCCATCACGCCTTCGCGCGCTTTTTTCACCCGATCAGTATCGGTACGAATAACCATACCGTCACCGGCTGGCATCGCGCATGACGCAATTGGCTTTGGCGCGCGTTCCATATCAACAAGGCACATCCGGCAATTGCCAGCAATCGACAAGCGATCATGATAGCAAAAGCGCGGAATTTCTACACCAGCCGCCTCGCACGCATGAAGCACGGTTGAGCCGTCTTCAACTTCCACTTCAACATCATTTACCGTCATTTTTGGCATGGTGCTGTCCGTTTCCTATTCTGCCGCATTCACAGCGTCAACCGCATGGCGCGCCGCAATCCGTCGTTCGATTTCGGGCCGGAAATGTTTGATAAGCCCCTGAATTGGCCATGCCGCAGCATCACCAAGCGCACAGATTGTATGACCCTCAATCTGGCGTGTTACCTGCTCAAGCGTGTCAATCTCATGGCTTTCCGCCTCACCACGAACAAGCCGTTCCATCATCCGCCACATCCAGCCAGTACCTTCACGGCACGGCGTGCATTGTCCGCAGGATTCATGCTTGTAAAAATATGATAGCCGCGAGATCGCCTTGACGACATCAGTGCTTTTATCCATCACGATAATGCCGGCAGTGCCAAGGCCAGTTCCAGCATTGCGAAGGGCGTCAAAATCCATCGTCATGTCGGCACAGACATCTTTTGGCATCAGCGGCGTTGATGATCCGCCCGGAATAACCGCCAGCAAATTATCCCAGCCACCGCGAACCCCGCCAGCGTGCTTTTCGAGCAATTCACGAAGCGGAATGCCCATTTCTTCTTCAACATTGCAAGGGTTATTCACATGACCGGAAATACAGAAAAGCTTGGTGCCGGTGTTATTTTCCTTGCCAAGACCGGCGAACCAGTCGGCACCCCGGCGCAAGATTGTCGGCGCAACAGCAATAGATTCGACGTTATTGACTGTGGTTGGGCAGCCGTAAAGACCAACACCAGCGGGAAATGGCGGCTTTAGGCGCGGCTGGCCTTTGCGACCTTCCAGCGACTCAAGCAATGCGGTTTCTTCACCGCAGATATAAGCCCCCGCCCCGCGATGCAGGTAAATATCAAAGGCCCAGCCTGATTTTGCTGCATCCTTGCCAAGCAGACCCGCATCATACGCCTCGTCAATCGCGGCCTGAAGACGGCGCGCTTCATTCACAAATTCGCCGCGTATGTAAATATAAGCCGCATGGGCGCGCATCGCGAAACCGGCAATAACACAGCCCTCAAGCAATTTATGAGGCTCATGACGGATAATATCGCGGTCTTTACACGTGCCAGGTTCGGACTCGTCGGCATTGACCACCAGATAATGTGGCCGATCCTTAACCTCTTTTGGCATAAATGACCATTTCAGGCCGGTTGGAAAGCCAGCACCACCACGTCCACGCAGGCCAGAAGCCTTCATCCGTTCGACAATTTCATCATGCCCAAGCGCCAATATTGCGGCGGTCTTGTCCCAGTCGCCGCGCGCCTTTGCGCCCTTAAGCCCGGCATCACCCCAGCCATAGATATTGGTGAAAATACGGTCTGCATCATTAAGCATTGGCTTGGCTCCGCTTTTTTGTTGCGCCCGACGCCGCTGATTTTGGCTTTGCTGCCGCCAGCGTTGTTGCGCCGGTTGTTGCCTCAGATCCAGACCGACCGAGAACCGACCCAACCGGTAATGGCGCATCAGCCTCAAGCGAGTCGAGAAGCGCACTGGTCGACTGATAGTCCAGATCTTCGTAAAAATCATCGTTCACTTGCAGAATAGGCGCATTTACACACGCGCCAAGACATTCAACCTCAAGCAACGAGAATTTTCCGCACCGAGATGTCTCGCCCGATGAAATTTGATAGCGATCCTTGATCGCGCGCATCATCTCATCCGAACCACGCAGCCAACAAGGGGTGGTGGTACAGGCTTGCAGGAAATATTTCCCAACAGGCTTTAGATTGAACATCGTGTAAAAGGTCGCAACCTCGAGAACACGAATTTCGGCCATATCCAGCTTTTTAGCGATTAGCTCAATCGCCTTCATCGGGATCCAGTTATCATGCTGGCGCTGCGCCAGATCAAGAAGCGGCATCACCGCACTCGCCTGACGCCCTTTTGGGTATTTTGCCACAATCCGCTTGATCTCTGCTTCATTTTCCTTGGAAAAGGCAAAGCTGTCAGGCTGATCACTGGCAATACGGGCTTCAATACTCATCGGTCAATCTCACCAAAAACAATATCAAGCGATCCAATAATCGCCACTGAGTCGGCCAGCATATGACCGCGCGACAAATGATCTACTGCCGCCATGAAATAGAATCCCGGGGCGCGAATTTTGCACCGGTAAGGCTTGTTCGTGCCATCCGACACCAAATAAACACCAAATTCACCCTTTGGCGCTTCGACAGCGGTATAGCTCTCGCCCTCGGGCACATGAAAACCCTCGGTATAAAGCTTGAAATGATGGATCAGCGCCTCCATCGAATTCTTCATCTCACCGCGATGCGGCGGAGTCACCTTATGATCTGGTGCCATAACCGGCCCATCAGGCATCCCTGCAATCGCCTGCTCGATAATTCGCAGCGACTGGCGCATTTCTTCAATCCTGACCAGATAACGCGCATAGCAATCACCGGTTTTGCCAACCGGGATATCAAAATCCATGTCATCATAGGCGTCATACGGCTGGGTTTTACGTAAATCCCATGCAACCCCTGATCCACGCAGACACGGGCCGGTCATGCCAAGCGATAATGCGTCTTCCTCGGAAATCACCCCGATATCAACGGTACGCTGTTTAAAGATACGGTTCTCGCTTAGCAGGGTTTCCATATCCTGAATAAAGGCGGGAAATGTTTTCGCCCAATTATTGATGTCGCGCAGCAAATCATCAGGCAGATCCTGATGCACCCCACCGGGGCGGAAATAGGCAGCGTGAAGACGCGCCCCGCAAGCACGCTCATAAAATCCCATCAGATGTTCGCGCTCTTCAAAACCCCACAAAAGCGGCGTCATCGCCCCGACATCAATGGCAAAGGTTGTCAGGTTCAATAAATGGTTCAAGATACGGCCGATCTCGCAGTAGAGAACCCGGATATATTGAGCCCGGCGCGGCACCGTGATGCCAAGCGCCTTTTCAACCGACAACGCCCACGCGTGTTCTTGGTTCATCGGCGATACGTAATCAAGCCGGTCGAAATAAGGCAAAGCCTGCAGATAGGTTTTATGCTCAATCAGCTTTTCAGTGCCGCGATGCAGCAACCCGATATGCGGATCGGCGCGTTCAATCACCTCGCCATCCATCTCAAGGACAAGCCGTAAAACCCCGTGCGCCGCCGGATGCTGCGGGCCAAAATTCATCGTTATCGGTTTGATTTGCATCTCTGCCATGATGGTACCTCTAACCCCCTATTTCGCCGTTTTGTCAGGGTCAGATGCGGCTGGCTTGCCGCCAAGCTCGCTATGCATCCCTTCCCACGGGCTAAGGAAATCAAAATCGCGGAATTCCTGCACCAAATGAACCGGCTCGTTGATCACACGGCGCTGTGCATCATCATACCGCACCTCAACATGACCGGTTAGCGGGAAATCTTTGCGCAATGGATGGCCTTCAAAACCGTAATCGGTGAGTAACCGGCGCAGATCAGGATGGCCAGCAAAGAATATGCCGAACATATCCCAGACTTCACGCTCGGCCCAGTTTGCGGCCATAAACACGGCGGTAACCGACGGCACGGTTTGCCCTTCGGCGACCACCGCGACAACGCGCAACCGCATGTTATTTTCCATCGACAGCATCTGATAAACGACATCAAACCTGTCTTTACGCTCGGGGTAATCAACTGCAGTCAGGTCGATCAATTGGGTAAAGGCGGCCTGCCGATCATCGCGCAGCAGCATCAGCAATTGCGCCACATCCGCGGCGTTCACCTGCACTTCAATCTCACCATGGACGACCTCAGATGACAGCGGCAGCCCCTGCCCGATATCACGAAGGTGATCTGCCATAAGCTGAAGCGGCGGCTCGCTGGTATCGCCAACATTATCAATTAGGTCATTGTCATTCATTGCAGCGCCCTTTCAAGGCTAGCTAACATAAAACGTTACGGAAAACTGGCCTAACTGCGTGCAATTGTTGCGGTGCGACGAATCTTTTTCTGTAGTTGCAATAGGCCGTAAATCAATGCTTCCGCAGTTGGCGGGCAACCAGGCACATAAACATCAACCGGAACAATCCGGTCACAGCCACGAACCACGGCATAGGAATAATGGTAATAACCGCCGCCATTGGCGCATGATCCCATCGACAGCACCCAACGCGGCTCTGGCATCTGATCATACACACGGCGCAATGCTGGCGCCATTTTATTGGTCAGCGTACCAGCCACAATCATCACATCCGACTGGCGCGGGCTTGGCCGGAACAACATCCCATACCGGTCCATATCGTACCGGCTTGCGGCTGAATGCATCATCTCAACGGCGCAGCAAGCAAGACCAAAAGTCATCGGCCATAATGAGCCAGACCGCGCCCAGTTGAACAGTTTGTCCGCCTTGGCAATCACAAAGCCACGGTTGGTGATTTCATCACCAACGGCGCGAAGGATAGCGTCTTGATCAGCGCCCGGCGGTATTGGCGGTGCCAATGATGGATCCATCACTCCCATTCCAACGCTCCCTTTTTCCATTCATAGATAAACCCGATAGTCAGGACAGCCAGAAACAGCATCATTGACCAGAAACCAAACAATCCGATACCGCCAAGCGCGACCGCCCATGGGAACAGAAATGCCACCTCAAGGTCGAAGATAATAAACAGAATCGCAACAAGGTAAAACCGAACATCGAATTGACGCCGGGAATCATCAAAGGCATCAAAACCGCATTCATAGGCGGTCATTTTTTCGCTGTCAGGGCGCTGATTTCCGAACACAAAAGCAGTCAAAACAAAGGCAACGGATAGGCCGATTGCAATGGCAAAAAAGACTGCGATCGGCAGATATTCACCAAGAAACAAATCCAATAGGGGCTCCTAGGTTTAGGGCTTGGGACTTACCCCTTTGGGAATAATTCAGCGCCGCTCTAATTGCAAGTCGCAAAGCAGAAAAATATCGGATAAAAGCCAAATTTCTGGTAATTGCCCGACATCGCCATATCGGCCTACCGCAATGGCTGGTGTGGCGGCTGTTTTTAGGGGCGGTCACGACAGAAGGTTGCGTCCGGCATTGATCATTGCCTAAGCTGCAATAAAACCTCTAGCGCGACTACGAAATAAGGATTAACCCGATGCAAAGCCCATCCTCATCAAATCAGATTCCCGACATGGCAGCCCTGCTTGGCTGGGGGGGGCTCGTTCCGTTTGGGCTGGCGGCATTGGGCACGCATAGCGGCGTTGATGCGCTGGTGCTTTATGGCTTTATCGGCGGTACGGCGTATGGCGCGATAATTCTCAGCTTTCTTGGCGCGGTGCATTGGGGGCTGACAATGCAGGATAATCGCAGCCCCTATTGGTATGTCTGGTCGGTTACGCCGGCTTTATTGGGTTTTGCCAGCTTGCTGATCTTTGATGTAAATTACCGAATATTCGCGCTAATCCCGCTTTTTGGGCTGGCTTGGTCGGTTGATCATCAGGCCGCCATCCGCGGGTTAATCCCAGACTGGTATATGCGGCTTCGCACGCTATTAACAGCCGGTGCGGTGATCAGTCTTGCGGCAATGTTGCTGGCCTGAAAAACTGCCTAGCGTGCGCGGATCATGATCAGATTACCACTGACCACAAGCCCAAGCCCGATCACCCCAAGCACACCCCATTGATAATTCTCAAAAATTGTCGATAGAAGCAAAGCAAAAACTGGAAATATGACGGTGGCATAGCCAGCCCGGCTAGCGCCGATCCTGCCGATCAGAACGAGATAACAGCTAAAGGTCAGCACCGACGAGACAATCGTCAACCAGAGTAATGAGCCGATATAGAGCGGGGTTTGCTCGATCATGAATTCATTGCCTATGATGAGTGATCCGAGCCCAAGATAACCGGCGCCATAAACCATGCCCCATGCGGCTGACGCAAAAACCGGAATGGCTTGGCGCTGGCTATCTGCCGAGACCATATTGCCACTGCAAAAAAATAACGTGCCAATCAGACATAAAACAAGGCTGGGCAACGCGGCGTCTGAAACCCTTAATTCCGGCCAATAAAGTAGCGCAACACCGCTAATGCCGACAACGGCTGCCAGCAAATGCAAAGCTGGCGGGCGCTGCCGGCCAAGAGCCGCCGTCATCAGTACATTTACCAGCGAAGCGGTCGAAAAAACCACTGCCAGCAAGCCCGACGCCACACCATTGGCCGCATGGTAGAACAGGGTGAAATTGCCGGAAAAGATAAACAGACCAAGCGCGGCAAACCGCCAGTGCAAACGCCAGTGAAACCATGTTGGCTGACCCGAAATATAGGCCAGCAGAAACATCATCGGCGCCGCCATCAAAAATCGCCAAAACAGTGATATTTCAGGCGCGACTACACCCAAATGCCATTTCAGCGGTAACCAGCTTGTCGACCAGCCAAACACCACGCCAGCATAGAGCAGCAGGTCAAATGGTGTCATAATGCCCCCTAACCAGCCGGCTTGAACTAGGCAGCCACCCAGTCATCTGGATTAATATCAAGACAGGCTTCAACCGCCGCTGTGGCGATAACGGATCGTGTATTATGCACATCGTCAACGACATCTAGCCCGCCTTTAACCACCGTGACAATGGCGTTGCCACGAGGCAGCTTACCCGCGACAATCGCCGCATCAACCTTGGATGGCTCCTGTACCGCAATGGTGACCCGCACTTCCATATCAGCATGGTCATAGCCCAGCGAGCGAAACAGAATCAGCGAGCTGTGATGCAGCGCATCATCAACGGCGCGGCACGCCGCCTTGGTATAATCCTCGCCATAAAGATCATTGCCAGTGCCCATTTCCAGAATAATTCGTTTCATGACGCAGCTCCTGCTGGCTCAAGATCAAGATAGACAACAACTGCCGCATTTGCGATTACCGTTGCCCCACCATCCGGCTTTGGCACATCAAGGCCGCCATGAACAGCACGAACCGATGCCTGCCCATAAGGCAGCAGCGCCGCAACCTTGTCGGTATCGACGGCATCAGGCTTTTGTACGCCAATTTCCACCTCGATAATCATCGCTGAACGATCAAGACCAAACGCATCGGCTATCGATAATGAATTATGCCATAACGCGTTTTCAAGCGCGCGGCAGGCGGCGCGTGTGTAATCCTGCTGGCGGAGCGAACTGCCCATGCCAAGCTCCATCACCATCCGTTTCTTTGCCATGAATGAAAACTTTCCTAATCTAAAAAACACCAGCCCGATAATTGGTATCCGGCACGATTTGCAGTCATCACCCGCATTACCATGCCGCCAAAAACCCTTGCGGGCCGCATCCCTCGTCACCCGTTAGGCCATTAATATGATGTATAATCGGTTGTTTTGGTAAAACCAACCAAAGAAGCATGGGGGCATGATCAATCAAGCCCTAATGCCGCCCTAACATCAGCTGTCCAGCCAATAAAACTGGCACTATCCGTTACGATAACCGGCCGCTTAATCAGGGTTGGATGAGCCTGTAACAAAGCCAGCGCAGGGTGCTGGCGCGCCGCGTCATCAAGGCCGCGCCATGTCGTTGATTTGCGGTTCACCACCACATCATCGCCATGCTGATCAAGCCAGTTTCCAAGCTGATCACTGGTAACTGGATTTGCCCGCAGATCAATAAATTCAACGCTTTTACCCGCAGCTTGCAACGCCTTTAGCGCCTTTTTGCAGCTATCACAATTCTTCAGCCCATATAGTTTCAAAAAACCCGCCTCCCTTAATTACAGCCAGCTTAACAATTGGCTTTGATGCTGCCAATCCGATTTCCAACCAGATTGCCAATCCGAACACTAGACCTTGCAACAGCAAACTGAAACGCGCAAATTAATCTGCCAAATTGATCTGCCAAATAAACCCGTTTGATTGCTGTCAGGAGACAAAGCTGCTTCGCCGATTTCTTTATGCCAGTTATGAGCGCCAGATAAACCGCGCCTACCGCAACAGGCTGGCCGATCGCGGTGCGAGCGCTCAAGGCGTTTTCTGGCGGTCGGAAACGAGCCAAATTGCGCGGTTTGATGCGTTGTTATCGCTGGTACATCAACTTGCACCGCAAAAACCGGTCACAATCGCCGATATCGGCTGTGGCTATGGGGCAATGCTTGATTTCATCAAAACCAAACCGGCCTATGCGCAAACAATCTATTGCGGCGTCGATATCAATGCCGCGATGGTAAATGCCTGCCAGCAAAAACACCCGACCGAGCAAGCCTTGTTCAAATGTGGAAATGCGCCGCAAACCACGGTTGATTTTGCAATATTTTCGGGCACGTTTAACCTGACCCATTGTGATGATCCAGCGCTATGGATGGATTACATCTTTGACAGCCTCGAACGCTGCATGAAGAAGGCTCGTTATGCGCTTGTGCTGAACTTACTCGTTGCGCCACAGACAAAAATTACCCAGCAAATATTTTATGCCAACCGCGCCGCCTTTATCCGCCGTGCCGAGCAACAGCTTGGCCCTACGCACGCCCAATCAACCAAATATGTGTCCGGTGATGTCAGCTTTGTGATCACGCGGGCTAGCTGACTCTTTGGAGGCCAAATCTTTAGGGCTAAAAATCAATTACCATGCCGTCACAACCGACCGAGCAGCGCCCGTCAAAACCGCGGCTAGTTTCGGCCTGCCAATCCGCATCGCTGCAAATGTCGCGCTCGGGCGGGATAAGATGATGCAGCACCAGATGCCCAACATTGGCTGCACGGGCGATTCGTCCCGCATCCTCAGCCAGGCTATGCGCCGCAAAAAGATGCTGTTTCAGACGGTCATCCCCGGTTTTTGTTTTCGCCACAACATAGTCAATGCCTTTTGCCAGCATCGCCTCATGCACCAGAACATCGCTGTTTCTGGCAAAATTGGCCAACGCCGGTAGATAGCGCGTATCACCGGAAAATGTGACCGATTTTCCCGCCGCATCAAAGCGAAGCGCATAGGAATCATCAATCGGCGGATGGTCGTTCCGCATCGCCGAGACGCAAAACCCGCCATCGTCAACAATCTTTACCAGATCCGGCGTTTTCGCATCATAAATATTCACCTGAACCAGCGATTTAAGTGGCGGCCTGCCCTCGTCCTTGATACGGATCGCGATATCGAATTCCATCATTTCGCAAAACCGCTGCCAGATCAGCTCAAGACCAGGCGGCCCATGAACCGAGACCTGATGGTCAAGTCCGGCTGTCCACGCCGTATGAAGCAAGCCGCCAAATTCCAGAACATGATCAGAATGATAATGCGTGATAAAGACGTCAGTAAGGCCGGTCAGCGGATAGCCAGCCCTGACCATGCCGGCCGTGACGCCAAGGCCGCAGTCAATAATGATCGACCGGCCAGCGATCGAAAGATGTGATGATGTTGGCAAGAAAGATGCGCCCGGGGCGCGAAGCGATGGGCCGCCCTTTGTGCCAAGTAGAACCAGCCGTGCCATGATCTTTTATATCTGCCCCATAGTACCCGCGCCCATCACCATGATCTCTTCATTACGATCGGGCTCTCTATGACGATCGGGCATGCCCCCCATGAGAATGATGCCCAAGAACGATGTCCAAGAACGATGCCAGAAAATCACTAAAGAACAAACGCTAAAAAAACACCCAAGATGCCCAAAGATTTACCCGTTATTATCCAGCGGTTATAAAGTCGCGGCGGGCTGGGCCATCGGGGCATCATTGGCAAGCGTGCTTCACCCTACCTAGCACGGGCGCGCGCAAGTGCCATGCTTGCTTCAACCGCTGCCATCCCTGCCACAAGCAATAACAGGCTGATTGATCCAAAATCCACGATCATCCAACCTGCAACCAACGGAAACCCAAATATACCGGCAAAATAAGTAAAGGCGAAAAGCTGTAATGTTTGGGCGACTAGTCCGCGCGATGCGTCCCGCGCCGTCATAGCCACCAAAATCGGATAAGACACGCCATAGCCGATGCCAAAAAGCACAGCAAACAGCCAGTAAAGATACCGATCGCCAGAAATCAGGCAGAATAAAACAACGCTTCCACACATCACATATTGCAGGAAGGCAATTGTGAAATACGGATTATTCCCGCCGTTAAAGCGCGCCAGTACCAGTCTGAATATCACCACCGTTGCCGTGTAAATGAGGAAATAATCGGCGTAATTAAGCCCACGTTCATCGGCGTAAACCGTCTGAAAATTGCTGACACCCGCAAAAACGCTAGCACCTATAAAAACCATTGTGACCGGCCGCCATGCGGGCGAACGCCAAATAGCCCTTATTGACGCTAGCGTAATCTTGGACTGTTCGGCTGAATTGGTGCTTATTGCGTGATTTTTGACCGGTTTCGCGAGGAAGAAAAACATGATCGCAGACAGCACACAAAGTGCCGACGTCACCAAGAAAGCCGCAGCCACCGTCTGCCCCGCCGCCTCTAACAGCGCGGCAAGGACTGGCGAAAGTCCAAAACCAGCCATAACAGCGATCGAGAGCAATGTGAAAAAACGCACCCTAAATTCATCCGCTACAAGTTCGGTTAGCACAATAGGGCAAAGCGCATAGGCCGTGCCCCAGCCGAACCCAAGCAGCAGACTGGCGGCTAAAATCAAACTGCCAACCGCTGTCGCATTGCCATAAAAAGCCAAAGCAAGCGCGATCGCCAGACACCCAATGGCGAGCATTTTCACCCTGCCGAAAGCATCTGAGAGATGTCCGCAATAATAAACGCTGAACAGCGTCGAAAGAGCGGTAAACATCAGCATTGTGCCGACCGCCTTTTCATCCGAGCCCAGCCCTTCGAACAGCCGGGGCAGCATAAATGTCAACCCATATGCGCCGGCCTGTAAAAAAACGGCAAGGTAAAAGACCATTAATGTGATGTTACGGCTCACAATTAAGCCTTTCCAAATCGGTTGAAGGCAAGATGGATATCCATTTTACTGGCTTCAAAAGATTTATATTTACAGCCAAAAAACTGGCGCGCAGGTGATGCGACCGCGCCCCAGATCATCCCCGTGACGAAATATCCCATAACGGATCGTGCAGTAACAGCCTAGCTAAGACGGCTAGGCGGTGAATGTCTAATTATTTTGGAAGATAATGGCGGGAGTGACGGGACTCGAACCCGCGGCCTCCGGCGTGACAGGCCGGCGCTCTAACCAACTGAGCTACACCCCCTTGAAACAAGGGCTTGTTGTGGAGCGTTTGTAGCATGGATTTTTTATCGGACAACCCCAAAAATGCGTTTCAACAGGCAAGAAATAAAAAAAACAACGATGCCAGTGCGCCATAGCGCCGAGTTATATCTTTATCAGTAACGTGAAACACGGGAATCAAATAAAAGACACGCCAATGACGCAATCCATCACACGCCAATCGCGCACGCCATCAGACCCCATCAAAAGGGCGTCTAGATCGTCATTATTTTTCATGGGGCACTAAAACGGGAATGGTGGGTGGTGAGGGGTTCGAACCCCCGACCTACTCGGTGTAAACGAGTTGCTCTCCCAGCTGAGCTAACCACCCTTAACATTCCGGTACCATTGGTCACGCCAATGGCATAGATAACGCCGACCCTTATATCGGGCCGGCGTTAAAAAGGAAAGTCTAAAATTTAGCTATTTACGGCGTCTTTCAGAGGGGCACCAGCTTTGAACTTAGGCTGCTTTGATGCTTTGATCTGAATGGTTTCGCCAGTTCTTGGGTTCCGGCCAGTTGTCGCTGCACGATGCGCAACTGAGAATGTGCCAAAGCCAACGATGCGGACATCGCCGCCTGCCTTTAATGCACCTGCGATGCTGTCAAAAACGCCATCGACGGCGCGGCCAGCGTCAGCTTTCGTGATGCCGGCTGCATCAGCCACCGCAGAAACGAGATCATTCTTATTCATGGGAACCCCCTGTATATAGGTTTCGTTTACAAACTAAATCTTAGTCAAAAACTACACTGAATTCAGACATCGGGCAAAGGATTTTCTCGGAAAAACGGCCAAAAAATGGCTGTTTAAGTCTCAGCATAATATAAAAGCATTAATGCGCGACAATATCAGTTTTACTTTCACTCTTTTCGCCAACTGCAACCGTAGCATCATCACCAACAGCGGTTTCAAGTGCTGCTGGAATCGGTTCACGCACCAGTGCAACCGATAATGCCTCATCAACCATGGCCACCGGCACGATCTTAAGCGCACCCTTGATATTATCTGGAATCTCGGCAAGGTCTTTTTCGTTTTCTTTCGGGATTAATACCGTTTTCAATCCGCCACGTTGTGCCGCTAATAGTTTTTCTTTCAGCCCGCCAATTGGCAAAACGCGACCACGAAGCGTGATCTCGCCAGTCATCGCCACATCACGGCGCACTGCAATGCCGGTAATGGCCGAGATAATTGATGTTGCCATCGCCACACCGGCAGACGGTCCGTCTTTTGGCGTTGCCCCCTCTGGCACATGGACATGGACGTCATGCTTGGCCAGATCAGCAAGATCAATCCCATAGGTTTGCGCGCGTGACTTGATAAAGAATTCAGCTGCCTGAATCGATTCCTTCATCACGTCGCCCAGCTTGCCTGTGGCACTGGCCTTGCCCTTGCCCGGCACCTTCACCGCCTCAATATTCAGCAATTCGCCGCCGACTTCAGTCCAGGCAAGCCCTGTCGTCACACCAATCTGGTCATGATCTTCCATTTCGCCGAAACGGAACCGGCTTACGCCAAGATAATCTTCCAGATTGTCTGGCGTCACCTCGACTGAGGTTTTTTCACCGGCAACAATCGCCGTTACCGTCTTGCGGGCAATTTTGGCAATTTCGCGCTCAAGATTACGCACCCCGGCTTCACGCGTATAGAGCCGGATAATCGCACGGACGGCATCATCAGTGATGGCAATCTCACCAGCTTTCAACCCATGATCATCAAATTGCTTTTTCATCAGGTGACGCTTGGCAATTTCCAGCTTTTCATCTTCGGTGTAGCCTGACAGGCGGATGATTTCCATCCGGTCCATCAGCGGCTGTGGCATATTTAGCGTGTTTGCTGTGGTCACAAACATCACGTTCGAAAGGTCAAAATCGACTTCCATATAATGATCTTGAAACGCATTGTTTTGCGCTGGATCAAGCACTTCAAGAAGGGCCGATGTCGGATCACCGCGCCAGTCAGCACCCAGCTTGTCAACCTCATCAAGCAGGAATAGCGGATTGTTCATGCCAGCTTTTTTCATGCCCTGCAAAACCTTGCCGGGCATTGATCCGATATAGGTACGACGATGCCCACGGATTTCCGCCTCATCGCGAACACCGCCAAGCGCCATGCGCACATATTGCCGGCCAGTTGCCTTGGCGATTGATTTTCCGAGCGAGGTTTTACCGACACCTGGCGGCCCAACAAGACATAAGATTGGCCCCCGCATTGCCTTGGTGCGCTGCTGCACAGCCAAGAATTCGACAATCCGGTCTTTTACCTTTTCCAAACCGTAATGATCTGCATCAAGCACGGCGCGCGCGGCAATAATATCTTTTTTCAGGCGGCTGGCTTTTTTCCACGGCAGCGCGACAATCCAGTCAAGATAGTTGCGAACAACGGTGGCCTCGGCACTCATCGGCCCCATGTTGCGCAATTTCTTCAGCTCGGCATTCGCCTTCTCACGAACCGGCTTGGGCAATTTCAGCGCGGTAATTTGCGCCTCGATCTCGTCCAGCTCATTCATGCCATCCTCGCCCTCACCAAGCTCTTTCTGGATGGCCTTCATCTGTTCATTTAAGTAATATTCGCGCTGGGTCTTTTCCATCTGCCGCTTGACCCGGTTACGCACCCGCTTTTCAACCTGAAGCGCACCAATTTCGCCTTCCATGACGCCAAAAATCTTTTCCAGACGGTCATGCACGTCAAGTGTCTCAAGCAAATCCTGTTTTTCCGGGATTTTTACCGCCAGATGTGAGGCGATCATATCGGCAATTTTATCAGCGTCTTCAACCTGCTCTACCGCACTCAACACCTCGGTGGCGATTTTCTTGTTCAGCTTAATATATTGTTCAAACTGCTGGACTGTCGCACGGCCAAGCGCAGCCGTATCAGCGCCGCGATCACCAGTTTGCTCAACCAGTTCTGCCTCGACAAACAGATAGCCTTTATCATCGGTCAATGTGTCACGGCGCAGGTGCAAACGCTCACCGCCTTCGACCAGCACCTTGACGGCCCCGTCCGGCAGTTTCAACAGCTGCAAGATTGTTCCAAGCGTGCCAGTTGTATAAAGACCATCAGCGTCAGGATCTTCAATACCGGCCTCAGTCTGGGTCGCCAGAATAATCTGCTTGTCCTCAGCCATAACAGCCTCAAGCGCCTTGATCGATTTTTCACGACCGACAAACAGAGGCACGATCATATGTGGAAATACCACAATGTCACGAAGCGGAAGAACGGGAAGCGCAGTTACAGACAATTCAGTCATTGGAACTTACCTTTAATTATATAAACTGGATAGGCCGCGCGATACGCTGCCACTAGCAGATATGGGGCTTGTGTGACCGGCTTTCAACCACCCGAACACACAAACAAACAGGGCAATTAGGCGCCCTGTTCTGCACCTTGCGGGCGTTTTGCATGAACAACCAATGGTGCGGCGCCGTTATCGACAACATCAGCATTGATCACCACCTCTTCAATATCCCCTGTTGTGGGGATATCAAACATAGGCTCCATAAGGATGTTTTCCATGATGGAGCGTAATCCGCGCGCACCCGTCTTGCGCTCAATCGCCTTGGCGGCGACGGCTTTTAGGGCATCTTCACGGAATTCAAGGCGGACATCATCCATTTCAAACAGCTTTTGATATTGTTTCAAAAGTGCATTTTTTGGCTCGGTCAAAATTTGGATCAGTGCGTCCTCATCAAGATCCTCCAGCGTTGCCACCACCGGCAGACGCCCGACAAATTCAGGGATCAGGCCAAATTTAATCAAATCTTCAGGCTCAAGATCGGCAAGAAGCTCACCGATTTTGCGGTCATCAGGATCGCGCACATCAGCACCAAAGCCAATGCCTGCGCCGGTATGGCGACCTGCAATCAACTTATCAAGACCGGCAAAGGCCCCCCCGCAAATAAACAGGATATTGGTCGTATCGACCTGCAAAAACTCTTGTTGCGGGTGCTTGCGCCCCCCTTGCGGCGGCACTGACGCGACAGTCCCTTCCATAATCTTCAACAAGGCCTGCTGCACACCTTCGCCCGACACGTCGCGGGTGATTGACGGGTTGTCTGATTTGCGCGAAATCTTGTCAACCTCGTCAATATAGACAATGCCGCGCTGCGCACGCTCGACATTATAATCGGCAGCCTGCAGCAGCTTTAGAATGATATTTTCCACGTCCTCGCCCACATAACCGGCCTCGGTCAATGTGGTGGCATCGGCCATAGTAAAGGGCACATCAAGCATCCGCGCCATGGTCTGAGCCAACAGCGTCTTGCCACAACCGGTTGGGCCGACAAGCAGGATATTTGATTTTGAAATCTCGACATCACCAGTGCGGCCAGCATTTGCCAGACGCTTGTAATGGTTGTGAACGGCCACTGCCAGCACCCGCTTTGCGCGTGCCTGACCGATTACATATTCATCCAAAACATTTTTGATATCAGACGGGGTTGGCACGCCATCATGGCTTTTTGACAATTGTGTCTTGTGCTCTTCGCGGATGATGTCCATGCACAGCTCAACGCATTCATCGCAGATGAATACAGTCGGGCCAGCAATCAGTTTGCGCACCTCATGCTGGCTCTTTCCGCAAAAAGAACAGAACAAGGTTCCTTTTTCAGCATCATCTTTTTTTGCCATTTTACGGCTCCTGCGCTTGATCTTTTGGCCAGCATTACCGCCAGCCAGTGAAATGATTGCGGCCCCAGTCTAGAGCGCGACCATGATTAGTTACAAACAAATTCTGTGCCAAAGCCTAAAACAACGCCGCTGCAAGCATCAGCGTCGATGGCTTAGCTATCTGATTTCGGTGCTGGCCGCTTTTCGACTACCTGGTCAATAAGCCCAAAATTCTTTGCATCTTCGGCAGTCATGAAGGTGTCACGATCCATAATTTTTTCAATTTGCTTGATTGTCTTGCCGGAATGTTTTTCATAAATCCCGTTCAAACGTTGGCGCAAATCAAGGATTTCCTTGGCATGAATTTCGATATCTGTTGCCTGTCCCTGAAACCCGCCAGATGGCTGGTGAGTCATGATACGCGCATTGGGTAGGCTGTAGCGCTTGCCGGCCGCGCCAGCGGTCAGCAACAATGATCCCATGGATGCGGCCTGCCCCATACAGACAGTCGACACCTCCGGCCGGATATATTCCATTGTGTCGTAAATCGCCAAACCAGACGTTACAATGCCGCCGGGCGAGTTAATATACATCGAAATATCCTTGGTTGGATTTTCCGATTCCAAAAACAGCAATTGCGAGCAAACCAGTGAGGCGACACCATCGTCAATCGGGCCGTTCAGGAAAATAATCCGTTCTTTTAACAGGCGCGAGAAAATATCATAAGCACGCTCCCCGCGATTGGTTTGTTCAACCACCATCGGCACAAGATTGGCCTGCACCGGGTCGCTAATACGGTCTTGCACGCTGAAGGGAAAATTTCCGATATTTTGGCTCATTCACTGTCTCCTAGGACATCTTGCAAGACCGCAATTTGCAGCCCGTTTTTCTTTTTACAACGCAGTCACATCAACCCGGTGCCACCAAGCCCCCGCAACGGCGTTACGCCGCCGCAGATCGCCTTGCATCTAATATATGGGCATCGGCAAAAGCGGTTCAAGCAAAACCTCAATAAACCGCGGCCGATTTCAAGATTTTTAAGCGATAAAGCCAGCCTGCTTGCCGTCCGGCTAGCCTTCAGTGCTATCCAATTGCCCCGCAAATCATTAATCAATCGCGGCATAGCAGCATCAGACCAAAAAGGGCCGCCAAATCTGGCAGCCCTTATTTTTTGAGCCCTGACGTTTTAAGACCTGACGTTTTGGTTGCTAACGTCTTCGGGTTTAACGTCTTTGGCGGTTACTTCTTTGCAGCGGCTTTCTTAGCTGCTGGCTTTTTCGCCGCGGCTTTTTTGGCTGCTGGCTTTTTCGCTGCGGCTTTTTTGGCTGCTGGCTTTTTCGTCGCTGCCGCCTCTTCCGGCTCTTTATAGAGCGTTTCAGCGTCGATTGTGACCTCGGTCACCTTGGCCATTTCCAAAACAAAATCAATGACTTTATCTTCAAAGATAGGGCCAGCGATTTGCTGCATTGCCTGTGGATTTTTTTGGAAATATTCCAAAACCATCTGTTCTTGCCCCGGGAAGCGGCGCGCTTCTTCAAAAACGGCGCGGCGTGTATCTTCTTCGGTGACTTCGATGTTGTTTTCACGGCCAATCTCGGTCAGCAGCAGGCCAAGACGCACACGACGGTTGGCAACGGTTTCAGCCTCTGCCTTGGCGTCGTCATCCATGCCTTCATCAGCGGCCGGATGATCATGCTCATGGTCGTGATCATGGTCGTGGTCGTGGTCGTGATCATGGTCGTGATCGGCAGCCTTCGGGTTCATCGCCCGCGCAACTGACTCATATTCCTGCTTAAACAGTGATGGCGGCACCTCAAAGGCTTCACCTTCAGCCAGCGCATCAAGAACGTTCTTCTTCACCAATTGACGGAGCGCCGTTTGGTGCTGGCCGTTTATCTGCTCGGCAATCGCGTTTTTCAAACCATCAAGGTTTTCAAAGCCAAGACGTGTCGCCAACGCATCGTCAATGCTGGCATCGGCTTTTTCGTGAAGTTCGTTGATCTTGACCTCAAAAACAGCCAATTTACCGGCCAGATGAGGTGCTTGATACTCCTGGGGGAATGTCACGGGAACATCAATTGTTGTCCCCGGCTTCGCGCCAACCAACCCGTCTTCAAAGCCCGGGATAAAGCTGTTTGAGCCAAGTTCAAGCGAGTGACCCTCAGCCGAACCGCCCTCAAAGGCTTCGCCATCGATGCGGCCAATGAAATCGATAATCGCTACATCGCCCAATTTGGCGGCACGCGCCTTTGAAATCGGGGCAGTTGGACGATTTTCATCGGCGATCCGTGCCAATGTCTCTTCAACCTCTTTTGGGTCGCTGTCGATCTTGGGCTTGTCGATGCTCAATTTACCAAGGTCCGGCATCGCGATCGCTGGCATTACCTCACACGCAAGTGACGCCTCAAGGTCTTTGCCCTCATCATATGATTTGATGTCCAGCTGCGGCTGGCTGGCAAGACGAAGATCATTGCCTTCTACTGCCTGTCGTGCGGCCTCATCCAGCGCTGCCTTGATGGCATCGCCACGAACCTGGTCGCTAAACCGTGATTTGACAACTGACATCGGCACTTTACCCGGGCGGAACCCCGGCATTTTCACCGTTGTCGCGATCTCTTCCAGCTTTTTGGAAACTTCGGCGTCAATCTCGGCTGCAGTGATTATGATTTGATATTCACGCAACAGGCCTTCTGATTTGGTCTCAGAAACATTCATCGAACCATCTATCCTTTATCTTGCCATGACCGGGTTTCCGGCCGTTTCGTGATATGGCAGCACGGCCATATCGGTTTTTACAGACCAGCATTAACAGCAGCAAACCAATTGCCGTGACCGATCTCACTAATTTTTTTCGGGGCTGCGGGTGATGCCGCCCAGCCCTTGACCGTTTACCGCAAATGCGGCTGAACATTCGGTTCCGTCAGATGGTGCGGGCGGAGGGACTCGAACCCCCACGACTTTCGCCACTGGTACCTAAAACCAGCGCGTCTACCAATTCCGCCACGCCCGCACTTCGTCATCTGCTTCACTATGCTCGGCGTCCCTTTTTCCGCACCAAAGCGCGGCCAGAGACCCCAGTTTTCCCCATCAATTGTCAGGAGAAATGGGGCGAGTGACCGGTTTTGAACCGGCGACCTCCAGTGCCACAAACTGGCGCTCTAACCAACTGAGCTACACCCGCCATCAGCAACGCGGCCGAACTCCCGTCTAATGAGGAACTGCCGACCCGAAACTGGACGCGAACATAATCCAAGCCTTGTCAGCATGCAAGGGGGTTTTACAGCTCTTTTTTCGGCGAAAATAAACGGCTCTCGCGCGGTTTCGTCACGCGTGGCAAGCCAACCCGCATCACAGATCAGGCAGTTGGTGGCCGTCCGGGCTTGAACACACCGGTCGCACTCGCAACCAGCCGTTCATCCGGCGCGACAATCTCGCCCTCGGCGAAAAACAGCGATCGGCCAGCACCAGTACGCCGCGCCCTTGCCGTTGCAAACCCATCATCCAGCCGCATCGCCGACACATATTGCGTTGTCAAAGACAGCGTCAGCCCCGGATACAGACCATCTGGCTCGGGCCGAAAGCTGCCGCACATCGCCAATGCCACATCAAGCATACTGGCATAAAGCCCGCCATGCACCAGCCCAAGCGGGTTTAGATGATCGGCGCTAAGATCAACCCGTACCGACGCCATGCCATCTTGCCACTCGAGGATCATGATACCATTCACCCGGTTAAACCCGCCCGAACGGTTCAGCGCATTGATGCGCTGGTCTTTATGCATGCCTATCATTGTTTGGCTCATCTCGCTGGGGTTGGCGCATCGGTTTGCTCAGTTTTGGGTCATTTAGTAGTGCTTTTCCGGCAGTGGTGCTTTTCCGGTAATGGTGCTTATCCGGCATTTGGCTCTGCTATCGGGAAATCACGGCCAAGGGCAAAAAATTCGGCGTTAGGGCGCATCGAGGTCAGGCTGGCCATGCGGTTTGACAGGGCAAACAAGCCGGTAATCGCGGCAATATCCCAAATATCATCATCGCTGAACCCATGCTGGTAAAGCATGGTGAAATCATCTTCACCGATATCTTGTGACCGGTTGCACGTCTTAATGGCAAAATCCAGCATGGCCTTTTGCCGATCAGTGATATTGGCTTTTTTATAGTTCGTTGCAATTTCGTCGGCAATTACTGCCGATTTTTCATAGATTCGCAGAATTGCACCATGCGCCACCACACAATAAAGACAATTATTTTCTGCCGAGGTCGCCACGACAATCATCTCGCGTTCACCCTTAGTAAGGCCGGATGCACGCCGCATCAGCGCCTCATGATAGGCCCAAAACGCGCGCAATTCATCGGGCCGGTGCGCCAATACCCAAAACACGTTTGGAACAAATCCCGCCTTTTCCGAGACATCATGAAATAATTGTTGAAGATCGGCCGGTAAATCTGCCAGATCCGGCACTGGAAAACGGCTGATCGCATCTAATGTCATATTGTCCTCGTTTGATAAGGCACCTACCGATAGGGCCGATCGCTCATTCATTTACGGTTACCATATCTTTGTCTTTTCCCGACGGCAACTATGCCTAATTTTTAGGCATTATGCTTACACGAAGTGCAGATTTGTCAAAATATGCGCCGGAGCCACAGATAGGCCGCCAGCGCCACTTGCCACCTTGCGCGGCAAACCTCAATAAGGCGTCATCTTTCATGTGGCCGCAGGTCGGCCGGCTTGTCGTACCGCAAGCGAAGCAATTGAGCGCTTCGCCCTCCATTGATAAGCCCAAACAGAAAAGTGACAGGTTATGAAAAAGATTGAAGCGATTATCAAACCGTTCAAATTGGATGAAGTGAAAGAAGCACTCCACGAAGTTGGCATTCAGGGCATCACCGTTCTTGAAGCCAAGGGATTTGGCCGGCAAAAGGGCCATACCGAGCTTTACCGCGGTGCTGAATATGTTGTCGATTTCCTGCCAAAGGTAAAAATCGAAGTCGTGATTGACGATGCCATGACCGAGCGGGTAGTTGACGCCATCCAGAATGCGGCGCAAACAGGCCGGATTGGCGACGGAAAAATTTTCATCTCGACAATTGACGAAGCAATCCGCATACGTACCGGCGAACGTGGCAGTGACGCGGTGTAATTGATGATCAAAGCCGAGGTCTCGGCCAAGGCAAACCCCAGATTACCCCGGAACACTCACCAAGCTGACTATAAATAAGTGTCCAGAATATAATTAAGTTTACTGACAGATAACGGAAGGATCCTCAAAATGTCTGACGCAAAAAAAATCATGGATATGATTAAAGAGCACGACATCACTTATGTCGACCTGCGCTTTACCGATACACTTGGTAAGATGCAGCACGTAACCCAGCACATCGACACAATTGATGAAGATGCCCTGAAAGAAGGCTTTATGTTTGACGGCTCATCTATCGCCGGCTGGAAAGCGATCAACGAGTCAGACATGACCCTGATGCCTGACCTTTACCGTGCTTACATCGACCCGTTCTTTGCACAGCCAACTTTGGCGCTGTTCTGTGACGTTGTTGATCCATCAAGCGGTGAGCCGTATGAGCGTGACCCACGTGGTACCGCAAAGGCAGCACTCGCACATATGGAAACATTGGGCATTGCTGACACTGCCTTCTTTGGCCCTGAAGCTGAATTCTTCATTTTCGAAGATGTCAAAATTGACGTGTCAATGAACCGCGGCCTCTATTCGGTCGACAGCGTTGAAGGCCCTTACAACAGCGCCCGCAAATACGGCGAAGGCAACCTCGGCCACCGCCCGGGTGTTAAAGGCGGCTATTTCCCAGTGCCACCAATCGATTCAGGACAGGACATCCGGTCTGAAATGGTTTCAGTTATGGCCGATATGGGCGTTTCTGTTGAAAAGCATCACCATGAAGTTGCCCCGTCACAGCACGAGCTAGGCATCAAATTCGGTACATTGCTGGAAACTGCCGACAATATGCAGCTGTATAAATATTGCGTGCATCAGGTGGCCCATGCTTACGGCGTAACCGCAACCTTCATGCCAAAGCCAATTTCAGGCGATAACGGTTCAGGCATGCATGTGCACCAGTCGCTTTGGACTGACGGCAAGCCACTCTTTGCTGGCAACCAATATGCCGATTTGTCTGAAAATGCGCTTTATTACATCGGCGGCATCATCAAACATGCCAAGTCACTGAACGCGTTCACCAACCCGTCAACCAACAGCTACAAGCGGTTGATCCCCGGTTATGAAGCCCCTGTTCTGTTGGCTTATTCATCACGCAACCGTTCAGCATCATGCCGTATCCCGCATGTGAATTCACCTGCTGGCAAGCGTGTTGAAGTCCGCTTCCCAGATGCGACTGCGAACCCATATCTGTCATTCTCAGCGATGCTGATGGCCGGCCTTGACGGTATTCGCAACAAAATCCATCCGGGTGATGCGATGGACAAGGATCTTTATGATCTTCCAGCCGAAGAATTGGCGCAAATCCCAACCGTTTGTGGCTCACTTCGTGAAGCTCTTGATGCGTTGAATGAAGACCGCGCCTACTTGACCCAAGGCAATGTCTTCACCGACGACCAGATCGACGCCTTCATCGAGCTGAAGATGCAGGATGTTATCCGTCTGGAACACACACCTGCTCCTGTCGAATTTGATATGTACTACTCATATTAATCGACCGATCACGAGATCACGAAAAAGGCGGGGTTTTCCCCCGCCTTTTTTAATGCCCGACGATTAACGGCAACGCCCATCGCCAGCCAATCGCAGCAGACCAATGACAATTTATTGGCATCAATCACAATATATTGGCGTTTACACACCAGATCATTGCTAGATACGGTAGACAGACGCTATCCTACGCCGATATAGTGACGGCGCGCCGCATCCTGCCAGGCGCCGCTTTTAAACCGATGAGTAACTGATGGCTGATCTTTTTGGCAATGCTGCAAAAACTGATGATTATGATGCATCCAACATTGAGGTGTTGGAGGGATTAGAGCCGGTTCGCCATCGTCCCGGAATGTATATTGGCGGCACCGATGATCGTGCGCTGCATCATCTTGCCGCAGAAATTCTGGACAATTCAATGGATGAAGCGGTTGCCGGTCATGCAAACCGTATTGATATTCATCTCGAAAGCGCTGACCGTCTGACCATCCGTGATAACGGCCGCGGTATGCCAACTGGAAAGCACCCAAAATTTCCTGATCAGTCGGCGGTGGAAGTCATTATGACAACGCTGCATGCCGGCGGTAAATTTTCTGGCAAAGCCTATGCCACATCGGGCGGGCTTCACGGTGTTGGCGCCTCGGTCGTGAACGCGCTGTCCAGTGATCTGGTGGTCGAGATTGCGCGTGATAAAATCTTGCATCAACAGCGATTTTCTCGGGGCAAGCCGCTTGGCCCGCTGGTTGAAATTGGCACCGCCCCAAACCGACGTGGTACCTCGGTCAGCTTTACCCCTGATCCTGAAATTTTTGGCGCTGGCGCAAAATTCCGGCCGGCGACATTATACCGTATGGCACGTTCCAAGGCCTATCTTTTTGCTGGCGTTGAAATCCGCTGGCGCTGTGATCCGGCCTTGCTTGGCAATGATGATGCTGTTCCCGGTGAGGCTAGCCTGCATTACCCGGGCGGGCTTGCTGATTATCTGAATGATGCAACAGCTGATAAAGCACTGATGATTTCGGCGCCTTTTGCCGAGGTGGCCGAACTTGACGGACAGAAATTTGAATGGGCGATCACATGGCTTGGTCCGGGTGAAGACGGATTTTTCCATAGCTATTGTAACACTGTGCCAACGCCATCTGGCGGCACGCATGAAACCGGCTTTCGTCAGGCGGTTGTCCGTGGTCTGCGCAATTTTGGCGATTTGACCGGCAATAAAAAAGCCGCTGATATTACCGCCGATGACGCGCTGGCAGGTGGTGCCATCATGCTGTCAGTGTTTTTGCGCGATCCACAGTTTCAGGGGCAAACAAAGGACCGGCTGGTCTCAAATGATGCAACACGGCAAACCGAACAGGCGGTTCGTGACAGGTTTGACCAATGGCTATCAGCAGATGCCGGGCGTGCCACATTCCTGCTTGAGGCGGCCATTGACCGCGCGGATGAACGCAAACGCCGCAAGAAAGAAAAGGAAGTCGCCCGTAAATCAGCGACCAGACGGTTACGGCTGCCCGGGAAACTGGCCGATTGTTCATCAAGCGACAGTGAATTAACCGAATTATTTCTGGTCGAGGGTGACTCGGCGGGTGGATCAGCAAAACAGGCGCGTGACCGGAAAATTCAGGCGGTCTTGCCTCTGCGGGGGAAAATCCTCAATGTCGCCAGTGCGTCAACTGAAAAGCTAAGCGGTAATCAGGAATTATCAGACCTGTCGCTTGCGCTTGGGGTAAAGCCGGGCAAGGATTTCAAGCTGGATGATTTGCGCTATGGCCGGATCATCATCATGACCGACGCCGATGTTGATGGGGCGCATATTGCCGCGCTGTTAATGACCTATTTCTACCGCGAAATGCCGCAGCTTGTTGAATCGGGACGTCTTTATCTGGCACAGCCGCCGCTATACAGGCTTACGCAAGGCGGCAAAACCGTTTACGCGCTTGATGAAGACCAGCGTGAAAAAAGCCTGAAAACCGCCTTTGACGGGCGTGGCAAGGTCGAAATCAGCCGCTTTAAGGGCCTAGGCGAGATGCCACCGGCGCAATTGAAAGAAACAACGATGAACCCTGCCAGCCGCCGCCTGTTGCAGGTATCACTGCCCCAGCGCGACTCGGTTGGCGCAGATTTGCGGCGTCACACCGATCAGCTGGTTAATACATTGATGGGCAAAAAGGCCGAATTACGCTTTGGTTACATTCGCGATCACGCCGAAGATGCGCTGGCCAATCTTGATGTTTAGCATTGAAGAAGGTTTAAGGCTTTGATCCGTCCGCAGACTGCAATCCGGATAATTGGCGGTGGCTTGGTGCTGCAGGGGCTATTGTTTTATGGCTTTGCCACGCCATTGACGATCCAGATATTTCCGGGTGCAAGTGACGAGGCCGTTCATGTCGGCATGATTATGCGGCGCGGGCTTGCAGCAATGTCTTTTTTGGCCGGTCTGGTGATTTTTTTGGTTCGCGATGAAAGTGACCGCATCACCAAACGTGTTCTTTTTGGCTGCGGCATTGGGTTTGCCGCGATAACCCTGTCGATGGTCAAAATCATTGCCGATAAAGGTGCCGCTATCCCGCCGCCAGCAATCACGCTTTACGGGTTGGTTGCGATCGTCGCGCTTTATCTGGCACTGCGCAAACAGCGTTAGACAACAGCCCTCTCAAACAAGGCCTCAAGCGCATTGCTCACCGCTTCGGGGGCTTCCATTGATGATAGATGCCCGACTCCGTCAAGCAGGCATAACTCGGCCTCGGCCGCAAGCCCGGCCATCTCAACCGACAATGCTGGCGGCGTCAGAATGTCAAGCGTTCCGCATAACACCAAAAGCGGCGCAGTAAAGCTGGTTAGCGTGTCATGCTGCGCCCGCCGCCCCATAATGGCGGTTTGCTGCTGCACGAAACCTACCCGCCCGATATCGGCCGCCATCGCCAGAACATCGGCAACCAGCGCGTCATCCTTGATTGCAGCCGGTGATAACAGCCGCGGCATCAGATGGCGGGTAACGCCCTGAAAGCCTTTATGCTGGGCAAGGGCAATCGCGTGCTGGCGCTGTGCCTTACTGGCCTCGCTATCATTTTGACAATTGGTGCTTAGCAATGCCATGCCGGCCATGCGTTGCGGTGCAAGCCTTGCCATCTCCAACGCCACATAGCCGCCCATTGAAAGGCCGACAGGCACAAGCGGCCCATCACATAGCCCAAGCGCAGCTCTGGCCATATCATGGATCGTATCATGGGACATAGTATCCGCAATCAGCCCGGCATCCGGCAGCATATCGCGCTGTTTGGCAAACAATAATTCGGTGCAAAGCAGGCCGGGAATAAAAATTGGCGTGAACGGTAACATGTCAGGCTCGTTGCGGTAAGCGAATGAAAGATTGACCTATGCGGCAATCATCTGTATCACCAGCAACGTTGAAAGCCCATGAAAACCTATCAAATTGATTGGTAAAATCTCCGGATGTGGCGCCCAGACGTTTCTAGTCAATATCAATAAGGACATAATCCTTGAAATTTTCAGATCTTGGCCTCAGTGACGAGCTAAGCCGCGCCGTAGCAGATTTAGGCTACACCAGCCCAACACCAATTCAGGAAAAATCCATTCCCGTCGTTCTGATGGGGCGAGATATTCTTGGCTCTGCACAAACGGGTACTGGCAAAACCGCGTCATTCACCTTGCCGATGATTGATATTCTAGCGTCGGGCCGTGCCAAGGCGCGCCTGCCTCGGTCACTGATCCTCGCACCAACCCGCGAGCTAGCTGCGCAGGTAGCTGAATCATTCGAAAAATTTAGCTCATACCACAAATTAAGCATGGCCCTGCTCATCGGCGGCGTCAGCTTTACTGACCAGAACACCGCGTTAAGCAAAGGTGTGGACGTGTTGATTGCAACGCCGGGCCGACTGCTTGACCATTTTGAGCGTGGCAAAGTGCTGTTGAACGACGTCAAAATTCTCGTGATCGACGAAGCCGACCGGATGCTCGATATGGGCTTTATCCCTGACGTTGAGCGGATCGCCGGTCTATTACCGCGGATGCGCCAGACGCTGTTTTTCTCGGCAACATTGTCCGATGATATTCAAAAACTCGGCGCAAAATTCGTGATGAATCCAAAAATCATCGAAGTCGCCCCACCGGCGTCAACAGCCGATACCGTTGCCCAGCATTTGATCTGGACGGATGTGAAAAAGAAACGGCAGGTTCTGCGCGATATTCTGCGTCATGAATCAGTAAAAAATGCGGTGATCTTTTGCAATCGCAAACGCGATATCGCAGAGTTGATCAAATCGCTAACACGGCATGGATTTTCCGCCGTTGCCCTGCATGGCGACATGACCCAATCAGCCCGGCTTGAAGCCCTGCAACGGTTCAAAGATGGCGACGTGCCATTGATGATCGCCTCGGATGTGGCGGCGCGCGGTCTTGATATTGCCGGCCTTAGCCATGTTTTCAATTTTGACGTGCCAAGCCATGCCGAGGATTATGTCCACCGGATTGGCCGCACCGGACGCGCCGGTAATTCTGGACGCGCCTTTACCATCGCCGCCAGCAAAGATGATGTGAAATATATTGGCTTTATCGAGAAATTGATTGGCAAACCAGTCCCGAAAATTACCGTCGTCGACGGCAAAGTTGTTGAGGATGATGGGGCGATATCAGCCAAAACAGGCGATAACAGAGGCGATAACAAGGGCGATATTGCTAGCAACGATAGCTCTGACGCCCCCCAAGCAGCAATTGATGGTGCCAAAGCCGCGCCAAAGCGCCGGTCGCGCAATGGACGGGCGGAAAAATCGACTGATAAATCGACTGAAAAAACAGCTGAAAAATCGACCGAAAAAACAGCTGAAAAATCAGTCAAAGGCGCCAAAGCCGCGTCGAAATCAGCCAAATCTGCACAGGATAAAAAGCCGGTTACAGGTAAAAACCGCAATCGGGACGATGAATTACCATCACCGCCAGATTGTTCGGGAAACACGCTGGTTGAAACCGGCCATGTGCCGGCCTTTTTGCGGCGCTGAGTTTATCTCTCGTCTATGCTGGTGACGGCAGGTCGGCCAGCGCCTTGTCAACAACCTCACGAAGATCATTTGACTGCGCCTGTTTCTGCACCTTTTGCAGAACCGCACCCATTTTCGCCCGCCGTTCGGGCGCATAATGCGCCATCCGCGTTAACGGCAACGCCATCCGCGCCGCAAGCTGGGCATTGCGGGCGTCGATCTCGATAAGGCAATCACCGATAAAATCAAAACCAGACCCGTCCTCGGCATAGAAACGCAGCGGATTACCGGACATAAACGCCCCCAGAACCGCGCGTAATTTATTCGGATTATTCGGATCAAAGGCGGGATGCGTCATCAATTCGCCAAGCCGCTCAACCGTTCCTGATATGCTGGACATTGCCTCCATCATGAACCATTTTTCCATGACAAGTGGGCTGTCTTGCCAGCGATCATGAAACACCTGCAACGCGGCCGTGCGCGCCTTGTGATCACAATTGTTCAGTGCGGCAAGTGCGCCTTGTGACAAGGCCATGTTTTCGTCATGCACCTGTGCCGATGCCAGCTTGATCGCAGCCTCATCGCCAGCCGCAACACCAAGCGCCAGCAGACGGTTCAACAAAGCCCGCCCCCCCGCAGTAGCGGCAAGATTTCCGGCGTTTTGAGCGCCAAGCCCAGCCGTGATCTGCGGCGCCAATAGCCGCCCCAGCCCAGCCTCAACCGCGCGGCGCGCAGTAAACAGAGCCACCGGATCGGCAGGCTGCATCCGGCTTTCCAGAACCGAGATAGCTGGCAAGGTTAACAGGCCAGATTTGAACATATCCAGCAAATCAGGATCAGCAAGGCTGTTTGCATAAGCCTTCGCCAGCGCCGTAATCGCCGCCTCATCAACAAGGTGGGCAGGGTCATTAGCCACCGCAAGAATAAGGTCGGCAAGCAGCGTTTGCGCCGCATCCCAGCGATTGAACATATCCGCATCAAAAGCCATCAGATGCAAGCGTTCAGCCGATGACAAATCATCCTTTAGAATAACCGGCGCGGAAAAATTACGCAGCAGGCTTGGCACAACCGGCGAAGCGGTTGCCGGATAGAGCGGCTGTAGATGCGCCGCTTCGCTGATCAGGATAACCTGCTCGTCGCTTAAGGGGCCATCGGGGGCAAGGCGAAATGGAACGATCTCGCCAGCGTCACCAACCAGCCCGATACGCACCGGAATCGGCAATGGCAAGCGGGGCGTCTTTGCCATGGTGTCCGGGATCGTTTGGGTAAACTCAATCGCAAGTTCGGTATCATGGGCGCTAGCAACCCTGCGGGCCGTAAGTTCGGGGGTTCCGGCTTGTGAATACCAGCCAGAAAATGCCGTCAGATCAAGCGAATTTGCATCAGCAAGCGCAGCGATAAAATCATCACAAGTAACCGCGTCTCCGTCATGCCGTTCAAAATAAAGATCGGTTCCACGCCGGAATCCGTCCTTGCCAAGATAGCCTGCAAGCATTCGGATAACTTCAGCGCCCTTTTCATAGACGGTTGCAGTGTAGAAATTATTTATCTCACGGTAACTCTCTGGCCGGATCGGATGCGCGGTTGGGCTGCGATCCTCGGGGAATTGCGCTGCACGCAACATCGACACATCATCTGCGCGTTGCAGGCCAGCATCATGCATATCCGCCGAAAAACACTGGTCCCGAAATACCGTCAGCCCTTCTTTCAAGGTCAACTGAAACCAATCGCGGCAGGTCACGCGATTACCGGTCCAATTATGAAAATATTCATGCGCTATAATCGATTCAACACGATGTAAATCGGTATCGGTTGCGGTTTTTGGGTCAGCAAGAACAAATTTGCTGTTAAAGATGTTCAACCCCTTATTTTCCATCGCGCCCATATTGAAATGGCTAACAGCTACGATCTGGAACAGGTCAAGATCATATTCAAGACCATAAACCTCCTCATCCCAACGCATCGAGCGCTTGAGCGAATCCATCGCATGATGAGTAAGGTCAAGATTGCCCTTTTCAACATAGATATGAAGATCAACCCGCCGCCCCGACATGGTGACGAAATGATCAATTGCGCAATCCAGATCACCAGCCACGGCAGCAAACAGATAGCTGGGCTTTGGGTGCGGGTCATGCCAGATCGCAAAATGCCGACCATTGCCGCAATCGCCAGTTTCAACAAGATTGCCATTCGACAGCAATTGCGGATAGCGCTGCGCCGCCTCCAGCCGAACATTAAAGATGCTCATAACGTCGGGGCGATCCGGATAAAACCCGATCCGGCGGAACCCCTCAGGCTCGCACTGGGTGCAATACATGCCGCCAGAAAGGTACAGTCCTTCCAATGCGGTATTGGTTTCGGGGTGGCACTCGGCAATCGTCTCAATGACGCAATTCCTGTCAATGCCATCAATGTAAAGGCCGGTTTGATCCAGCCGATACTCATCTTTGGCAAGCGGCTTGCCATCAATCGTCACAGTATGAAGCGTTAAATCGCGGCCATCAAGCTGCAACGTTTGCCCGCCAGTAACCGCAGGATTGGGCGTAATTTGCAATTTGGTCGTGACCATTGTTTCTTGGTCATGAATATCGATATTCAGATCAACATTCGTCACCAGAAAGGCTGGCGGCGTATAGTCTTCGCGGCGTTTCAACATGGGCGTTAGTTTGAGTCGCGCGACGTTGTATAGGCTTCTTGGCAATGTGTCAGGCAATAGGGCTTGCCCGGAACAATCACATCACCGCAAAATACAAAACCGTTTTTCTTTGGATCGCCGGTCGGCCAACAGCATTTACTGCGCGACCATTCAAGCTGGCGTAACTCAAGGCGCAACGGCAGATTTTCAACCGGTTCAGGCACAACAACCTTTGGCTTTTCAACCTTTGGCCGGCTGATTGGTGATGGGCGCTTGGGCAGCCCCATCCGATGCGCCTTACCCGCAATCGCATTACGCGAAACGCCAAGAGCCTCGCCAATTTGCGAAATGGACAAGCCTTGTGACCACAGCTCTTTTAGCTTTTCAAGCCGGTCATCAGTCCAAACATTTGCGGTATCAGTCATTCACATCCTCGTTTTCAACAACCATGCCATCGTTGGTTGCCCAGTTATAGCCGTCTGATCCGGCGAACTCAATGACCGAATCGGTGATTGGCTATAGCGCGCCAATAAATTTCCCTATCAGGTCGATCTGGTAATCCAGCATATGCCGCCCATAATGCACCTTATGTCCAGCCATTTTTGCCGCTGCCAGCCATCGTGTTTCGGCTGGTACCATGATAATATCGGCAATCACCGTTTCCGATCGCACCGCATCCAATGCCAACGGCAAATCATCATCAGGCTTCAGGCCAAGGCTGGTGCCATTAATGATCATATCAGCATGCACGCCGTTACAATCGGCAAGCGGCATCGCAACCACCGCGGTAAAGCCAGTTTTTTCACCTAGCAACTGCGCCAGATTTTCGGCCTTTTCAACACTCCGGTTTGCGATAATCAATTTGCCAATTTTTGCCTCGGTCAATGCCGCCGCAATCGCCCGTGCAGCCCCGCCAGCACCAATTAGTAGAATTGTCCGACCAGCCAGCTGATACCCATTGCCAATACAGCCGGCCACAAATCCGGCGCCATCAAAATTATCACCATGCATCAGGCCATCAGCATCAAAGCGAACCGCGTTGACCGCGCCGGTTAACTGCGCCGCCGTGCCCAGCGTATCGCATAAATCAGCCAGCGGCATTTTATGCGGAATTGTCACCGCCAGCCCGCCAAAATTAGGCATCGCACGCAACCCGTCAATCACCCTAGCTAGCTGATCTGGCGGCGCCTCAATCGGTACCATGATATGCGGCAAACCAGCCGCGGCAAAGCGCGGGTTAAACACCATTGGCGCCCGGACATGATCGACCGGATGCGCAATAACGCCAAAGATGCGCGTCGTGCCCTCAACCCATGGCATATCATCTGGCAATTTATGTTCCGGTGGCAAAGACATTAGCCCTGTTCCCATTGCGTAAACGCCGTGGCACGGCGCTTGTCTTGAACCCACGCTAAGGGCTCATCATCAACCGGCCAATCAACCGGCCACTAAATTGACGTCAAGCTATGCGCGCTATTGATGAAATGCAAGTCATGCCTGCCTTAATCCTAGCAAATCTTGGCCATATTTAGGCCAAGCTATGACCCCGAAATAGGCATTAGCACGCCTATTTTTGGCCTCTATTCATCATGATTATATGCTGGTGACACCGGCATTGGCTGGGGCATCACCCACAGTCTTGGCGGGTGCCGGTGTCAACATGGACATCTCCATCAATGACAATTCTATGACAAAACACGGCCAAAGGAACATCTTTATGAAACAGCGTTATTCTCCCTACATCATTGGCGCCAGCTTGCTTATCTCTGGCAGTATTATCACCGGACTTGCCAATGCCGATATCGAAACGCCTGCGCACAAACGCGCCAAGGTTATGGCAAAGAAACTCGATACGAATAATGATGGTCTGATCACGCTTGATGAGCTGACCAGCCGTCAGGACCAGCGCTTTCAGCATCTCGACCGCGACAGGAATGGCACCCTCGACAAGTCCGAGTTCAACGCCCGTATGATCGCGATGTTTAACCGCATGGATATGAATGGCGATGGCGCCTTGGATGACAATGAAATGTCACAGATAAAACAGCACCATCATGGCAAAATGAACGGCAAGACGGGCCAGCATAACAGTTAAGCCGGCACCCGGTCTTTACCATCTAACGGCCCAGCTACCGGCTTTGGCGTACCGCTAATCGCTAGTGTCATCAATAAAATCGAGTGACGCAGAATTAATGCAATAGCGAAGGCCGGTTGGTTGCGGGCCATCGGGGAACACATGGCCCAGATGCGCATCACAGCGATCACAATGCACCTCGGTGCGGCGCATAAAAAAGCTTTCATCTACGGTTTTGCCGATATTAGCCTCGTCAATTGGCGCGTAAAAACTAGGCCAGCCTGATCTTGAGTCAAATTTCGTATCGGATGAAAATAGCGGCGTTCCACAACAAATACAGTGATAGCTGCCCGCCTCATAATGCTTGTCAAGACGCCCGCTAAACGCTCTTTCGGTAGCATGATTACGGGTAACCTGATATTGCTCCTCGGTCAGCTGCGCGCGCCACTCATCATCTGTTTTGACGATTTTTTCACTCATATTCTAGACCCTTTCATCATTGTGCCCTCGGGCCTGTTTGGCTCTCATGGCATTGAAAATCGCCAATGGTGTCGCTGGCATATCAATATGGGTTATGCCAAGCGCATCACAAATGGCCGAAATCATCGCTTGCGGCGCCCCAATGGCACCGGCCTCACCCGCCCCCTTGATGCCAAGCGCATTATTTGCACAAGGCGTATTGCGCATACTGATCTTGAAACCGGGAAAGTGATCGGCACGTGGAAGCGCATAATCCATTAGTGAACCTGAGATAAGCTGACCCGACTCGTCATAGACAACATTTTCCAAAAGCGCCTGACCGACCCCTTGGGCAATGCCGCCATGTATCTGGCCAGCAAGCGTCATCGGGTTAATCACAAGCCCAAAATCATCAACCACATGATAGCTGACAATTTCAACCGCCGCGGTGGCCTGATCAATATCCACCTCGACAATATGGCATCCATAGGGATAGGTTGCCCCGTCGGTCTCATAAGGCTGCGCGCAATTCAGCCGGTGTAATGCGCCCGGCACTGCAAGATGCCGGACAAGCTCTTCAAGCGCGATTGACTGGTTCGTATCCGCCCGCAAAAACAGGCCATCATCAAACCGCAAATCATCCGGATCACAACCCAGATGTTCGGCTGCAAATGGCATCGCGAGATCAATGATTTTTGCCGCTGCCAGTGCCGTTGCCGAACCAAGCACCGCGGTCATACGCGCACCGCCGGTTGTGCCGCGTGGGCTGCGGTTGGAGTCACCTTGAATGACGGTAATAAGATCAGCATCATACCCAAGCCGGTCTGAGAGAATTTGCGTTACTGTGGTCTGATGCCCCTGCCCGTTACATTGCTGCGAGCCGTGTAGAATAATCCGCCCATCATCCTGAAATTCGATATCAACACCCTCATCAGCACCGCCGCCGCACTGTTCAAGATACATCCCAAAGCCGATACCGCGCAGCTTGCCCTGTTCCGCCGACGCTGCCTTGCGGCCAGCAAAACCGGCAACATCGGCGATGTCGATTGCCATTTCGAACAATTCCGTCATTTCACCGGAATCGATCACGCCCCCCGAAACCATTTCATAGGGGATTTGGCTTGACTTGATCATATTGACCCGGCGCACATCAATGCGGCTTTTGCCGGTTTTAGCGGCGATATGGTCCATCAGCCGTTCGATCAGATAATTTGCCTCTGGCCGACCGGCACCGCGATAGGCGTCAATGGCTGGTGTGTTTGTCATGACGCCAATCACCCGCAGGCTTGCCGCTTGGATATCATAATTGGTGGTTAGGGTTCGGCTTCCCGATAAGGTCGGAATATAGGTTGAGTAATTCGACAGCCACGCACCAAGATTAGCGTGCGCGGTAACCTGAAGCGCCAATACACGGCCATCCTTATCAAACGCCGCACGCGCCCGTGACCGGTTATCGCGGCCATGCAAATCAGATACAAACCCGTCAGACCGTGCCTGCTGCCAGCGCACCATTTGCCCAAGACGCCGTGCCGCCCAAGCCACGCAAACCTGTTCAGGATGCAGAAAAATCTTAAAGCCGAAACTGCCACCCACATCGCCAGTTTGAACCCTCACATCAGCGCGTTCCATTGATAGTGCTATGGCAATCTGGTCGGCAATAACAACAGCGCCTTGTGTTCCGCACCAGATATCTAGCGTGCCATCACGCGCACCCGGCGCGGCAACAATCGGGCGGGTTTCCATCGAATTAATCACAATGCGGTTATTCACCACATCAATCTCAATGATCTGATGTCCGGCCTTGGCGGCGTCATCCATCGCAACTTCGGCCTCGTCAAGTTTACCAGCCCCCCATTCAAAGGCGATATTATTGGGATAACAGGCATAAAGCTGGGGTGCACCATCCTTCATCGCGGCGTAAATGTCGGTCACCGCGGGCATAGTTTCAAACTCTGCCTCGATCAACTCGACCGCTGAATTGGCAATCTCCTCAGTTTCGGCCACGACCATCGCAACGATATCACCAGCGTGGCGATTGATATCACGCACCATGGCTGGCTTGCTGACAAGATGCATCTTGCCGCCACCGATCAATGGCGGTCGATATTGGCACTGAATGTCGCCAACCTTGTCAGCGTCAAGATCGGCTTGTGTCGCGACCAGATGAACCCCGCCCAGCTGCTGCGCTGTCGTTACGTCAAGCCGCACCAGTCGCGCATGCGCAAACGGGGCCCGCAAGAACGCAACACGCAAACCCTGCCCGGGGGCAACATCATCGCTATAGCAGCCAGCCCCGACCAGCAACCGACGATCTTCGATACGTGCAGTTGATTGTCCAATTCCAAATTTCATTTATCTGGCGCTCCCACTTGATCTAGCGTCGTTCCGGCGGCCAACACGACCTGCCATAAGCCGAAGGCCCGTCGTTAGTCATTAAATTGGCGGTACGCCGCATAAATACGGGTGCCGGTTGTTACCCAGCATAGCAGCCCGAACAGCAACGCCATGATACTGAAATAGTCAGGCCAGATAAGCATTGCAAGGAGCAGCAGAACGGTTTCCGCGCCTTCGGTCAAGCCGCCAAGATAATAAAATGTTTTCTTGCCACGAATTTCAGTTGTGACCTGATGCTTTTCAGCAAGAATGGCAAAGCCGAGAAAGCTGCTGGCGGTGCCGATAAAGCTGAAAATCAGGAACGCTGCGGCGAGCGCATTTTCCGGCCGCGCCAGCGCAAAGGCAAATGGGATTGCACTGTAAAAAATAAAATCGCTGACAATATCAAGATAACCGCCAAAATCGCTGGACCGGCTAGCCCGCGCCACCGCCCCATCGACCCCATCAGCAATGCGGTTCAGCAACACCAGCCATAAGGCCGTTTGAAACATCTCAAATGCCACACAGCCTGCCGCAAGCAAACCAAAGCCAGCCCCAGCGAGTGTAACCTGATTAGCTGTCACCCCAAGCCTGACCAGAGCGCGCCCAACCGGATTTAACAGCTGGTCAATCATTGGCCGAATTTGGGCGTCAAACATGATCTTTAACCCTGTTTGGAGGCAGGTCTGCGGGCGAATTGCGCCACCACAGTCTCACCAGCAATCACATGCTGGCCTCGCTTTATTGTGATTTTGCAATCAGCGGGCACATAAAGATCGACCACCCCGGCGATGCGCGCCATCCCGATCGGACTGCCGGCCTGCACCAGCTTTCCTTCAGCCAAGCGGCAAACCAATTGACGCGCGGTCTTGCTGCCAAGCTGTACCAGCACAATATCGCGGTTAAACGCATCGCGAATATAGATTTCGCGCCGCTCATTCACCTGCCGTGCTGCCTGCCAGCTTGCCGGATTATCGCCCCACGAGGTGAACAGCCCGGGCAGCAGCACATTTTCAACAATATGGCCGGTGATCGGGCTGGTCTGCAATTGCAAGTCGCTAAGGCGTGTTTGAATGGTGATGCACCGTGCCGCGCCAGCCGCGCCAGCCGTGTCACTCATCATGCCATCAGGGAAATTTGTGGTCGTAATATCCAGAATTAAGCCATCTGCCGGCGCATAGATCGACTGCTCGTCAGCTGCTGTTTGCCGGTTTGGCACCCGCAAACCATGCGCCAGCCACACCATGAGACCAAGCGCAAAACACCCTATCGGTAAAGAAATCAAACTGGTTACGATTGTTACAATCCCGGCCATAGCAAGCACCGGCCAGCCATCATCAGCGATTTTCCAGTCAGATCCAGATATCATCTTCTTGCCTCATTCACGACACGAGGTTCGTTTCCGGCCCCAATAATAGCTCCAATAATAGCTCCAGTAATCATCTGGTTATCGGCTGGCCAATCCAAAATGCCGTTTGACAATGCCGATCGGTTTAATTTTGATCGGCGATTGGGCTGGTCGATTTTGGAACCGCAAAAATCTGCTTTGGGTAAATCAGGTTTGGATCGCTAATATCCTGCCGGTTGCGCCGCACGATATCGACATATTTCACCCCGTCACCTAGCTGATGATAGGCAATGCGCCACAAAGCATCACCTTTGTTCACAACGATCAGAGGCGAGCCATCCTGACCTTTGGCAAGGTCGCGCGCACTAATCGGCAGATCATAATGCGCAATCACCAGATTGGCCTCATCATAAAGCTCAAAGCGAAGATGGTTCACCTTCACATTGACATCCAGACTACCGGCAATTTGCCAATCCCCATCGGCAAGCACCAACGCCTCGCCAAAGCTACGCTTTGGATCAGTTGCCGTTACCTTGATGCCGCCGCGCGATGAGCCTGATATCAGAATATTACTCGCATCGCGCCAGACAATGGCACTTGGCGCCAGAGCGGCAAGCGGGGTTGCACCGATAACCGGCTGAGGCTCAGCAGCCGAGGTTTCTACAGTCGCATTATCGGGGCTGGTTGCCGGTTGCGCCAGATCGGCATCATCCGGCGACTGAATTAACACAGGCACTTCGGTGGCGGTTTCTGGCAATAGCGCAACCAAGGGCTTGGTGTCGGCATCTTGATATATTTCTAACGCCAGACTGCGATCGGCAAGCTCGGTCGAGCCGTCCGGACGTTCCATTGCAACAGAAATGAGATGCTGGCCGGGTGCGAGCATTTTTTCCAGCACAATGACCCATTCACCACTGCCATTGGCAATCGTTTCGCCAAGCAGAATATCGCCTTCAAAAATACTGATTTTTGAATTCGGGGCAGCCGTACCGGCAAAGACTGCCGCACCATCAGGCTTGACCCGCGCCAGATCTATAATCAATGGCGGCGGCGAGGCCGCACCGGTGCGCAAATTTGATTGCGGCGCAACTGAAGGATCGCTGCCTGCCGGTTCCGCAACCGCAGGCGCCGGCTTTGATATATCAATTGATTGGCTTTGCGGCTCTATCTGACGAGTTTCATCATCAAGAAACACCATCGAGAGCGCAATCGCAACCAGAACTCCACCAACCGCAAAAAGAATGTAGAGTATCCAGCGCACTTATGTGGTTTCCTGTCCCATCGAGATTGACTGTTAACAGAGTAATCCTAATTGCGTTAAGGTTCAATGTCAGTTAGGTGCAGGTCTGGTATTAAAAGGATTCCGAATGAAAAAAGTTTGTGTATTTACAGGTGCCGCAGCCGGCACCAACCCAACCTATAAGGATGCTGCCTATCAATTGGGCCAGATGATCGGATCGCGTGGTTTGGGGCTGGTCTATGGTGGCGGTAAACGAGGCCTGATGGGCGCTGTCGCTGATGGGGTGTTGGCCGTCGACGGCCGCGTTACCGGCATTATTCCCCAGTTTCTGGACAATGTAGAGGTTGGGCATAAAGGCGTTACCGACCTTCATATTATCGATTCAATGCATGAGCGCAAAGCCATGATGTATGATATGG
>Ga0255755_1000200_pt1 | contig 65392 bp, 61 predicted proteins | sample 011ome_18_FD_179955 | JGI IMG/M metagenome (GOLD analysis project Ga0255755, IMG submission 179955) | Coastal salt marsh microbial communities from the Groves Creek Marsh, Skidaway Island, Georgia - 011501BT metaG (version 2) | ecosystem: Environmental > Aquatic > Marine > Intertidal zone > Salt... | reverse complement strand
CTGCGTAATCGCAATTTGGCGCTGGGCGCGAGCATGGATAATGCGATCGCCGTCGGCGACTATAAAGTGCTCAATGAGGACGGGCTGCGTTACGAAGATGAATTCGTCAAACACAAGATTCTCGATTCTATTGGCGATCTCTATCTGCTAGGTAATAGCCTCATCGGCGAATTCAAAGGCTATAAGTCTGGTCATGCCCTCAATAACGCGTTGCTGCGCATGCTAGAGGAAAACGAGGACGCCTGGGAGATTGTGAGCTTTGAAGAAGACAATAATGTTCCTATTTCTTATATGAAGCCAGTGCTGGCCGCCTAGCCGATTGGGTGGCGCTGTAAAGAGCCTGATTAAAAGCTAAATTAAGTGCTCGCTAAATTGCCCCTTTGGCTCTGTGGAAGACTAGTTTAAACTCCCCTAAATGAAACTCCTTTTAATTGATCACCGTCACGGCCACAGTCGCAGCCTCGAGCTGAAAGGGTGGCTGCGTGCGGTCCTGTCTCTTTGTCTGCTGGGTACGCCGGTCGGTCTGGGGTATTTCGGCTATCAGCTTGCTTCAAGCCAGAGCGACGATTCATTAGTATTCAGCCAACAATCAGCTGAGAACTGGCAAAAAGAGCTTGCATTACAGGCGTTGCAGTTGGAACAGCTGCGCTCTAAATCAGGGCAAGAACTCGATGCGCTTACGCTGAAGTTAGCAAAACTTCAGGCTCGCCTTGCGCGACTCGACGCATTGGGTGAAAGGGTAGCCGGCCTAGCTAATATAGACGACTTCGAGGCCGACGCAGCTTCGTCTTTCGCGGCCGGAGGGCTTGAGCTCGGTCTTGCGAGCGACATGCAGGATGCTGTCGTCGCCCCATCCTTGCTAGCGTCGATTAACGAACTTGAAGAATTAATTACTGAGCGTCAGAAGCAGCTCGGCAATATTGAAGGACTGTTAATCGATAAGCGGTCTATCGAAGACGGCTTTGTCGCTGGACGGCCAATAGAAAATGGCTGGATCGCATCCCCCTTTGGCCGCCGTCCGGATCCCATCACAGGCAAGAGCAGCTTCCACAGTGGCATCGACCTGACGACGGGTAAACCGGGCGCTGAAATTAGCAGCGTCGCTGGAGGGGTGGTTACTTGGGCTGGGCCTCGATCAGGCTATGGCCTAATGGTCGAAGTGAATCACGGAAACGGTTTCACGACGCGATACGCCCATTCTCAAGAATTATTTGTCGAGGTTGGCGACCTCGTCGCGCGTAATGAAAAGCTTGCTCTCGTCGGCTCTACTGGTCGATCAACAGGGCCGCATGTTCACTTCGAGGTCTATAAAAATGGCCGCGTAGTCGACCCAGCTGCCTATATCCGTCGCACCATCCGCTAATCATCTATCTAAACCTCATCGAAACAGTCGCCTGTCTTTGAACTTACTAAAGACGAAAGAGCGTAGTCGTCCGGTTTAAGACAGCTATACGCCTCGTCAAAAGAATTCACGGTTAAATCGAAATCATTATGAAACTATTCAGCAAAATATTTGGCAGTAGCAATTCACGCAAGCTTAAAAAACTGAAGCGCACCGTGACTCAAATCAGCGCGTTAGAGGAAGGGCTAAAAAGCCTCGATGACGATCAGTTGAAGGCAAAAACTGCCGAGTTTCAGGCGCGAATCGCAGCCGGCGAGTCTGTTGATTCGCTGTTGATTGAGGCGTTTGCGGTAGCAAGGGAAGCGAGTATTCGCGTGTTGGGTATGCGGCATTTTGATGTCCAACTCATAGGCGGGATGGTTCTCAATGAGGGCAGTATCTCAGAGATGCGCACGGGCGAGGGTAAGACGCTAATGGCTACGCTGCCCGCCTACTTAAATGCGCTGACCGGTAAAGGTGTTCACATAGTCACCGTGAACGAATATCTTGCCGAGCGCGATGCAAACTGGATGCGTCCTCTTTACGAATTTCTCGGTCTGACAGTTGGCGTAATCAAGTCCGGCCAAAGCCCCATTGAAAAGAAAGCTGCTTATGAAAGCTCGATTACTTATGGAACAAATAACGAATTCGGTTTCGACTATCTCCGCGACAATATGGCGTTTCGAGTTGCGGATAAGATGCAACGTGAACTTAATTTTGCGGTAGTCGACGAGGTCGATTCGATTCTTATCGATGAGGCGCGTACGCCGTTGATTATTTCGGGCGCCGCCGAAAACAGTTCGCAGCTCTATATCGCCATCAACGCGCTTGTGCCGAAGCTTGAGCGAGGCGAGAAAGTCGAAAAGACAAAAATGGAGCAAATGGATAAGAACTACGTGGCAGAAGAGCAGGGCCATTTTAGCGTCGATGAGAAAAGCAGGCAGGTAGAATTAACTGAAGCTGGACACGAGTTCGTTGAAGGATTGTTGATCGAGAAAAAGCTATTAGCCGAGGGCGATTCGCTCTATTCAGCGACCAATCTCTCTTTGTTGCATCATGTGCACTCAGCACTCAAAGCACATTATCTATTCAATCGTGACGTTGAGTACATTGTTAAGGATAAGCGGATCGTTCTTATTGATGAACATACGGGGCGGACAATGGAGGGACGTCGTTTATCCGAAGGGCTTCATCAGGCTCTTGAGGCTAAAGAAGGGGTTGAAATACAGAGCGAGAGTCAAACGCTCGCGTCAACAACATTTCAAAACTATTTCCGCCTCTACAATAAATTGTCTGGTATGACGGGTACTGCTGACACTGAGGCTTTCGAGTTTAGCCAGATTTACGGTCTTGACGTTGTAGTGATTCCGACGAACAACCCCATGATTCGAGTGGACGCTAACGACCTTATCTTCCTTAGCATGGAGGAAAAACTTGAAGCTATTGTTGCCGATATTACAGAAATTAGTGCTGCAGGTGCGCCTGTTCTCGTGGGCACAGCCTCGATAGAAACGTCAGAAGCGATCTCTAAATTCTTGACCAAAAGTAAGATTAAACACGAAGTACTCAACGCGAAGTTTCACGAACGCGAAGCGCAGATTATCGCGCAAGCTGGACGCCCAGGTGTCGTGACTATTGCGACAAATATGGCAGGGCGGGGAACAGATATCGTACTCGGCGGCAACTGGGAGGTCGAAGTTGATGAGCTCACTGATCCTACGCCCGAGAAAATAGAAGAGATAAAAGCTGCATGGCAGGCGCGTCATGATCAGGTACTTGCCGCCGGAGGACTGCACATAATCGGTACCGAGAGACACGAGTCGCGCCGCATTGATAATCAATTGCGAGGGCGGGCGGGACGACAAGGCGATCCCGGTTATTCTCGTTTCTACTTGTCGATGGAAGATAATTTGCTTCGAATCTTCGCGACGGACGCGGTGAAAAATTTCATGCAGAAGCTAGGCATGGAGCGCGGTGAAGCAATTGAGCACGGCATGGTTACGCGAGCGATAGAGAAGGCGCAGCGTAAAGTAGAGGGTCGCAATTTCGATATTCGAAAGCAGCTTTTAGAATATGACAATGTTGCCAATGATCAACGCACAATTGTTTACCGCCAGCGCAACGAATTGATGGCGAGCGATGACATTTCAGATCTCCTTATTGATATGCGCAAAGAGGTCGTTGAACAATTGGTCGACACTTATATACCGCCTCAGAGTGTTCCAGAACAGTGGGACATCGCAGGCCTAGAACAGGCATTGCTGGTCGAATTTGCTAGTGAGCAGCCGGTGCAGGCGTGGCTAGATGCAGACGCAAAGCTCTACGAAGAGCAGATAAAAGAGAGAATACTCGAGAACCTCGATAAGGCGTATGACGAAAAGAGCGAAGCCATTGGTGAGAAGATGCGCGCGTTTGAGAAACAGATCACGCTGCAGATTCTTGACGGACTCTGGAAAGAGCATTTGGCAACGATGGATCATCTTAGGCAGGGTATTTTCCTTCGCAGCTACGGTGGCAAGAACCCGAGGCAAGAATATAAAAGAGAAGCTTTTGCTCTGTTTCAAGATTTAATGACCAATCTGCAGCAAGAGGTCATAAAGGTATTGAGTCATGTTCGCATCAGACAGGATGACGAGGTCGATGCGATCGAGAAAAAGCGAGCGGCGGAGTTAGCAGCACAGCAACTCAACTTACAGCATCAACAGTCTTCGGCTATGTCCGAGCCTCATGTTCCTTCAGATGCTGCGCAGCGCGCGACTGTTCCAGTAGGTTCAACCCGAGTTGATCCTAGCCCATTCGTGCGTGACCTGCCAAAAGTAGGACGCAATGAGCCATGCCCTTGTGGTTCGGGACGCAAGTACAAAGCCTGCCATGGCAAGATAGTCTAGCTTTGGCTCCGGCAACTTCGCTCGCGTAAACTAGACGATTATCAAATAGGTGTGAGATGGAAAATATGAGCGTCGACGGCGTTCGTTCAGCGGCGATCGAAAGTGGCATCCGCTATGCAAATCGCTTGGATTTAGTGTTGTTTGAACTTGCAGACACGACCAGAACCGCTGGCGTATTTACGCTAAATGCTTTCTGCGCTGCACCGGTTACCATTGCACGACGACATCTTGCCGCGGCGTCGCCGCGTTACTTGCTGATTAACACAGGTAACGCAAATGCAGGTACAGGTGCACAAGGTGAACGCGATGCAATTGCATGCTGTGAGGCCCTCGCGCGCCAGTGCGGCGTAAATTTGGAACAGGTGCTCCCATTCTCAACAGGTGTCATCGGCGAGGCTCTCCCTGTTTCTAAGATTATTGATGCGCTACCTGATGCGCACAGAGCCCTTTCTGAAGATCAGTTCGCGTCTGCGGCACGCGGAATTATGACGACGGACACACGACCTAAACTGGTTTCACGTCGCATATTAATTGAAGGGCATTCAGTGACTATTTCCGGCATCGCCAAGGGATCGGGAATGATTAAGCCGAACATGGCAACGATGCTTTCTTACGTTTTTACCGATGCAAATTTATCTCAGCAGACTCTTGATCGACTTCTTCGCGAACAAGTTGCACATAGTTTTAATCGGATAACGGTTGACGGGGACACATCCACAAACGACTGCTGTTTGCTTTCCGCGACTTGTTTGTCTGCTGCACCAATCGAGACAGAGACAGGACAGTGTCACTCGGACTTTGTGCTGGCACTTCGTGATGTTTTTAGTGAGCTCGCCGTCGAGATAATTAAGGACGCTGAAGGGGCAACTAAGTTCGTCACAGTTGCCGTTAACGGCGGTCAGTCGAGTCAAGAATGCCTGCAGGTGGGCTACACGGTGGCGGAATCACCGCTTGTAAAAACAGCACTCTTCGCATCCGACCCCAATTGGGGACGCATTTTGGCAGCAATTGGCAGGGCAGGTTTGGATAACCTTGATATAAATGCTGTCGAAGTCTGGCTAGGCGATACTCGGATTGTCACGGGCGGATGCCGAGACGTGAACTACACCGAGGAGGCGGGCCAGGCAGAAATGGATAAAGACGAAATCACTATCTCCATCAGTCTGGCACGTGGCGAGAATTCAGAGAAAATATTTACTGCGGATCTATCCTACGACTATGTTCGCATCAATGCCGACTACCGAAGTTAGCGCCTGTGTCTGAACCACTGCATGTAGCCGTTGGGGTTATTCAAGATTCACTCGGCAGGGTGCTTGTCGCGCGCCGCAGCACTCAGCAGCATCAAGGTGGGCTTTGGGAGTTTCCCGGAGGCAAGGTAGAGAAGGGTGAAAGCGTACGCGATGCGTTATGTCGAGAGCTCTATGAAGAACTCGGAATCGAAGTTGATGTTGCCTACCCGTTTACGCTGATCGACTATCGCTATACTGATCGTCATGTTCTGCTCGATGTATGGCGCGTGGAGCGCTTCACAGGCGTCCCCATCGCGCGAGAATCTCAGCCCCTGGAATGGCGCAATGTCTCAGAACTTGATCAGGACGAGTTTCCGGCTGCAAATAGGCAAATTATTCAGGCACTAAATAGCGAAGGCTAACACACGGTAAATTTCAAGGAGGCTAGAGAAGACTTTCATCGAATTCATCGGAATAATCGGGCTCGCCTGCGATACGATGCCCTTCCGTCGCCCATTCGCCAAAATCTATTAGGCGACATCGCTCGCTGCAAAACGGGCGCGATTCGTTTTTCTCGGTCCACTCCACGAGTGTTTGGCAAGTAGGACAATTCACTGTTTTCATTCTAGTAAGCTCGTTCTAACTTCTATTTCATTATTAACGTAAAGATTGTTTTCCGCGTGCATCCTCAGCCATAGCACAATACACATGGTGTTGGGCAAGAATGGCTTTCGCGAGCGCCTCTAAATCCGATTCATTGCTGATAATATCATCTGCGCGCTTAAGTCGTTCTGAGCGCGGAATTTGCGAGTCGATAATCGCTTCGACAGTTTCTCTACTGCTGCCGTCTCTCTGTAGCGTTCGCATAAGCTGGGTTTCCCTACAGACATCGATAACGAGAATTCTGTCGACCGCGTTTGCTTGCTCGGTTTCGAGTAAGAGAGGAGAGACTAGCAGGCAGTATGGCCCTGTGCAGGCGCTTAAGCGGCTCAGCATTAACGTATTGATCGCAGGATGAAGTAGCCTCTCGAGCCACGCTTTCTGGTTGGGGTCAGCAAAAATAACTGCGCGCAAACGGGCTCTGTCGAGCGCGCCAGATGCGTCGAGTATTTCTTTACCGAAATGCTCGGCGATTTCAGCGAGGGCTGTTGAGCCAGGCTCAACAACTTCTCTAGCTAGCAAATCCGTGTCAACGAGTTCAATTCCTTGGGCAGCAAAAAGATCAGCAGCCGCACTTTTTCCGCTGCCGATGCCACCTGTGAGTCCAACAATCATCGCGCTCATATCTCCGTATTCTTCTCTTTCTCTATGCTCGGTGAGAGTAATTGCATTGCGGCTAACGCCCTAGTTCGTGAAATTCTATTTTAGAGCGCGGTGAATAAGTCTGTGTATATAGCCAAAATTTTTGGTCCCCAAACTAACATAGAAAAACCTGCCACAGCGAGGAAAGGGCCAAAGGGTAGCGGCGCACCTCGCTCGCGTCCTCCGAAGGCGATGAGTGCTAATCCGATAACTGCTCCAGTAAGCGATGACAGCAACAGAATAGGGAGAAGTGCTTGCCAACCTAACCACGCACCTAACGCAGCAAGGAGCTTGAAGTCACCATAGCCTAAGCCCTCTTTGCCTGTGGCGAATAGAAACGCCCAGAAGAGACTCCAGAGCGAAAGATACCCAGCGGCCGCACCGACGACAGAGTCAGAAAGCGAGACGTCTGGCAGTCCCAGTCCCGTGGCGGAGACAAGTAAGCCAAGCCAGAGAAGGGGAAGTGTGATGTCGTCGGGCAGTAAATAGTGGTCTAAATCTATCAGACTCAAAGTGAGCAGACACCAACTAAAAATGAGATAGGCGAGAGCGCTTAGCGTATAGCCGAAGGTCATCACGATAAGCACTGAGATAAGTGATGCGCCTAATTCGACCAGGAGGTAGCGGCGTGGTATCGCAGATTTGCAGTGTCTACAACGACCACGAAGAGCAAGGTAACTGAGCACTGGCACATTCTCTAGAGCGCTCAGTTGCGCCGAGCAAGTTGGGCATCGTGAACGCGGGACGGCAAGATTAAATGTCTCAGAGGAGAGTTCACTTCGTGACTCGCTGATCTGCGCCTGCCAAGTGCGCTCGAGCATAATTGGCAGGCGATAGATGACAACGTTTATAAAGCTACCGATAAGCAGCCCCAGAAGCGCAGCACAACCGTATAAGAGAGTGGGATAGGTGGCAAAGGTAGTGGCGAATGTCATGGTCTATCGAGCGACTCCAAGCGTGTGACTAGATCACTGAACCTAATTGGAAGATGGGAAGATACATTGCTATTACAAGTCCACCCACAAGAACTCCAATAACAACTATGATGGCAGGTTCGAGGAGAGAAGTCAGGCTGTCAACCGCATCATCGACCTCAGCCTCGAAATGAGTTGCGCTCCTCTCGAGCATTGCTTCGAGAGAGCCTGATTCTTCGCCGATGCTGGCCATTTGGCTAATCATTGTTGGGAAAAGTCCTGTGCTGCTAATGGCTGAGTGAAGAGATTGGCCGTTCGTAACTTCAGTGCGAATTTTGTTGATAGCCTGTTCGAAGACATGATTGCCAGTCGCACCGGCGACGGAGTCTAACGCATCAACCAAGGGCACGCCTGCGGCATACAGAGTAGATAGAGTGCGACTAAATCGCGCATAGCAGGCCGCTTTTATAATTGCGCCAACAATTGGGAGTCGCAGCAGCAGGCGATCCACGAGTTGACGCAGAGCTCTAAACCGCAGTAAAGCTTCTTTCGATAAGATAAGAACAATGCCGGCACCAAGCAGCGATTGCCACCAATAGGCTGTAACCCAATCTGAAAGTGCTACAACGAAAAGGGTAAACGCGGGCAGCTCCGCGCCAAAACTCGAAAAGGTTTGTGCGAGCGCGGGCACCACTTCAATAAGCATAATGCCAGAGCTCAACAGCGCGACGAGGATAATGGCGATAGGGTAATTCATCGCTTTGCGGATCTTCGACTTTAGTGCTTCGGTTTTCTCTTTAAATGTAGCGAGCCGGTCCAGCATGACCTCTAATGAGCCGGAGCTCTCCCCAACCTCAATCAGATTACAGTAAAGTGTATCGAATACGCGTGGATAGCGACGAAGACTTTCGGCAAAGCTATTGCCGGCGGCAATTTCAGCTCGAATGGCGGTTGTCATCAAACTCATTTTCGGATGGTCCAGACCCTGAATGACAATGTCGAATGATTGAACAAGTGGTATTCCAGCTTTCATCATTGTTGCGAACTGTCGGGTAAAGAGCGCGACATGGGCGGGCTTTATTCTGTTGCCGGGCAAGAAGGATGAGGATTGAACAGCGCGCCTTACACGTCCGCGTCGAATACCCATCTTCGAGAGTTTTTGCAGCGCATGCTGCTTGTCCTGCGCTTGCAGCTCGCCTTTTCGACGATTGCCGAATCTATCAAAGCCTTGCCAAGAGTAGGTTGTCGAAGTCGATTGCCGCGGCATAAGTCAGTATTTTAACGCGTAAGTATAGGTCTTTAATTTACTAGCTTTAGCTAGATATAGGCTACGCCTGGACACTTCGCGAGTTTTGACGCCATGTGCAGCACCGCGTGTTTCAACAGAAATTTGCTGCCACGCATGTGCCGCCGACTGTCCAGACAACCGGTGGAACAATGCCATTGGGCGTTAAGGTATAAGTGATTCCCGCAAGAGGCGAGGTATCGGCGCGCCAAGTCATTGTGATAACGCCATTTGCCACTTGGCTGCCGTGCGTCGCTGCGGCCGCGACAACCGTTGCAGGAATCCCCATGGCAGCATCGGCCCCACCATCAAGCGCATCTAAATCTGCTGGTCCGCGTGTCTGGATAGCAATTTCGACAGACGTCCTAAGCGGTGAGGCGGCTGAGACTAACTCTGTAAATTCTGCTCGTTGCGAAAACACGTTGTATTGAGGCACTGCGATCAGAGCTAAAATACCGATAATGACAATGACTACCATTATTTCGATGAGCGTAAAACCGCCTTTTCTAGTTTGCATTTGGCGTAGGCAGCGAGCTGTGGAAGGGAGTTGAATAGTCTGCAGGTTCATACTGTCTCTCCATCGGGATCTCTATGTTGAGCGGATAGTTGCTTTTTAAACGGGTTCGCGTGCGCGAGTTATAACGACGCCCTAGGTAAATGGCGCCTTTGCCCTATACAAGAACTGATCCGGCAAGGATTCCTAACAGTTATTTTTAAAATAGATCATTTGCGCCACGAGGCCGTTGCGTTGGTTTGGTAGGAGCAGGGGAGAGAGCGTGCCTCCGTGCGCTGAACGACATTCAGGTTCTATTAATCTCATAAGATCTAAGCTGAATTCTCTCAAGCAGCGTAGTATTTGATGCCTGAGGAGTCGTAACCCGCCCTTGAATGATTGAGAGAGGTAGTTTATGTTCCTGTTGGTTAATTAGAAGCGCCCAAGCGCTCAAATTGGGGCTTCGGAGAGGCCAGGACCGAAGCTAAAGAAAGGCTGAATGATAATGGGTAGTAAGATGAGAAAAGTGACTAGTAGTTCGAGAAGCAGTTCGATGAGTCTGTCGATTTTAACGCGTACGAAAGCAATGTTTGCTGCGTCGCTGGTCTTTGGTTTGATGTCCTCGCAGAGTGCTCTTGCGGAAACTCGCACCATTAATGACGGTGTCTTCACCCAAGCGCAGGTTGACGCGGGCAAGACAACCTACGACACGGCCTGCAAAACCTGCCACGATATGCGCTTCTACCGTGATGCGTTAAAGTCATGGGACGGCCAGCCTGTGCTTTGGATGTGGGAAACTATTTTAGGCACAATGCCTGCAGATAACCCGGGCTCTCTGATGCTAGAGGAATACACCGACGTCGTGGCCTACATTTTGTCCGAGAACGGCTTTCCAACTGGCGAATCGGCGCTCGACCCTGATGGCAATATGGCCGATATCACTATCGTCGCTCCCTAGCTCGAAAGCTTCGCTCTCAGACCTTAACCCGTCGCCGCCCTCGCGCTCGACGGGTTCAGTCTGACCCGCATCCGCTCTCGATCTTTTTGAGTGCGCTGTTGTCCCTTTGGTCTATATCGAGGTCGTATTTTGCGGCCAAGCCGCGCCAAAGCCTCGCATACTCACACTGAAATTCCTTTCGCGGCAGATAGCGACTGGGGCCTCGATTCGATTTTCTTCTGATTTCCCGCTTCTCTACTATCATTAGATTCAATGGGTCGTTCGAGAATTGGATTTTTTTGCTCTGTGGCCACCGATCCCCGCCATGCGTATGAGCATAGAGTCTCGGGATTACATGATCGATGTCGACCTGGGTTGCTACAGAAAACACGTCGCCGGTGTATTCATCAAGCCATTCTCCCGTTCTTACAATGCAGTTCCTTGGGTTGGTAAAACGCGCTTCGACTCTGCTCGTCAGAACGAGCATTTCTTGCCGTGTCGATTGGCAGTCGTTGTCGAAATCCTGTTCGAAGTTCCAATCGTCCTCATTGAAAAATTTTTCCCTGCTGCGTCTATCGATAAGTAGGCTATCGCGGCCAATTCGATTGAATGTGTCCGGCATTTCACAACCGCCTAAATGGCAATGGTAGGAATTAAACTGATAATGACCACCGTTCTGGTCGAGACTGCCGGCATGTGCCCAGAGCGTGCTGGCGCCAAAGAGTGCGATTGCTGTGAGGGCAGCGAAGATGATCGAGCGCAGAGCTTGTTGTCTGCAGGGCCCGGGTTTGCTGTGAGTGTTGCTATGAGTGGTATGTAGCGAACGTAAGATCATATGCAGGCTCTCAGTCAGGTTGACAGCGTGGTCCGTCAGGTTTTCGAGAAATCAAATAACAGGGATAGATCGAGTGCGCGGCAGTGTTTGGTTAGTGCACCGATTGAAATAAAGTCTACACCGGTTTCGGCAATCTCTACCAAGCGTGCTTCTTCTATGCTGCCGGATGCTTCGAGTTTGACTCGTCCTGCTGTGTGTTTTACCGCCGCGATGGTTTGCGTTAAATCGAAGTTGTCGAGCATGACAATATCGGCGCGGGCGGTAATGGCTTCGTCTAACTCGGCCATCGTTTGCACTTCGATTTCTACCGGCAAAGCGCTGTTTAAGGTCCTTGCGCGTTGAATGGCGGCGGCTATGCCGCCACAGGCGGCGATATGATTCTCTTTTATGAGAAAGGCGTCGAACAGTCCGATGCGATGGTTGTCACAACCGCCAACCCGAACCGCGTATTTCTGTGCGGTGCGCAGCGCCGGCAGCGTCTTTCGAGTGTCAAGAATTTTCACTTTCGTATGCTGCACAAGCCTCGCGTAGTGACGACTCGTCGTCGCCGTCGCAGAAAGCGTCTGTAGAATATTGAGCGCGCTACGTTCACCAGTAAGAATGCTGCGCGCAGACCCAGACAGCGAGGCAATGACAGTGCCGTCCTTTACCTCATCGCCATCGCCAACCAGCCAATCAATAGCGACACTGCCCGACGTGAGACCGATTTGTGAGAAAACTTCCTCAGCATAGTGTGTGCCACAAAGAATTCCGGGCTCACGACCAATGATTTTTGCTGTGGCGGCGCGGCCGGCCGGAATGAGCGCGGCGGTAATGTCCCCGCTGCCGACATCTTCCTCCAAGGTCGTTCTAACAATATTGATGAGGTCTTCTCGTGACGGAAGGTCGCTGTTAGGGCGGTTTGTTTGCATTGCGGATCCTGCGTGACTGCGGATTAGGTGTCGATCTTACGTGACGTGATAGAAGTATGGCGCAAGGCCGATAGAATAGGAATAGAGGGTATGCGTGCTGCGCTGTGCTGGCGTATGCTTATGGGACATTGGACACAGGTTATTAACCTTTTCATGAGATTTTATATATCAAACGGCACGATTACACCCGCGGAGCAGGTGGTCTCGCCCAACTTCGGCGATCGGCCCAAAGGCGTTCCGATAGATCTTGTTGTTGTTCACAGTATTAGTTTGCCGCCGGGTGAATACGGTACCGGGGCAGTTCAGCGCTTTTTTTGTAATCAGCCTCAGGTTAGTGAGCACCCCTACTTTGAGGAGATCGCTGGTCTCAAGGTCTCTGCTCACGTGCTGATAGAGCGCTCTGGGAAAGTAACTCAGTTCGTTAACCTAGATCGCCGGGCGTGGCATGCCGGTCGCTCCTGCTTTGAGGGGCGTGAGGAGTGCAATGATTTTTCGATCGGAATCGAGCTTGAGGGTACTGACTACGATGTTTTTGAGGCGGCGCAGTATACCGCTCTCGCAGCTCTGGTCATTGCGTTGGAGTCCTATTACGAAGGCGTGACGACTGAACGCATCGTTGGTCACAGTGATATAGCGCCGGGACGCAAGACTGATCCGGGTGAAGGGTTTGATTGGCAAAAGCTCGGCTGCGAAATCGCGCGACTTCGAGAATTTTCGTAAATCGAGCGCCGGTTGCCTTTGGTGCTTCAGAATATTTTTTCGAGCGAGGATACTAAGTGAAATTTTTGGTTATCTTACTTGCCTTGGTGCTGACAGCGACTTGGCTGCGAGATGCTGAGCGCTTTGATGATTCATGGTTTGGGCGCTATCAACGAGCTATCCGTAAGCTGGTTGATAAAACCCACGGCGGCGGCAAGTATTCAATTGCCGCTGCCTTGGGCGCTATCTACGGCGTACTGATTGCTGTCATGCTTATTCTCGGCTCGTTGGCCGAGGGAACATTCTATGGCCTCGCGACGATGCTTTTGCATCTCTTTGTTCTTCTTTTCGCAATGGATAGAACTCAGCCTGGGAGGTTGGTTCGCGATTTCCTGAGATCCTGGAACGCAGGTGATAGGCAGGGATGCATCAACTATCTAGAAACAGAGCTCCGGCTCGAAGGTGTTCCTCGCACCGAAGACGGTGCAGTAATCGTCGCTCAATTTAAGCGCCTGCTCGCTTATAGAAGCTTCGAACGAATGTTTATGATGTACGCGCTGTATCTTGTTGCAGGCCCCGTAGGCGTAATCTTTGGCTATGTCAGCTATCAACTTAGAGCCGAACTTTGCGAAGAGTCGGATCGTACCCTCGCGGCGCATCTCGAGAGGATTATCGCAGTTATTGAGTGGGTGCCGCTTAGGCTGCTGGCAATCACCTTCTCTCTCGTTGGTGATTTTAATAGCTGTGTCTCTCGTCTTCGGCGCCATCTGTGGGAGTTTGAGGTGGCGAGCGATAACGCCCAATTGTTAGCCGATTGGGCTCGGTGCGCACTTTCCGAGTCGGCCGCCTGTGAGGTGAAGGGGGGTGACTTTGACGAGGCTGCGATGCGTCTGGAGATAGAGGCTTTAAGTGGGCTTCTCGAGCGTAGCCAAATCGTTTGGCTTGTCGTCGTCGCGGTGGTCACGCTCATAGGCGCTTAGCCATTTGGTAAGCTAAGGTTTTTAGGATGAGAGGCCGATACGGAGTAATTGCGCAACTCGCCGTAATTATTTGTAGTTTAACTACATATTTTTTCAACGAAACTGGAATCCATGGGTGAAAAAGACTAAAATTCTGTCATCTTGTAATTAAGTTACACCCATTATGTAAGGCAATAGCTTTACTAATCATGTTAGGGTAAGGATGAAATCGATGAGCGAACATCAAGATATAAACCCCGAAGAAACCAAAGAATGGCTGGACGCGCTTAATTCGGTAATCGACGAAGAAGGTTCGGATCGCGCGCATTATTTGCTCAACACGCTGTCCGCTCGCGCCTCCATCGTCGATCCACGCGAAGATTCCACGGCGGTTTATACAGACTATCGCAACACAATAAGCCCCACGACCGAAGACCGCATGCCAGGCGATATGTTCATGGAGCGCGAGATTCGAGGCATCGTGCGTTGGAACGCAATGGCGATGGTGATGCGCGCGAACATGCGCAATCCAAGTATAGGTGGACACATCTCAACATTCTCATCCGCGGCAACCCTCTACGATGTCGGCTTTAACTATTTTTTCCGCGGTCCTAATGAACACGATGAAGGCGATCTAATCTACTTCCAAGGGCATTCATCCCCCGGTATTTACGCGCGCTCGTATTTGGAAGGCCGCATCGATGAAAAACAACTCGATAATTTCCGCCAAGAGGTAGATGGCAACGGGCTTTCTTCCTATCCCCATCCGTGGCTAATGCCTGATTATTGGCAGTTTCCCACAGTCTCGATGGGGCTTGGCCCCATTCAGGCGATCTATCAGGCTCATCTGTTGAAATATCAGACTAGCCGCGGACTTCTGGATAACAGTCGTCGCAAAATTTGGGCGTTTCTTGGCGATGGCGAAACCGATGAGCCTGAATCGCTTGGCGCGATCAGCAAGGCGGGCCGCGAAAAGTTAGACAACCTGATCTTTGTAATCAACTGTAATCTTCAGCGACTCGATGGCCCCGTGCGCGGCAATGGCAAAATCATCCAAGAGCTTGAGGGTGTTTTCCGCGGCGCAGGCTGGGATGTCATCAAAGTTGTCTGGGGGCGTCATTGGGATCCGTTGTTGCAAGCAGATAAAGATGGAATTTTGCAGGCGCGAATGAACGAAGTGGTCGATGGCGAGTATCAAAATTACGTTGCCCGTGGCGGCGCCTACACGCGCGAAAACTTCTTCGGTAAAAGCCCCGAACTGCTCAAGATGGTCGAACACTTGTCAGACGACGATATTATGGCGCTCAACCGAGGCGGGCATGATCCTTATAAGGTCTATGCGGCGTACGCTGAGGCAACACGCGCGAGTGGCAAGCCGACGGTGATTCTCGCCAAAACTGTTAAAGGCTATGCTTTCGGGGATACCGCAGAGGCGCAAAACAACGCTCACTCTGTGAAGAAACTCGACATCGAATCGCTGAAGAAATTCCGTGACCGTTTTGGTATTCCTATTCCTGACGATAAGCTCGAAGAGGTGCCTTATTACCGCCCCGCCGAGGACAGCCTCGAGCTAAAATACATGCGTAAAGTGCGCGAGTCTCTTGGCAAGCCTGTGCCGCAGCGTCGTAGTGTTACGACACCGCTGCCGGTGCCTACGTTAAGCGCCTTCGATGCGCAATTAAAGAGCAGCGGTGAGCGTGAGGTGTCGACGACAATGGCATTTGTGCGCATGCTGTCTACTTTGGCTAAGGATAAAGAGATAGGTCAGCGAGTTGTACCTATCGTTCCTGATGAGGCGCGCACCTTCGGTATGGAGGGAATGTTTAGGCAGATGGGGATTTACTCTTCTGTGGGTCAGCTTTACGACCCCGCCGATTCCAACCAGGTGATGTTTTATCGGGAAGACAAGCAGGGTCAGATGCTCGAGGAAGGGATCAGCGAGGCGGGCGCATTTTCAGCGTGGCTTGCCGCAGCGACCTCCTACAGCGTAAGTAATTACCCAATGATTCCATTCTATATCTACTACTCGATGTTCGGTTTTCAGCGTGTAGGAGACCTTTGCTGGGCAGCCGGAGATTCACAGGCGCGTGGATTCCTCATCGGCGCAACAGCGGGGCGCACGACCCTCAATGGCGAAGGTCTACAGCATCAAGATGGCCATAGCCATATTCTGGCAGGCACTATCCCCAACTGCGTTACCTATGACCCAACGTATGCCTATGAGCTCGCGGTGATTATTCAAGATGGTCTGCGCCGTATGTATGATGAGATGGAGTCTGTGTTCTATTACATCACTACGATGAATGAGAACTATGTGCAGCCTGAAATGCCTGAGGGCGTCGAAGACGGCATCATTCGTGGGATGTATCTCCTCGAAAATAGCGACACTGATGAGTACAAAACTGCCGCTCCGAAGAAGGAGTTAAAAGAACTCAACGTTCGCCTCCTTGGCAGCGGCACAATACTTCGCGAGGTTAGGAAAGCGGCAGCGGTATTACGCGACCAATTCGGCGCACACGTGGATGTTTGGAGTGTTACAAGTTTCAATGAGCTGCGTCGAGAAGCGCTCACGGTCTCTCGAGAGAATATGCTAAATCCTAATGCGAAGATAAAGAAACCGTTTGTAACTGAACAACTAGAAAGCAAAAAAGGGCCTGTCATCGCAACGACCGATTACATGATGTCGTATTCGGATCAGATCAGGGAGTTCGTACCCGATACGTATAAAGTGCTTGGAACCGACGGGTTTGGTCGTAGTGATAGCCGTGAAAAACTTCGACACTTTTTCGAGGTGGACGCGAAGTTTATTGTTCTGGCAGCTCTGACCGAGCTCCGTGCACGAGGCTTGATCGAGGCGAAACAAATCACTGCCTTTATGAAGAAAGAGGGCATCGACCAGAATAAACCTAATCCGCTTTCGCATTAGCGAGAGTTGTGCGATTTGAGTCGAATAATTTTGGGAGCAGCGAAGCGGTGGCTATAGAGAAAATTCTAGTTCCAGATTTGGGTGATGCGAGCGATGTCGAAGTTATCGAGCTTCTAGTCGCCGTAGGCGACACAGTGGCAGAGGAAGATTCTTTGCTTGTGTTGGAAAGCGACAAAGCGGCAATGGAAATTCCCGCGCCTAAAAGCGGTGTCGTCAAAAGTCTCGAGATCAACCTCGGTGACAAGGTTAGCAGTGGTAGCGTGATTCTAACGCTTGAAGTTGAGGCCGTGGACGACGAGACAGACGTAGCAGAAGCCGCGCCACTGGAACAAAGCGAGGCCGAGTCGATTGTAGAAAAAACACCTGCGCCTGTTTCCCCTGCAGTAGCTGTGCCTTCGATTTACGACATCAAGGTACCCGATATCGGTACCGACGACGAAGTCGAGGTGATTGAGATTCAAGTCGCAGTGGGCGACTCGCTTAGTCTTGACGACACGTTAATAACCTTAGAGTCAGACAAGGCGGCGATGGATGTGCCCGCAGATCGCGCCGGGGAAGTGCAAGAAATTCTCGTGAAGGTTGGGGACAAAGTGAAGAAGGGCGCGAGCATTGTGCGCATTCTGGCGGAACCCGTCGAGGATGCACCCGCGGCGATTGCGCCTGATGCTGTGGTCGCCATCGAACCAAAAGTCGCAGAGCCACAAACATCGGATACTAGTTCAGCGGACCTGCGCCACGCTGCGAGCGTTGCGCCAGTGCCCACTCCTTCGGGGCCCGTTCCGGGTGGCGACTCTGCGAAGGTCTATGCGGGACCTGCAGTAAGAAAGCTTGCCCGCGAACTCGGTGTTGATCTCACTCAGGTGAGAGGAAGCGGGGCGAAATCGCGCATTATCAAGGAAGACATTCATGGGTTCGTGAAAACAAGGATAAATTCACCTTTGGCTGCTTCGAGCAGCATTGGCATTGCTCCCGTGCCTGATATCGACTTTAGTCAGTTTGGTGAGATCGAAGAAATACCTCGCAGCAAGTTACATAAATTAACTGCAGCAAACATGCAGCGCAATTGGAACGCTGTGCCGCATGTGGCTCAATTTAACGAAATAGATATTAGCGACCTCGAAGAGTTTCGGACTAGCCTCAAAGGCGAAGCGGAGAAAAAGGGCGTCAGGATGACATTCTTGCCGTTCTTACTCAAAGCCTGCGCCTCAGCGTTGGCTGAGCTGCCGCAGTTCAATGTGTCATTACACTCGTCGGGCGAGTACGTCGTTCAGAAGAAGTACATCCACATAGGCGTCGCTGTAGCAACAGAGGCAGGCCTTGTAGTTCCGGTTATACGCAATGTCGACAAGAAAAGCCTTTGGGAACTCGCCGCCGAGGTGATCGAACTTTCGCAGAAAGCGAAGGATCGAAAGTTATCGCGAGAAGAAATGCAGGGGGCCTGTTTTACAATCTCAAGCTTGGGCGCAATTGGTGGCACCGGCTTTATTCCGATCGTAAACGCCCCGGAGGTGGCGATTTTGGGTGTGGCTAAGACGCAGATTAAACCGCAGTATGTTGGTGGACAATTTGTGCCACGCCAGATGCTACCGATCACCCTGTCGTACGATCACAAGGCTGTCAACGGTGTGGACGGAGGACTCTTTGTCACGCATCTCGAAAAAGTACTGAGTGATATTCGCAACCTTATCCTTTAGGGTCACTCAGAAACACCTGTCGCAGGTTAGAGAGGGTAGAACAGTGTTCTACCCTCATGCTTAACACGCGCTATGGGGCAATCGTAAGCTTTGCCGAGATTGTCTTCGGTCAACACATCAAGTGCATTTCCAACCAGTGTTTCGCCATCGCCAATCATCAATACAATGTTGTCGCAGACGCGTGCTGCCAGATTGATATCATGGGTGGCCATAATTACAGCTGCCCCAGATGATACGTTGTCTGAAGGGGGAGCGGTCTTTCTCTGGCTGCCGTTGGCCTGACTAAGTAGCAGATTGATTAGTGGCGTTTGAAACCCGAGGTCTAGATGATTACTCGGTTCGTCCAAAAGAAGCAGCCGAGGCCTCTGCGCGAGGAGCATAGCGAGCGCCAAGCGCTGCCGTTCGCCCCCTGAAAGCGAGTCCACGGTGCGTGGGGCGAGTGATTCTATGCCTAGTTTGCTCAGAGCCTCATAGGCAATCGCCAGATCCTCAGCGTCGTCGAACAAGCGACCCTTGGTATGAGGATGGCGGCCTAGCAATGCGGTTTCTAAAACCGTAGACGGTAATGCGTCGACGGATTCTTGCAGCAATAGCCCAATTTTTTCGGCAATCTGTGCAGGGCGTAGAGCAGCAAGAGGTGTTTCGCCCAGCAATACAGTGCCTTCCGCAGGCTTTCTCAATCCTGCGAGCGTGTGCAATAAGCTTGTTTTCCCCGCACCGTTTTTACCAAGCAGCCCCCAACACTGTCCCTGTTCGACCTTGAGGCTCAGTCCGCTACAAAGCGTTCGGTGGCCTGCACGTAATAGAAGATTATCTGCGGTTAGGAGAGAAGTCATTTGCTTGCCGCGTTCCTTAGTATGACTATGAAACTAGGAACCCCGATAAGCGCTGTGATTACCCCGACCGGGAGTTGTTGGGGCGCCAGCAGTGTCCTCGCGAGCGTATCCGCAACGACTAAAAATGTGCCGCCTGCGATAAGTGAAAAAGGAATGAGAAGGCGATGGTCGCGCGCACCAGTTAGGCGAAGCATATGCGGCACGACGAGGCCAACAAAGCCGACGCTACCGGCAGTTGTGACCGCGATTACAGTGAGTAGCGAGGCACCAAAGAACAAGCTGAGACGCAGACCGTTCACGTGAACACCAAGGCTCGCTGCAACGAGGTCTCCTCGAACTAATACATTGAGTGATCGAGCCGCTCTGAGCGCGAGCGCCGCCCCTGTTATTAAGATGCCGACTTGCAGCAGACCAACTCGGCTTTGACTGAGATCGCCCATGAGCCAGAACAACATGCCCTGCACGCTGGCGCTCGCGCTCGTCGACAGCATGAGATTGATTAGCGCGCCCCAGCCAGCGGAAACTACAACGCCTGTAAGCAATAAATGGGTGGTCGACCAACGTCCAGAACGACTGGCAATGCCGAATACTACACCGACCGAAACAAGCGCGCCGACGAAGGCGGTGCCCGACAACCACCAACCGCCGAGGCCCAGCATAATGCTTGCTAGTGCGCCGACCGCAGCACCGCCGGAGAGGCCGAGAATATAGGGATCGGCGAGTGGATTACGCAGCAGTACCTGCATGAGCACACCGGCGAGTGCAAGCGCTGCGCCAGTGACGAATGCAGCCAGCGTCCGTGGAATTCTGATCTCTTCGAGTACCTGACGTTGCAGAGCCGGTATATCTCCGACTGCATAAGCTATAAGGTCATCAAACGAGAGTTCGACACTGCCGCTTAAAAGAGAGACAAGCACTGAGGTAAAGGCAGCCAAAAGGGCAAATAATAGAAGTCTAAAAGGCTGTAATTGGCTCACAATCTGCTCATTTTGAGGCGTATCGCCCCCGCATGCTGATTGGGAGGCTTAGATAAGATGTTGATGGTAACATTACCAACCTTACAAGCTCTATGTTACTTGCCAGCTCGCGGCGTCGGCCGCCACGAACACACAGGAGACCCAACAATGCCAACATTCGATATCGTATCAGAGGTTGACGTTCACGAAGTGCGCAATGCGATGGAACAGTCTAACAAAGAAGTAGGCACGCGCTTCGATTTTAAGGGAATAAACGCCTCCTTTGCATTGACGAAAGAGAACGAGATTACACTCACTGCCGAGGTCGACTTTCAGCTGCAGCAAATGCTTGAAATACTAAGAGGTAAGCTGGTCAAGCGGGGGGTTGATGTGAAGAGTCTCAGCGAGGGCGAGGTTCAGCTTAGCGGTCAACGTGCGACCCTAGTGGTGACAGTACAGCAGGGTATCGAATCCGATATTGCGCGCAAACTCGTGAAGCAGATCAAAGATAAGAAGTTCAAAGTACAAACTGCGATTCAAGGCGACAAACTGCGAGTTTCTGGCAAAAAACGAGATGATCTTCAGGAGGTCATTGCTTTCCTGCGCGAGTTGCCGCTCGATATTCCCCTTCAGTTTAATAATTTTAGAGATTAATTTTGCAGGCGACTCGGCGCGAATCACTTTCTTTTATCGAGACTCTCGCACAACTGCGCGATAGGCGCTTTCTCGCTATCTTGCTCTTCGGCTTTTGCAGTGGTTTGCCCTGGGTTCTCCACGGCTCGGTGCTTACGCTCTGGCTTCAGCAGTCGGGCTTGTCGCGGTCGGCAATCGGTTTCTTTGGTGTTATTGCCACGGTATATGCCATTAACTGGCTATGGGCACCTTTCGTCGATCGCGTACCGTTGCCATTATTAGGCAAACGACTCGGTCAGCGCAGGTCGTGGATCGTGCTCTGCCTCACAGTTATGGCACTTCTCGTTCTGGGCCTAGGCTTGAGCGATCCAAATGAGGGCCTTCTGCAGATTAGTTTGCTTGCTCTCGGCATAGCAGTCTGTTCGGCGACGCTGGATATCAGTGTTGATGCGTATCGTATCACGCTTTTTAGCCGCGAAGAGATGGATAGAAAAATGCCCTATGCTGCAGCAGTAAGTACTACGGGGTGGTTTGCAGGTTACGGCTTTATCGGCGGTGCTCTAGCCGTTGCTTTAGGCGGAGAAACAATAGGGATGAGCTGGGATGGAGTCTATCTTGTTCTGGCCGGCATGGTGGCACTATTGGCCTTGCTCGTTCTTCTTACACCTCGCCCTCCGAGCGAAGCCGAAGAGTCTGCGGCAGAAGCCGTAGTGCTTGGCACATCGCCAAGTTTAAGCGTTTGGCTGCAGACTACGTTGATCGCACCTTTTACTGAGTTTTTTCAGCGCTGCGGTTTCCGCCTTGCGCTCTCGGTACTTTTGCTACTGCTCGTTTTTCGTCTCGGCGAGGCAATGCTTGGGCGCATGTCACTGGTATTTTACGTAGAGGTTGGCTTTTCGCGCGATGAGATTAGCCTGTACCAGAAGTTTTTCGGCGGACTCGTTACCGCAGCGTTCTCGCTGCTTGGTGCGGTGATCAATACGCGTTTCGGCGTTATCCGTGGACTGTTCGTCGCCGGCATAGCAATGGCGGGCGCAAATCTTATGTTCGCGCTTATAGCCGTTGTTGGCCCCAATACCAATCTGCTTATGCTTGCGCTTTTGGTCGATAATTTTTTTCAAGCCTTTGCTACAGTCGCTTTCGTCTCTTTTATCTCCTATTTCACTAGCAGGACATATACCGGCACGCAGTATGCGCTTATGGCGTCTGTATCGAACTTTGGTCGCACGACGCTCGCGGCAGGCAGCGGATTTGTGATTGACGCGCTTGGTGGTGATTGGGCGAGCTTTTTTGTGCTTACCACGCTTATGGTGATTCCGGGGCTGGGGCTGCTGGTATGGGTGGGTCGATTGCTGCCTGCTTATTCAGCTACACAACCCAACGCTTGATCAAGCGATCAGCCTGTTTCAATGCCAACCTCCCAGCCGAAGCGATCAAGCGCTATTCGCCCCTTAACGAATACGATGCCCTCAGACTCCAAGCGAGTTTTTTGTTCGCAGTAGCTCGTACTTCCCTCGGGCAAAGAGAGTCGTCCTTGCGCATTGCAGACGCGATGCCAGGGTAGCGTCGTTGGTTTAGGCAAGGACTTTAGCACTGCCCCAACTTGACGTGCATGACCAGGCAAGCCGGCGAGAGTCGCTATCTGTCCGTAACTCGCGACACGGCCTGCCGGGATCTGAAAAACTATCTGCCAGATTCGTTCATTCGGGGCGAGTGTTTCAATAAGATGCATAGCCGACAAGATCGCGTAGAATGAACTGCATGTCTAGCTAAGGAGTCTCTCCCATGCGTTTTTTCTTCCTGTTTTTTATCGCGGTGCCGCTTGCTGAAATGTTGCTCCTATTTGAGGTGAGCGATCAGATTGGCGGCCTGCCGACCCTGAGCCTGGTTGTCGCAACAGCTGTGATCGGTGTCCAAGTCTTAAAGCAGCAGGGTATAGCAACTCTCACTAGAGCAAACGAGCGACTTAGTTCGGGTGAGCTTCCTGCACAGGAGATAATAGAGGGTATGTTGCTAGCCGCCGCCGGTGCCTTGTTGCTGACGCCGGGATTTATAACCGACACCTTAGGGTTTGTGTTTCTTGCTGGGCCGTTGCGTAGGCTAATTGCATCAAGATTGCTCCGCAGCGGGATTGTGCGCGCAGCAGGTGGTTCAAATGCAGGTTTCGCTAAGGGATTTGGCGCGAGCTTCGGCGGCGGTTTCAGTGACGCGCACCAAGGATTTGGTGCAGAGACAAAAGCAGCTGGGCAAGGACATAGGACTGGCGACATCATCGAGGGAGAGTTAGTTGTTGAGTTAGTGGATGAGCGTAAAAACGCGTCCGAAGAGTCTGTTGAGCAAACTGAAAAATAGCTATCCTACTTAATAAAAATTAATATAAATATATATTAATCATAAAGTTAAAATTTATAACTAGAATTATTCTAATTAAATGAAAACCAATAAAACGGTAAATATTGAGCCATCGCGTTAGGGCTACTCTAGCGTGCCTCGATCAGGCAAAGAATTTATCCAGCAGGTATTGAATTCCTCCTACTAACCCCCATCTTGCACTCATCTACTAACTCGCCGCCGCAGAGCGGCGAAACTTGGTAAGTGATGATCGGCTTCACGGTGGCTCACAGCTCCGCGTAGCCCTTTTCAATTCTGGCAATCAAGACTTTTGATTTAGGAGTGACGAAAGATGAATATCCGCCCATTGCAAGACCGCGTTGTTGTTAGACGCAAGGAAGAAGAAACAACCAGCGCAGGGGGTATCGTATTACCCGGTTCTGCAACTGAGAAGCCGGCTCAAGGCGAAGTAATCGCAGTGGGTCCTGGTAAGCGACAAGAAAACGGTGAAACGCAGCCGGTCGACGTAAAGGTCGGCGATACTGTTGTCTTCGGCAAATACGCCAGCAACACGGTCAAGATCGGCGATGAGGAATTATTGATCCTCAGCGAGAATGAGATTTACGGCGTTATCGAAAGCTAAGCGTTACGCGCTCGAGTTTTTCTAAGAACAACCCCTATTCAGACAGGAAATTTCAACATGGCTAAAGAAGTAAAATTCGGTGATCCCGCGCGCCAAAAACTCCTAGCGGGTGTCAACATTCTCGCAGACGCGGTGAAGGTAACCTTAGGCCCCAAGGGTCGCAACGTTATTCTCGACAAATCTTTCGGTGCGCCAACCGTCACTAAAGATGGTGTCTCAGTAGCCAAAGAGATCGAGCTCGCTGATCGCTTCGAGAACATGGGTGCGCAGATGGTTAAGGAAGTTGCCTCGCAGACATCCGACGTCGCAGGTGACGGTACAACGACTGCTACCGTTCTCGCTCAATCAATTCTCAACGAGGGCCTTAAGGCCGTCGCCGCAGGCATGAATCCTATGGATTTAAAGCGCGGGGTCGACAAAGCCGTTGCCGCACTGGTTGAGGAAGTAGGTAAACTTTCAACACCTTGCACCGATTCGAAGGCAATCGCGCAGGTTGGCACAATCTCTGCGAACTCCGACGAGGAAGTTGGTCGAATCATCGCAGAGGCGATGGATAAGGTGGGCAAAGAAGGCGTCATCACTGTCGAAGACGGTTCAGGGCTTGAGAACGAGCTAGATATCGTCGAAGGTATGCAGTTCGATCGAGGATATCTCTCTGCGTATTTCATCAACAATCAAGAGAGCATGAGCGTTGATCTTGAAAGCCCGCTTATCCTCCTAGTCGATAAGAAAGTATCGAACATTCGCGATATGCTCGGCCTGCTCGAAGGCGTAGCGAAGTCTGGCCGCCCGCTGCTGGTTATTGCTGAGGACGTAGAGGGCGAAGCGCTTGCCACTCTCGTTGTAAACAATATGCGCGGAATCGTGAAGGTTGCAGCAGTTAAAGCGCCTGGATTCGGTGACCGTCGAAAGGCGATGCTCGAAGATATTGCTGTGCTCACCGGCGGTACTGTTATCTCGGAAGAGGTCGGTCTTAACCTAGAAGGGGCAACAGTAGATGATCTAGGTAGCGCGAAGCGTGTGCAAATTACTAAAGAAAACACGACGATCATTGACGGCTCAGGCGATGCGAAAGCGATCGAAGGCCGAGTGAGCCAAATCCGCGCGCAGATCGAAGAGACATCTTCAGACTACGATCGTGAAAAGCTACAAGAGCGTGTTGCTAAGCTTGCAGGCGGCGTTGCCGTAATCAAAGTAGGTGCTGGCACCGAGATAGAAATGAAAGAGAAGAAAGCGCGCGTCGAAGACGCACTGCATTCAACTCGCGCAGCGGTCGAAGAAGGCGTCGTTCCAGGTGGTGGTGTAGCGCTCGTGCGCGCATTGCAAGCGGTAACTGGCCTCAAGGGCGACAACGAAGACCAGAACGTGGGTATTGGCTTGTTGCTTAAAGCGGTCACTGCACCACTTCGTCAAATCGTCAGCAATGCCGGTGGCGAAGGCTCGGTAGTGCTCGACAAAGTGGCCGCGGGTGAGGGCAACTATGGCTTTAACGCAGCAACGGGCGAATATGGCGACATGATAGAGATGGGTATTCTTGATCCAGCCAAAGTCACGCGAACAGCGATTCAAGCAGCTGGCTCTGTTGCCGGGCTCATGATCACTACTGAGGCTATGGTTACCGACGCCCCTGAAGAGAAGGGCGCTGGACCAGCGATGCCTGACATGGGCGGCATGGGCGGAATGGGCGGAATGGGCGGTATGATGTAAGCCCAAGCCTATGGCATAGTAAGAGCGCCACTATAAAAAAAGCAGACAACTCACATTGTCTGCTTTTTTTTGCGTGGCTTTTTAGAACAGCCGATAATCGCAACTCAATTGGCACGAGACCGGCGCTGGATTATTGCCTCGGCCTTATGGGCTCCCGCATGTTCTGCTCCCGCTAATTACGCCGCTAAGTTCGCGTTGGCGAAGTCCCAATTAACGAGATTGTCGATAAACGACGCTAAGAAATCAGGTCGGCGATTCTGGAAGTCAAGATAATAGGCGTGTTCCCAAACATCGCAGACGAGCAGAGGCTTCGCACCTGTAGTCAAGGGAGTTTCAGCATTGGCTGACTTCTCTATTGCAAGCTTGCCATCGCGCTCGACCAACCAAACCCAACCGCTGCCGAATTGGCCTACGCCTCCTGCAACAAACTGTGCTTTAAACTCGTCGAAGCTGCCGAAATCGGCATCGATGCGTGCTGAGATCTCGCCGGTCGGTGCGCCGCCGCCTGCAGGGCTGAGGCTGTTCCAGAAGAAGCTGTGGTTGTAGTGTTGGCCGACGTTATTGAAGAGCGCACCGCCGATTTTGGCCGTCTCGTGAACGAGTTGAACCAGATCCGATGCATCAATACCGGCTTCGGCCAAAAGTTCATTCCCTTTTACGACGTAGGCGTTATGGTGTTTGCCATGATGATAGTCGAATGTATCAGCCGACATATGGGGCGCGAGTGCGTCTTTGGCGAAGGGAAGTTCTGGAAGTTGTAAGCTCATGAGTTTAGTTGATCTCCTGATACTGCATTTGATTGGTGTAAAAAGGGGGGTTGTGCCAAGCATTACGGCGAAGGGTCGATTTTAGACCTGCTTGAGGCAGGACTCAATCGACCCTTCCGGATGGCGGCTACGTAGTTAGTAGCAGTCGTACAAAGACTGTTAGAGGTATTGCGCTACTCCCAGCAGGACTGCGGCCAGCGCGACACCTAGGTGTACGACACCGACAACGCTTGCCATCGGCCCCATCTTGCCTTTAATGGCATTGGCTTCGATTGCCAGAATGAGAATAACGGCAACCGCCGTTGCTGTGCTGCTGACGCCCATTTCCGCGCCCAACGGCAGGCTGCCAAGACCGCTTAAGTGCCCCGAGGCAACCATGAATAAAAGCATTGGAAGCGAGAATAGGGTGTTGGTGCGCGAGGCAAGTCCAGCCTTCGCTGCGGCGCCGGCCGCTTCTGGAAGCGCTTCGCCTCCGCTCATTACTTGCTCGTTTGAGGCCATTACTACTTTCTGGTTAGGCCAAATAATGAGCCACACGTTGAGGAACATAAGAGTTCCCATGAGCATGCCTAGGATAATGTAAAAATTGACGGCAGCGGCGAGATAGCCTGCGAGCGCGATGCCGGATATAAAGGTGACTAAAGCGCCGTAGCGGAACCACTTGAGCGCATTAGGTAGAAGTTTCGATATCGCGGACGCCTTTGCGGCAGGGTCTGCGACTTTGAAGTATTCGGTTTGAACAAAATTAAAGTAATAGAGGATGCCGATCCAAACCACGCCGGCGAAAAGATGAATCCAGCGGACGAGGAAGGGGACTAAATTGTCGAGTTCCATGGGTAGCTCCTTTATTAGTTTTATTGGGATCAGTTTCATTCGATGAGATTGGCAAATCTCGCGACTGTGGTGATCAGTGTAGCATTTGCTGCAACAGACAGGCTATCGAAACGATTCAAGGATCAAGGCGCGGAACTCGGGTACGGAACTCTAGGTTAAGGGATAGCAGGCTTTCGCCAATTTGTAGATAATAAGAGATATTCTCCTCACAGAATCAAGCGAGCCCTAAGATGAGAGACAACGATGACCTTGGTCGGCTTCCCCCGATGGTTCCCGAGCGCGATGATGTAGATAGCCACCTTAATAACCGTAGAGCGCAAAGTCAGGATATTGTGATGCCTGCCAGAGGCGCGGCGAAACCCGGCAGCTCAGCGGGCTTGAAGAGCGCGGTAGCGGTACTTTTTCTGGCAGTGCTGGGCGGTGCAGGGTTCGGTTATGTCTACATTCAAGAGGCCGAGGATGACGCGCGAGCAGCCGAGCTTCGAATCGCTGATCTTGAGCGCCGACTTAATTTGGTGGGAGATAGCGCAGAGGAGTCCACTCTGAAAATGATTGAGCGCATGGACTTTAATTTCTCCGAAATAGATAAACTCTGGGCCGCACGGCGAGTCATTAATAGCAGCATTGATGAGCTCAAGGGAGAAGCGGCGCGTATCAGACTCACGAACGAGGGACAAGATGAGACGATTGCACAAAATGCTTCGCGCGTTGCTGCTTCTGCTGAGTCGTTGATTGCAGTCGAGTCCCGCATCAATAGTTTGGCCAACGAACTGGCGTCTGCCACGACGGCGCTCGCTCAATTAAATGCGCAGGTGGACGAACTCGGTGAATTGCGCGGTGATCTTGTCGCGATCCAGGCTTCCCTTAATAGCGGGGACAGCACGGTGCTTGGTCTCGCCGGACGCCTCGAGTATGTGGAGCAGTCGATGGAGTCGGTAAATGCTTATAGGCTACAGGTCAATGACAGCCTGTACCGACTCCAGCAAAATGTCGAATCTATCCAGTCAGCGCTCCGCCCAGCTCAGTAACAGGTTGGGCGGGGTTTTCGGCTAAGCCGCGGGTTGGCTGGGCGGTCCATTAACTGCCGGTAAAATTTGGACTGCGTTTCTCGACAAAGGCTGTGACACCCTCCCTGAAATCTGCGCGAGACGCGCAGTCGGCAAAATACTCTGCCTCTGCTTGCAACTGTGATTCGAACTCGCTTTCAAGTGATCGATAGAACAACGCCTTGGTATTCCCATAAACATGTGTCGGGCCAGTAGCGAGACGCTGAGCGAGAGACGCCGTTTCGGTTTCGAGTTCTGCGCTTGGTACAACGAAATTAATCATCCCGATGTCTTTCGCCTCTTGTGCGCTAAACCTATCGCCCAAGAGGGCGATTTCCATGGCCTTCTTGATACCCACTGCGCGAGGCAGGTGGAAAGAGGAAGAGCCGTCTGGGCTCGTGCCGATCTTGCAGTAAGCGAGCGTGAAAAAGGCATCCTCCGCAGCAATAATGAGATCGCAAGCAAGCGCCATACTCACGCCGGCACCGGCAGCCGCGCCGCGGCAGCTCGCTATAATCGGTTTTGGCATGCGTCGCATGGCGAACATAATTGGGTGCAGGTCATGGATGCGTAACAGAAATTCTTTGCGTACCTCAGCAGGCGCTTTCTTTATCGACTCACTCATGCCTTTTACATCGCCGCCAGCCATAAAATGGTCGCCGGCGCCCTTAAGGACCACGCAGCGAACAGCGTCATCATGTTCGATGTCGTGGAGTACCTCTATGAGCTGGGCGCGCATCTCCATGCTGAGGGCGTTCCTAGCCTCGGGTCGATTCATCGTGAGTGTCGCAGTACCTTCTTTAATGTCGAGGTCCAAATGAGCCATAGTTGTTCCTTTGAGTTAGCGAGTAGTCGCCTCAAAGTATAGATTGCGTGGTCATAGCTTACTAGCGCTTGGCAAAGCGCGCTGATCGGGTATAATGCGCCTCCCTTGATCGAGCAAAGAAATTTTCGGTCGAGCGCTGCGGACGTGGCGGAATTGGTAGACGCGCTAGATTTAGGTTCTAGTATCGAAAGGTGTGGGAGTTCAAGTCTCCCCGTCCGCACCATCGCTCTTTTATCGTTATTTTCTTCTTTATCGTTGCTCTCTTCTTTATCGTTGCTCTCTTCGGGTTCTGCCCTCTCACCCTCTGAGCTTTTTGGCTTAGTCGAATAACTTCAGGTGTATCGTACACCTTCGGCCATGCTAATCTTTGGTCATGAAGAAAGACTTTCTGACCACGGTTCTGAGTAAGCTCAGTTCACACTCCAAAACCTCGAGCGCAGATAAGCCTGAGGCAGTTGCGCGTGCGCCTGTGAAGGCCAGCGAGAAGGCATCAGGAAATAGAGACAAGCAACTAGTCTCGTCTTCGGCTGACATCAGTGCTTTTCTGACCCAAATGGCTTCGCTGCCCCGGGGTAATGCTGACGGCAGACTTGTTTTTGCGCTAGATGCGACCGCGAGCAGACAATCTACTTGGGATCGTGCGAGCCATCTCCAAGCACAGATGTTCAGTGAGGCAGCTGCACTCGGTGGGCTTGCACTTCAGCTTTGTTATTTCCGCGGTTTCGGTGATTTTTTCGCCAGTGATTGGCAGAGTAACGCTGACAGTGTGTTGGGTATTATGCAGGGGTTGCGATGCGAGGCAGGCCGCACTCAAATTGGTTCTGTGTTAAAGCATGCGCTGCGGGAAAATTCAGTTAAGCCCCTCGGGTGTGTCGTTTATGTCGGCGATTGTCTCGAAGAGGACATAGACACACTCGCGGATCTCGCCGGTAAATTAGGCCTTTTAAAAGTGCCGCTGTTCATTTTTCAGGAAGGCAGTGACCCAATCGCAATGGCCGGCTTCAAAGAGCTGTGTAGGCTCTCAGGTGGAGCGCACAGTCGCTTCGATTCGGCGAGCGCTGCGCAACTCGCGCATCTTTTGCGCGCAGTCGCGGCCTATGCGGCTGGCGGTATGAAAGCGCTGACTGCCTTAGGTGCGCGTGATAAAGACGCGGCAGGAGCGGTCGCTCTGCTCGAACGTCAAATTCGTCGATAAAACTGAGTGAGTTTCCCCCACTATGATTTTTAGACTGCTTCTCATTATCCTGCTGCCTTTAATTGCCTATTGGTTGGCACAGCGCATCTCGAGAGTTGCGTCACTCACAGCGACTCAGAAACGTTGGCTGGCAATAAGCCTCGCCGGACTGTTAGTGGTTGGCGTGCTGATAGCCATGGGTCGACTGCCAGTGCAGTTTATTTTGGCGCCATTGGGGTTGGCAGCGACCTCACTCTTTAGATTGCTGCCGGCGCTGCTGCGCTTGTTGCCGATGTTGCACATGCTTCGTGGACGCGCGAATGCGAGCAAGCCGAGACAGCCCGGGCAGCAGTCAACAATCAGAACGAGCTTCTTATCCATGTCGCTTGATCATGAATCTGCAGAGATGCAGGGAGAGGTGGTTGTTGGGAGGTTTGCCGGACGACGGCTCGAAAGCATGAGCCTCGGCGAACTCTTGGAGCTTCTCTCAGAGTGCAACGACGATGGCGACTCGGTGCAGCTGCTGCAGGCCTATCTGGCTCGCGTGCATCCTGAGTGGGAAGAGGCAGCGGGAAGGAGCAAGCATGCTGAAAACGGAAACTACGAAGAAATGAACAGAGCGCATGCCCTCGAAGTGTTGGGTCTTTGCGAGGGTGCTGAGCGCGCCGATATCATCGCTGCGCACCGAGACTTAATGAGAAAGCTACATCCCGATCGAGGGGGTAATGACTATCTTGCTAAAAAGGTTAACGCGGCAAAAGATTTCTTACTCGAGTAAAAGCCTTTCGAACTATTTGAGTTTTTCGCTTTCTGGTCCTTACTTCGCAGCGGATTTCGCCAAGAAAGCCTGCACAATAGCTTGCGCCTCTGGTGTCTGCAGTAATCGATTGAATTCGATCAATTCGTCATTGATGACGGCGCGTGTCGCTTCGGCTGATCCGGTTTTGATGAGGCGTTTGCTGGTTTGAACTGAATCGGCGGGCAGTGCGGCGAGCTGTCGTGCCTTTGTCATCGCGTAGTCGAGGTACTCGGCCTGATCCAAGACTTCATTTACCACGCCATAGTCCCGCGCCTGCTCGGCACTCATGCGGTCTCCCAAGAGCAGCATTTCCGAAGCGCGCTGATGCCCTATTTGTCGCGGTAGTAAATAGCTCGAACCTGCTTCGGGACATAATCCTAGGCGTGTAAACGGCATTTGTAGAAAACACTCGCTAGAGGCGTAAACGAGATCGCAGTGAAACAACAGCGTTGTGCCAATGCCAATGGCCAAGCCGCTAATCGCTGCCACAATCGGCTTTTTGCTCTCGTTCAGCGCGTGCATGAGATCCTGCGATGGTCGGCCCTTAGAAGAATCCGCTTCGTTGCTCACAAAGCCATTAACATCGTTGCCGCTTGTGAAACAGTTGTCTACTCCGCGGATAAGCGTCACTCGAACGTCATCGCTTTCGTCTGCCCAGCGAAGACCCTCGGCCAGCGCAGCATACATACCTGGTAGCAGCGCGTTCTTTTTTTCGGGGCGATTGATTTTAAGGACGAAAACCCCTGCGTCGAGGCTGTAGTCTATATTGGGGTCTCTGGAGTCAAGCATGTGAGTAAATTCCTTAAGGTAACCAAAGAGCGTGATGGCGCGAATTAGCCGTGTGACTATTTCTTCTGCCAATACCGATAATTCGGTCTGCAGGACATCGCCGCACCGGATCAGCGATGGTAGAATAGTAACTTGTTTTTGGCATCCATTCGATCGACTTTGGTCGACCCGGCAGACCCGTGCGTGGCGATAGGTTTAGGCTAAATCGATGCGCTAAACCTTAAGCTAGCGCCTTAATCTATGCAAGGCATGGCCATCCTTTAGAGGTGAAACAGTGACTACCCTTATTCGCAATGAAGACCTTATTCAGAGCGTCGCCGACGCATTGCAATACATCTCGTACTACCATCCTATCGATTTTGTGCAAGCGGTTCATGCTGCCTACGAGCGCGAAGAGTCTCCCGCTGCAAAGGATGCGATGGCGCAGATACTGATTAACTCACGCCTCTGTGCCGAGGGTAAGCGGCCTATTTGCCAAGACACGGGCATCGTTTGTGTCTTCTTAAAGGTCGGTATGCAAGTGCAGTGGGAAGGTTCTATGTCAATCAACGACATGGTCAACGAAGGCGTCCGCCGTGCTTACCTCCATCCGGACAACGTCTTGCGCGCCTCTATTCTTCTCGACCCAGCGGGGCTGCGTAAAAACTCAGGCGACAATACGCCTGCAGTGGTGCATGTGGAACTCGTGCCAGGAAATTCGGTCGAGGTAAAACTTGCGGCGAAGGGTGGTGGTTCAGAAAATAAATCCAAGCTCGTTATGCTGAACCCGAGCGACAGTATTGTTGACTGGGTCGAGCGCACTGTGCCGACGATGGGCGCTGGCTGGTGTCCTCCCGGCATGCTTGGGATTGGTATCGGGGGAACGGCTGAGAAAGCAATGTTACTCGCGAAGGAATCCTTAATGGACCCTATCGATATTCATGAGTTGCGTGCACGTGGCCCAAACTCGCGGGTTGAAGAGCTCCGCTTGGAGATAATGGAGCGGGTGAATAATTTGGGAATTGGTGCACAGGGCCTTGGCGGCCTGACCACTGTGCTGGATGTCAAGATCAGCGACTATCCTACGCACGCTGCTTCGTTGCCCGTTGCGATGATTCCAAACTGCGCAGCGACTAGGCATGCGCATTTCCATCTTGACGGCAAAGGCCCTGCAGAACTGACTCCTCCAAGCTTAGCTGACTGGCCTGAAATAACCTGGGACGTTGGGCCGAGAACGCGCCGTGTGAATCTGGACACTGTCACCCCAGAGGAGATTACGCACTGGCAGCCAGGCGAAACTTTGTTGCTATCCGGCACGTTACTCACCGGCCGCGACGCGGCTCACAAGCGCTTGCTTACACAATTAGCTAACGGCGAGCCTCTGCCCGCCGGCGTCGACTTTAAAAACAAATTTATTTACTACGTTGGTCCTGTAGATGCAGTGCGCGATGAGGTTATTGGCCCGGCGGGCCCAACCACAGCTACGCGGATGGATAAGTTCACCGACGATATGCTCGAAAAAACCGGTCTAATAGGCATGATTGGCAAGGCTGAGCGCGGCCCCATTGGCATTGAAGCAATCAAGAAGCATAAAGCGGTTTATCTTATGGCAGTGGGTGGTGCCGCCTATCTTGTCTCCAAAGCGATCCGCCAGTCTAAGGTCGTCGCATTCGAGGACCTCGGCATGGAGGCCATTCACGAGTTCGTCGTAGAAGACATGCCGGTTACCGTTGCCGTAGACTCCTCTGGTACTTCAGTGCACAACACCGGGCCTGCGATTTGGAAGCAGCGCATCGCAGAGGAGCATGCGCTCGAAATAAAAGGCTAAACTGCGAGCTCTGCATAAGGGCTTTTCACGTCAAGGTTGATGGAGGGGCAGTCTTCGCCCACCTTCATTGAGTTACAGCGTCCAGTTGTTGTCGCACCGAACGAGAGGGCCTCCTCACCGAGTACGCCGTTATCAAAGTGATAGAGGATGCGATGGTCGCCACGGGAGGCCGCCGCATCGTAGTCGGCACTTATAGCGACGATTGCTTCGTTGCGCTTGGCATGGCCAATCATCGCTTTCTGACCGTGACGCGCGCAGAGCATTTTCTGAGTTACATGAGGGGCAAGCACTGTCGCCGTCGCATTATTGCCGCCAAACCCTTTGGAGTTTAAAAGCGCCACATCGATTGATTCCGCGCTGCTCTCCCTATGTTTCAATACAAAATCGAGGCAGTCTCGTTTAACGTCTGAGGCGACTTCGGTCACCGTTTCAATGCCGGGAATCGTGCCGTGTGCCCAAAGTCCTAGGGCGGACATGAGTTGGTCGCCGGCCGAGCTTGCGAGTGAATGCCCCATGAATGCCTTGACTGCAGCGATGCGCCAGCCCTGTATGCCGAATTCCTTCGCAACACGATTCAGAATGGCCGACTCGCTAACGCGGTTTTGCGGCGTACCGGTGCCATGCGCTTGGACGATGCTGCGTTCTCGCAGCGCCCGTTCACCGACAATCGAGCGAGCCGCCGCCGCGGCCTTGGCGACAGTGAGATAATTTCCGGCGCCTGGACCCGCGATTGATTTTTTATAGCCGTCGGCGTTGATGAATACATCGCTTACCGAGCCTAAGATAGTGGCGCCTAATTCGACTGCGAGTGCATCGTCCATGAGAATCACGAACTGCGAGGACTCGGCGAGTGTAAAGCCGCAGTTATCGCCGAAAGGTCGACAGGCACGACGCGAATCAAAAGAGGCGTCAGGCGCGAGACCATCGAGCGCGCGCAGCTTTGAGTCCTCTGCAAGCGCGCCCATGACATTAAAGCCCTCGAACACCTCCGGCGTGAGAGGTGCCTCACTGGTGCCGACAATAACGACCCTAGATTCCCCGGATTGTATGTCTTTAATGCCCTGACGCAGGTTGTACAAGAACGTTGCGCAGGCGGCGACGCTTGTCCCGGTCGTGCCGAGATTGCCAAGTAAATAGGCGTTGATAAAGTCTGCGGGCATCTCAATTAGCCCAAGTGGAAGCTGTTTAGAGCTGACTTTATTGCCCAATAAGCGAGCCTGCAGCATGCCGCCAAACCCAGCGCTGTCTAACTGTCCCATGCAGTTCCCGGCATAGACGCTGATTGCATCGGGCGCGACACGGCTGCGTATCCTTGTCCAATCGATGCCTAGCGAATTGATTGCGTCAGACGCGCCATACACAGTCATCTGCAGCGCGCGAGGATGATTGCGCGAAGCATAGAGAGCAGCGGGGTCGAAGCCACTTGGCAACTGGCCGGCGCTGGTTACTTTCATCTCGATAGTGCTTGCTAGCATGATCTCGGCACGTTCGCAGGCGATGGTTACATGCTCGCTGGCCTCATCGATTAGTCGCCACCCGGGGGGCAGGACGGTGGGTAATTGACGCCTCGGCACGCGAAATTTGAGCTCACCGCATTCTCCCCGGTCACCTTGGTCGTCGAATAGATGAGAGTCAGGCGAGAGCGTTAGATGCGTGTGGACGCGTTGCTGCTGGGGGTCAAAAAGATTTGTCTCTAATGGGCGAATGAGGGTGTTGCGCAATAGAATGTCTGCAGGGGTTTTTTCTGATTGTGAATTCGATAATCCTTCAAGGCTAGCAATTAAGCGCTGTCGCTGTGCTTGGCTCAGCGTGCTTTCGACTAGGCGCTGATATCCTCGATGGAACGAGCTGCGACCCGCGGGGCTTACGCCTCCGAAGCCTGTGATTACCGGTAATGGCGTCATAACAATTACTGCTCCCTTTGCTCGCTAGCCTGACGTCCGCCTGAGTGAGCCAGTCGAACGATACGGTGTGGATTATGCCGATCACTAGCGAGTCAAAATGCAGTAAAAAAGACATAAAATATAATATAAACGACAAAACCTGAGAGTAATTGACTTAGCTACATCACATCTTCGGGTTTGCTGCTGCTTGCAACCCTCTTGCGGCAGATTTACGATGAAGTTCAAATCCTCCCATACTCGGGTCCAAAACTTACTGAGGTACTCGCGTTGTCGGCGACATCTGAATTGAGCTATCTGACGAAACTTACGGCGCTTCATGAGAAATTAGGTCTGGCGGCATCGCTGCTGAAAGACGCGAAGCTCGGATTATGCAAGCAGCCACTTTGCGCTGAAGCTCAACGCTTAGTGTCTGTTGGGGACGATGTATTTGGCCGCCCTCAGCGGCTTGCGCCGGCAGCAGCGCAGGCATGGATGCAGATTCAAAAGGAGGCAAGTAAGCAGGGAATAACCCTACAGCTCGTGTCCGCGTACCGCAGTATCGATTATCAGGCGGAGATCATTGCGCGCAAATTGAGCGCCGGCGAGGCTCTTAGCGATATTCTAAAAGTCAGCGCTGCGCCGGGGTTTAGCGAGCATCACACAGGCAATGCGGTGGATGTAACAACCGAGGGTGTTGAGGCGTTAGACGAGGCGTTCGACGAGACCGAGTGTTTTAGGTGGTTGCTCGCTTACGCAGGGAAGTTTGGGTTCGTACTGACTTATCCTCGCGATAATCCTTTTGGGATAGCCTATGAGCCTTGGCATTGGTGTTACCACCCCGGGTCAGTCTAGTAGAGAAATTCTTAGTGATTTTCGACGCAATGGAATCTAAATCATTGATCCAGAGCAAGGAGTTTCCCCAGGCGCACTTTTTATCGCGAGATTGGTTAGACATCATCACATAGCTGCGTTAGTCTGAAGGTGATTAAACGGAGGGGGAATGCCACTACTCGTGTCGATTCTTCAAGGTTGGAGTCACATTCGCAAAATTGGCAAGTGTGAGTTTGGCAAGACCTTGTTAACTCAGCGCAACTCTTGCGCTAGACGTTTCGTTTTATCTGCAAAATCCTTCTTTTTGTTTCCTATCTCATTGTATTTTTTGTTCTGTGCCTCCCTGAGTCCGCGTGGCCTGTCGCGAAAGTTTCTCGTGTCAAAAGCGTTTAGCGCTAAGTGTCTTACAGACTTTTCTCATGAAATTTTGCATTGGGCGAGTGATGTGTACTTGAAAATTTGTGTCGGATACGCATTTAGTAAATGGAGTAGTGCGATTAATAAAGGCTTCAAGAAGGAGGAAAAAGTTTCATTTAGGACGTAGACCACGCGCAAGTGTGAGTCAACATAAGTTAGATTGTATTAATGATAGCTAGGAGTAATTAATGACTAATGACATCCAAATTGTATTCCATAGTATCGATCAAACTGACGCGTTAACCGAAGCGGTTACAAAACGTATTGAGAAACTTTCGCGTTACTGCGACCAAATTATTAACGGGCGTGTTGTCTTAGATTCCCCGCATAACCATCATCACAAGGGCAAGGTTTACTCTGTTAGCATCGAAATACACACGCCTCAAATAGAAGTGAGAGTAAATCAAGAGCAGCACGACAAACAGTCCCATGAAGACCTCTATGTCGCTATACGAGACGCGTTTAATGTTGCGGAGCGGCAGCTGCGCTCTGTTGATAAAAAGCACAGAGCGACGCCCATACACGAATTAAGCGCCGCAGAGTTGGTAGGAGAGTCAGTTATCGAGAGCTCCGCCGTCGATGATGAAGCGCGTGACGTGGCCGGCGAATATGCCGTTGCTTAATTAATTAACGAGTAATATCGAAGCACGTGTCGCTTAGAACGTAAGCGATGCGTGCTTTTTGTTTTTCGCTATCTTTATTCAGGTCTCTGAATGGCTATAAACTCGCCTTATAATGTGGTGGGAAATAATTAACTCTTACTACGAGGCGACAATATGACCAACCAAGAAAAAACCGAGATCGAAGCTGCGGCTTTTCGACGACTCCTCGCTCACCTTGATGCGAACAAAGATGTGCAGAATATCGATCTAATGATTCTCGCGAATTTCTGCCGAAATTGCCTGTCCAAATGGTATCTCGCGGCCGCTGAAGAGAGAGGCCTGTCCATGACTGTTGAGCAATCACGTGAAGCAATCTATGGCATGCCCTACTCGCAGTGGAAAGAAAATCATCAGCCTGAGGCGACTGCCGAGCAACTCGAGGCATTAAAGGCGCGTTCGAGTAAGTAACGCATCGCTGATAGTGCGGACATCGTTGAACATTTGTATCCAGCAGTTAGTCAGCGGCAAACACTTTCGCGCGAACGAGTCGACGGTATTCGCCAGGTGTTGATTTTGTGTGCTTTTTAAATGCGTCGATGAAGTGACTTGTGTCTCGGTAGCCAACGAGATCTCCAATCTCGATTATGTTTGCATCGCTGTCTCGAAGAAGCGCTCTTGCCTCTTCCAAACGGGTATTTCTTAAATAAGCGGATGGCGTGGTACGAGTAGCTTTTTTGAATCGTCTCGCGAGATTTCTGATACTCATGCCAGCAAGATTGGCGATCACGTCGTTAGTGATTTGCTGATCGTAATTCTCATGAATCCACGTCTGAACCAAGGCAATAGTTTCGTCGTGATGACTGTCTTGGGGCGAAGCTGCAAGGAGTGCTGACTGCAGGGAGGGGCCTATCTCATGTGTGAAATGGCGAGCTATTTCGGTGGCTATATCCCTATCGAATAAATGAGCAACTAGGTGCAGCACGACATCGCGCACAGCATCGACGCTGCCGGTACAGTAACGATTCGCCGAACGTGTAATGAATCGATTGCGCTGCAAATTTAGGCTGGGGTAGCGGGCCTCGAAATCGTCGAAGAAACGCCAGTGCGTGGTTGCATCACAGTCGTCTAGCAACCCTGCCTCGGCTACGAAGTAGCTCCCTGTTGTGATTGCACAGATTATCGGCGGCTGCTGCTCAGCTAACCACGAAACTACCCCCTCGTTCTTGGCCAACATAGCGCGAGGGTTGCCCCAAAATCCTGGCACGAAGACGATGTCAGATTTAGAAGTTGGGGAAAGGGTGGGAAGCTTAGCTTCGCATTGCAGGCGCATGCCACCCATCAGATCGACAGAGCTGAGCCCGTTGCTAGCGATTGTAATGCGCAAGTTAGCGCTAGGGTGGCGTCGCGAGCGAGCGATGTCGCGCGCTGCGGAGATCATCTCTAGGGGAATTGTCAGTGCTGAGCCAAATGCGCCAGGTAGGGCAAGCAGAGTGACTGTTGTCATCGTCGAAACTCCCTAGGGCTGTCACTGTTAGATCTGAACAAAGAAGATCACGCGATAGTCGCGAAGCTTAGCCTAGCTTTCTGCATACTCAATGTCGATGATGGAATATTCAATGACTCCCGTGGGGGTGGAGACGCTGATTTCATCATCGACGCGTTTGCCGATTAATGCTCGCGCGAGTGGAGAGTCCACGCTTATATAGCCGAGCGACGGATCTAACTCGTCTGCGCCTACAATGCGGTAGCGCGCTTGCTTTACTTCGCCTGCGCTATCTTCAAATTCGACACGAACAAAGGCGGCGAAAAATACGCGGCTAGGGTCATCAGGCGGTCGGTCAACAACTATAAAGTTTTCTAAGCGCTTACTTAAGTAGCGCACGCGACTATCGATCTCTCTTAGGCGTCGCTTGCCGTAGATATAGTCAGCATTCTCGGAGCGATCTCCCTGCGCGGCAGCCTCGGAAACAGCCTGCGTGACTATAGGGCGTTCCACTTTCCAGAGCTGGTACACCTCATTTTTTAGGCGCTGTCGCCCCTCTGCAGTAATGTAGTTTGAGCTCTGCTTCTGTGGTGGGCGGTATCTGCTCATGAATTTTTCTCGTGCTCTGTCCGTTTTGCCTGCTCCGGCAACTCGGATAGCTCAGGCAGTAGGCTCAACTGATTGCCTGATGTTGTCGCATTGCTGTCGATCAGCGGTTCGACGCGTACGCCTACGCCTATTAAACGTACGGGCCGCTCTCCGCGTGCGAAACCTTGCTCACATAATGCGAGATAATTGTTTATGTCAGTGTCTTCAGAAAGCATCTCCACGGTAGTTGTGACGAAATCATGGAATTTCAATTTCACGAACTGTTTCTTAATTGAATACTCTTTATCCAATCTACCTAGACGTTTATGTAGTTTCGGGAGAAGCTTTAACATCGCTTCCCGACAGCTGTTGATATCGGGAAGGTCGGTATCGAAGGTATTTTCGACGCTAACAGACTTGCGAATACGATCGGTCGATACCGGTCGGTTGTCTATACCTTTACTCAGCTGGAAAAGTCGTTCTCCAAAACTACCAAAATGCTCGGTTAAGGCATCCGCGCCGAAATTTTGCAAATCTTTGCAGGTTTTTAGATTGAGTTTATGCATTTTGGCTGCCGTAACTTTACCGACGCCATGGAGCTTGTTGACAGCGAGTTTGGCGACGAAATTTTCTACCTCATTGGGCAGCACTGCGAACTGCCCATCTGGTTTGTTCCAGTCGCTAGCTATTTTTGCAAGAAACTTGTTAGGAGCGATGCCTGCTGAAATAGTTATCCCTACGGTCTCTCGTACCTCGTTTCGTATGGCTTCGGCTATTCTTATTGCGCTGCCCCTAAACTCATCGCACTCACTGACGTCTAAGTAGGCTTCGTCTAACGAGAGTGGTTCTATGAGATCGGTATAGCGTTGAAAGATTGCATGAATTTGGGATGAAGCGAGGCGATACTTCTCCATATCGGTCCGAATGATAATTAGGTCAGGACAAAGACGCCGAGCAGTCGCCGACGCCATTGCCGAATGTATACCGAATTTACGCGCTTCGTAATTGCAAGTTGCCACCACGCCGCGGCGTTCCGGAGAGCCGCCGACGGCTATGGGCTTGCCACGCAGGGCAGGGTTGTCTCGCATTTCGATGGAGGCGTAAAAACAGTCGCAGTCGCAATGAATTATTTTCCGCTGTCGCGTCTGTTTCTGCGTGCCTAATGCAACGCTCTTTTGCTCCATCGGTTAACAGCCTAGGCGTTTTCGCTCTCGAATTTGCGCATGAAGGAGGCGAGTGCTTCGCACCCAGCCATTGGCATCGCGTTATAGATTGACGCGCGCGCGCCACCAACGTCTCTGTGGCCTTTAAGCGCGTACAGTCCTTCTTGCAGAGCTTGATCGACGAACACATCGAGCAGTTCCGGTTTAGCGAGATTAAATGTCACGTTCATGATTGAGCGATGTGCCGGGTCAGCGACTCCAAGATAAAAATTGCTCGCATCGATAACATCGTAGAGCGTCTTCGCTTTCGCCTCATTCTGAGCTTCGAGTTTAGCAACCCCACCTTGTTCTTTTACCCACTCAAGCACGAGCCCCATCATATAGATGGCAAACGTATTGTTTGTGTTCGCTAGTGAGTGGCTGCCGGCATACACACTGTAGTCGAGCAGCGACGGCGTTTCTTCGAGTGCATGACCTAAAAGATCTTCGCGTACGATGACAAGCGCGAGGCCTGCAGGCCCAAGGTTTTTCTGCAAGCCAGCGAAAATAATACCGAACTGGCTGATATCGATTTTTCGCGACAAAAATTCAGATGTCATATCGGCCACAAGCGGTATCGAGCCGGTTTGCGGGAAGCTATGCCAGCGTGTGCCGTAGAGCGTATTGTTGCTAGTGATGTGCAGGTACGCTGTATCTTTGGGTAAGCTTGCAACATCGAACTCTGGAATGCGGTCAAAGCCGGTGTCGGCGCTACTCGCAGCTGTTGTCGCGTTGCCATAGCGAGCAGCTTCTTTGCGGGCCTTGACGCCCCAAGTCCCAGTCTCGATATAGCTGGCCGATCTAGTGGGACTCAATCCAAGCAGGTTCAAAGGCACCGCGCTAAACTGCATCTGAGCGCCGCCGTGGACATAGAGAATCTTGTAATTATCGGGTATGCCGGCAAGCTCCTTGAGGAGTTCATCACAGCGGTTAAGCACGGCATCGAACTCTGCCGAGCGATGGCTGATTTCAATGACACCAGCGCCCATGCCCTGATAATCGAGAAACTCAGCCTGTGCTTTTTTCATCACCTCTGCAGGCAGCATTGCGGGGCCGGCACCAAAATTGTAAACCTGTGTCATAGCGTTTTCCCAGAAAGTTACTTTGTAGTTTATTTTTTATGCGCTAAATCAGCGTGACCTTGATGACATTATCTATTGCTGCAATCGCAGCCAGTGAATCCGCCGAAGGCTCACTCTCAAGATCGATAAGGTTGTAGGCGATTTCGTCACGACTTTTATTAATCATATCTAATACGTTGATATTTTGATCGGCGAGCACGGCGAGAATCTGCCCAAGCATCTTGGGCACATTGCGATTGCTTATAGCTAGGCGTGTGCCGCGCGCAGCGCCTTCGGCTCTGTCGAGTGTGAGTGTTGGAAAATTCACCGAGTTACGTATGTGCCCGTTCTCGAGAAAATCCATCAGCTGATCTGCCGCCATAATGGCACAGTTTTCTTCGGCCTCTTGCGTGCTTGCGCCGATATGCGGCATCGCAATAACTTCGTCACGTCCCATCAATTCACGGCGTGGGAAGTCGCAGACATAGCGCCTTAACTTGTTGGCGTTAAGTGCTCTAAGGAGTGCAGCGGCGTCGACTATTTCATCGCGAGCGAAGTTGATTAGGCAAGTACCGGGGCGCATCGCATCGAAAAGTTCATCGTTAATGAGCCCGCGCGTGGCGTCAATTGCCGGCAAATGGAGTGTAATGAAGTCTGAGTTCGCAACTAGCGCGCTGAGACTCTCTATGCGTTTAACTTTGCTCGGCAGGCGCCAAGCAGCCTCGACTGAAAGTGCCGGATCGAAACCATTAACCTTCATGCCAAGGCCTATTGCCATCTCGGCTACAAGCGAACCGATCGCGCCGAGACCAACTACGCCCAGTGTTTTGCCCGCGATCTCGCTGCCCGCAAAGCGCTTCTTCTCTTGCTCCATTAGTTTCGAAAGCTCACCATGATCACTCAGGTGCGCCTGTGACTCGGCGAAAGCGATGCCCGGGATGATGCCGCGTGAGGCGAGCAGGAGGCCGCAAAGCACTAATTCCTTTACAGCGTTAGCATTGGCGCCCGGTGTATTAAAGACAACGACCCCTCGCTCTGTACATTCCGCTACGGGAACATTGTTGGTGCCTGCGCCGGCTCTTGCCACGGCGCGCGAGCTGCCCACCTCATCCATCGATAGCTTATGGCTGCGCAGCATTATCGCGTCGGCCTCTGTAGCCTCTCCAGAGACAGTGTATTCACTGGTAGGGAAGCGGCTGAGGCCGCGGTTCGAGATTTGGTTATAGGTTTTTATCGTGTACATGTGCTTCCCTATTTTTTGCTAGCCGGCGCCCAAATTCGCGCCATTTTGAGTAGCAACGGATTATGAAGCGAAACACGATCGAACTCCATACGCAGACGGTAACTGATTGTTGATCATGGCAGGTTGGGGCGGTGGCCCAGTTCGCGCTAGTATTCGATGACAGATAACAGGTGTTGCAAGAATTTTTGATACAACGCATAAACGCACAACAGGAGATAAGTAGGTGAGTCTTTTACAACCGGGTGTGCCTGTCGAGATTGAGACCGAAGCGGTGCGCGTGCGCCGAGTTCTCGGGTTGAACCCTGGGCCCATGACCGGGCCGGGAACCAATACCTACCTTATCGGAACGGACAAACTCACGCTAATCGACCCAGGACCAATCGATGCGGAGCAGTTTAACAATTTTTTGGCTGCGATAGGTGACTCGAGTCTTGTGAACATTTTGGTTACCCATACCCATGGTGATCATTCCCCTGGCGCGCTCGCGCTCGCCAAACATACCGGCGCGACATTAATAGGCTTGAATGCACCGCAGGCGCCAGGTCAGGATCATAGCTTTGTCTCGGATATCGCCTGTGCCGACGGTGACATAATCGAATGTCAGGACTCAGCGGGTTGCTATTCACTGCAAATGATTCATACCCCCGGTCATGTCTCGAATCATCTGTGCTTTCTGCTAAAAGAAGAGGGGCTTTTGTTCACCGGAGACCATGTGCTGCAAGGAACAACTCCCGTGATCCTGCCGCCAGACGGCGATATGAGCGAATATCTCTCGTCTCTCGAGCGCCTGCTGTCGCTACCTCTCATCTCACTTGCGCCAGCGCATGGGGAGGTTATGCGTGCACCTTTTGCGGAAATCGAGAAACTAATCGCGCATCGCCTCAAGCGCGAAGCAAAAATTTTCGACCGTCTGCGACTTCTGGCGCCATGTACCGATGATGAACTTGTTATAAGCGCTTATGATGACGTGGGAGAGCATCTACTGCCATGGGCGAAGCGAACCATGAGGGCGCATCTGATTAAGCTTGCGAAAGAGGGCAAGGCTCAGTTCGACGAATCTCATTGGCGAGTGCTTTAGTCAAGTGAATAGCGCTACAGAATCAATGCAAGCCACATCGGTAAAGGCTAAAAAAGTGGTCGAGGAAGAAGCTGGTAGCGCGCCCCAAAAAGCCAACCCTTGCTGGAGTCTCTATCTTTTGCGTCGCGAAGACGGAGGCATTTACACAGGTATTAGTACCGATGTTGAGCGCCGTTTCAATGAGCACAAGGCAGGTCGCGGTTCTCGTTCGCTGCGGGGAAAGTCGCTTGTAGCGATAGAGTACTCACTGGTTCTCGGCTCGCGTTCGCTTGCCTCGCAGGCAGAGCACCGGGTGAAGAAATTGACGAAACCGGCAAAGGAGTCGTTGATCAAGAGTGGACTGTCGCGTGACGAGCTCCTCGCGTTTCTCAACATTGCATCAAACTGAGGGTGGGTCGCGGCTGCGGACTGGTTTTTCGACAGCCTATCGTACTAGGCTTTCGACGGCACGTGGGTCTCATTGCCGTGTTCATCGAGCAGAGTTATTTTAAAGCTTAAGAAGCCGTAGATAACAGCGACGACGGGGCATATCAAGTTAAAGAAACAATAGGGGAGATAGGCGAAAGTCGCTACCCCGAGCGTTCCCGCCATATAGGCTCCACAGGTATTCCATGGGATCAGAGGCGAAGTCATGGTCGCTGCATCCTCTAGCGTTCTAGAGAGGTTTTTCGGGTCAAGATTGCGATTCGCGTATTCCTGCTTATACATCCTGCCAGGTAATACGATAGCGATGTATTGGTCTGAGGTGATGATATTAGCGCCAATACAGGTTGCGATGGTTGTCGCAATCAGGCTTCCCGTACTGTGGACGAATGAAAGCGCATAGGCCACGAGGCAGCGCAGCAGCCCACTGAAATCCATCGCCGCGCCAAAAACCATAGCACATAAAATAAGCCAAACTGTGTTGAGCATCGAACTCATGCCGCCGCGTGTCATTAAATCATCAAGCGTTGTATTGCCACTGTCGAGAACGAAGCCATCGAAAAGCGTTTGCCAAATGCCTTTGATAATGCCGAGCGTCAACGATGATGAATCACCCGACATTGCGGCCAGAGCGGGCTGCTGGAAAACGAGAGCTAACCCGATTGCGATAAGGGCGCCTGCGAGAATGGTAGGTATTGGGGGGAGGCGTTTGTTTGCCATGAAGAGCAGGGTAGCCACTGGTATTAGCATCAGCGGATTGATGGTGAAATTGTCTTGGATTAGCCTCATCGTGATTGCGAGATCGTCGGCGCTCGCGCTCGTATCGATATTGAGTCCGAGCACAAGATAAAGCAGTAGCGCGATAACGATGCTGGGTATAGTTGTCCAAACCATATGACCGATGTGACTAAACAGATCCGTTCCAGCAACCGCCGGCGCGAGGTTTGTTGTCTCTGATAGCGGCGACATTTTGTCGCCGAAATAAGCGCCGGAAATGATGGCGCCTGCAGTAATTTCGAGCGACAGACCGAGGCCGGCGGCAGCGCCAATTAGCGCAATGCCGACGGTACCGGCGACAGTCCACGAGCTGCCGATGCTCAGAGCGATGAGTCCGCAAATCAGGCAGCTGGCGGCGTAAAAGATAGACGGATCAAGTATGAGGAGGCTGTAATAGATCATGGTCGGCACTGTGCCGGATAGAATCCAGGTGCCGATCAATACGCCTACGCTAAACAAAATGAGGATAGGTTTGAGTGAGATAGTTATACCAGCAACGATGGCGTCTTCGGTATCCTCCCAGCTTAGTCCGTTACGCCAGCCGATAGCTGCTGCAAGGGCGGCGCCGATGCATAGAGCGATCTGATTTGGCCCATAGCTTGCGTCTTCCCCGAATAAATAGACCGACAGGGATAGCATCAGCACGAGCGCTGCAACCGGCAAGAGTGCTTGCGAAACAGTCGCCTCGCTCAGCGTGGCTGTTTTGGCGTTGGCCTCACCAGGTTCGCCTGCAGCGCGTTTCGTCGGCTTCGTATTCTGGTCGGTTAGCTGTTCGGGGGGCTCAGTCATTCTAGGTGGCTATCTCGCGATTAACTAGGACATTCGAGGATAAGCGCTAGCCCCCGCCTGTGTCCAATCTCTTAGCGTTAGCCGCAGACCGCGGGGCTTGGCGTAGGGTATACTTCGAGGAATACATAGTTATGTTGCGCGTGTCAGATGGTGCGCGCCGAGTTAGGGACGCAGATGACAGATCTTAAAGCCTATATGACCGACCTAGGTAGACGCGCGCGCGATGCGTCAGCTTCAATCGCTAAAGCGACTACGGGTCAAAAGAACGCGGCGCTACTGGCAATAGCCCAGCATATCGACGACGCGCGTGAGGTGCTCCTCGAGGCGAATGCACTAGACATGGCGGCGGGTCAAGAAAAGGGGCTCGATGCTGCGCTACTCGATCGCTTAGAACTGACGACTGCACGCATCGATGCGATGCTCGAGGGGCTTCGGCAAGTGGCTGCGCTCGACGATCCCATTGGCGGCATTAGCGAGATGAAACCACGGCCTAGCGGTATCCAGGTAGGGCGTATGCGTGTGCCCCTCGGCGTCATCGGGATCATCTATGAGTCGCGCCCGAATGTGACCTGCGAAGCTGCGAGTCTTTGCCTCAAATCGGGCAATGCGACGATTCTGCGCGGTGGCTCGGAGGCGCTGAATTCTAATCAAGCGATTGCACGCTGCATCGCGTTAGGGCTTGCTGAGGCAGAGTTGCCTACCGATGCCGTGCAAGTACTAGATCGCCCTGATCGAGATGCGGTAGGCCATTTGATTACTATGCCCGAGTTTGTCGATGTCATTGTCCCACGCGGTGGTAAGGGGTTAATTGAACGTATTAGTCGCGATTCCCGCGTACCTGTGATCAAACATCTCGACGGCAATTGCCACCTGTACATCGAGTCAGATGCTGATTTCGATAAGGCAGTGCGCGTGGCAATCAACGCCAAGACCCAGCGTTATGGGACTTGCTGCACGCTGGAGTCATTACTTATCGACGACGCAATTGCAGAAGCGCTTTTGCCTTCGCTCGCCGCCGAATATGCTAATCATGGGGTGGAGTTAAGGGGATGTGCCAGAGTACTTTCTCTTGTTCCGACGGCGATCGCAGCGACCGAAGAAGACTGGGGAGAGGAATATCTTGCTCCTATTCTATCGGTCAAGGTTGTCAGTGGCCTGGATCAGGCAATAGCTCACATCAACCATTACAGTTCGGGGCACACGGAATCTATCATTACCGAGAATTTCACAAAGGCGCAGCGTTTTTTGCGTGAAGTGGATTCCAGTTCGGTAATGATTAACGCGTCGACTCGATTCGCCGATGGCTTCGAATATGGTCTCGGCGCCGAAATTGGTATATCGACTGATAAACTTCACGCGCGAGGCCCTGTGGGTTTAGAAGGCCTGACTTCGCAGAAATATATCGTGTTAGGGGATGGGCATATCCGCACATGAGTAAGAGAGTCGGTGTCTACGGTGGAATGTTTGACCCAGTGCACTGCGGTCATCTCGCCGTAGCCGAGCTCGCGCTGGAGGCACTTAGTCTCGATCACGTGCTTTTGGTGCCCTGTAAACTCCCTAATCACCGGCATGCAGCGAGTGCGACTGGTGCTCAACGCCTTGATATGTTGACCCTCGCATGTGCGGACAGCGCCCAACTCGTCGCGAGCTCTATTGAACTAGAGCGAGAGGGTATTTCTTATAGTATCGATACGCTCGCGCAGTTAAAGAACGACGATCCGAGCACGGATTTCGTCTTCGTGCTTGGAAGAGACGCGTTCGAGGGGCTGCCTCTCTGGGATAGATGGGAGCGGCTTTTGGATGAAAATTTACTCGCGGTGGTTTCACGTCCGGGGATATCTGTATCACGCGAAAGCGCAGAGCTAACGCAGCTCGCTTCGCGAATGGTGAGAAGTCCGGAAGCGCTTTTCGATGGAGGCAGGGGCAAAATTATTCTGCTGGAGGAGTTACAGAATCATTTGTCGTCTACACGCGTTCGCGCGGCGCTTTCTGGGGTAAACGGTCGCAATCAATCGACAGATATGAGGTTGGATGACTGGTTACCGGACACAGTACGCGCCTATATCGAGACTCATGATCTCTACAGATAGACGTAGATTTAACTTTATTTAGCTAACTTAATTAATTGATTTACAAGGAATAAGTATTGAAAAATTTAAAGGCACTTAAAAGCGACCAGTTAGCCGAGCTGGCAGTAACTGCGCTTAGTGACATGAAGGGGCAGGAGATACGTAGCATTAGCGTTAAAGGGCTGACCTCGATTACGGACTTCATGGTTATCGCTACTGGTTCGTCTAGTACGCATGTGAAAGCGCTTGCCGATTCAGTCGATAAGGCGGCAAAAGAGGCTGGGCAAACCGTTAAAAGCATTGAGGGCAAACTAGCGGCAGAATGGGTGCTAGTCGACCTTGGCGATGTTGTTGTCCATCTAATGGTTGCCCCAATGCGCGCGCTTTATAATTTGGAGGAGCTCTGGAGTTTTAAGCCACCAACTGAGGAAATCACCACCGAGACCGCAGTCGAGCATGAAACTTAAGTTAATTAGCATTGGGACCAAAATGCCGCGCTGGGTGCAGGAAGGGGTTGATGAATACAGTAAACGAATCGTTGGTGATTTGGGCTTTAGTCTCCTAGAGCTCCCGATGGCCAAGCGCACCAAGGCTCAGAGCCCCGAGGTATGTCGCGAGAAAGAGGGCGAGGCGATTCTAGCTTCCGTGCAAGACGCCGATTATGTAGTAAGCCTCGAAGTGTTAGGTAAGCCGCTTGATACACCGGCGCTCGCCGCGAGACTCGAGCACTTCAAGAGTCAAGGTCGAAATATTTGCCTTTTGGTTGGTGGTCCCGATGGATTGTCTAAGGCATGCGCAGCACGTGCAGATGAGAGCTGGTCGCTTTCGGCGATGACCTTACCTCACCCTCTGGTGCGCGTAATAATGGTCGAACAACTCTATCGCGCGAACAGCCTGAGCAAAGGGCACCCATACCATCGAGCGTGAGTACTAGGAATAGAGCGTTAGCAGCGAGCCAAATAATAGGTAAAGCTTTCGCGCACAGACAGTGTCGAACTTACAAACGGTGAGAAGCGGAGTGAAGAGTGGAAGGTAGGTGGCAGCTCAAAGATCGGGAGGCTGAACGAAGGCTTTTCGCGAGACGCATGCTCGTTGCGAGCATCGTCGTTGCGTTTCTGTTCGCTGCATTGCTGGTCAAACTTATTAACCTTCAAGTCACCCAATACGATTATTTTGCTGCGCGAGCAGATGGCAATCGGCTCCACTCGCAGTATGTGCCCCCCGCACGAGGGCTAATATTCGATCGAAGCGGCGAACTGCTTGCTGATAACCAGCCGATTTTTAATCTTTCGGTTGTGAGAGAACGGGTCGACGATATCGAGGCGACTTTCGAGCTGTTATCTTCGCTTATTCGCCTCGCTCCAGAGGATGTTGAGCAATTCAGAGAAAGGCTCAAGCGCCGCCGAGTTCCTTTCTCCTCAGTTCCACTTCGCTATGTCCTCACCGAAGAGGAAAAGGCACGCGTGTCGGTTAATGCGCATCGTCTCCCTGGTATTAGCATTGAGCCCCAATTTGTGCGCAGCTATCCTACTGGTGAACTCAACGCGCACGCGATTGGCTATGTATCTGAGATCAATCGTGAAGAGCTCGACGCGTTTGCCGAGGATGCGCGTGAAAATTATGGCGGGACGAATCACATAGGTAAGACAGGAATCGAGCGCACCTACGAGGCTCTTCTTCACGGCGAGGTTGGCTACGAGGTAGTCGAGAAGAACAATCGCGGTCAGGTCATGCGTCGGCTTGAACGCACGGACCCAATTGCCGGTAAGAATCTGACGCTTTTCCTAGAAAATCGATTGCAGCGTGTCGCTACCGAAGCCTTAGGTGAGCATCGGGGCGCGGTTGTGGCAATTGATCCTGCAACCGGTGGAATCCTAGCAATGGTCAGTAAGCCGGGCTTTGATCCTAATTTGTTCGTGACAGGGATAAGCAATGCCGACTACTCGCAGCTCATAACCGACACTGTCAATACGCCATTATTCGACAGGACCGTGAATCCCTATCCTCCGGCGTCGACGGTAAAGCCTTTTATCGGTCTTGGTGGTTTGCAGCACGGCTTTACCGACACCGACACGGTGATTCAAGACCCCGGTTATTTCAGGCTTCCCGGTGTACGCTACCGATGGGGTGACTACACATTGCGAACAGCCATCGGCGGCGGCCATGGTGAGACCAATCTTCAGCGCGCAATCTTTCAATCCTGCGATACCTTCTTTTACGACCTTGGGTATCGGATGGGTATCGATACCATTCATAGTTTTTTGAGTCAGTTTGGCTTTGGCCAAAATTTCGCGCTCGATGTTGGGTACGCACGAACCGGCGTGCTGCCCTCGCGAGAGTGGAAGCAGGCAACGCGAAATGAGCCTTGGTATCCGGGTGATACGATTAATTCCTCAATTGGGCAGGGTTATATGTGGGCCACCCCTCTGCAGCTTGCGACTGCAACTGCGATCGTGGCCAACAAAGGGATTGTCGTTAAGCCGAGAATGCTTGCGGCGATTGACGGAGAGCCTTTTCAGCCGCAAGACCCAAACCCCGCAGGCAACGTGCAGATAGATAATCCAGAACATTGGCGTTACATTGAAGAGTCGATGACGATGGTCGTACATAGGCCGTACTCTCAGGTGTTCAGAGACTATGGTACCGCCTATGAAGCGATCGCTCTGGCTGATCGCGATATGTCCTATAAAATGGCTGGAAAGTCGGGTTCGGCACAAGTCGTGAGCATCGCTCAAGATATTCTTCAGAGCGAGGATATCGATGTGTCTGATTTGAATAAAGACCATGCGCTGTTTGTTGCCTATGCCCCGGCGCAGCATCCAACTATCGAGCCCCAGATTGCTGTCGCCGTCTTTGTTGAGAACGGGCAGCATGGCAGCAGTGTCGCTGGTCCTGTCGCCAAAGCGGTTATTGATTCCTATCTTCTCGATATCCTAGAAATAGATTTTACTGCGCTTGCCACTGATCCTGATGCCCTGCTTAGCGAGGGCTCTGATCGCGCGCGACAGGCAGACGAAAACTCCCCCAGCGTTGTCGCCCTCAATGCCGAGCATGAAGGTCATCGACATGATTAGTCATGGAAGAGCTATTCGCTCAGTCATCGGCAGAGGAGTTGGGTCGAGAGAGGCGCTGGTGTGAAGGCGTCCACTAATCGAGATTTCGTCAGGCAGTCGAATGTCAGTTTCTCTCAGCCCCGCGGGCTGCGCAGCTTTTGGCAGATAATTCATATTGACCCCATACTCCTCGCTGGGTTGTTGGCCCTTTGCGGTTTTGGACTCTTCGTGCTCAACAGCGCTACAGGGGGAGACCCCGAAACGATTTTTCGGCAGGCAGGAACGATGGGAATCGGCCTTGTCGTGATGTGTGCTGTTGCACAATTCGATAGTCAATTTTATCGTCGATGGACCCCTACGGCCTATGTCCTGGCATTGTTCATACTTGGCCTCGTGCTTGTGATTGGTGCTGAGAAAAATGGGGCAAAAAGCTGGTTGGATCTTCCTGGATTACCAAGTTTCCAGCCCTCTGAACTGCTGAAATTTATTGTCCCAATGCTTCTTGCATGGTACCTGGCGAGCCGCCCGCTGCCGCCCAATCTAAAACATGTCTTTTGGGCGGGTGTTTTTACATTAATGCCAGCTGCGCTCATTGTTCTTCAGAATGATATGGGTACCGCGCTCATGGTTACCATGTCGGGCATTTTTGTCGTGCTCCTTGCGGGGCTGCGGTGGAGAGTTGTTTTCGCGGGAATCTTCGCAGCGGTGATCGCCTCACCAGTATGGTATTTGTTCCTTGCGCAGCCGCACCAGAAGAATAGGATACTGACCTTTTTCGACCCCTATAGAGATCCTACTGGCGCTGGCTATAACATCATTCAGTCGCAGATTGCTATCGGCTCCGGTGGTATTTATGGGAAAGGCTACGGGAATGGCGCGCAGTCACACCTAGACTTTATTCCAGAGAGCAACACGGACTTTATCTTGGCTGTTCTCGCCGAGGAATTTGGTCTTATTGGTGTGTTGGTGCTCATCGCGCTGTACCTTTTTGTGATTATAAGAGGCGCAAGCATCGCACTCGCGGCGAGTGACATGTTCGGTCGGTTGTTGGCAGGCAGCATTACCCTTACGTTTTTTCTGTATTTGTTTGTCAATATGTCGATGGTATCGGGGCTATTACCCGTAATTGGATTGCCTCTGCCTCTTATCTCACGGGGCGGAACAGCGGTTGTAACGCTGTTTATCGGCTTTGGGCTGCTCATGTCTATTCAGACCCATCGAGTTACTCAACCGGTGCGCTAGGCATCGGTGCTCCGGGTTTCCAGGATAAGGGTGTAACCCTGGACAAAGCGCTAAAATACTCAAACTTTCTCGCTTGCTACCGCTACCCTTTCTGAGTGTCTGCAGCATTGTGCGTCTATAGAGTCTCGACGGCATTCGGCTACTGCGTAGACATCTGTGGAAAATTGAGCGAACAGAACCATCAAGAGGCGAAGCAATGAGAGGTACTGCAATGGATCACCCCGTTCAGTCTGTGTGGACTTGCGCGTCGCGAGTTAAGGCAGCGAAGCACCGTGGCATCCTCTTTGGAGTAAAAACGCCGGTGATGCTTTTGCTTGCCTTGCTGGCAGGCTGTGCGAGCAGTCCCTCTGTGCAGCAACCTTCGCCAAACGCAGGGCGCTATCAACTAGCACAAGACCGGGCGCCTACTAGGGTGCTAGATCCTTCAGAGATCAGTGAGGTTGTGCCAACTGCTGTGACGCGCACAATGGCGGGAAATCGCAGTCCCTACGAGGTGCTGGGCAAACGCTATACAGTCATGTCCACCGAGGAAGGGTATTTTGAGAGAGGGGTGGCTTCTTGGTATGGCGAAAAATTTCACGGTCACAAAACGTCAAACGGCGAGATCTTCGATATGTATAAGGTATCAGCCGCGCATAAGTCACTGCCGATACCGAGTTTTCTCAGGGTAACTAACCTAGACAATAATCGCAGCATCATTGTCCGAGTCAACGATAGAGGCCCATTTCACGGAGATAGAATCATTGATCTGTCTTACGCAGCCGCAGTGAAGCTTGGCTACGCCGACAGAGGCACTGCGCGCGTCGAGTTAGAGGCGGTCGTGGTCAATACAGACGAGCCTCGCGAGAGACGCCAGCCGCCGCAGTTGGCGAGAGTTGGTAGCGGCAAACTAGCTGACCAATACCTTCAAGTGGGTGCCTATTCACAGCGCGGCAGTGCGCAAGAAGTTGCAGAGCAGCTGCGGCGTCTTACACGGCAGCCTGTTAAAATAGAAGAGGTGATTTCCTCCCAGGGTCAGCGTTTGCACCGCGTCCGAATCGGACCTCTGAATGATCTTGCCGAGGTGGATTCGCTAAAGGCACGAGTGGCGTCAGCTAATCTGGGGACGCCCTACACCGTTTCCGAGTAGAAACACTAATTTCAAAACGCGTCTAAACACGGGCAAAGCGTGACTCAAACGAGACTAATCCCTGACTATTTTTATTGATAACCGATGATGCGTAGGCATCGCCGCGCGTAAGCATTAAACTAGAAATAAATTACCGATTTTATTTTTACGAATACAAATTCGATCAATAATTCCGCGCAAGACCTAGTATCATAGGCCATGGCAGCAGGATGAATTATCGACCCAAGCGAAATTTCCGGTGGCGCGACAAACAAAAAAGCCGCAAAAGAGCATTCAGACAAAGAGAAGAGTTTCCCATGATATCAAGAGTCCGATCTAACCAGCGCACACTCAGTATCCTTCTTGCCCTGTGCATTGGCGTGTTGCCAACTCTCAGGGCGTTTGCAGCTCCCGCGATTATTCCACGCCCGCCAGATATCGCGGCGACTAGTTATATTTTGATCGATGCCAAAACAGGGCAGGTTTTAATTGAAGAAAACGCCGATGAGGCGTTGCCGCCTGCCAGCCTGACAAAGATTATGACGTCTTACATTGCTATCGAGGAAATCATCAGCGGTCGCCTGACACTCGATACGCCTGTGCACATTAGTGAGAAGGCCTGGCGCATGGAGGGGTCGAAGACTTTTGTTGGCGTCGATACGATGGTGCGCGCAGAGGACCTTTTGCGCGGCATTATTATTCAATCAGGCAATGACGCGAGTGTCGCGATAGCAGAACACATCGCGGGCAGTGAAGACGCCTTTGCTGACATGATGAATCAGTATGCCGAGGTTATGGGCATGCAGCAGAGTTTTTTCATGAATTCGAGTGGGTTGGATACGGAGCAGTATTACAACACAATGTCGGCGCGTGATCTGTCAATCATTGCTCGAGAAACGGTGAACAAGCATAGGGATTTCTATCCAATCTATGCCGAGCGCGAGTTCACTTACAATGGCATTACGCAGACTAACCGCAACTCGCTACTTTTTCGAGATCGTAATGTGGATGGTCTCAAAACAGGCTGGACAGACGCAGCAGGATACTGCCTTGTCGCCTCGGCCGAACGCGACGGTATGCGTCTGATTTCAGTCGTGATGGGCACTGCAAGCACAGAGGCACGCGCCATCGAGACACAAAAACTCTTTACCTACGGGTTCCGCTATTTTGAAACTCATCAGCTCTATAACGAGGGACAAGTATTGACCAATGTTCCCGTTTGGTCAGGAGAGCAGTCGGCCGTTGATCTAGGTGTCACAGAGGACGTATTTGTGACCATTCCGCGCGGTCAAGGCGAAAACCTGACAGCAGCTATCGAAGTCGAGGAGGCCGTCAGCGCGCCTCTAGTCGAGGGGGAAATTATGGGCGTGGTAAATGTCACTCTCGACAACGATCTCATCTATAGAGGCGACGTAGTCGCAATGCAAGGCGTCGAACAGGGCAGTCTGTTTAAGCGTTTCATTGATTGGTTAACGCTTTTCTTCAGCAATTTATTCTCTTAGGTTCGATGCAATGACCAAGGACATTACGTTTACTGAGACGCCACTCAGCACCGATCAAGAAGCACCGAAAATAGAGTTTCCCTGCCTCTACCCAATTAAGGTGATTGGCGCGTCTGCGCCGGGTTTTCGAGCGACGGCAATAAGCGTGCTCGAGCGCCATGCAGGAAAAATATCCGAGGAGCTCATAGAGTTTAACGAGAGCAAAAAAGGTAATTATGTCTCGGTGCGAGTGACTATTGCGGCCACTGGCGCAGAGCAACTCGAAAAACTATTTGCAGAGCTGAAGACTATCGAGCACGTAAAGATGGTGCTTTAGATGCGTTTAGATGCGTATAAGTGGGAGCAGGCAGTCCCCGCGCCTAATCAGCCTTTAACTAAACCTAACGAAATAGGGCTGAAAGTAAGGCGGTTAGGGCTTCAAGACTACGTGCCTCTCTGGCACGCGATGCGATATCTTGCCGAACATCCGAGAACTGGTCGCGATGATGAAATATGGATGTTGAGTCACAAGCCTGTCTTTACTCAAGGGCAAGCGGGTCGGGCTGAGCATATACTAGATGCCGGCGATATTCCTATTGTGCAGATCGACCGCGGTGGTCAAGTTACCTACCATGGCCCAGGTCAGCTTGTTGGCTATCTACTAATCGATGTAAAGCGTCGTAAGATGGGTGTTCGCGAATTAGTAGACCTCATCGAAGAGGCAATTGTCGAGGCGCTCGCTACGTTTGGAATCAGTGGAGAGCGTCGGCCTGATGCTCCGGGTGTCTACGTGAACGGCGCGAAAATCGCCGCGCTGGGCTTGCGCATCAAAAACGGGTTGAGCTATCACGGGCTGAGTCTCAATGTCGATATGGACAAATCGCCGTTCGATAGAATAAACCCCTGCGGGTTCGAGGACCTCAAAGTAACTCAGGTCGCAGATCTAATCGGCAAGGTCGATGCCGAGCGTAATTTAATGCAAGAGGTTAGCAGCGCGCTTGTTGCGGCTTTGTTAACGCGGTTAGGGTATTTAGCCTAGCACCGCTGCTTTCTCCTTACCGAAGAAGGAGTAAGTGCAAATTGAAATGCCTCTTTAGCAGGCTAAAAACTGAAATGCCGGTGCGCCGGCGAAGTGAGCTAGGTCAAAATGACAGAGACAACAGAGCGAAAGCGTCGAAATGTGTTAATTGAAGGCGAGAAGCTGCGCGGTGCAGACAAGGTGAGGCGCATCCCTCTGAAGGTGATCCCAACCGACGAGTTGCCAACAAAGCCTGACTGGATTCGCGTTAAGATTCCTGCGTCGCCCAGAATTAATCATATTAAGCAGAAACTTCGCGAACATAAACTTGCGTCAGTTTGTGAGGAGGCTTCGTGCCCCAATCTGGGCGAGTGTTTTAGCAACGGCACTGCGACTTTCATGATTATGGGTGAGATCTGCACCCGCCGCTGTCCCTTCTGCGATGTTGCCCACGGCAAGCCTAACGCACTCGATCCCAATGAGCCGACAGAGCTCGCCAGTGCGATCAAAGAAATGGGTCTTAGCTATGTTGTCATTACCTCTGTCGATCGTGATGACTTAAAAGACAGCGGAGCACAACATTTCGCGAATTGCATAAGTGAAACGCGGCGCTTCAATCCCGAGATTCAGGTCGAGGTCTTAGTGCCTGATTTCCGAGGACGCATGCAGATTGCACTCGATATTTTGAAAGAGACGCCGCCGGATGTGTTTAACCATAACCTTGAGACCGTTCCCCGCCTCTACAGGAAAGCCCGTCCAGGTGCAGACTATCAGTGGTCTCTTGATCTTCTGAAGGGATACAAAGCACTCCGCCCCGAGGTTGTAACGAAGTCTGGGCTGATGCTCGGCCTTGGTGAGACAGTCGACGAGGTGAAAGACGTAATGCGCGACCTCTTCGCGCACAATGTTGACATGGTGACGCTTGGTCAGTACCTGCAGCCGAGCAAAGACCATCTCAAGGTCGAACGCTTCGTGCATCCCGACGAATTCGACGCGCTGCGCCAGTTCGGTGAGGAGCTTGGCTTCAAGCACGTCGCAAGCGGACCTCTCGTGCGCTCGTCGTATCATGCTGATAAACAGGCTCAGGGCGAAGAAATCGTCGTTAAGGCTTAAGATTATGACTCGCCTGGTGTCTGCCTTGAGCCTGCTGCTAGCCGCCTTGCTCCTCTACTGGCTCGATGCCAATGCGATTGTGGTCGGCAGATTGGCTATTCCTGCAAGAGCCCTTTTAAGTGCATCGGTTGCGATCCTAGGCCTGATTGGCGTGCGGCCCTGGCTTTCGCCCTTCCTGCGTTCACCGGTGGTATTTACCGGCTTTTTTGTCATCCCGCTGCTTTTCTTTGTCGCGCTCTACTTTTTTCTCTTGCTCCCTCAACGAGAGGGGGAGGGGGTTCGCGGTGAGCAAATTCTCAGTGCCCTCATTACCGATGCCTCAAGTAATGGGATTGTAGAAGTGGGTTTCAGCTACCCGATCTATACGCCAACAATCGAATTAAAAAACGCTGAGCTCTTTACACGCGATGTCGAGCTATATCTTCGCGTAATCGATGCGCGCGGTGACTCTTCTTTGTATAGAGCGGTGCGTGATGCGGTTCCAGGTAGCGCCTTGAGCGTCGAGGCAAGCGTAAAAGGCCTGCTGAGTGAAAGCGAAGAATATGTGTTCAATCCGCTTAGCGTAGCACCCTTGGGGAGTTTGACCGGTAAAGCTGCATTCGTGATTACTAACTTGGAAGAGGGGACGTCGCTCCGGCAAGCGCTCAAAGACGCGCAACAGGCTCAATTCGAATTGCGCGACATTGACTCCGGGGAGTTAATCGACGATTTTCCTCTTATTCGCCTGTGAACGCATTGCAACATTAAGCTAAACAGAAGCCTTCGCAAGTCCTTCGCTATTGCCCCCTTTACGAATCTCCTGATCTCCAGCCCCAAGGATATTGCGCTGTAAGGCGATGCTAATGCCTACAACGATCAGCGAGGCTGCGGCCGAAAAACCGAGTAGCGCGGAGAGCATTGACCCCAGTGGGAGCAGAAAGGCGAGCGCAATGGCGAGTAGCAAACGTGCACTTTCGAGCGGCGCAGCGAGTCGGCGTTTGTCGAGTACGTAGCCATGTGTAAAGAGTGATAACACTATGAAGCCGGCAGCAGCCCACAGCTCGACGGGACTTGCCAAAGTGGCAAGGCCAGCGAGGGAGAGGCTCACGGCGACTGTGATGAGAAATTGACCGAACACATAGGCCTTCGTTGCGCCGGCAACGGGAGGATCATATTTAGATCTTAGGTCGATTGGCGTCGCTTTGCAGGTTTTCGCGTAGCCTTCAGGAAGCCACCCAGGGCGCTTAAACAAGAGTTGGGTTTTGTTCTTAATGCCCTTAATTTTCACGAAATCAACCAGTAGTCGCCAGTAAACATGCGTATTCGCCCATAGCGGATTCCAGCTATTGAGAGGCTTGCGCAGACCATAAACAGCCGGTTCCTCGGCAAGTTCATCCTGATAGGTACCGAAAATCCTGTCCCAGATAATGAAAACACCGCCGTAATTCTTGTCGACATACTGATCATTGCGCGCATGATGGACGCGGTGGTTCGAGGGCGTCACCATGATCCATTCGATAGGCCCAAGCGCGGGTACATGCTGAGTGTGCACCCAGAATTGGTAGATGAGATTGAGACTCACCGTCGCAACGAGGACTTCGCCGGGCACACCGGCAATGAAGAAAGGTATAAGGAATAAAAAGCCGTGAAAGTCGATGCTCGTCTGCCGAAGTGCAGTGCCTAAATTGTAATCCTCACTTTGGTGATGTGAGACATGTGATCCCCAAAAAAGGGCTACTTCGTGACCTAGTCGATGCTTCCAGTAATAGGCAAGGTCGTAAAAAATAAAAGTAGCAATCCATACAAGCGTCGAGTCTGCCGATAATTGCGTTAGCGCAAAGGCGTTGACCACGAACTCATAGATGAGTGCCGAGCCGCCTACTATCATTAGTCCGCTGAGTGAACTGAGTGAGCCCATGGAAAGGCTGTTAATTGTGTCATTAAGGCGATAGGTGTTGCGACCGCGAATAATGCCGTAAATAAATTCGGCCAGAATCAGCGCGAGGAAGAATGGCACTGCGATAGCGATTAAATCCATGGAAAACCTCTCAATTTATTGCGTATTCTTCGCTAATCATCGGATTGATTGGGCGTGCAAGACGCGGTGTTTCAACACCTAATACGCCTGCCAATAAAGGCAAAAAAGGGTATCATAGCGCCGTTTATAAAAAATTACCCGACTCGTATCGCACCGGTCAGAGTGCGGTGATACGAGACAAAACAATCACAATCAGAGCATTTACTTATGAGTGATTCGAAATCCAAGCGCTTAAGCTTACCTTCAGTTTTAAAAATCAGTTTATTAGGCGCTGCGCTAAGCCTGGTAAGCGGTATTGCAGCGGCACAGGGAATTCAACAAACGAAAGGCGATTATCAAGATAAATTTCGTCAACTGGATGAAATTTTGCCTACACCTAATGTTTACCGCAACGCAGCAGGGCAGCCCGGTCATGCGTATTGGCAGCAGAAAGTCGATTACGATATCGACGTAACCCTAAATGAGGATACGCATAGTATTCAGGGTAGCGAATCGATTTCCTATCAAAACAATTCTCCAGACACGCTAAATTACCTTTGGTTGCAATTGGACCAGAATCGGTTTCGTAATGATTCCATCGCGCAGCTCAGTGAGACCTTTAACCGCTCTAATCCCGAGCCAGGGTCACCAGCGCGCGTGAGTCTCGGGCAGCTCCGAGAGATTCAGTACATGGAGGAGGCTGAACTTGGTTACGACATCCAGTCGGTTGTTGATGGGTCCGGTAATACGCTCAGTCACACCATCGTTGGCACGTTGATGAGAGTCGATTTGCCCCGCCCTCTGAGACCAGGTGCTAAGGTGGATTTTAAGATCGACTACGCCTACAACATTGTCAACGGCGACGTACTAGGTCCGCGCGCGGGCTATGAATATTTCGCCGACGAAGGTGATAACGGCAACACGATTTATGCCCTCGCACAATGGTTTCCTCGTCTTGTAGCCTATACCGACTACGAAGGATGGACGAACAAGGAGTTCTTGGGGTCAGGTGAATTTACACTGGAATTTGGTGATTACGATGTTGCCATGACGGTTCCCGCAGACCATATCGTTGCTGCGACGGGAGAGCTTGAGAATGCCAATCAAGTGCTCACTGATGAGCAGCGTCGCCGCCTTCGAGAGGCGGAAACTGCAGAGCGACCAGTATTGATTGTCACACCTGAGGAAGCCTTAGCAAACGAAGCTGAAGGGACAGACGAGACAAAGACTTGGCGTTTTAGTGCCAAAAACGTACGCGATTTCGCGTGGTCTTCGTCACGTAAATACATCTGGGACGCCAAGGGCTATCGGCAGGAAGGCGCTGAGCAGGAGCTTGTTCTTGCTATGTCCTTCTGGCCTAAAGAGGGCGGTGACCTTTGGGCAAAATACTCAACGGAATCGGTAATACACACACTCGAAGTCTACAGCAGATTCTCATTCGACTTTCCCTATCCTACTGCGCAATCAGTCAATATCGGCTTTGTTGGTGGCATGGAATATCCGATGATTACCTTTAACGGCCCGCGCACGACGTTACAAGAGGATGGCAGCCGTACCTACACTCTTGCTGAGAAACGATTCCTCATTGGCGTGGTGATTCACGAGGTCGGACATTTCTATTTCCCTATGATTGTTAACTCTGACGAGCGTCAGTGGACGTGGATGGACGAAGGTATCAACAGCTATCTGGACGGGGTTGCTGGTCGCGAATGGGATGCCGAGATTCCCTGGGGCGTAGAACCGCGTTATATCGTTGATTACATGGTGTCGAGTAATCAAGTGCCAGTGATGACGCAGTCAGACAGTGTGCTGCGACTTGGGCCGAACGCGTATTCTAAACCGGCAACGGCGCTGAATATTTTGCGCGAGACAATTATGGGACGCGAGCTTTTTGATTTCGCATTTAAAGAATATTCGCGTCGTTGGGAATTTAAGCGTCCCACACCCTCTGATTTCTTTCGCACGATGGAAGAAGCGTCGGGTATCGATCTTGATTGGTTTTGGCGCGGTTGGTTTTACACCACAGACCACGTTGATATCTCTTTAGAGCGCGTGTATCAAATGCAGATGAATACGGAGGATCCTGACATTGATTTCGCGCGTGAGCGTGAAGACGATAAGGCATTCTCGCCTTCGCTGTTTAGCGAGCGAAATCGCGCTGCAGGAATGCGCACGTGGGTTGAACGTAACTCTGACGTCCGTGATTTCTACGATGAGAACGATGAATTTACAGTCACTAATAAAGAGCGCAATGCCTATAATTCTTTCCTCGAAGGGCTTGAGGACTGGGAGCGCGAAACCCTGGATAAGGCAGTAAGTGAAGACCGCAATTACTATCTGGTGGAATTCGCTAATAAAGGTGGCTTGGTAATGCCTATCATACTCGACATCGAATACGCAGATGGCGTGACTGAGCAGATTCGCTATCCCGCAGAGATCTGGCGACGATCACCTAAGGCAGTCAAAAAGCTTATCGTAACCGAGCGCGAAATCGTTTCACTTACCATCGATCCGAACATGGAAACAGCCGATGCAGACATAGAAAATAACTTCTATCCACGCAGGCTCGTGCCCTCAAGAATCGAAAGCTTCAAGGCATCTGCGAGCAGTTCTCGTGTTGCGCGCGACATTATGCAGGACATAAAGACGGAGCTTAAAACTGATAGTGATGAAGACGAGAAAGAGGATAATGAGAGCGCTAACTAGCCAGGCTGCTCTCTCTATAGGTTCGCCCGCGCTGAATCGGGCGTTCCTGTTATTATTCGCTGCTCTAGCGGTTGTTGCTAGTAGCCCAAGCTTTGCCCATCAACAGAAAACCGCGGTAACAAGACTGCTGTTTAACTCGAACACCGGCAGTCTAGAAATAATGCATAGGCTATTCCTTCACGACGCCGAGCATGCTGCAAATGTGGTATTCGGCGCTAAGCAAGACATCATACAGTCCGCTGACTCGCGAGCACTTTTCGGCAGTTATGTGGTCAATCGATTTGCTGTTGCTTTCGATGATAACGCTTCATTGCAGGAGCTTGCCCCTATCTATCTGGGTGAAGAAATCGATGGGCAATACCTTTGGGTTTACCAAGAAGTACCGGATTTCGCGACGAGACACATCGGCAAGGCGTTGCAGTTACGCGTTATCAATAGTGTTCTGCGCGATGTCTGGCCTGATCAGTCGAATCTCGTGAATGTCGAGCGGGGCGGGAAGATCGAAAGCATCACTTTCTCGGTGGGCGCGGATTCCCTTCAGATTGAGGTGCCCTAATTCTCGCCAGTATTCGAAGCACCCAGATATTCCGCGATTGCCAGACCTGCAGCGACACTCGTGAAGGGGTCGTGCTCAACAACTTTGTCAGGAAAGCGCTCTTCGAGGATGCGCTTCACCGCAGGGATTAGTGAGGAGCCTCCAGTGCGAATAACGAGTTCGATCTGGCTGCTGTTGATTCCTGCGCGCAAAAGTGTGTCATCGATGGCTTGTTCAAATTTAACCATGAGCCCTGAGATCATGTTCTCGAACTGATCGCGGGAAAGCGTCAGTTCGATATCGAGTTCCGGTATATCGAGATTGGCCGACTCTTTGCGTGACAGTTCTGCTTTAAGCTCTTTCAGTAACTGGAACACGAGGTAGCTATGATTGTTTTTAATGAGGTCATATAGGCGCTGAAATTTTACCGAAGCCTCGTCGCCTTCCTGAATCCTTTGATGCAGCGGTGTGGTGTATTTATTCTGATTGAGCATATAGCTCACAGCCCAATTGAGCAGTAGGTCCTCATATTCTTCGAAGGGGAACAGTGTCTCGATTTCCCGGTCTTCTCCCGCCCGTCGCCAGCGCTCACCCTTACCGAGCAAAGGAAAAATTAGCTCCCTAAAGAGAAGTTGGTCGATATGGTCGCCGCCCAGGCCAATGCCATGTGTCGCTATGACTTCGAAATCTTTCTGGGTATGCTTAATGACGCATAGATCTAGCGTACCTCCTCCGAAGTCGACAGCTAAGAGAGTTTTTGTTTGTAGCTGCGGATTAGCGTGAAGATAGCTCAGTGCCGCAGCGTTAGGTTCCGGATAGAAGCTCTGATGAGTGAACTGAGCGTAGCCATAGCTCTCTGACAGCGCGCTCAGGGCTGCGCGATTCCTATCACTTTGGGATCCTTCGAAATTAACCGGATGCCCGATGCAGGCGTGATCGATAACAGGTGTTGGACTCAGTCCGGATGGTAATTGCGCTTCGATAGTTCTGCGTATGCGTAGGAGCAGAGGGGTAATAAGGGCGACAAGGCGGAAAGGTTTGTCGAAAACCATGAGTCGCTGTGACTCGTTGTTGCCCAATAGTCTTTTAACGCCTCTGAAGAGCCGCCCCTGTTGCCCGCCATCGACGAGGGATTGACCATAGATCAGCGAGGTAGAGGCTTCTTCGGGCAAACCGTGATCTCCGATTTGTCCCGTAGAGGTGCGTCCCTCCCCGAGAATTTCTGCGCTTAGCTCGACCGTTCGACCTGTATTACTTCGGACATATTCATCGATAGCAGCCTGCCCAGTAACTATTTGATACTCGCGGTTGATATAAGTAGCACTCGGCATGACCTTGGCCGCTTCTTCAAGAGAGATTACGGTCACCTTTACTCCATCGAATATTGCAGCAGCGCTGTTGCTCGTGCCGTAGTCTATGCCGATGCCAAGTCGGCTAGAGTTAACGTCGGCTGCGAGTTGGAATGAATGCTGTTTCGTGTTCACTGATTACCCGTACTCGTTTCATGTAAAGCTTTACTAAATGTATTGGCACTGAAGAAATAGGCACCGTGTGCGCTGTCCGACGCGAGGCGCGAAGATACCACAGTGTCTAACCTGCTCTCTAGATGTTGCCTAGAAAGATACCGATTATGCGTCTCCCTTTTACCCTGTGGCGCCGTGGCGATACCGCAGTTACAATACCTCTCATTATTCAGCTTTCAAGTGCATTTTATGTCCAATCTCACTATCGATTACTCTGCAAAGGTTACGTTTCGCGCGCTCTGCGCGGTTTTTGCCTTATTCAGTATTTTTACCAGTGCAACATCGCTCGCAGGAACTATCGTACGGGTGAGTACGAGCGTCGGTGACTATTCGATTGAACTGTTGGACGAATCAGCACCCCTCACAGTGGCGAACTTTCTTGGCTACGTCGATCGAAATGATTTTAACGGCACCTATCTGCATCGTGTCGTTGACAATTTTGTGGTTCAAGGCGGTGCATACCGATTTAAATTATTCGAAGGCCCGATCGATATTCCTGTTGGGGAGTCCGTTGTGAATGAATTCGGTGCCTCAAATGTACGTGGCACCGTCGCGATGGCTAAAGTCGATGGCGATCCTGATAGTGCGACTAATCAATGGTTTGTAAACCTTGCAGACAACAGCGCAAACCTCGATGAGAGCAACGGCGGGTTTACCGTATTCGGTACCGTTCTTGGCGATGGAATGGCTGTGCTCGATGCGATAGACGCATTGCCCTTTGTCAGCCTCGGCGCGAAGGCGACCAACGCACCTTATTTTTCGGAATTTTACGAAAACCCGACTTCATTTGTTTACATGAATGTTGAGGTCACCGAGCGTTTTAGCTCCGCTGCTCACGTTTACGAGAGTGGCACAGGACTGTTGATTACGAGTGTCAATATCGATAACGGCAGCGATATAGTAAGTTTAAATTTTAGCTCCGTAGCGTCTGATCTCGGGTTTGTAATTCAAGCGAATCAAGAGAGCGTGATACCGAGGCAGGCAGTATTTGATGGCATAGCCACTTTTGATAGCGCCACAGGCCTGTTTACTATTCCCTCACTCGAAGTGAATTTAAATGGCTCAGTAAGTGTTATTTCTAATGTAGTGTTTAAATTAATTGATCCTGCGAGGGCGCGATTTTTACTCGATTCTTACGAGCAAAACTAGGTAATTTTCAGCAATTAAAGGCACCAAATTCACATTCAATTTGGGTGGATTGAGGCGGCACGTCACCCTTGTGAACGCAAAAACAGCTTCGAATTCTGCCGGTCGAGCAGCGCAAACGTGTAAAAGGATATAACCATGGCGAGTCCACGCGGCGAATTTTCATCTCGATTCGGCTTTCTTATGGCAGCTGCAGGCTCGGCAGTCGGTCTTGGTAATATATGGGGGTTTCCGACCAACGCCGCAAGTAATGGCGGCGCCGCGTTTTTATTCGCCTACCTAGTGCTCGCGTTTGCGTTAGCCTATCCCGCGCTGATGGCAGAACTGATTATAGGTCGTTACGCTCGTGCCAATGGCGTAACGGCGTTGAGAACCATCGCGACGGGTCCAAAGAGTAGGTTATTTGGTTCTGTGGTTGGCGGTT
>Ga0255755_1000197_pt1 | contig 65583 bp, 49 predicted proteins | sample 011ome_18_FD_179955 | JGI IMG/M metagenome (GOLD analysis project Ga0255755, IMG submission 179955) | Coastal salt marsh microbial communities from the Groves Creek Marsh, Skidaway Island, Georgia - 011501BT metaG (version 2) | ecosystem: Environmental > Aquatic > Marine > Intertidal zone > Salt... | reverse complement strand
GAGCTTAATGTTCTGTCTAGCTATCAAAGCGCGACGGGATCTGGAACCGCCCTGTTGTTTGAGGGCGAAGAAGGATTATTGTTTGGCATAACAGACAATCTTTCTAGTGGGACCGTTTTTAGTGTTTCCGACATCTCTGGATTGACGGCCATAGAATACGACGCAAGTGGCGATCTCAAACTGGGAGAATACGCAAATAGTACAACCTTATACGCAGATAGAGGTGTGTATCTTGCTACTGGTATTCCGACCAACACAACTAACGCTGTTTATATAAGTGGTGGAGCATTACATTTTAATGGCGGTGCAGTTGATAGTAGCTATACAGCTGGAAGCGGTTTGACGTTGGTGGGTACTGAATTTAATGTCTATGGAGGAAGTGGCAATTTCCAACAAATAGACGTAACCTCGGATAATACTTTTACGCCAAAGATAGTGTTCACTGGCTCTGGTGTTACAGACACGCCGATCAGAATGAAAGTCTTGTCAAGTCACGCAAGCGCTAGCACTTCTGGGACCGCACTCGCCTTTGAGGGTACAGAGGGTCAGTTGTTTGGAATTACAGATAATCTTTCTAGCGGTACAATATTTAGTGTTAATGATATAACTGGCCTTCCGCTTATTTCAGCAAACGCTAGCGGTGATGTAAAATTAGCAGAATTTGGACGTGATCTCATTGCCCACAAACCTATAACAATAGAAAGCGGTGTACCATCTACCACTACCAATAAATTATATAATGATGGATATAAACTTAATTTTGATGGCGCGGTTTTACCAGAAAGCAACCCAGTAGCCGGAGCTAGCGGTATTCATAATATGATGGTTATGTCTCAAGCTACTTACGACGCTTTAGGGGCAAAAGACCCCAACACTCTATATTACATAGTTTAGGATATAATAATGGCTACTTCAACTAAAAGTGCAGGATCAGCGGTTAATGGCTCTGGTGGTGGTTCATACACTTGGTCCAACCTTACAGAGATAAGTGCTAACGATAGCAGTTACGTAACGGTTTTTGGTCCTGACGGATGGGTTTCAAAAGACCTTGATTGCACTAATTTTGGTTTTAGTATTCCTGCTGGATCAACCATTGACGGTATAGAGGTTAAAATAGAGAGATATGGAAGTTTTGTTTCGGACACGTCTATTAAACTTTTAAATGGAGATGGGGCAGGCGGCGAAAGCTCTCAAGATAAATCAACTGGTGCATCTTGGAGTTCTACAGAGTCCGTTATTACTTTTGGGGGGTCTACAGATACTTGGGGGGAAACTTGGTCTGTTTCAGACATTAATTCGTCAAATTTTGGTGTAAGAATTCAGTGTCAAGATTCTGTGGCTTTTGATTTTCAAACGGGTTCTGCTCAGATAGATCATGTTGAAATAGTTGTTCATTACACGGCAGTTGCCTCATCCGACGTTGCTAAATACGGAAGTTCTGCTTCCTCCGCTGTACATTTCGGTTCGTCTGAGGTAATAAAAATATATCACGGTACTCAAACTATTTATGGGTAACTTACAGTAAGTTTTTTAAAACATCGTTTTTACTTTAACTTAAAAATTAGTGTATAATAAAATGGTATAAATTTTACAGGAGAAAAAATGGCACAATTTTCAGTAGAAATCGCAGATCAAGATGTGGCAAGGGTTTTGAACTCGCTAGCCTTTAACTACGGCAGGCAAGAACAAGTGCCTAATCCAGATTTTGATCCTTTACAACCAGTTTCTGAAGATAACCCAGAATTTATTGATAACTCAGAAACGGTTGCGAAGTTTGGAAATAGGATGGTTAGAGAATTTCTATCCAATAACGTAAAAGCCTATGAAATCAAACTTGCGAAGAAGCAAGCGGAAGAAGCTCTTGACACCAACGTTACTATTAATGATCCAGCCGTTTAATGTTCCCCGGTAGTTGTTTTAACGAATTTCCACTAAGTACTTCCGAAGAGATGACGGAAACGTACAATGGTGATGATGTAGAATATGTTATTTATATTGACCAAGCATTAGATAAAGAAATTTTTATAGACCAAGAAAAAACAATAGATGTTTATATAGATCAACAGTCAGAATTTACACTGGAAAGTTAAATGCCTAGCGAAATACATCAAAATGATATTGGTACACGTTTTTTATTAACAGTGAAAGACGGCAATGATTTAGTGGATATCTCTTCCGCGACAGCTTTGGAGGTTGACTTTAGAAAACCTAGCGATGCAGTTATTAATAGATCAGCCAATAAATTCAATGATGGCAGTGCCGTATCCGGGGTTATGTATTACGATGCCATTATTGGCGATTTGGATGAAATTGGTAAATACAAGTTGCAGGGAAAGGTTTATCTTTCAAATGGGACTTTTCATACGGACATCCACACCTTCCAAGTACACTGTAATCTGTAGGGGTAATTATGAGCTGGCAAGGCCAAATGACGACCATCGTCAGACATTTAATAAACGATACGGATTCTACTAACTATTCATTTACCGACCATAGACTAGAAACTACAATCTTGGTTGCCTCACAATTAGTGATATCACAAACAGATTTCATTAATAATTATGATGTGAATGTAGATGGTTGTAGATTATCTCCAGACCCAACATCGTCTGCCACCAAGGACAATGACTTTATAACTTTAGTCTGTTTAAAAAGTGCGTGTATAATACTAGGTGGAGACATTAGAAGTGAGTCTGGAAATGCTATCTCAATAAAAGACGGCCCTTCCGCTATCGACTTGCGCGGGGTTACACAAACATTAGCACTATTATATAAAGACATGTGCGAAAAATACGAATCAGCATTATTTAGTTACGAGTCTGGAGAGTCTTCAATTAACGGGCAAGCTATTCTTGGTCCATACTCTCCCGGTTCCGATTTAATTACAAGAAATGGTATAGATCATAGATCTGGTGGATATTTAAATTATTAGGAGATTATAAATGCCAACACAAAAAACATCCGGCGACTTAATTAGCTTGATAGGTCAAGAATTAGCGGACAATAACGCTGGATTGATATCCGCCCTTGACGTTCGACATAATATGGAAGACACCGTTCGTTCTGGTCCATATATAATGGCGTTGAGTAATACTGAAGACACCTTTTATTTTAGGAACAACGTTTTAGTATCTGGTGATGCTGATTCCATCACACCCGGAACCGCAAAATATTTTATTACACAAGGCGGTATTTCATTCCCGAACTCACCTTTAGCTGGCAGTTCATACAGCCTACAGAACAACACTCAGGTTGAGCCATATCCGGGAGCGGGAAATCTACAACACAACGACCTAGCTGGCTTAACTTTAGGAAACCCCCACACCCAATACCTGTTAAGATCTGGAGGTCCGGGTAATGGTATGCAGGGCAATCTTGAGATGACACCAAATGCTGGTGCGCACTGGCTTGGTCCTGCGGGCTTAGACGATGAAGGCTTCCAGTTTGATTACGATCAAGATCAAAATGTAATTATAAATACGTCTGGCACAATTACGTTTCCAGACGGATCTACAATAGCTAATGCCTCTGGGCAGCCAACGGCTAAAGGTGTAGCAAAGGCTTGGTGTTATTTTGATGCGAGCGGCGATGCGAATGGAGTTCCAGCTGTTAGGTCGTCATATAATATTGACTCTGTAGAAAGGGTTCAGAAAGGCGTTATAAAATTAACCTTTTCCAGCGGTGTATTTGCTGATAATAATTATGTTGCTATCGGTAATAGTAATGCTAACACTAGCAGTGGAACCTTTGACTCCTTCGATATAAACACTGTTGGTCTTATGTTAAGAGAAGGGGACGATCAAAATACCCTTAGAAGTATACATTATGTAATAAGAAGTGACGATAACGATTTGGTTGATGCTGAAATAAACGATTTTGTAGCTTATGGCTTGGGTCCAAATACACTGGCAGATCCAGCTCCATCTACGTCTAATACAGGCTCATAAAATAGGCGCTACCAATGAAAGACGTTTTGTTTTACGACAGAATAAAAGAACTAACACACATTACTGGCACTTCTGATATAATATTAGAGGGTGCTGCTAATGGGTTTAGTGCGTTTTCTGATTATCTATCCATTGGCGATCATGTTTTTTACGCGATAACGGACGGTGTTAGATATGAGGTTGGTTCTGGAGTTTTTGGTCAAACTGGCTCTGATTATACCCTTACAAGAAACCCGGTTCGTACTTCTCTATCAACCAATAATATAATATCTTTTCCCAATACTGCTGTTAAAGAGGTGTATGCAACCTATCCGGGCGCATTTGCTATAATAGCCAATCCAGAAGATCCGGCTCATTTAAATAGGTCTAGCGGGATAGCATACTGGTCTGGAAATCACAGCTTAGACGGCGACCATCTTTTTGTTTGGGATGAGACAAATAATAGACTTGGTGTTAACATCGCTACCCCTGCTTCTACTATAGATATAAATGGTGACTTACATTTAAACAATGGATCAATACATGTAGAAGGCTATAATCACACGTCTGAGATAAGAGTTTCTGGTATTCAAGTTGGCTTTTCTGGTATTAATTTTGTAGACGTTGACGCTGGCTATTTTAGCGGTAGGCAAAAAGAACCATTTATTAGAAACAGCTTATGCGAGGAAACTAGCGGTATCCTTGAGCTTTCTGGAGATGTAGATCAAGTCATCTGTTTTAGTCCTCAAACAGCAGGTACATTTTTAGGCGTTCCATCTGGACAATGCCCGCAAGGTTGTGGTGATGACCATCCAGTTTTCAGAACGTTAGCTGTGGCGGATATACCAAACCTTTCCGGCTTGTATGTCACTGAAGATCAGAATTCAGATCGTGAACTAGGAAACGTAGCTTTTTACAAGCAAGATAAACACATAACTTATTCAGACTCCGTAAAGATCGACACGTCAACAAGCCCAGCGGAATTGGTAGTTAGCGGTGACATAAGATTAGCTGAAGAGTCTAATTCTATAACGGGCGGCGTTGCTGAATTTAATAGTCTGGAAACAAAACAGAGTGACCCACTGGTGTCACAAATAGTGTCAAATACTGGCATAGCCAATGATGGCACTACAGAAAACGTGATCGTTAATGAAAGAGGGTTGTTAGTTATTCCTACATTTAATACGGAGGCAAATGTTGAAACTAATATTTCTGCATTAAATGTTGGAGCTATAGCTTTTGCCACAACCACCAACACTTTAATGGTGGCTAATGGCACAGATTGGGTTAAAGTTCAATTAAACTAATTCGGAGAGAAAAATGTCAGATGTCTTAAAACCGGTAATTACAAGCAACGCCATAAAGAATGGCGCAATGGTAACTTACCAAAACAAAACCGGAGAGTATTCTAGGAGAGATCCAGATGTAAATCAATTTGTACCTTCTGGTACGATGTTTACGAGGTTGGATACTAGATTTGATGATGTAAGATACTACAGTGGTGACACAGCTAATTAAGGTAAATTATGCCAATTTCAATTCCTCAAAGTGTATTCGATAAATATTATGATGTGGTTGATTCCACATTTGATATATTTGGTGTAACCTGTCAATTGGTATACATCGAACAAATAGAGGTTATTGATAATACATATGATAATATACCTGACAATAGATCTATTAATCCACATAGAAGACCTAACGGAAATTATAAAAGAAATAATAAGACGATCAAAGAAGTAGAGAAGACTGAAGACATTAAAATAAAAGTATATTGGAACAGGAGGGACTGGGTAAAAGTTGGTGGCAATATCGTTACTCCAGATAACGGTATACAAACTATATTTTTTGCTACCGATCTACCTAAGTTTCAAAAAGCAAAAGAGCTAATTGTTCACAAGGGCATTAAAGAAAGCAAAGAGTCAAGATTTCAAACTATGGGCGAACCATTTCCTATGGGTATTGGCTTGACTAGGTACTATGGCTGTTTTTGGGAGAGGGTATGATAACATTAAAATTAACAGACCCGTTTCCTAAAATAGAAAAAGACATAAAGAAGGGGCTTATTATAGAATTAAACTCTCTTTTAGATAAAAACAGAGATAGAGCTACAAAAAGATTAAAGACAAATATTGCTTATTGGGTTTCAGTGCAACCGGAAATGGAAAGCTTAAAAGCCTCTTCTGTACCCTATAGTTTAAATTCGGTATTTGGAATAAACAGCAACGCCGACGCAATCGTTCAAACTATAGCTAATTCTGTTGCTAATTCAATAAAGATTGATTTTACAAGAATAGATAAGAATTTTAAAGGCGGTATTACATTCAACGTTCAGCCAGAAAGTTTTCAAAACCTACTTGGCCTACAGAGCGGTCACGTTATAACAGAGAATGGTTCTGATTTACACTGGCTTAATTGGTTATTAACTGCTGGCGATTCTGTCGTGGTGGCTGGTTATCAATACGATGCTTCTGGGACTGGTAGATCCGGCGTTGGTAGCATGGTTGGAGGTGGTTCATTCAGGGTTCCACCGCAATTTTCAGGGACTATATCTGATAATTTTGTTAGCAGAGCTTTCGTGGGAAAACAACGAGAAATAATTAATATTATATCTAAAGAGGTGTTCAGATGAGTACCAAGCTTAAAGGTTTCTCCAGCGTATTTCAATACACCCTGAACAACGATATTTTAGATGGTTTGGTAGAATTTTTTGACTGGGCGCTCTTAGAGAAGGGAAATTATTTTAACGTATCGTTAAATGAACAAGCGCCCAACGGAGAGGACTACAGTAGACTTAGACATATAGATGAACCAAGGTTTAGCACTGGGCAGGCTTGGGAAGGTTTTAGAGGTAATTGGGTTTGGCAAACTGGTGTAAATTATTCTCCAGCCCCAACGACCTACAACAATGGTGGCTATCCGGGTATAAACGGTGTTTATGTAGATGATGTTTTTTATCCACACGCAACAGTCGGAGAATACGCCCACTATGTTGATTACTACAACGGAAGAGTTATTTTTGAAAACCCAATACCAACTGGGTCAAAAGTTCAAGCTGAGTATAGTTATAGGTGGATAAATGTAACCTATGCTTGTAATTTACCTTGGATAAGGCAAATTCAACAAAACTCTAATCAGCCAAGCGTTAATTTTATTAATAATAAAAATGCTGATGTTGAAATACCGGCAGAGTCTACATTGCAACTGCCAGCTATCGCTATTGAGCTAGTTCCAACTAGGAAATTTAAAGGATACCAACTTGGTGGAGGTCAGTGGGTTTATACTGATGTTATTTTTCACTGTATTGCTGAAGATGAAATCACCAGAAATAAACTCGTTGACATAGTTTCACTACAAAATGACAAGGTGATCCATTTGTTTAGCACCAACGCTATACATGAAGATGGCAACTACTCTTTAGATTATAGGGGCGCTCCAGTTTCTGGCGCTATGGAGTATCCACAAATTGTCTTGTCGGAGGATTACTATGGAGGAAATTTACGACTAACCAATACGTCAGTTCAAGACATGATCTCCGTGAATTCAAATATTTACGGAGGCATTGTTAGAATGACTACAGAGGGAATAAAAACAAATATTTAACTTATTTAGTGTATAATTTAATATAACTTAATCCACCGATCAGGAGAGATATTAAGAATGGCTACAACAAATTTATCAAACGATAGAGTATTTTACGCAACTCAGGCTGTCGCTATTGCGCCAAGGGGTACTGCTCCCGAACAATACACCAAGGCTCACATGGCTCACGGCGTTCAAAGTATTGGTATTACCACAAACTTTAACCTAGAACAAGTTTTTGAACTTGGTCAACTAGAAATTTACGAAAACGTAGAAGGTATTCCAGACGTTGAAGTGACGATGGAAAAGGTTGTTGATGGATATCCACTACTTTATCACATGGCGACTAATGGCGCTGCAACTGATGAAGACCCCGAAATCCTTACGACCGCTACGAATAAATTCTTACCTAGATCTAAAAAACGCTGTGACGTTAGACTTGGCATATACGAAGAAGACGCTGGTAATAGCGTTGGCGTTGCTGGAGCCGAGGGCGCTAGTTCTAACACTAACGAAAAACAGGCGACTGAAGTTTATCTATCTGGTATGTTTATCAACTCCATTAGCTACTCAGTTCCTGTAGACGGACCTGTAACAGAGAGCGTGACATTTGTTGGAAACAACAAGCAGTGGCTACACAGTTCGCTTAGTTCGCCAGAAGATGGTATTAAACCATATGACGAGATGGCCTTAACTTCAGGTAATAGTAATTATCCTTTGACGGACTTCGACGGTCTTGATGAACCTAAAGCTAGAACCTCTGGAAATATTGGTGTAACTGTTTTGGCTAGCGGTGGCGTTCAAAGACGCGAAGATGTTTTGATTCAACTTTGTACTCTACCAAGATCTATTCGCGGTGTTAGCGGAGCTGGTGCTGGCAACGCTTGGGCAACTGACATTTCAGACCCTCTAGGTGGATACCCCAGAGTTCACCTACAAAGTTTTTCATGTAATACCGACCTTGGCCGTGAAGATGTTCTTGAGCTTGGTAGAAAAAATCCATACGCTAGAACTGCAAACTTCCCGGTTGAAGTTTCTTGTGAAATTGAAGCTATTACCGCAGAGGGCGACTTCGTTAACGCGCTTGAGCAAGGTGATCCAAACCTAGATCTAACCGTTAACTCAGGTGAAAATACCCCTGACGAAACAATTAAATTGGTTCTTCGTGGAGGTGTTGTGTTTGACTTGGGAACAAGAAACAGACTCTCAAGTGTTTCTTACGGTGGAGGTGATGCTGGTGGAGGAAACGCTTCCTGTACCTACAGTTACACCAATTTTAACGTGTTTGAAATTAGACAGCACGAAAGCTTACTCGCAGGTGCAGGCTCTTATAAATCAGGCGTCGATATTTAATTTTGCCTTTAGGACTATAAAAGGAAATTAATATGAACAACGAAAACTCCCGTGATGAGGTTCTGCATGGACTTTTCTGAGCGGGAGCTTTTGGTTTTTAGGATAAGATCTGGTGTATATAGAATTCCAATGTCTGGGTTTACTATAAAAATTTATACTCCAACTATTGAAGACGAACTTGAAGCATGTGATGTTTACCAAAAGTCATATTACGAAGCATTAAATGATGATATAATGACGGAGGAGGATTGTTTTGAGTGGATGATTGAAAATGATCTTTGGTCTTATCAAGAAGATAAAGACATAGAAACTTATAAAGAGGAAATGAAGAATTTAAAGGTAAACATATATAAAAAATTTAATAATGCGAGGTTAAGAGAAAGCGCAAGGGCTTATTTAAGGGCGGCAGAGTCTGCGCTAACCTCACTAGCCTCAAAGAAAAACATATATCAAGCAAATACATGCGAGGGGATCGCCCAGTTAGACAGAAGCTTGTTTTTGCTTGGCAGGTGTAGTTTTGTTGGAACTGAACAGCTCGATCTAGAGTCCGTTAATTCAAATACGCTATTAAATAAATATTACTCATTAGTATTAAATGAGGCTGAATCTAGAGAGTTAGCCAGAAACGACCCTTGGAGGTCAATTTGGGCGCTCAGAGAAACGGGTACTTACAACCTATTCAGCAATAAGGATAGAGAACTTTCAATGGACCAAAAGAACTTACTTGTTTGGTCTAGAATGTATGACAACATCCAAGAGTCTATGGACTGCCCATCTGATAAAATTATAGAAGACGATGACGCTTTAGACGGCTGGTTTGTGGAGCAAAAAAGAAAACAAGACAAAGAAAGGATTGTTGACCAAGTTGAAGCATCTATTACTAATGATAAAATTAAAAATTCTCAAGAAATATTGCTTTTTGCTGATAACGAAACTGACGCTAAAAACGTTGACGAGTTAAATTCTGTCAACGCAAAGATGATAAAAAAAGAAAGAAAAGATGTTTTAAAACAAAAAGGCTCTGCTGTAGATTTAGATTTTGCTGACCAAAAAATGAGGATTAACAACCTGTCTGACGATAAATTCAAAAGCAAGTTTAGGAGATAACAATGGAAAATTTTGATGACTTGATAAAAAATCAAGTTGAATATAAATCAATAAGAGAAAATAAATATAAATCTGACTCAAAAGACAGGCTAAGCAAGATACTTAAAAAGAAAATACAAACAACTATGATTGGCGCCCTGAGTTCTATAGAGGAGAATCTTGGATTTTTATGGGACTCAAACGGAGAAATGTCAGAACAACAAAAAATGATGTATGACCTATATCAAAAATTGAGATCGGAAATTTTAGACAAGGGAAATACACAGGCGAGGAATGTGGACGCTGAGTTAAATCAGTACGATATTAAATGGTTAAGATATTCTATTAATATTCCAATAAAGGAAAACAACTCGGAGGAAAAAGAATGAAAAGACTAGAAAGAGAAATTATTAACGAGGGCGGCGAAAAGGTTGAAATTTATGTTAGAAAACCGACTAACGGCGAATTAACTAGAGCTGAAAAAGTTAGAGTTAAAAGTTGGAGCAAATTTAAGTCAGACCCAGACATTATGTCGAAAGTCCAGCTTAATCGCTATCTAGAAGAAAGGGGTATCTGGGATAAACAAAAAGAAGATGATAAGAAGAAACTAGAAAAAGAAATTGCAGAATTACAAGATACACTACTTAGACCCGGCAAAAAAAAGGTTAAACTTTCTGAAGCTAGGAATACTGCTATCCAACTTAGAATTAAACGTACAAAATATAGAGAACTGATATCTGAAAAAATTGAACTAGAGTCTAACACTACAGAATCTCTAGCAGATAATGCTCGTTTTGATTTTCTTGTTACTTGTTGTACATTTTATAAAGATGAAGATAAAAAGGTGTATAATAGCGTAGATGAATACAACAATGATTCTACAGACACCGCTTTTATAGCAGCTTCAGCTTTAGGTCAGCTGTTGTATAATTTGACAGACTCATTTGAAGCATCGTTGCCAGAAAATGAATTTTTGATTAGCCAGAATTTGGCTAACGAAAAAACATTGGCCTTGATTGATTTTGATGGCAATTATGTAGACGAAGACTTTAACGTTATTGCTACAAAAGAAGAGGTAGAATTACCGGCTCCAAAGGTTAGCTACGAGAATGACCTTAGACCTGCTAGTAAAAAATCTACACCTAAGACTACAAAACCAAAGACAATTACGGATAGTTAAACTGGATAGTGTGGTCATTATTAACTAAGGGAAATCATGGCTTCACGATTTGTTTTAACGGCACAGATACAGCTACAGGCACCTACCAATGGCCCACAAGTTGTAAACCAGATAAATCAGCAGCTTCAAGGCGTCAATGTACCGATCAATTTAACTGGCGGCAGACAAGCTTCTAGACAGGTTAACAATTTAAATCAAGCTACTCAGCAAGCAGCAACTGCTGCTGATAGAATGGGTAAGGCTTTTGGTGCGTCTATACGTAGGTTTGGTGCTTTTACCATAGCAACCAGAGCTGTTAGTCTGTTTACAAATAGCTTGGCAAATGCTACTAAAGAGGCTATTGATTTTGAAAGGGAAATGATTAAGATTTCTCAGGTTACTGGGAAAACTATGGCCCAATTAAAGGGTCTTGAAAATATCATTACTGAGCTTTCTACATCTCTTGGTGTCTCTAGCAAGTCTGTATTGTCTGTAGGTAGAATTTTATCTCAAGCTGGTATTCAGGCTGGAGATCTGGAGGTTGCTCTTAAAGCCCTTGCTAAAACAGAACTAGCTCCGACTTTTGATGATATCACCCAAACCGCTGAAGGTGCTGTTGCTATTTTAGCTCAGTTTGGAGAAGGGGTCGGTGCGCTCGAAAGGCAACTCGGTGCTATTAATGCGGTTGCTGGTCAATTTGCCGTTGAATCTGGTGACTTGATTAGTGCCGTTCGTCGTACTGGTGGTGTCTTTAAAGCTGCCGGTGGTGAACTAGAAGAACTTATAGCATTATTCACAAGTGTTCGTGCTACCACTCGTGAAAGTGCTGAGAGTATTGCTACTGGTCTTAGAACTATCTTTACCAGAATACAAAGACCTGAGACTATAGATTTTCTTAAACAATTTGGGGTCCAGCTTACAGATTTAAATGGTAGATTTGTTGGGCCATACGAAGCCATTAAGCAACTTAGCGCTGCTTTATCTGGACTTGGCGAAGGTGATATTAGGTTTGTTCAGATTGCTGAAGAGCTTGGTGGATTCCGTCAGATTGGTAAGGTTATTCCGCTTTTGCAGCAATTTGAAACAGCAGAAAGAGCTAGACAGGCTGCTATTGAGGGCGGCAACAGTCTAGATAAAGATGCGGCACAAGCTCAAGCCGCATTAGCTGTTCAAATAGCAAAAGTTAAGGAAGAGTTTTTAGCCTTAGTTAGAGGTCTAACACAGACAACTAGCTTCCAACTTATGGTTAAAACATCTCTTGAGCTTGCTAGTGCGCTTATTAAAGTTGCTGAAGCCTTAAAGCCAGTTATCCCTCTGTTAGCCGCTTTTGGTGCAATTAAATTCGCTAGAGGTGCTGCTGGTTTTGCTAGAGGTATTGGTGCTGGTCTTAGAGGCGCACCGCAAGGATTTGCTAGTGGCGGTATGGTTCCGGGGACTGGAAATCGCGATACGGTTCCAGCTATGCTTACTCCGGGTGAATTTGTTATTCGTAAAAGTAGTGTTAGTAAATTAGGGACTGGCACTCTTGCGGCGATGAATCAGAATGGCTATGCAGCCGGTGGTAAAATTGATGGTGTTCAATATCTTAATCCCGGCGGAAGGGCAACTCCCGGTGTCAGACGGGAGTTAGTCAACCTTCAGAAAACTGGACAAATGTCAACTGCGGCTGGAACTACGGCTAAAGATGGCGACAAAAGAGCTATTAAAATAATAGAAAAGGAATTTTTACAAGAAGGTGATCCAGACACCTACGGTGCTGCTTTTTTGAGACCTTTTGGTGCTAAAACTGTAGCCAAGGGAACAAACGATTCGGGTCGAATAGCAACTGAATTATCTAAAACTAAAGAATTAGGATTTCTAAAGGTTAAACTTAATAAAAGCGGGTTTAGCGAAGCTGGTAACGGTCTTAAACAATTATTAGGACAAATTGCTAACAAATACTCTAAGAAAAATACATTTGAGTTAAGTACTGGCTCTTTACCTAAATCAGAGGCTGAAGCTTTAGAGGATGTCGTTTTAGGTGGTGTTGAAGCTACAATTCGAGAGGGCGCAAATAAACTTGGCGGAACATTGGGTATGACCACCCCAGTTGAGGTCGCTAAAGCTTTAAAGAGCGCAAATATAGATCAGGTTAGTGGTAACATATTTGAAGCCATTCTTGGTTTTGCTGGATCTCCTTATAGTGAAAAGGATGGAGATGCGGCTAATGCTCCATTTGATTTTAATGCTGGACTTGGAGCTACAATAGCTAAAAAGTTTGGCCTCAGTAAAGTAGCAAGTAGGCCAACAGAGGCAAAATCTTATTTTAGTGAGGGTAATGTTTCTAGCATCGCAAAGAAAGTGGAGAATTATAATATTGCGGAAGCAAGAGCCGATTTCCAGCGAGCTTATCTTGATATGATACCCCAATTAGAAGCGCTGGGTGTAGGGGCTTTAAAGGGTAGAGGGTTTGGAGACACTGGAGCAAAACAGCAAGAAAGAATTGCTTCACTACGTAACAGACGAAGCCCACTTAAATTAGCTTCCGGCGGTGGTATCTCCGGTTCCGATACCGTTCCAGCCATGTTAACTCCCGGTGAGTTTGTGTTTAACAAGAAAGCCGCACAAAGCATTGGATATTCTAACCTTAGTCGTATGAACACCAAGGGTGTTCAGGGATTTAATAAGGGTGGTCCTGTAGGTGGAGTTCAATATTTTGAAGATGGCGGTCGAGCCAACTTGCAAACAAGGCGAGATCGGATTGTTGCGGGGCAATCTAAAATCAAAAATATAATTGACACAGGTAAAACTGCGTCAGGCGCCCCTCAAAGTGATAGACAAATAGCTAACGCTATACAACGCTTTAACGAGCTGGAAAAAGAACTCGTAAAAGTTGATAGGGAATTAGAAAAATTAGATAAGCAAGCTAAACAAAGGACTCAATCAGAAAAAGAAGCCACCGTAGTAACTAAAGAGAAAACTACTGCTGATAAGGCTTCACGTACAGTTTCTCCTTCTCTCGGTTTTAAGCCTCCTTCGGCTTCTGCTATGATATCTGGTGCCGCCAGCGTCTCTGCTGGTGGCGGTCAATTAGCTCCGATAACCGCTAAATCAGCAGCTCAAGCAAGTCCTGCCGTTCAAAATCTCGTTAAAAATATAAATGCTGCTTCTAATGCGACCAATCAAAATACCCAAGCGAGCTATAAGAGCAAAACATTTAAAGTTCAACTTCAAAGAGCAGAAATTAAATTTACAAATGCTATTAAAAGGGCTGATGCGACCATACAGGGACAATTTGATAAAGGTCTTAAACAAACTGGTAAAGATCTTCTTAATTTAGGAAAACAAGGTGCTGGCGGGTTGATGGGCAAGCTAAAAGAGCTTGGAACTTCTGTTAAGCAAGCTGGAGCTAATCTTAAAAATCTTGGTCGAGGTACGCCGCAAATGTTGGGCGGTGTACCAATTAGCCCTAGATTGGATTCTGCTCTTAAAAAACAACCCAAGCTTCCCAAAGCTCCTAGAACTGGCGGCATGGGTGGTATGGATAGCGGCATGGGAATGGGCTTAATGATGGCTGCCACAAGCATGGCAGCAATGATACCAGAGGTTGAAGGTGCAACGGATGGATTTGGCGGTGTGCAAAATGCACTTGGTGAAACCATTATGACTGTATCGACATTTGGTTTCTTGTTGTCATCTCTTCCGCTAGGTAAAGTTGGGGGAGCTATGGCGGCGGCTGCTGTTGCTACTTTTGCTGCCGCAAAAATGATAGATGCCTACACGGGTGTTCACGAAAAAGCCAAGAAAGCTGTAGAAGAAGGAAATGTAGAAGAAGCCGGATCGACTGCTGTTAAGAGTGCGAACGCTGGGTTGGCTAACAAGGCAGCGGCGGGAGTTGGCGCAGTTAGTGCCGGTATTGGAACTTTAATTGGAGGCGTTTTAGGTTCAATTGGTGGACCTCTTGGTACTGCTCTTGGAGGCGCTTTGGGGGGTGTTTTGGGTACTGTTGTTGGAACGCTTGCTGGCATTGTTACCAAAATAGTTCTTTCTATGGAGATGCTTGAGCCAGCACTTAATTGGTTTAGAGATAATATTCTCACATTGTTTGGTGCTGACTCAACGGCAATGGTCGCTCAAAGGGCAAAGCTAGACGCGGCATTAAATAGAGAGACTAAACAATTAGCTGAATCCGCTAAGTCTGCTAGCGAAGAGCTTAAAAAAGTAGAAAGTGGTGAACAGTCAATTGAAGATGCATTTAAGACTGGCAATTTAACCAAGGGCTTTGGAGCTGTACAAGCAGCTAATCAAGTAAGACTTGAAACTGTCGCTATGGAAAATGAACAAAACGTTAGTAGAGCTGGTGAAGGGAACGCCGCCGCAACCGCCCTTGGGCTATCTACTAGCTATGTTGGGGCGGGCATAATGGCTGCACAGGCTATTTCGGGTCAAGAGGTTACAGGTCCAACTGAAATTGGTGATAGCATTGGTGCTTACATTGGACTCTGGGATAGCGCTTCTGTAAGAACTGAAAAAGCCTTAAAAGAGGCGACTGAAGCCGAAAAGAAAGCTAAAGAGGAAAATAACAAAAAATTAGCTGAACAGCTTAACGATCCACAATTTAAAAAGGCGTTTGGCAGTCTTGCTAAAAGCGTAACGGGTACAGCTGCCGCTTTTGGTTCTAACCTTGCTGAACAAGATCCTTCTGCAATACTCGATGAAGTATTAAAAGGTATGGGTCCAGAAGCAGAAGCCCAAGTTCGAGCCGCTTTAGAAGTAAATCCTAAACTTAAAGAAGAATTTGAAACTCAAGTTAAGAACATGGCTGTCGCAGCTAAAGAAAATGCTGAATTTTTGAAATCTTTGAATTTTGGACTTAAAGATGTAGTCTCTGGAATATCTACATTTAATAATAGCCTTAATAGCATAGCCGCTACAGCTGAAACTGGCTATAATTCTTTAGCTGTAGCTACCAACACATTGGCAGCTTCTATATCTGGCGCTGGAGCCACGATTAATAGCGCAGACTTGAACGCTGCTATATCTGAAGTTTCAGACTCCTTTGCTGCGTTTGGAGCAACCAAGGATCAAATAGCAGGAATTGAGGGAACTCTTTCTGGATTCAATCAAGCTCAGAAAAATGCAAACGCCGCACTAAATTCTCTAAAAACCGGCTTAACTGGTAAAGATCTATCTAATGATAAAACTTTGTCAGCCGTTCAGGGTGACTTTAAAGCAGCATTGCTTGATACTATTCCAGACGACAGCCCAATGAAAGCTAGGTTAACAAGTGCCTTTAATAATATTGGCGATTTAACCCAAGAAGAAATTGAACAATTTTACAACACTGGTGACGCTGGTCCAATTCTAGAAAGGGCCTTTGGTCCTCTTGGGGAGGAAATTCAAAAGCAGATCATTGGTCCTAGCGAAGAAATGGCTAAGGCTAATGCGCAACTCATCAAAGCTACTCAAGCAAGAAGAGAGGCAGAATTAAGATTAATTGATGTTCAGAAAAAAGCCATAGACGTACAAATTGATGCCGCTAAAAACTTAGAATTCTTTGGTGGTGCTAAATTCACACCTGAAAAAGAGTTTGAAGCAAGAAGACAACAGACCAATTTAACCCTTCAAGACGCTGGAATTAGCGGTCTGACAACGGGTAGCGCTGAAGATATACGAAGAGCAAGCGCGGAGGTATTTAATAAATTTAGCGGACAGCAACAAGCTCAAAACGCAGCTGTTGAAGGTAGTGGTGGAAGAAGAGGAGCTTTTGCTGATAGAGCTGGAGTAGAGACGGACAGAAGACCTGAACTACAAAAAGCTAACGAAGAACTCATAGAAATTACTAAACGAGGAATAGAACAAAGAAAACAAGAATTAGAGCTTATACAAAAGAAAAACAAGGCAGAGAAAGACGCACTGGATTCTTTACTGGGTGGAAATATAGAAGAGTTCTTTGATAAGTCTTCCGCTGCTGCCGCTGGATCTGCTCTTAGATCTGGAAATGCCGCTGCTGCAAGTTTGTTTAGCGCAAGTTCTCTGGGTGCTGGTTTACAGAGCTTACAAGGAACAGGTCTTAGTGACGCTGAAAATAAACGCGCTTCGCAATTGACCTTTGGGGCTTTAGGTCTTGGCGATAGAGCTTCTTCCATTTTTAGTGGCACCACATCTGAAGAAGAAAGAATAAAGGCAGAGGGTCGTGAATTGTCTCAACTACAAGGTGAGTTGGGCGGTCAAATGGCAGACATGGAAAAGATGAACGTCCAAGCTAAACAAGTTATAATAAATACACAAGACGCTAAATTTAATGAAATGCAGCAGTCTGTCCAGCAAAATCAAGCTCAATTAGGCTTGTACAGCAAGGGTGGGCCAGTTTACGCGAGCAGGGGGATGTTCATACCAAGAGGTACTGATACTGTTCCTGCCATGTTGACACCCGGTGAATTCGTAGTTAATAGAGCTGCTGTTCAAAGAGGTAATAACCTCCAAGTCCTAAGAGCTATGAACGGCGGGGGTGGAAATGGCTCAACAAACTCCGCTGGAGTTCCAACCATGAATAGGGGAGGTGGAGTATTTGGCAGAAGGGGTGATATGCCTACAATGCCAGATCTAGCGCCTGTATTTGATAAGTTCTCAGAGGCAGTTGATAAACTCGCTGGATTAAATATTAGCGTCAAGCTAGAGACGGCTAATGTTAATGTTAACTTTAATGGAACTAGCTTCTTGTCTAATCTTAATGAAGAAATTAGAAAAGTTGTTTTGGAAGAATCAGCAAAGGCAACTAGAGGTCTAGCACTTAGTCAAAACGGTGAAATAAAATCTGGAAATACTTCGGTATTAGGTACTGCATAGGAAAACGGGAATGTCTAACGCTCATCATGTGGAATGTCATTGTTTAGTAGGGCGAAGCGCAAGCGTGCGTTCTTCTGGAAGAATAAGTTCAATACTTACTTCAGACCCAGCTAACTTTTTGGCTGTCGTTGAAAGCTCTCAAAGCAAGATAATTGGATTAATGAGTCTTGATCCGTTTATCCACAGCGCAACCATTGGAGCTTCATCCAGTATAGAGACACCTCTATCTGCGGACATGACCTCTCTAATAACTTTGATAGAGGCTTCCTCTGAAATAGAAGAGGGTCTAACGGCAGACTATAGCGTAAGTCAATCTGTAGAAACTTCTGCTAAAATAAATACAATACTAGCAGATAAATTTAGTGGGGATTTCCCTGACTACTTTAATAAATTAAATTACTCCGGTGTTGAAAAATTATATCCCACTGGAGATCTTATATTTTCTGATTTTATAGCCTCAGATGACTCTGAAGTTAATTTATATACCTATGTTGAAGAAGGTATATTTATAGGTGATTACACCACTAATAATTCATATTCTGAATTAATATCAGATGACCTAGAAAGCTATATCACACCCAAGACAGACACAAACGATGGTCAATTTACATATAAAGCCCACATTAGCCAATTAAATATTACACCTAAAGATTCTAGACTTCTTTTGAGAATGTCTGCGCCTCTAGATAATGAAAAAACTTTTGCTATCCCAGAGTATACTATTTTCTCAAAACTTGAAGATCCAGACGGCAAGTTAATTATTGAGTATGAGGATTTGGTTTTTACTGGTGATGCTAGCGACCTACAGGGCGACAACAAGGATAAGAACTTTACCACTTTCTCAATCAAACCTAAGAGAAGTAGCATTGACGAGTTGAACGAGTGGCAATCTAGTCACCCGGATATGAAAAGAGGTTCTGATTATACCATATCTATAACTGTTAGCGGTAGGTTTTTCGGAGACTCGTTTGTTGACCGTTTCTCACCTGCGTTTACAGACAACGTTAAGAACCCTCGTGATTCAATCAATTTCCCAATAAATAATGTTAGAATATCTACAATTGAAATATGGAACAGTGGCGGTGTTGGTCCTAGTCGCGAGTTTTACCTACCGTTAGTTGTCATGAACCCAGAAAAGGGTAAAAGACTTGAAAGAAGAATAAATCCAGTATTTTTACCACAACAAGGTTTTAACACAAACATATTCCCAGCTTCTGGAAATCTACTGTGGACAGACCAAGATGGACTGTATTCTAACCTAGACACTTGTGATAATAAAGAGCTAATATCTTACATAACAGATAACGATAATCGCACATACATTACCACTCATGATGTAATAAATGATTCTGGAAAATTAATACTTAAATTTGGCGCAGGTAGAAGTCTTGTAAACGAAGTGACTCCCGGTGCGTTTAATTTAGCTTTTGATAAACTTTATGGATACACAGAAAATTGCCCAACCGGTGGTGCTTTTGACACAGAGAGAAACAATAGCTTAAATTACTATGATAACATATTCTACGGTATAGAGTCAGTTAGCCTTTCTGTTACAGCTAAAAAATTACCAAACGCTAGAGATTATTTCTTAGACATCGTTGGCTACAGTGATGACTGTCTACTCAATGTTACAAGTGGTGTAGATGGATTTTTACAGAACCCATCCGGCACGGATTATTTCATAGCTCCAATTCATTCTGGCTTTGCTAGGATAGATGATCTTGGCATAGACGGAGAAGCTATTTCCGATAGATTTTCTTACTACGAAACGCAGATTAGTGGCGATCATTATGAATTAACAGATTGCCCACTTGTTGACAGCGAAGAATTTCAAACATACACTATACCACTTAAAATATTTGGGAAAGAAGATGAGCTTGGTCAGTATAAGGATTATAACTGGAGTCCTTATCTAGAAAATCTCTACTTAGATATATTCCCATTACCTAGTGGCGCTGCCATATCGGATATTCATTTATCTGTTAGATACAAACCACAAGATGCACTCAAGGCTTCTATTCTTGGCGGTTCGGTAGGGATTGCTAACGATGGGGATGAAGCGATAGGTTTCTCTCCAACGTACATGTCCGCAGGAGACGATTACCTAAATGCGGGTTCTGGCTACGCTCCATTATCTACGATATCAGGTGTGCCTCATCAATTTAGATCGCCTGATACATTAAAAACAAATTATTCAAGAAGATGGCGCGGGATGAAAGGGTTGACGTATGGCCCATTTGACGTAAATCAATTTGGATTTGGTTTTGAAAACCCACAGCTAGACACGCCATTAACTAACGGATATTTTAATTTTGATAATATTGATGGTAGTGTAATTACATCAAAATACATTGGACATTTCGATGTTATTAATGCTGTATTTGATGAAAACGGAGTTGCCACGACACCAGAGCATTTTAAAAATATTGGTTTAAGATTTACGGACAACTCTATTTTTCAAACTTCTCTACCCGGATACTCTAGTGATTACCAAACTGCTGACTGGACGGCTCTTTCAAATGGCGTCTTAAACTTTGAGTCAAATCCGCTGTATGGTCAAATATTTGATGGTTATGACAACCTTATTAGAATTAAAGATAATCAAGCGTTAAAAGTCTTAAACGTAGACGTTGGTAGCGGTATTGCTATATTTGCTAGAATTATTCCAGACGCAAACGCAACATTCAACAATGCGTCAATATTTAATCTATTATCTGGCAGTATGGCGCCAATAAGACTATCATTTAAAAATGGAAAATTAACATTAGATATAGATATAAATTCAGAGACAGTATCTGACTCACTATCTTACGATGACTATCAATACCCTCTACCGATATTGGTAACTTATAATGATAAGGGAGATCAAAAGGTTAGATTATATACTGACAATGAATTACATAAAGGTCAGTTCACTCACCTGAGAGCGACTAGTAGCTCTGTAAATATATCAGAAAGTAATATTGAGCTGGTTTTAGGTAGTGACAATCAAGCTGCTAACAATGGTCTACCAATGCTTGTTAGTGAGTTTGGCTACTCTGAACCACTAATCGGGAGTGGCGCTAATATTGTTGAATCTAATCCTGATAGAAATCTCAGAGAATTGTCAGCAGAAGAATTTTTTGATAACCTAAGAATGAAGTTCTTTGATCCTGAAGAGCCTCATACAAATGATAGATATAAATTATGGGATTACGTAAACGAAGACAGTTATCACGACTGGCACATTGGCGCGTTTACGAACCCGATGTTTAACGCAGATTTTGACACTTTAACAAAGAGAACAAATAGAGACTTAATCTGCTTCCGTCTGGAGCATGATGGCGTTCCGTATATTAATAGAACCAATCTTGAACTCCCAAGTAATATTGACAGTGGTGTTTCTTATCACTCGCAAATAGAAAATGATTTTTTAAGATTCCACCTGACAGACACTAGTGAAAGGTTTTATTCAGTTCGACCAAGGGTCACTAAAAGCCTTCCTGTAGGCTATGATTTTTCAGAAAGAGCCTTGGTTGTAGACACAATTTTACAGCACGAAACAAGTGGAGACGTAAATTGGGACAGATGCACGAGTGGCCCTAAACTTATTGTTAGTCTCTATACAAAAAGTCAAGTGCCATATTGGGGGCCAGAAAACTATGGACTACTAAACAGAAGCATACATTACCTTGAGCCAACACCTAGCTCTATCATTAAAGTAGAGAGTACATTTAATTATAATGATCTATGTGATGATTCAGAGCAATGGGCGTTTTTCCCCGCCGAACAAAGAGTTAAGGATTTTAGAGAAAGGTTGTTCTCTGATGACATAGACGATATGTTTTTACAGTATGACCTTGTTTATCCATCTTCTGATGGTTTTGTTTCAAAAATACAAATACATACAGCTCATGTTAGAACAGAAGAAGCTCTAATAAACGCAATTCCGAAAAGCGGTACTTTAGAATTGACCACAGAGGGTGTCGTTGGAATCGAGCTAGAAGCCTTGAGCTTACATATGACTACGGGCGTTTCTGGTGTTGTCAGAGGGCCTGAGTTCACGCTCTTTACAAGTGGTGAACAGCCGTTTGTTGATAATTCTGAGTTACAGTTGTTTGTAACCGGAAAGACGGGTGATAGCTCTGGAACCTTAGATTTATATCTTGCCAATATTACAGATATTAATCAAGACTTAAACCTGTTTGTAGAGGGCGTGGAACCAGTTGCTTCAAGTGGTTTCTTTGAATTATTTACTCATGGTTTTAATAGAATTAGCTCAGACAACTCTAACGATTCTAACAATGGTGGCGCTGGTGGAGGTGGAGGTGGATCTCCCGGATTGTCAATGTCTTTATTCAACGGCGAAACACCCAATATTATCACTAATAGCTTAGAGCTATCATTGTTTACATCTGAATCTCAAGGTTTGCCGGTCAGCTCATTTGACGTATTTGGAGATTCACATGATTTTTGGAACGCAGCTAGGTCTCCAGCTCTAAAAATGGTTGCGTTTAACGATCATGTTGGTGGAATTGGTGGAGGTGAGGGGTCTGTGATTGACTCTATCCCATTGTTCACAATAGGTAAAGAAAATCTATCTAGTTTATATAGAACTGGTTCGCTACCCCTAAGTATAAGTGGGTATCAAGTTCTTAGCACAGAAAGCGATATGTCGCTGTTTATTCAGGGGCCTCAACGCGATAATGGTCAAACTGATGGCTCCTTAGAGTTGATGGTTTATAACATTCACGGAGGCGCTGGAAGCTCGTTTAACTGGGATGGTTATGACGTTGGAGTTGGTATTGAAGCTAGAGATAATCGTTATTCTAAACTAAGTCTTGACAATGAAATAAGAGGTGTTAATACTGTGGGATTCGGCGCCTGTGATAGCAATAGTTCAAGAAAAGCAATTGATGCAGCACTGGTTACTGACGACATAAACTGGAGTCCACCAGTGTGTACGAATGGTGGAATATTTAGAGCTTATAATACATACACTAATCTTGATGTTCAAAAAGCTTTTGACGAACAGCCCGGAAGCTATTCTGGAAATTATTACGAGATAAGAAAGTATGGCGGACTTATTCCAAATGAATCTTATTACGCCACGATGGAAATACAAACGGGTGATACAGACGGCGTTCCCGTTCCTAGAGATTGGGAGGAGTGGGAGTATGGCTTATGTGGTCCAGATTATGACCCAGACGGTTGCTGTACAGAAGATTGCGACCAAGAGATAAACTTTAGTGGTATAAAGTTAATTAGCGATCTTGACAGCAATCAAATCCTAGAAGATGATAGTAGAAATGAAGCCGCTAATTACGGCAAGTCAATTTCTGTTTCGGAAAACTTAATGGCGATTGGCGCTCCCGGTTTAACCGTGTATGATGAGTACGACGATCTTATACCAAGTGGCGGTGCTGTTTTCTTGTACAGAAGAGGGGATGATGTTGCCGGTAAAAAAGCCGGTTGGAACTTAGAACATAAACTATCTATCCCTAGTGGCTTTACAAGAGATTACGTATCTTCCACTCCGGGTACGGCAATTAAATATCCAACAAGTGGGCCAACTGAATTATCTATACCATTCCAACAGTGGGAGGTTGGGCTAGAAGGTAGAGAATTTGGTCATAGCGTTTCTTTAGCAGCTAGTGGCGAAAGAGAAACCGTTGTTGTGGGCGGTCCGGGGGCAGCTTGGTCAAGAACTTTTGCTGACTTAAATATTTCCGGTATACCAATATGTATGGCTGTGTTTACTGACATATTTGTTAATAATGACAAATTAATTAATGGTGTAGGCAGTGAAGCTCAAGCTTATGACGTTCTTTATACCTATTTTGCAGAAAAATGGAACTTACCAGAATTTGATTTTAACCCAAGGTTAGATATTAAACTATTAATTTACCACGCTGTAGATATAGATGACGAGAGAAGGCCACAATGGTTTAAACAAGATTTTATCAAACATACATATATAGATATGTTGAGTAACTCGTTAGAAGATCCAACCATTACTGTTGAGTCTATTGACCAAGACGTTCAGAGTTTATTTACTGATACGTTTAGAATATCTGAAACGCCGCACAGCGGGCTACCACCTATTCTTGGAGTCTTTATTGAAGAGAGTCAATCTACAAGAGGTGGAGATGACGTGAGGACTGCGGCTGAGAACTTTATTAATTTTTATCAGTCATATATTTATAACAGCGGGGCTATTGATCCAGAAACATTTTTACCATCTTCTGGTTACGTAAAAACCATAACAGGTGTGTCAGAGGAATGGAACGTAGCTTCTAAGAGACTTTTAAATGAGACTCTAGCTACGGGAAATCTGATTGAAAATGATGCTCTCAGATACATAGCTAGTGGATTTAGTCCTGACGCCAATCCCGCACTCGGAACGTTCCAAATAGCTCCTCCTTCTGGTGGTAAAGTTTACATCTTTGACAAAGAGGGTGATGACTTCAATTTAGTTCAAGAGATTTCAACATACTTGAGAAGACCTTCTACTATAGCAAGAGGTGACGATCAAGACGAAGATCAATTAATGAACATTGAATACAGCCAAAGAGACTACAATGATAGATTTGGTCACGCTGTAGATATCAGTAAAAATGGAAACATCATTGCTATTGGCTCTCCTTTCACATCTAAACCTTGTGAGGTTTTTGAAAGGGTTGAGAGTGAAAATGAAAAAATGTACAGCAAGATTAGAGAATGGTTGGTGGCAGCAAACGGACGCCATGACTATAATGGTCTTAGTAATATTAGACTTGACTTTGCTGATAATATTGCTAGATTTGATGAATTAGCCGAAGTTTCTGGAATTGAATTAGCTCAGAGGCAAACTTACGCTGAACTTAGTCCTTCTGATAAATTCTTTATTAGATCCGATAAAGCGTTTTGGGGTGGCAATGGTATAGAATTATATAAGAAAATATATGACTATACGTATCAAAATATTCCACATACTGGAACTTGGAGTTTCCTAGCTAGTGAATTTGCTCCAACCTCTAGACTTGGTTATAGCTGCGCAGTAAATGATGATGGTTCTATTGTCGCGTTTGGTGCGCCAACGGACTCGTTCAATGAGTTTGACGACTTTAACGTGTGGTATGGTGGAGTAACCGATCTTGACGATGGAAATAATAGGTGGTCATCAACGACAAACGCTGGTGCCGTTAGATTGTTTGAATCAAGAAAGTTTCACCCACACAGCGGAGTTGTTGAGTTTACAAGGTTTGGAAACCTAGATGAAGCCCTAAATAAAAACAATGAAGACGCTCTTTACGACAGGTTAGACGACTACTACAGAATAAGCCCACCTCTAGAAAAAACTAAACCTAGATCGTTTAGGAAGATGGAGTTTTCTGAAAGAGTTATACCTCGTGACGCTGGTGTTGCATACATTATAACACCAGAAAGAGATATTATCTCTGAAGCTGGTGGAGAAGAGATATTAGACGGAATTAAAAGCTGGCTAGCTCTTGGTGACAGAACGTTAGTCTTGGTTGCTAACGATCCTAAATATGAAGAAAATGGTACTTATAGAAAGTCAACGCGCATCGTAAATACCATACTTGAAAAACTTGGCTCTAGAATGGTTGTGGAAGCTGCTAGGTCTCCAGAAGAGGCTTTGTTAACATGTGCTGATGAAGGTTCATACAATATAATTCAAGCCTTCCAGCCAGAATATAACCACACGACATTTGACCAGTACAAGTCTGAGATAAGTACGGATTCAATTTACGCTCTTGGTGTCGGTGACATTAGGATGAGATTGAGAGAAGATGAAGTGTCTGTATTTGCTGGGAATGGCGTTCAAATGCCTTGCGACGGCCCGCTTAAATCATTAAACCCAGAGCCACAGCTATTACTCAAGCAGGGTGGTGATTTGAGAGCGCAATGGAATTCTGTGTGTTCGATTTGCGGTCCAAACGGATGCGCAGAGATTGAATATAAGACTAACTGGCCTATGTATTTTGACAATCCAAACCCAAGTAGATCTTGCGACCAATATCCATTGCCCGGAAACTTAGACTCTCCACACCAAGACCCAAGACCTATCTTAACGGTTGCTCAAAGAACGCCAGATCAACCTTGGTTTGTTCCAGCTTCTAGCTATATCAATATTATTGAAGAACCAATATTTGGTAAAAAAATAACCGAGGGATCTACAGAAAGAACCTTCTTGTCAGACACTCACTTAGATGAACTATCTTTTAATATATATGAAAATATAAATTCTGACAATTCTGTACCAAGCGGTAATTATAATTCATTTACATTAAATACTTTCTTCAATCCGGCCACATTTAACTTTAGAAATCCAATTCTACAAGCTAAGGGTAAGATTGGCGATCCAGTTATGTTTAGGGATGGATTTGATAAGCAAGAGGTTTCGCCAGACAGCCCATTGGTTTGTCAAGAGTCTCCATTCTATGCGGGTGTCAATTCTAAGGTTATTATGATTGCTTCAACAAGGCCAGAGACAGCTCTCAACCTTAGTCTCAGGAGCGACTATAGCGCTGGTCCCGAAGACAAGAACATGGCATTTTACAATAGCATTGTCAAGAGCAGTTGCGATTACGCCGGAACTGTTTATCAAATCGGTGGATGGACCGGTAGATCATCCTTTGATGATGTTATGAGTGACTTTGAAGTGGAGTTTAAGCTAGAGGAAACTAGATCTGCCCTTTACAGGCTGTTTAAAAAGTTTGGTCATAATGTTGTAGAAAACTTCACTACGGAAGAAAGCTATGGTGACGCTAATGTATTATGGATTGCTGATCCAGCCGGATACGATCAAGAAGGTGTAGATGCACTTAAAAGATTTTTAGAAATGGATAACCGAACCGTTGTTATCACATACAACATTCAACCTACAGAATACGAAGAAGACAACTTTGGCGGAAGAACGAATATTATTTCAGAGCCATATGATACGATTAAAAATGTAACAAAAATTTGCGATAGACTAAACTTGAGTATGAGACCTGCTTTTTCAAGTTTGATAGGAAAGTATGTCCCACTTCCCGCTACAGACCAGACACCACAAATAATTAATTATGACTACGAAATAGTTAGTGGTTGTCCAGAAGGCTTTAAATGGCCGGAAGCTGGTAACTCGAAACCTGAGTACACCTATATTAATTACCTTACTACATATTTAGATCCGCCTACAGATGGTGGGAGAAGAAATGATTTTGAGTTTGTGCCTATTGTAAATATATTAAATGAGAATTACAAAATAATTAAATATGAAGAAGGACTCACTGTATCTAAACCTAGATTTATAGAAAAGTCTTACTTTATAATGAGTTCTAATTCCTCACTATCTTTCCCTGTAGAGGCTGACTCTGGATATAGAGTTTTTGTTAACTATGTTTCTGAAACCGATGACGATAATGTAGAAACGAATATGACTATATCTAGCGATTCTCCAGAGGGCGGTGAGTTTGCTATGGGTTCATTCGCTAAAACTAATATAGGGCAAGTTGGTCAGAAGTTTTTCGATATTGATGCTGGACCAAAAGCAACAGAGCTTACTGTTACATTCAATGCATCTAAGAACGAGTTGATAGAGGACGAAGATGTATTTGAAGAGCCTAGATCTGTTAGAATTGTTTCTATATCTGGCTGCCCGCTGCCAAAAATTACAGAGATTACACAGTTTAGAAAAGAAGAGACTGTCATTATAGGGTTTAAGCAGCGAGAAGAGGTTGTTACGATCCCGGCTAGAAGCGGTGTTATACCCGGAGAGTTTGGGCCATTCTCTTCCAGTAGAAAACGATACTTACCTCCAAATCTAATTGATTGCGATTCTGTTTCTACAAAAACTTTGATTGAAGACGGCCCAGTAGTTGTTGCTGAAGAATTAGAAAACTTCTCATCATTCTCTTCTGGCAAGAGAAGGTCTAGAATTGTTGTTGTTTCTGACCCAACTATCATTCAAGGTAGATGCGTTCACTATAGAAACAATTCCGTTGGAGACAATCAGAAATTCATTAGAAGTCTGTATCTACCAAGCCCAGAAGAATACCCAGACGAATCTAGTCTCGAAGATACCGATTATTATGACACCGGAACTAAATTTGAATATATACAAAAAATTAGAAGTCCAGAAGCAGGAAGTCCAGCAAAATATTACTCTAAGGTAAATGAAGGCGGACTAACTAGACTGTTTGGAAATCCAGCGTTATCTCCTGTTGCGGGCAATCAAACGCTTTATAGAACAGATGAAGATTCATTTGCTCCAAGTCAAGTTCGCAGACTAAGAAATCCACACTGGTCAGATATTGAAGCTGAACGTCAAAGATTTATAGATATGATTGAGGGTGACTACGGTGTTTATCCTTCCTTTAGCGGTATTTTCCAAGGGCTTGGCCCCTTAACTAACGCCCAAAAAGATGAAGCTGGTATTCCGAGATTTAAAATGGTTGACGGTGAATTAGTAGAGATAAATCAAATATACTATCCAAGAGATCAAAACATAGCGGGCGGCATATCAACTGTACAAAAACTTCTTGGTAGAGATTACTTAGATTATATTGATAGTATGTCTGGATATCCGGGTGATCTATTTGGTTATTCTATTGATCTTAGTAAAAATAAATTAATTGTAGGTACACCGTTTAATGGATTTGCTCACGGTAAAGTTTGGGATTGGCTGGAAGTTTCTGGCGCACCATTCTTGTCTGGTCTCAAGGTTAGTGAGTACGGTGGTGCTGGCGCTGCGTTCTTCTTTGAGAGAACAGGTCGTGGAGAAAATGCTCAGGAAGAGTTTTTACCATTTGAATTTAAAGCTAAGATAAAGCCAGAAAGTGCTAACGTTGGAGTTAGTGGTGGATTAACCACTGACAATATTTTGATTCAGAAAAACATTGGGCCAGAAAGACATGCCGATCATACCGATGAAGATTTTAGACAAACGGATCAATTTGGAAGATCTGTATCTGTAGCTTCTGACATGTTTGCTATTGGCGCACCAAATCACGATTGGAACTCAGACCACTTACATATTTACGAAGGAAACTCGGCTTTCTTGAGAAAAAGTTTTACGGCTGAGTTTGAGATACCAAAACATCAATTCCCTGAAACTAGCGGAGACGCAGTATTAAATGACGGTGCAGTTTACACGTACAGGCATGATTTAGCGGACTTTGGAGATAGAGAAAAAGAAGTTGTGTTCGCGGAAAAATTGAGTAAACAAAGATATAAAGGAAGATTTGCTTCTGACGCTTTGGATCAATACGGTACAGAAAATGATAAATTTGGAACATCTGTTTCAATTCACAGATCCTTCCGTGGAGACAGTGATTACACACTAGCTGGCGGTGCTATCAATCATGATTACCCAACCAGTGGGGACCACCCAACAGGATTTATTAAGGATGCTGGTGCGGTGTTTACCTACGACGCAATGCTTAGAGAACAACCAGCTTCCATTCCAGTCGAAGGGGGGTATATACACGCCAGATTGTTTGGTCCAGACAATGAAGATGACTTCTTCCTGCTGGTAGCGCAGCCAACAATCGGTCAACCGCTAATATACAGAACGTCTGGGGTTGTGACGACTAATAGCTATGGAGAAATTTATCTAGAGGGATCTGGTTTTGATCCCGCAACAAAAGGGTTTACGTCCCAAAGACCATTTGTTAAATCCGTTGTAGGTAGAGCTATAAGCGGTACGCCAATTAACTCTAGTATGAGAATGGTGGTTCCCGGAGTCGCTAACCCGGCTAGCGGAAACCTACCACTTTTCATAAAAGATATAAATGGTGGCTATGTGTATAATAATATGAGTTTGTACGCTTCTGGAAGTCAAGAATTTTCAAGTGGGGATATTACAATGTTTGTGTCGGGTGAAAGGTTCTTGTCTTCTGGAGAATTAGATATGTTCGTATCGGGAGCATATATAGATAGTTCATCCTTAAACCTTGGAGTTAGGGGTAAATAATGCCAATTAGAATAAGATATAATAACGATCCAGCCCAAGAATGTACAATTAGACCAACACCATTTGTGTCTATTGGTACAAATATTTTAAAAAATGCTGCTGGAGAACCGTTTGGCGTTAATTATTCCATTACGCTAAACGGCACTATCTTAGCAGATGAAGGCTCTCCTTATACCGTAGACAACGTTTCTGCTCTAGGCGATGCATTTGGCGACAGACTTTCATTTCTAGCAACTGAGGAGCCTAACTCAAAAGGGCCATACGGCCAATTTGACACAAGTGTTAGTCACTACACCACTAATCTTGCCGATGGAACATCAGATACCGATCCACAACCAAACAAGAGGCCGCCAGAACAAAATGTTCATATTAGAGATCGCGCTGCTGCCATTTTTTCAAAACAGCGTGCTATTAGAGGTCTTTTTGCTAGAGACGGCCAAAGGTTAGAAATATCTGACATTGACGGCGAACAGCCCGTAATAGTTTGTTATCCTAGAGTTCTAGATATAAACTTTGAAGAGGGTATATATATAAATACATGTACCTATTCTATAACACTAGAAGCGGATATGCTTTTATACCCCAAGGGTTTTGGTGATGAAAGTTTAACTCCAGATATGGAGGGGTTATACGTTGTTGGCAAGGCTGAAGAACTTGAAAATGGTGAAACTCATAAAGGTTTACTCGGCCCGCCTTCTGATGGTAGAATTTTTGATTTATACGATCAACAACAAGGAATAACAGAGAAAAAACTAATTGAGCAATTTAACGCCAGCTTTATTCAGGACTACAGTGAGAACTGGTCAATTGAGGTTGATGAGACCGCATCCGAAAAGTATGAAAAGCAACAAAATGCCAACGAAGATATTTTCCTACCTAGATCTTATAGAATTACTCACACTATCAGTGCTGTTGGTAAAAAACACTATTTTTCACCTGAAGTGGATTTAGATGTACCTCAATATAAATATAACGATGATAGTTTTATACCGGGCGTTTCGAGTGGCACGCTTCCTGCTTGGGTTCAGGCTAAAAAATTTGTACAAGAGAGACTATCTTACGCAAATCCTAGCGGAGCGTATCCAAATGTTTTTGGTAAAATTGGCAAGGGGACTATCTCTTTAGTAGAAGAGTATAGAGGCTACAACCATGTTGTAACTGAGGATATTGATGTAGCTGGCGGCTCTTATAGCGCCACTGAAACTTGGATTATGGCAAGTGGAAACTGCCTTGAGAATTGGTCTGCGTCAATCAACTCTACAACCTCTAGTCCGTTTATTAGCGTTTCTATAGATGGCAATATTAAGGGTTTATCTGACTACACACCTAGCGGTTATCATCTCCAAGAAAGAAATGATCCTAGCTCTGAAAATTATGGCGTTAGAACAGCTTTTGAAAACGCACAAACTAAATTCAATCAAATATCTGTCTCTGGTAAATACGGGTTTGTTAGTGACATTTACAAGCGTGCAAACAACTTAGTTTCCGTTGAGTTAAATTCTTCACCTACTTCTATTACGCTTGGTACTAATGAGTTCACAGGAGAGATAACATACAGCTTGCAGTTTGACAATAGGCCGTTAAATATCATATCTGGAGTATTGAGCGAACAAATAACTGTAAATGATACCTATCCCGGCGACGTGTTTGCTGTTATACCTGTTATTGGTCGTCCAACCGGTCCAATTCTACAATACATTGGCGGTAGAACAGAATACAAGAGGGATGTCTCTATTAGTCTTGTTCTAGACTACACAAAAATTCCATACGGAAATACTAGAAACCCCTTGTTGTTAAAAAAGCCAAGCATAGTGGAACCAACAGCAACTCAACTAGCAGACTTATTAAAGGAATTAAGCCCAGCCAACGAGCCGGGGATTAGAAAATATTTTATAACAGCGCCAAGCGAAAGCTGGAACCCTAAAGACGGAAGTTATAGTTTTAATATTTCTTGGACATATGAACTGGACAAATAATGACTACTCCGAGTAATGATAAGTTTTATTTATGGGGATATCACAACCCAGAAAAAGATCCTATTTTGCCACTATCAGAAGAGCAAAAAAAGATTTTTGAGAGAATAATACAAACCCAAGACGGGGAAGAGCGGTTGCCGCTTCAATTATTACCGTCTGGAGAGGCTTTGAGCGACCCGTCTAAATTTTATACCATACAACCTAATGGTAGCCACATTTCTTTACCGGCTCTGTATCCACATCCAGATGGAACGGGAAATACAATAGATAGGGGGAATGGGTATTGGTCTAGTGGAAATATGCTTGCTTGGCCTAGTCCTTCTGGGGACCAGTGTGGTGAAGATAGATATAGCCTCGCTTGGTGGGATGCTAGTGGGATTTACTTTTCTCCCGGCGTTAATTTTGACGACAACGTATGCGACGAAGGAAGCAATCAATATTATTACTATCATTACCCCCTCTCAAATCCAGATGACAAATCTTCCATAGTTTTATTTGACGATTTAGATCACGACCTATATTATGCCAGCGGTATAGTTGCGCAGAATCTTGATAAGAAATATTTACTGTGGACGCCGAAAAATAAAAATCAATTTGGCTTCCTGAATTATGGGTCGCTATTAAAAAAAGAAATTGAATTACCAAAACAATGGAATAAAAGAAAAAGGAAATACACTTACAACAAAGAGCAACGTGACTATTATTATAGTCATTTTTCTAGCGCTAATCATGATGTTATCGACAGCGGTTTTAATGATTTCCAAATATTTTATACCTACATCCATTATATCCCCACTTTAAAAAATGAATTTCAACTTACCCATGAAAATGTAGTTTTAGACGATTTGAATGAAATCCCATTCGTATCCAACCCTAAAACCGTGTATTTATATAGTGTATACGGAGCTGGTAAGTTTAGAGATTTACAAGCGCAAAACTGGGGGTCTGTCAATCTTTGGGATGATGTTTACTCTCCGGTTGGCGTAAAGAGTGATTTTCACAATGTGATGGACTCTCCCGTATTGCCGTTTCCCCCTGCGGAAAGGGGCGACGAAGAATCCGAAGAACCTGAACATAATTCGGAAGAAAAACTACAAGAAAAATTTGATGCAGTTAGTGGACTATTAGGATTTTAAGATGGCAAATGAATACCAATATAGTATAATTCCAAACACTGGAATAACTAAAGATCAATTAGGGAACCAAAACTACCTAGATGGCCCAGTTTTACCACAGGGTAAAGATGGATCGCTGTCTGTTGGGGGTTGGACTGATAAGAATCGTGGATTCTGGCAGCAAACTTTTCTTGGGGCTTCTATTAGAAGCTTCAATCTTAATGCTGGTTTTGGCGACAGTAGCTCCTCTCTTTCTGTAGAGCTTGTCAATGATGAATATAATATTTCAGACGGAACCCATTATGGATCTGGAGATGACGTTTATCATAGGGGATCTGGCAGCAAACTTGGCAGCGGTGATAAGTTTGAGCCTCCCGTTGTTGGTTCTCCCGTTTTCTTTAAGTTTGGTCAAAACCCCGCAACTGTTGAACAGGCTTGGAGAAAAACGTTTGATGATACGTATGGATTCTATACTTTTGAAGACTTTGAGTTGCCTTTTATCAGTGGGGAACGACTACAAGACCCCAATATGCCAGACGGCCTTCTAACTAAATTAAATATACCAGATAAAGAATACGCCTTTTACTCTGGCGCAACTCCTGCTGCGGATTATTTTGTAGATAGGACTAAGTATTATTCCATAGATGAGTATGATTTTAAAAATCGTGGAGAAAACCACTTTGTTTTTGGTGGAATATTACAATCATTCACTGAGAACAGAGGTGGTGGTGGATCGCCACTTTACTCTGTTCAACTTTCAGATCCTAGAGAAATACTCCAAAACGTATCTATTTTATTAAATAATTACCAAGGTACAACCTACAATTACAAGAACCTAATAAACGTATATGGATTCCTAGAATACGACCCAAGCGATGAACTACAGGCGTATTTAAAAAGTGTATTTTCAAGAAAGAGGGTGCTTGAGAAGAAAGTGGGTTCTAAAGGTGAAGTTGTATATCAAAATGATGACACTTGGTATGCCCCATCGCTAATATATCCCGAAAGTTTTTTACCGAAAGATGAAGAAGGCAACGTAATCCCACCTGAGATTAGATATACCGCTTCTTTTGCTCCAGCTCTAACGAGCGCTATATTCCAAAAGGATGATGTTGATTTCACCGTGTCTGATTACGCTGGAGACATAGCAAAGCTGGGTTGGTTAGGTAGTGATTTTCCAATTACTGGTCAGGGTTTTTCTCGAAGATCTGAGAAGGGCATACCTTGGTACAGAGTCTCTCAGGCTTTAGCTGCCCTTTTTGATTATAACGGTTATCTACCTAGAGAATATCGTGATGCTGGTTTTGGCGGTGTCATTAATTTTCGAGGCTATAATTATATTGTTGATTTTAGTGGATTGCCAGTACACCTAATACCTAAAATGTACTTTATGGATTTTGACCAATTAGATATGTTGTCCTTGGCTCAAGAAATATGCGACATAACTAGCCACGACCTCTTTGTATCTTTACATCCAGTTATAGATCATCCAGCTTGCTCTAGATACTATTGGAGGAATAGATGGGAAGTAGAAGTTAATGGAAATAAAAGCAACCAAATAGTCGGTATAATTAGACTTGACGGAATCAATAAAACAAAACAACCCAAGTACGGTTCAATAAACGATTACTTAAAACAACTAGAATCAAGAAATATATACGTTGAGAATAGAGATGTTGGCTACGAAGTTTCTAATGTGACAACCGATAAATTTGTTGTTGGCGCGCAGGAAGTAGAAATGTATTACTTCCACAATAATAAAGACAGGGACGAATTACAGCTAAGGAGGCTGAAGGACGGTCTACCTAATCACTTTGATTACCTTCAAGAAAAACAGTGGGAGCTTCAAACAGCTCTTAGTCAACAGATTTTACCATTTTATGGTTTTCTTGGTTCGGAAAAAGCCGTTTCTATACCAAAAGGCTTTGGGGCTTATAAGCAAATATTGATAGACACTCAGAGTCTAGACGCTGACGGTGTTGGTAATTATTATGTGGCTACAGAACTTGAACTTCGCTATGCCGCCGTTTCTTATAAAAGATGGAAAGACTTTCTTTTACAGTACGATGAAATATACCTTGAAAACATAAATTTAGAAAATCAAATATATTGGGGTGAGCTATCTAACAATTTAGGGGAAAAAATTGAGCCAATCAAGCGCGGTTTTCCAGAAACAGAAGAATTTTTAGAATTTACACAAGAGTTAGACAGGATTGCTGGGCTACAATATGCCGTAAGCGTTCCGAGGTCAATTTGGGATTCTGAGAAAAACTGGATGGATCAAGATGGTCTACCCGCAAGTCCATGCAATCCGCCGTATGGATACCCTCTGTATTACAAGAGGGCAGAGAGGCTTGGTATCGCAGAAGCTGGAATGGCATCTCTACAGAATAGCGTTAATCAAGTTATGAGTAATTACAATAAACTTGCCGAGATAGAAGATCAAAGAGATGAATATTTTATTGATAACAAAGATGAAGCGATTGCCCAAATAGAATACGCTAGACGTAAACTAAACGAATCTTCTTTAAATGATGACTCTGAAGAAAATGCTCCTTACCAAGAGTATAAAAGAGATGTATTAGAAAAATTAAACTCTTTAGAAGAAGTATATAAGAAGAGTACAGATTTCATGAACAATATTTCCTCTTCGTATTTAGCTGCCATAAAGAACACGCATGGCACACAGCAATTGATGAAATCAATGAGTCAATTAGGTAAAAAGCATTATAAAAATTCTGTTAAAGTTCATGAGTTCTTAAAGAAGATCGCAGACGAATGTTTAGGTAAAAAATTCCTAGTTAAAATACCCAAGGCATGTAATGTTAACTTTAGTGATAAAATAAGTTTATATCAAGATTTTAGTCACAACATAGCTACGGGTCCATTTGGATTCAAGCCTCTTCCGGTAAATTCAGATGCGTCATATATTTCATCGCCCTTTTTCGACTTAGAGGTTTCATACTTACGAGCCGCTTTTCCCATCAGTCCTTTTAACGAAGTATTTTCTCACTACATTGATTACGAAAAGCTCAAGGAAGAATATCCAGCTATAAATCCTAAAACTCTTCAGAGTTATACTGCCAAAAAAGCATATACTTACGGTGCGCTAAAATGTAATTGGAATCCAGTTGCGGAGAGTTGGGATTTTAATTATAAGCCAGAACCCCAAGGTGGATTTTTCAATTATGCTTTGTATGACCAGAATATGTCTTTGTCAGAAATGCAGCACCTTGAAGATAAGCCTTCTGAATTACCAAGAGCCGTAGAGCAAGGGTTAATACCTGTTGATGTTAACAATTTATTAGTAGACGGAAAAAATAGAATTAGTGCTTACGTTAGGTTTGATAACAGTCAGTACTACGATTTCTCACAAATACCATCTGATAGTTTTATTCAACAGTTCAGAAATAAACACGGTAATAGATTATTTACTCCAGATGTTTCTCAGACGCTTGAAAATGTAAGCCCAGACCTTAAAGATCTAGAACAAGAATCTTTAAATGACGCTGGGTCATTTGATGCTATGAGTAGTAGAATTGGTAAAAAATATGCCGGAGGAGCTGATAACGAATCAGTTGCTTATGTTAAATGTAATGTAGATGAAGAGTTTTACATGACTCCCCCTGTTGTTAAAGCTCCAACTCACATTTGGGCTTTTGACTATAATGTTTCTTTTGGCATTTCTCCTCCTACTGTTTATCAATATGAAGATGAAGATGGCTGTGTGAAAACAGGTAACTTACCATCTAAACCAAAGCCTATATTTGGCGTTAATACACTTGGTGCTAATGGTAAAAGCGCCGCATGGATATACCCTGTAGAACCTTTAACAGAAGAATTTGAAACTACTGTAAAATATCCTGCTGCCATTAGTGTTTTGTCAAAATACGGAGCTGGCTGGCAACTAAAGTCAATAATTAGAAGTCCCTCTCAAAAACTTGGTGACGGATACGAAGACGTGTTGCTACATAGAGCGACAGGTGTTACATATGGCTCTGGAACGCCAATATCTTTAGGGCTTGATGCGGCAGGGTCTCCCGGTAATATAAAACCGGACTTGCTCACTTTTGGAAGAAGATATGATAAATATTTAGACTCTTGGCTTGTGATAACGGAGAAAAAACATTTAGATTCAGATAATGTTTATGCTTTGATTACACTTCCGGGGAAAATTTTACCGGTCGTGGAAAAGAGATATTGTGATGCTAAATTATCTTCTTATCAAACGGTACAGCTTAAAAATATAATGACTCAAGACGTTGTTCGTCACATAGACTTTTCCGTTCCAGCACCAAAAGTTAATAAGCCTCAACCTGTTGATTGTAACGATTTGGCATTTAAAAATCTTGACTATGAAGTTGTCACCAGAGCAGAAAAGCAACAAAGATCTATAATTAGAAGCGCAGCTGAAGATGTAAGAAAAATTAATTTCTCTTCTCCTTCTCCTGTATATCCAGATATTGTCGCCCTGCCGTTAATGTCTACAGAAAGATGCTATGGACCTTGGCAATCGGCTAATGTTCTAAATGTAGAAGCAGATCCAAGGGTTAGATTTTCTGACGTTGGAGGGAAGGTAGAGTTTATAAAGGACGAAAACCTTGCCCCGTGGAATTTTGCTGGATATCAATTACTTAATGAAGCTGGATCGTTGGCGGCGCAACTATCTAATAGCTTGCTATTGCTTACGGAAAGAGGTGGATTTGTTTATGCTGACTACCCAAGTGGAATAGGTTTAGCTAAACATTTATTAGATGAAGGTCCGCTAGTTACTTCTATAGGTGTTGACGTTGGTAATGATGGATTTAAAACAACCGTAAAAATGGACTTATACACTTCTAGGTTTGGTAAACTTCAAAAACAGAAAGAAATGGCTATTTCTCAGGTGGCAAGAGAACGTCAAAAAATTGTGGATCAGAATAATGCCGCTATTCGTAGAGGTCTTGGTAAAGGTCAGGCAAACATGAATTTGTTTGGAAATGTTATGAAAAACGGTGGCGCAGCTATAACTAGGTTGGCAAAAGTTAATCCAGAAGAATATTCGGAGCTACAAAGAGGTAGTTTTAGCAATAAGATTAGCATGATGCAAAACAGTATAGATAAAGATACCGCTTCCTTTGTAAATCGTAATATTGAAATTGGTCATGATAGTCTTGATGAACTCAGGTCTCTTTTCCCAGATTCTAACGACCACTTGACTATGGAAGCTAGATATTTCTTTAAGCACAATGAGTCAGAATCAACAACCGTTCAAATTTCTAACAACCAAGAACCAATTCAACCACTTGAAAATCTAGATCCAAGTCAAGATCAATCTAATACTGGCACCCCAGAGGGTAGAGCGGTAACACAAAAAGTGCTTCGCTCGATTGGAGATGAAATAGGAACATTTTTAGACGGATTATTTTAGAGGATAAATTATGAAATTAATGAATCGAGATTCCAGAACAGAATATCATTTGATTACCTGTAATCACCCGTTTTTTTTAGACAGGGGCATGGGTTCTTTTACCTTACCTCAATTAATTTCTTGGTGGATGGCTAAAGACACCAAGGGTAGATATGTTAATCAATTGTTATTTATGGAAAATTTGAATGATGCCAGAACTCCATTGCCAATAAATTACATACTCACTCCAGATTTTGGAGCTTCGGTTTTTCCAGTAAAGGGATTTAATATAAGAACTTGGCGTTTTGAGAATTACAATAAGGGTAGTTATCAAGAATATAATATACATCCAACTAAAACAGGTTATACGACCGACTGGGAATATTATAATAAAAACCCAGAAGCAAAAGCGGCAGACGCTATTCCTTATAATTTCGATGATATACTAATTGATGAATTTAGAGATCCTGAAACATTAAGGGAAAACCTTTTTGACAGAAGCTTAAAACAGTTGATTCCCACTAATCCAGAAATCGGTTTAGAAGACTGTTTTTGCGCTTCGCTTATAGCTATGAATGATATGGCTAATTTGCTACCAGTAGAAGAGCAAATTATAGCTAGAAAAAGACTTTTAGACGACATAAGAAGATCTAAGGACGGCGGATGTGTTAGCTGGCAAGTGTCAACTTTCATGTATTTAAACTTGGCACAAGCTACAGATCGCTGTCAGGTGCGAGAACAATTTCAGATGAAATTGTATTTATACAACAAAAATAAACCCGTAAACAGAAGTAACGCAGAAGCTTTAACGAAATTGAGCATAGCCGCGCCAGCTATAGGTCCAGATGGTGTTAATCATAAGGGTAAGCAGGATGGAGATTCTGATGCCATTACAGATAACTCCCCTAATAATATGGTGGCTGGTAACTTGAAAATGACACATCGTCAATACGATGGAACTTGGTCTGCTGGCTCAGAAGTTAGAATGGCTATTGTTTCATCCGACTTAATAAAAGCTGCTGAACTTCCATCAAATGCCGCTGTTTGGGCTGAAGATATGGATATTGCCACGCATTTGGCTGACTCTATTGCGAATCCACATATAGTGCCGGGAACTGGCGAGGTTATATCCTTAGATATGCAAAACGCAAATCCGTTCCAATGGACTCCGAATTATTCTGAGCCAAAAAATTGTCGTGGTGGTAATAAAAATAAAATTAAGTTACGAGTGTTTAATTTTAACCCAAAAGAGTTTAAGCGTGGAGACATGGTTAAAATCACAGACCAGTACAGCCTGTGGTGTATTGAACCTCTTGCTGAAGCTCCAGATCTAATTCCATACGTTGGCCCCGTTAGGGAGTGGCAGTTTACATACCACATCACTAATCAGAGGTATCACTTTAGATATGCGGACGCAGATCCAGAAGGTGATTTCGATTCGGGTTTTCATGAAAACGAGAGGGAGTCAAATGAATTTGGCATGGAAAACGCTGTAGCATTAAAGAATTTGGCTGCAAATGAATATGATTTTGACGGTTTTGACTTTAGCTCGGTGAGAAAAGGGGGTACAGATAGTCACAAAGGTACAACTTGGCCGGGATATGCCCAAGTGACAAGTTTTGATTTTATGGGAAAGCAGTTTGGAGGACTGAGAGAAGACGCCGGAAATGCCTTGCTCTTAACTAATCCTCAAAGGGATCATGCGGGTGATAGTTTTGAGCAGTACGATGATTTGTCAAAAAATCCGGGTATATGGACTGCGCCATTTTTTGGTTGTGTTTTTCCAGACGGATATTCAGATCAAGCAAAATATAACACATTAAATGGGCCAGTTAAGGAAGAGGACGTTTTAACTGGCTTGGGCTGGAGACCCGGAAGACCAAGTGGAATTAAACAAAACGACTCCTTTTTTGATCTTCAGTATATAGATAGTATTTCTGAAAATGGCTACGTGCTACAAACAAATCCCTTGCATGGAGCGAGTTCTAATGAAAAGCTTCTAGCGATTCAAGATATTGAGTGGGGGGTGTTTGACCCACGGGCATTTCATAATAATATTAGCACAAATTACTCCCCAAATTATTTTTTGGCCGACTCTGATAAAAACAAGATTGACGAAGATGGCGATCATGTAAACTTATTTAGTGCTGGTCACAATATGTATCATGTTCCCGCAGATTTTGCTACCAATGGATCTTGGAGCGCCGAAAACGGTGGCCCAATTTTAAATTTAAATAAAGTACATGAATACATTACCAATCCTAAAACAATGGCACTCAAAAAGCTTACTGGTGAGTTTGGTCCAGATTATACAACAAAATTTGGAGAATCTAGAAGGATATGTGAAAGTTTCCATGACTTTTGGCTCGATAAGTCTTCTTACCAGTGGCTTCATGACACAATAAATAGAGAAAGAAATATAGATTACGATGGCGACGATATATCAATCTTAAACTTTACCCCTCAAGACGGCAAAAGAATCTTATTTAGACCATTAAAAGATACTGTTTACGCCCAGTGGGATCAGAGAGACGATGCGAATGTTCCATTTTTACCCTCGCAACTGGCGCAGGCAGGATTTGGTAATTACGGTCTTGGTGGATCGCCTAGACAAATTCTTGGGCAGTCAAATATAGGTGGTGACGCATCGCTATTTGGCCCAAAGGCTAAGAGTAGAATCTATAATTATGACGTTGAAGATGTAGGCGGTACTCTTCGTGGACACTTAATAGTAACTCGTAGCAATAACCCCGGACCAAAAATTGATGTAGCCGATGGCGCACAGTTCGACGATGGAATACCTGTACCAAGTGCTATGCCCTTTGAGTACTTACTTTATCTAAATAATGAATTAGATAAGATAGATGACCTTGAATATTTAGAGGAAGGGTATTCTTCTTTTATGGCTAGCACTTTTGGTTATGGAGGTAGTGAAACGAGATTTGCTAATGTAAACGGGGCTTCAACAGCCAATAGAAACATACGCGCCCCTGTGGGTGGATTTGGTGTCATTGGCGCTAGATGTACAGTAGAAGCTAATACAGGTATTCAATTTGACACAAATTGCTATCTTGGTCAGGCGTTTAGATTTACGTCGCAGCAAACTTTTGAGGCTCCTTGGGGGGCAAGAAGTCAGCTATCATTCCACCAAGCGTCAACTTCTCAGTTGTTCGCAAAGGTTTATCAAGGATGGCCTAGAGATCAAACTATTTTTGACAGCAGATTTTTTGCCGTACATCATTTTAACCAAGGCAATACGATGCCTCTCGGAGCGGGATTTAAAAGACCTTGGATAGAAGGCTATAGAGCGCGATGGGGAGATAATCTTAATAGTATTACTCTAGGTGAACCCCCAAGAGAGAGGACTGTATATTACGATCCGGTAACTCAAGTTCCAACTGGAATTACCGTGAGGGCTATTATAAACGACCAAAGTGAAAGCGAGCAATCTTATTTTCCCGCAGATAAAATCGCTACAAATGTTGACAGTAGAGCCTTATCCTATTTTAAAAATCCAAATTTTAATAACTTGACAGTTGAATACGACGCTCTTGAAGAAGTTCCCGACGCATGGGAGGGCAGGTATGTTTACAAAGAGGGTATTAGTCTATCATCTTCACAGGGCGAGTCGTCTAATTATGTGCTTGTACAAAATTCTCAGTTGTTGGAAATTGAAACATATGTAAAAGAAAATTACGCCGAAGAAGATCGAGATGGAAAAGCGGAGCTTTATTCTGCATATGTACCAATAGCACCTGACGATTTCTCTATTGTAAGTCCAAAAAGAAGGGCTAGATTATTACCTTGGGTTCAAAAAGAGAAAACCGTTGGTTTTGATTTAATTACAGAAATAGAGGGGCTTCCGACGCCAGAACAAATTAAAGACAATACAACGTTAAGGAATAGACATTTATCGGTTTACGTAGATGAGGGATATGGCAACATGATTGTTAACGATCATGGTGAAGGATATAAAGTTGGCGATGAGTTTCAGGTTCAGGGTGGCAGCGGTGGTAACGCTATAGCAAGGGTTACTGAACTTCGCGACCCAGAAATTGGATCTGTAGGCGCTTTAGAGTGGGTCACTAAGACTACGGATGTTGTTGGCGTTCCAGTTAATAGATTTCTTGCTGGTGAAGATTTTTCACAAAGCGACTTCCCTTCTGCTTTTCAGCAAAATATAACCACTGAAACAAAGTCAAGGTTAGCTTTTGTTCCAGTAAGCGGTACGAATAGAACGTTTAAGGCGTTTCTTGTAGCTGGAATGATTAGAGAAAAATTAGTCATTGACCATAAACCGCAAATTGCGAGTAGAGAAAAAGCCGCTATAACATTAGGCATTGGCAACAACACACAGGCAGAAGCTGGACAAGGTGCGGTGAGGACTACTGATGATTTTCAGATTATACCTTTTGTTTCCTCGCCGGTTGCTCTTGGTGGTCCCGCTACTACAACCTATCAAAAAGCTCAATTTTCTACCGACCCAGCAAATGGAAGGAAAACCTCGTCAATAGTTTTTGAGATTGATTCTGAAAAATCAAATCCTAATGTCACGGACGGCGAATACAATATATTTTTCCAATACCACGCAGATATTACCCATGTAAATCAACGTCTTGCAGATGTTGGGGCTTACGAAAACTTTATAGAATTGATAGTTACACCATACCTTATTTAATATTTCAAAAACAATAACTTTTAGTGTATAATAATATATACCTCACAGGAGAAAATTACAATGGCAACAATTAAATTTATTGGACACGGCTATGGCGGCACAGACCATTTCATTATAGACCAAGCAACATCTGGCATTGGTTTTTATGGTGGGGCTTATGGTCTGTCTGTTCCGGTTGGGTCTCAACAAGATAATACTTTTATCACAAATCATACTGGCGATGCGACTACCGGTACGCAAAAACTACAAAATACTAAATACAGCTCTATTTCTGGCGTTAAGCATAACACCGAAAATGAAGCAAGCAATGACACAGTACCAAACGGCTACGCTCCACTAAATATAAGATTTGAGCATGACGAAGCGGTTATGGTTAAAAATTGTCAACTTAGAATTTTCAACAGTACTGATATAACTCAACACGCTGAAGAGGTTCACACTAGAGTTTATGAAATTCGTCACCCAGAACCATCTACAGGGCTAAATAAAACCTTAAACTTTAGAGAAGGCGATCATGCTTGGGTAGATTTCCTTAGCGCTGGCGAAGGTGATACCGTTGATCCTATGGATCTAAGTGATAGCCCCGGAATTAGTGGGTTCAACGGAAATGACACAGATGGCGATAACACTAACCTAGCTGAAGTTACTCCTAGTACACCGTACACATTTGACGGAGCTGCTCACGAAAGCGTACAGCACGATTGGTATGTTGCTCTTTCTGCTTCACCAACTTCCATAGGCAGTAAGACAAATTTCGGCCTATATTTTACCCTAGAATATCTCTAAGGAGAGACCATGCCTTTATTTAAAAAGTGTCAGTGTAATGGTTGCGACCCAGCATCCTGTAGTTGTAGATGTCACGGGTTTATTAGAAGAAATAGAATTGTTCGTAAATTAGCCGCTCTTGCGGGTACACTTGTTGGAATTTATTTTCTCGGCGCCGCTCAGGGGTGGTGGGATAGATTCTTATTCTAAATAAAAAAAGAAGTCGCCTTTCGACGACTCCTCCAATGAAGGTCAGTAGTGGTGTGCTACTGGCCTTTTTTTATTCTTCCTGCCCAGTCTTGGGATTATACTTAACCCACCCGCGATCAGGCAACCAGTTTCCATCCTTGTCCTTCCGCTTTGGAAACAGTCCTCCACCCTTCTTCATGACACCAAAGGCTAGTTTTGCGCCACACTCATTACACTTGAGTTCGTAATAGAGGTTGTCGTCAACATTTCTGACAACAAATCTAACGTCATCGCTACCGCACTTGCCGCACACAGTCTCATCAAAGACTTCTTGGAAGCTACCTAGCTGCTCAAAGATCTCTTTTTGAGTATCGCCATGAAGCTCAACAGAAACGCGACCGCTTTTAGTAGTGTAATTTACCTTCATTAATTTCTCCAATCTTGATTATAACCAATAAAACTTGTAGGGATAGAACTCTTATCTTGCTGATATTCGTTTAACTTTTCAATAACATCGCTTGCTTGCTTTTTAGTAGCTTTACTTACCTTTACTACATCGAAGACCTCCTTTAAAATCTTGCTAGCGTCAACATCTAATTGTTTTGCTTTTGAGTCAATAAATCTTGCCTGTGGATCAGTCATTGTTCCACTAGAGTCGTATTCAGTGCTTACATCCAGTCCTTTCTTCTTACTAATATCCTTGGCAATCTTTGCTGTATCTTTCTTGGTTAGCTCTTCAGCGGCTACAACGCGCAATCTAAGGGCTTTTCTGAGGGCGCGACCTTCTGCTCTAGTCGCTGCTGTAGCGGTGTTAAAAGCGCAAAACATGTCGTCTGTGTTGCCTTCCCAACAGTCGGCAACGTCACTAAATGCTTGCCCGTTTTCAAATACAATCTCCCAGATAACAGTTGCTCTACCAATACCATCTTCATCTTGTGGTGGAAATACTTTTACGGGACGGCTAATTATAATATTTCCAAATAGCAACTCTGCCACACGCCTAAGACCGTGACAAAGCGGCCTACCGTCATACATCTCTGACTCACCAAAGAGACTTAGAACATAATCATTCCATTCTAAGTCTGTAGGTTTTGGTGATCCGTCTTGTATTACATCTTTTACCGATGTGTCTGTATTAGATGGTGTAGCCAATTCAACTCCTTCAAATAAATCGTCTTTCATTATTCAACCTCTATAAAACGTTTTGATCTTACAGGATACTTATACCCTATACTCTTGATATTTTCAAGCACAATGTTTGTTAATCTACTTTTTTCTGACAAAGACTCCTGCCCAGAAGATTTAACTCTCAAAATAACATAACCCTTACTTAATAGTGTACCGCTTTTTCTCAAGTCGGCGTTAATTTGTTTTTCCAACTTTTCTTCACCCCATATAGGGTAGAAGTGTGAAGGCCCGTCTACTTCAATTATAACTTTCAACTGACTAATGTAAAGATCTATTTCTAGATTTTCTTGAGGAATTAAATCTTTCTTGTGGATCTCAACTCTATATCCCTCTTGTCTAATTTTCTCAGCCATGAATTTTTCTAGTTTAGAACCCTCAGTGGCAGAGGCTCTAATTGCCTCCATTGCTTTGGATCTAATTTCTTGCTGTTTAGCTTTGGAGAATTTACCCCACCTTTCTTTAGACTGCGCTGAACGCTTCTCTCGCTCTTTGTCGCTTAGACCGTCCCAGTATTTCATCAACTTATAACTAATTTTAATTTTAGTTTCTTCATCTCTAACTATTCCGTCAGTTGGATGTTTGCTACGCCCCTTTTTTAGAGCTAGTTTTTGCGCATCGCTTTTACTTTTTAAATCCACGCCATGCTTAACAAGAGTTCTTCTAATTTTATTAGGGTATGTGTTTAACTCTTCTGCTATTTGATATGTACTTTTGTCGTGATTATTGTACAGGTCTATAACCTTCTGTTCAAAGTCTTTCATTGTAATGCCTTTTCTATTGTAGAGGGCTTGAGGTTTTCTAAGAGAATAGGCTTAATGCCGGTTAATCTATATACCTCTTTATGGTCTTCTTCGTTTGATGTTAGGATTTTACTCTGATTAGCTATGCCTATAAGGTTAAACGCATTGTGTTCATTTTTTTTATCAAACAGATACGCTAACGTATATTTATTTATAGCTTTCGCTGCGTCTAAAAATGTTTCCATGCTAGTTGCAATCAAAGTTCCCGTGTAAAACCAAATATCTGTAGAATTAAACATAGAAAATAACGGTTCTACAGGGATATGTCCCGGTTCTTTATAAAAGATAGATCCGTTGTCTATTTTACCGCTTTCAATTTCTTCGTTTAATCCATTGTATATCTCAATACTTTTCTCATCTTGACCAGTTTGTGTAAAGAAAAATGCTACATTCATATATAATCCTCCCAATTATTATCGTTCATAAACCATTCTATTGTTTGTTTAAGTCCGTCCTTCCAATATGTTTTTGCTTCAAACCCAAGGACTTCTTTTGCTTTTGTTGTATTTAGACAGCGGCGAGGTTGACCGTCTGGATAATCTGGATTAAAATACAAATCCCCTTCATACCCCATTATATGACATATCTCTGCTGCCAAATCTTTAATTAATACTTCTTCTCCATTGCCAATATTCATTGGTTCTAGAGTTACATCGTTTTTGATCGCTAGAGCAATTGCCTCTGCGCAGTCTGGCGCATACAGAAACTCGCGAGAAGCATTGCCAGTACCCCATAGTTCAATCTGCTTGTCGCCGTTTTTAAGGGCGCTGTAGACCTTTAGAATCAGCGCTGGAATAACATGACTGCTTGTTAAATTGAAGTGGTCGTGAGGCCCATACATATTCACAGGAATAAGATTAGCACCACGCATACCATATTGCTCGCCGTATGCTTGAAGCATTTTCATCAATGTTTTCTTGGCGATTCCATATGGCGCATTTGTTTCTTCTGGATACCCATTCCATAGCTCATCTTCGTTAAACGGAACAGGTGTAAATTTTGGATAGGAACAAACTGTACCCAGTAAAATAAATTTAGAAGTTCTGTGAACCCTTGCTGCTTCTATTAAGTTAGCACCCATAATCAAGTTTTCATACATAAACTTTCCGGGATTATCTCGATTAGCACCAATGCCACCTACCGATCCTGCCGCATGGACTAAGACATCTGGGTTGTAAAACTCCAGCACCTTTCTGCAAGCGTGTTGATTTCTAAGGTCGTACTGACTAGAACCAATAAAAGACACGCCATAATCTATTCCTAAAATTCTAGACAAATGATCGTAAAGGTTCTTACCTAAGAATCCCGATCCGCCAGTTACTAATACTCTCATATGTACCTCTTAAAATCGAACATGCTTTTTCTGCTTTCTTCAATGGCTTGATACCACTCTGGTCTCTGTGAACCCTCTAAAGATAATCCTATTGCGGTTTCTCTATAGAACAAAAGAACATCCTGTAAATTTCTTATTTTATACCCGCGTTTTTGCGCTTTTGCCCATAGGCAAAAATCCTCTGGAATATGATCTGGAGTATCTCGATAGCCACCAAGCTCAATAATTACAGATTTTTTAAACATTACAGTTGGGTGATTACAGAGCCAAGACGAGTATTTGTAAGCATCTTGAGGAATTATTTCTGCGTGTTTAGTGTGGTTTTTATTATTGTTTTCAGCGTACTCAAACCAAACCGTATTTAATTGAGCGCCTAATATATCCACATCTTCCCAATTTTCGTTAAAATAATCTAATTGTTTTTGAAGTCTTTCTGGATGCATTATGTCATCTGAATCCATCCTCGCTACCAATTCGTGCGAACATTTAAGTAGCCCTTGATTGAGTGCTACAGATAGGTTCTTTTTGCCAGATTGTTGTGGTACATCCATAACAATAACATTTGCCAGATTAGAAAATTTATTAATTACTTCGTTTGTCTTTTCGTTGGTTGATCCATTGTTGACAATAACTAATTCAAAATCTTGAAACGTTTGATTTAATATACTATCTATACATGGTTTTAGATATAGTTCGTTTGTATTATAGACTGGTAATAAGACCGATATTTTTTCTTGCTTCATATTTTCACCCACGATTTTGGAATTATATCTTTATCACTTGGCCCTCCGGGACCAAACCAATTTACGGGAGCTATAACTTTTTTGTCTACGTTTTTATTCATCCAAGCTGCCCACCAGCTAAAACTACTGTTAGCTATAACATTATCGCTACAAGCGCTCATTAAATATAAATCTTCTATATTTGAATTACCCTCAGAGAAAACGATATTTTTAAATTTAAGGTTTTGTTTACACCACTCTATATCATCCGAGAACACTAGTATTTTGTCATATGTCAATAAATCTAGTGCCTGTTGATAATATGACAGAGGTTGAACCGGATGATAGCCATTAGAAGAAACATAGTCAGTCCTTCTAATGTGAAGAGAAACAGTTTTCTCACTCTTAATAAATGGATAATTGTCTTCTATATAGTACTCAATACGAGGATCTATTTCAAGGTTTTGTTTTATTGTTGCGGCGTTTTCTTCAAAGTATTTTTCTGACTGCCAGTATCCATCAAGATGGTATCTAACACTTAAATCAGACAAGTTTTTGGTGTTAAAATTGTAATAAGAAAACAAGTCACCAACCCCAATGTCACGAAACGCCGGTTGAATTTCTACAGTGTTGAATTGCAAGTATTTAAATTCATTAAGCTGCGGCTTTCTAAAATTTTGATTATTGTAAAAGCCTAAGTCATACTTGATAAAATGTCCATATTTTTCTTGTAGGTTCCTAGCGCAAGCCCACTGGAACAGTTGATTACCTAATCCACCCATTATTTTTACATTAATCACTTTCTTTCTATCTCTCCGTAAAAAAAGACCATGCTTTTTTGTTCTAAAGTTCCTATTTCTTTAAATGACAGGGTAAATTCAGAATTTTCGTATGACTTTTTTGCTACATTAGGTAGTGTAAATAGAGAAAACCAACAGTTATGATCTGGATGAACTTGTTCTACCCATACCTCTCCAGTGTCTACATATGGAGCGCCATTTCTAAAACAGTTTGGGGCGGTTACTATTATTTCTATTTTTTTATCTATAAAAGATGTGAGAGACAAGAAAAATTTTTGCATATCCAATACATGCTCTATTGTTTCTGGCGCTAATATAATTTCGTATTTTTTATCTGGCGGTATATCAAATAAAGAATTTTCTGGAAACTTTTTACTATCAATCATTCTTTTAATTGTTGTTTTTTCTGGGTCGTACCCGTCAATTGTTGACGACCGAGAGCATAAAAAAAGGTGTAGATTTGATGTCTCGTTGTATACAGGCCAATCCGCGCAGCCAACGTGTAGGCACTGTTTGTCTTTAATTTTATCTAAAAAGTAATCTTTTCTGCTGGTTAGATTTTTATACTCTATTCTTTGATTGAAAAAACTTCCAAATTGCCTTTTAAACATTTTCACTCTCCAGTATTTTTAATATTTTTTCGCTTGCGTTTCTATCTCCGTATGGACATAATAATGACTCATTAATATGTTGCTAATTTCATCTTCTTATCTCTTGATGATTTTTATCTAATGCTAAAAGTTTCTTTTCATATGGTAGATTCCAAGATTCTGGATAGCAATAACTTGGGTCTAAAAATTTTGGCTGATTGAATGTTGCGCATAGTACAGATATCATTTCCTCATTTCTCCATGTTGATGTATAAGTCGCCAAATTCATATACGTAATCTTCTACAGAAGAAATATATGAAATAATTTCATTAATATCTAGCCAATTTTTAAATTGATAGTGATCGTTTTCTCTGTATACATAATTATATTTACAGTTACCGTTATTTAATTTATCTAAATATCTAATACATTTCTCAGATTCTTTAAATAGCTCTGGAGTATATTCTATTGAAATGTATTCAACGGGTTGGGTTAGCCCTTGTAAGACCTGATACTCATAGCCCTCAACGTCAATTTTTATATATTTTGGTTTTCCATATTTTAAAATCATTAAATCTAAAGTTGAAACTTTTATTGTTTCTGGAAATAAAGACCACTGAACCCCCGCCCATCTATTCTTATTAGCCCTTTGTGTAAAATCTTTAGACATACTAGAAAGTGTATCGTAATTCGATCTATAAAATAAAGATTCTCCTTCTTTGTTGTCTAGCGCAACGTTTTCTGCTGTAAAGTTTTTATAATCACGCAGTCTGGTGATAGCTTTACTGTAACATTCTTTTTGTGGTTCAAATCCAACAACTTTAGCGCCAGCGGCAAGGAAGCTAGCAGATTTTTCACCAATGTTTAAACCTACATCAAAAATTAATTCATCACTTATATTGAACTCAAAGTTCATAATCCCATTGTTTATTTGCTTATCTCTAGTCATTTCTATAATCCTTATGATTTTTTACTAAAGCTATAAGTTTTGTACTATCTGTTTTTGGGTTGTAACCCGGATGACAATAGCTTGGGTCTAAAACTTTTATTGGTGGATTATCAATAAAATATCTATTCATGTGACTCTCATCGTGCCAGACCGCTATAATTCGATTGTCGTGATCTTTTTGAATATTAGAAGACAACTTCTCGCTCATTTTTAAATATTCTTCTGATGTACCTCCATTAAATCCACCGGCAAAATATGTCATTTGTTCGTCGGGCGAGACACAAGCTAATGAAGCTGGATTTGTTTCTGGTGTACCCCTTCCCCCGTTAAATCCGGGGTGAATGGTGGCGACACGTTCTGATAATATTTCTTCGTCTACATGGTTAACAAATCTCATGTCTACATCGCTGTAAAACAAGTAGGACATATTAGATAATATGTCTTTATTATCATTAAATATCTTGTACCTTCCTAAAGTCATCCAAGGCCAAGCTTTATGTCTAACAGGAATGTATACTATCTCTCTTTTCGATTCTATGTCTAAGGGTTCATCTGTAAAAACAAAATACGTGACTTTGTTTTCACTAAACGGCTTCTTATTCATAAAGAATTGATCTGCGCTTTTTATTAATGGTTCTACAAAAACATTATACTTATTTGTAGCTATTATCAATAGTCCAATATTATTCATCTTTAATAAATCTTTCTAGTTTCTCAGCCGTTTCTTTGTCTCCAATTAAATTCATCAACTGGGCAGATCTATTGAAGCATGTATGGTTTTTAATTATTTGTCTTTTTACAACGTCATCAACTTCGTCTGAAGTTTCTTCCGAGGTAAATATTTGAGACAGTACATCTTGGAAAGCTTCTCTTTGCTCTTCTCTCTGGCTAATGATATTAAATTTATTACATAACATTGTAGCCTGAAAGAAAAATTGCGACAATGAGATCATACCGTCGTCAATTACGGTTACTTCATCGTAACATTTACACACACCCCAAAAACTTCTTATGTCCGTTGTGTAGTCTCCCCATTGTTCCTTTTTTCCATAAGATGCTAAGTGGTAAACTTCTTTATCTTCTAAAAACTTTTCTACCTTTTCTTCTTTATTGTTCGTTATTACGGCGAGTGGAATATTAAACTGTTGAGGTGGTGCCTGTATAAAAATATCGTAAGCTGGCAAGATTTTTAAAACTTCTTCACCATGATTGTGCGAGAAGTCATTGGAGAAAAAGATAACGTTTTCAATCCCCATAGACAGCATTGTTTCTTTGATTGTCTTTAATTGATCTATATTTGTGCTAGACACATTTAATACGAACTTAATAGACTTGTTTTGAGATAGATATTTTACAATGTCTTCCGTTAGATACGCGAAGTGTCCGACGAAAACATCTGGTCGAGCTGTATCAAACATATCAAATGTAGGGATATTGCTATCAGCCCACAGTATAGCATCTACACCAATTCTCTTCAAGCACTCCATAAAATACAGTGGCTCTGTACTATACGGGGACGAGTAGTTTTGTATCAAAATTTTCATTAAATGATTTCCTTTAATTTAACCGCCGAGTCTAATTTTATAATTTCTGAGTTTTCATTTTTACATATTTTTATGTCATGCTTTAGCGCTAATTTATTGATTGCTTCAAACACGAATTTATTTTTGTAATCTTCATTATCTATAATTGAATAAAGGTCATTAATACTTCTATCCCCATTTAAATATACAATCTCTGACCAAGAAAGATCACCAACCCCAAAATCAATTTTAGTAGAGCCATCAGCGCCTCTATAAACCTTTAAGTCGGACTTATTATCTTTAGAGCTTTGACACAATATTGATGTCTTGTCAAAGTCAATCTGATCTAAATGTTTCTTGTCAAAAATATTAGACGAAGCACAAATTAGCAAGTTGCTAGATCTTGTACTCATCATTGCGAGCCTAACGCTCTCGCATGAATTTGTGGTTTTGTATAGGGGGTTTTCTATTAATGATATGTCTAAGTTTTTGTACTTAGATTTTATATGTTTCCAAATTCTACTAGACTCAAACCCACAAGAAAGAATGATTTTAAAGTTTTTAAATCTAGACTTTATAGCTTTTATTTGAGAGTCTATTAAATGAACGCCATTAATTCTAGTTAATTGAACGGCACCATAATTCTTCATTCTATACCCATGACTTTCAGAAAATAATATTATTGTATAATTCTTATCAGAAGAAATTACACTATTTTCTTTCGGGCTTGTTATATATTCTTTAATATTTCTCATGTTATATTATATATAAATTCAGTACCTTCTGTTTTCTTTAATATAGCTTCTTGCGTCTTATTATAATCATTATAATTTAAATAGCTAGTAGATACATAAGTCTTATTAAGAAATACAGCGTCATTGTTTTTGAAAACTAGCATCCTAGCTAATTCGCTATTTGTTTTTTGATTTATATTATTTAGTGACTTTTGTAAATCAATTTTGCTATTACTAGAAATTCTACATAGGAAGGTAGAAAGCTCCATCTTTTTAAAGATTGTGGTTTCATTTTCAAGTATATTATCTTCTATTCTAAAGACAGCATGACAGTTATTTATCGAACTATATCTCAGCCTAGTCAAAAGTTTTGGTATTCTTGCGCCAGCCCTATTAAAGTTAGAGTATAAAATAACGTATATTTTATTTTTAGGATAGTCAACTTTTTCAAATTGTTGAATTAAATTTTCAAGATCGTTAGGATCTTCACTGTCATCATCTATACAAAAACCTATATTTGGGAATAGCTGACTATAAGCTTTTTCTAATTTATAATCTAAGTCTTCGCCTTCTTCCCAGTCGGCTTTTCTTTTGTATAGGCATAGTCTTTCTAGCTCAAAAAATCCATCGTCATTGCTTGCTTTTGCTTCTAAGTCTTGTATTTTTACATACTCATACTTATCTGCTAGACAGGCGATTTGCTTGCCGTTTTCAACTTGCGCAAAGCAGCATTTGTTACAATTGTACATATCAACCCCTTTTCGCCACAATTTCGTAAAAGGTTCCAGATATTTTTTGACTTTCTATTGTAAAACCGCTAGATTTAATCGCAGAAGCCATTACTCTTAGAGAAGACATGGAGTTACACTCGCTTACCACATTTGAAAATGCGGATTCGTCAATTTGACTTGACACTAATTGTCTTGAAAGAATATTACAATCAATTCCACTTACAACTAATTTACCACCAAGTCTAACCTTTTTTAAAATAGATGTAAAATTTTTATGTAGGTTTTGAGTAGAGAAGGTATCCATAATATTTATTGCTCTAACTTCTTCACACTCCGCGTCGGAGATATTAAAAAAATCAATGTTGTCACCACTGACTAGTACAGGCTTGTAGTTTCCAATTGCTGCCTTTTCATCTTTAACGATATCTATTTTCATTTTATTTCCTCGTATACTTTTCTAAAAACGTTGTTCCAGCTATCTAAATACTTTTGTTCCGAGAATACATCTAAAACGGTTTCTCTAGCTTTGTCGCCCATTTGCTTTCTTAGCGACTGGTCATTTAACAGCTGTTGAATATATCCTTTAAATTCTTCTTCGTCGTTTGTCAGAAACCCATTCTCGCCGTGTTTAATAAAACTCGGTATAGAACATGTTGCTGTACTTACAACGGGCTTACCGCACGCCATAGCCTCTATAATAGCTGTTGGCATTTGACTTTCGGTGGTGGTGTTAATATAGACGGCACACTTATTGTACTCATCTCTAAGATGCTCTAATGAACCTGCTGGTTCAGACAGCCCTTTCGTGTCGCCAATCACCTTTGCGGGTAGTCCACTTATTATACGCTTCCAACCCTCATAATTCAAGCAGTAATCTCTGTTTATAAAATCGTTTTGTACAGTAAGTACAGTTCCGTCGCATGTCATCTCATCGCCATACATATCTACATCCGTAGGCTTGAAGAACTCATGGTCAATTGAGTTACAGATTACCGTAGCAGTTTCATCAAAACCCCAAGCTCCTGCCGCATACTCACTAATAAATACATTGTAATCGCCCCAAATGCTTTTTAAAGCAGTCAGTTGATCTGACGTGTAATTAGAGGTGGGTATCGTATGCTCTAAATGAACAATGGGTAAACCTGTTTGAATTTGAATTTGCTTTGCTATCTGTAATTGACCAAATTTACTCTGGGATAGGATAAAGTCGAAATCTACAGAAGAATGAAGTTGATATATAGCGTGATAATTATCTGGAATAGGAGCAAAATCTGTATTCCAAATTTTACAATCTTTATATCTCAAAGAGTAAAAATTATGTCCTGTTTTTGCCATCTGAGACTGACATCGCTCATGCGTATCAAAGCATAATATGTCTAATTTTTCTTTGTCGCATTTTAAAGCTCTTTGTATGATAGATAAAGTATTATGTGTCATTTAGCTTTTCCTTTATGATGTTTCCAATTTTTTTATAAGAAAAGTTTTCTGCTTGTTTTAATCCAGCGCTTACATTTCTTTGCTTAAACATAATTGGATTTTTTTTCCATGAATCGTAATAAGACCTCATTTGTTTTCTTATTTGCATTTCACATGGCTGAAACCAATATTCCTTAGAGCTGAACAAGTCTGGAAAAGCTGCGTCTCTAGACTTACAACAAGAATATACCCCGTTGATAAGTGATCCTGTTCGCCAGTTTGATTTATCTATAAATTCAATTGGACCGCCAAAATTACTAGCGATTGGAGTATTGCCGAAAGCCATAGCGTCAAATGTTGGAATACTCCAAGCCTCTCCATGAGAAGGACAAACGAAACAGTCCCCATGCTTGTGTAAGCCATTTAATTGATCTGCCGTTAATTTGTCTGTAATTACAACTTCTTTTTTATAAGAATTTCTAATTCTTAAACTGCTTTTAATTTCGTCGATGTATGACGTTACAGATTTATGTAGTTCTTCTGGTTGTATTCCAAACTTATTTACTTTTAAAATCAAGGATACATCTTCATATTCTTCAAACTCCGCATGAAAACAGGTAATTAAAGATTCTAAATTTTTCCTGTCATTAAAATCGCCTATGTAATAAAACTTAAATGTGTTTTCACATTCTTGTATAGATATTCCATTTGACGGCTTTTTATATGCTGACAAATCATGAGTGTGATGAACAAGACTTACGGGTATATCTAAATCTTTCAACGCCTCCACTGAGGTTTGATTTGGAACCCAAACTTCATCCATTGTACTTAGAAGATAATACCAATTAAGATGTTTTATATTTAATGTTTCCGTCTCCATTATGGCTATTGTTTTTTTGAAGCCATCGGACTTTACATAATGGTGAGGTAAAACGTGTTGTATGCAAATATCGCAATCCTTAGAGCTTTTTTTCTCTAATTCTAGCAATCTTGGGTCAATGTCTTCTTTGTCAGATGTAAGCGTAACATTTCTAGCTACAACGTCAACCCCAATGGAGTCTAGCGCTAAAATGTAATCTGTTGCGGCCTGCGCCCATCCCCCAAACTCTTTATAGTGAGCTATGTATAAAATTTTCATTATCAACCTCTTTACAGTTTATGTCTTGCTTTAAGTATTTTTTATATTGACTATAAATTTCTTCGTTAACCCACCAATCTTCTACTGGTCCGTATCCATCTAAAATCACGTTACCCCAAAGTATATGATAGCCATGTTTATGTAAAGTCTTTCTATAGATATCATATTCTGATTTAACCTTAGCTTTGTGATCTTCTGTATGATTTTGAAAGCAAGACGGTTCAGACTGAAATAAGTTATGCTCCAATGTTAAAACTTTAAATTTATATTTATCAAAGTTAAAATCATTAAAAACCTTTATCTGCGCATCGTCAACATCTATTGAAAGGTAGTCTATTTCGTCTGGACAGCCACAGCCTTCCAGTACATCATTTATATTTTTTAAAAGTAAATCTTCACAAACGCATTTACAAGATCGTTTTTTATTTATTGATTCATACCAACTTTTATCATAATCAATAGCTATACCTTTCCACCCTCTATAACGCTCAAAAAAATAAGTATTGCTATAAAAGGACGGGTCTTGAGTTGGCAGACCGCCCGTTCCCGCGCCTATGTCTACAAAAAACCCCTCATTCTTCTGTAGTATTTTATTTACAAAAACATCTTGCTTAACTTGGCTGTTGAACATTAGCTAATTCTTTAATCCTTTGAATTCTTTTATTTTCCCATTGATTTCTTCTATTACATATTCCAGCCATTTGATCGTAAGCTATATCGTAATTAAACGGTTGCCTTCTGTTCATTCCGTCAAATGCTGCTGAAGATTCATTAAAGTACACACCACCAGTAGAAGCCGTTGCTTGTTTATATAAAAGATCTCTAGTTAGTCTAGATTCAAAAAAAGTATTTAATTTTTCTGGTTCTCTTAAAACATCAACTATTAAATGCTTTGCTAATTGAACGTGGGAAATGTTTTTCATTTTTGTAAGATCCCATTTTCTAGATGGCTGTTGAATTCTTGGTGGTGCGCCCCAAGTTTGCTCAAATGGAAGTGCTTCAAAACTGTCAAAGTAATTCTCCCATTGAGCGCCACTTAGATGCCACTGATAATGCTTTTCAAAGTTTTCACGGGTTCGTTTACCCATAGCAGCTCTATCTTCTTCACTCATTTTTTCAAAGAAGTGAAGGAAAATTTCTGAGGCATATTCGTTGTCCGGTACTGCTCTAAGGCAGCCGGTTTCCAGTTCTTTATATAAAGCTGCTGGCGTGATAGTGAACCCTTCCAACTTCCTTAAAACACTTTCCATAGCTGAATAATCAGTTCCACACACAGGAACACCGCACGCCGCAGCTTCTACTTGAGGGAGTCCGAATCCCTCACAGTTTGCATACTGAGTGTACAAATCAAAACAATTTACAATATTAGATAATTCTTCATAACTAAGACCATTCTTTACGTTGGAAAGAGTCGATCCCCACCTTCCCGTGTACGGAGATTGCGCAGCAGCGCCCTTGAACACAGAAATAAAAGGCTTGTTAGTCTCTGAACAAACATAGGTAAATAATACTTTAGAGCTTATGCCATATTCATTTAATAGTTCTGGAATATCCCATCCTAAATCTGGGTATGAAGTATGGCAATATAGGTAGTAATTTTTATCTTTTGACTTCTCTAGAAATCTTTTAAATGCCGCAAACAAATCTGGGTACAATTTACGTCGTTGATTTCTCATAACTGTACCTATGATTTTACAGTCTGGATCAAGCCCCATAAATTGCTTGTGAACTCTTTTGTCTTCTACAGGTTTATAGGCTGGATGGGCAGACGGAGGGGCGCTACCTAAGTAGTTAATTTTACCACCAGACTGATCTGTTAGAACACCACCAGCCCAGTCAGAATAAGTTAAACACGCATCTGCGCCAGCATATGTCGCCACCCATTGACGTGCTTGTGGTCTAGCATCAACCGTTGGCATGATAGCCCATTTAAAGTATGGTCTAAATGGTGATCTTTCGGCAAAGTCTAGCATCCAAAAGTCACGAATATCACATACTACATCTGGCATAAAATCTAAACATACATGTTCAAAGATCCATTCACCAAATTGAGATGTTGGATTGGCATGATAAGCTTTAATCTCTTCCTCAGAAGCTTTTGGTTCTGAATTTTGATTTGGCGATACTCCGTAATACTTCCAAGGAATATTTTTAGCTCTTGGGTCATTCCTTTCTCCATAAGCAGACATTTCTGCTAGTTCATATTTACCAGTAGAATAAAGATAATTTAGGATCTCTCTGGTGTATGTAGCATATCCTGTGTTCAGAAATGTAGCTTCGCTACAGAACAGAATTCTTTTCTTTCTCATTTTATTCCTTGTCTAAGCAACCAAAATCAAATTCATTAATTCTAAATACGATATCGTCGGTAGCATCTGTTTTCATGACACCATTTCTAGCAGAAGCATAGACGGTCATTTTAGTTCCTTTCTTGCCGAGCTTGGCAATTGTTTCTGCGCCAGATGCCCATGCTTGTAGAGTGATAGTTGTGGGAACTTTTTTCTTTTCTCCGCGCTTATTTTTGCGATATTCGTAAGTAACCAATTTAACAGTACAGCAACTAGCTCCACCGTCTAGTTCTCCCGTTTCGATTTGTGGGTCATGTAATAGATACCCAGTAAAAGTACAATTGTTCATCAATTCCTCCAAAAGTAAATGTCTTACCTGTTATAACTTAGTAAGCGCTAAATTTCATGAATTTTATCAATAATAAACGAATTATTTTTATCAGTCTTTCCGCAGAACAAAAGATTATTATTCTCAAAGAGAACATATTGATATTTCTCTCTTGTCTCTGGAAAAACAACAACGCTATCTAACGAGCAGCTTTCATCTTCAATAGTTAAGAAACTCATCAACTTGCCGTTTTTACATTTGTGGTCAGCAACTCTATTAATTGTTGCCGCCACACAAAGGTTTTCCCCCTTCTTTCCGTCCGACAATTCTTTACAAGATGTATTTGATGAAGAGGTATCAGACGACTCAATTCTAGAGATAGAAACGGGACAACCCAAGAACTTAATTTCTTGCTCAACAACCCAAGCTGGGTCATCTGTCAATTCGTAAGGAGGATTTTCTAGGAAACATATCTCATTTCTAATATCTTGACTTCTTGTGGCTTTACTCGTTCCGCCGCCTTCTTTTTTAGTTGGTGCGAGATCAGTAAAGCACTCGGACAAGGTTTTCCACTTTTTGCTTGGGTAATTCTCTTTAACCCACTTTAGTTCTGCTTTAGTTAATTGTTTAAATATAAGGTACTCATATATGGCTTTATTTCTAGTAACACCAGTTGTTTTTGTAGAAAAGAAACCAACAGAGCATAATGCTTTAAAGGCAGTAGCATTTATTTCACTGGATAAACCTATCAAGCAATCCAACCAAGTGAGCTTATGTGGGGACTTATTCATATCTTCCGACACTTTCTGAATAGCATCAATAACTTTATCGCCATTAACACCCGTCAAAGATTTAACATCCTTAATACCAAAGTATAGATTATTCTTGTCAGAAGAAAAAGTCTTTGTAAATTTACTAAGGTTGGGGATCTTGACTGCGATATCAAAAAGCTTTGCTTCCGATACGAGTTCGTACACTTCTTGATGTGGGTCTTGCTTTTCTTGTGCATAATATAAGTACGACAAGAAGAACTCTTTTGTATGGTTGGCTTTGTACCAAGCGCTTAGGTATGAGTTCATAGCGTAGGCAACGGCATGGCTTTTATTGAATGAGTATCTGGCAGACTTTTCAATCCAGCCAAAGATTTCATCAGCGGTAGCTTCGTCAACAGTTTTAAGCCTCTTACAGCCCTCAATGAAGTCTTTACGAACTTTAGCCATAAGGTCAGCTTTCTTTTTGCCAATCGCTTTACGAAGCACATCTGCTTCTTGTAGGTTGAACCCAGCAATCTTTTGAGCGATGCGCATACACTGTTCTTGATAAATCAAAACCCCATAGGTCGGTTCAAGAATTTCTTTGAGGGATTCATGAAGATATGTGACTTCTTCAAGTTGGTGTTTTCTGTCAACATAGTGCTGACTCATAGATTTACCGTCAGTGATTGCTTTTAGACAACCCGGACGCAAGATGCTAATGAGCGCAGCAAGCTCTTCCAAGTTTTTAGGTTTGACCTTCTTTGACCAAGATCGCCCAAGGTTACTCTCTAACTGAAAGACCCCTTTAGTTCTACCCTCTTCAAATAAATTCCAAGTACCTTCATCATTATAATCAAACGTAAGTGTTTCCATTAGCAAATGCCTTCTCAAGTTTCAAGTTTCTGTAGACTGCTCGGTGAGTCTTCATAAATTTAATCATCAAATTTGCGGTATCTTTAACATCTTGTAGAGCATCGTGAGCGTTCTCTTTAGACAAGCCCATTCTATCTCTAATACTATCCATACTCCTAGTTCTAATATTAGGATCGCCCTCTGTCCACATCCAATAGTTATCCATCATATCAATTTTATTAACTTGACTAAATAACTTTTGTTGTTGGCGCTCATCATCCCAAGGTCCATACTCTTTACAAAGTCTATTTACTATAACCATATCATAGCCAAGGATATTATAACCAGCGGGGATAGGAGCAAAAAAAGAGGTTCCTTTCCAATTGTATTTATTAACAAACGCACAAAACTTTGTCCATACCGCTTTTGGTTTTGGTGCTTTTGAAATAGCCTCTCTTGTCTTGCCGGTAACTTTGAGTGCGCCATCTTCGATTGGGGCAAGTCCTTTTTTAATAGCTTTTTCATCGTCTACCTCTGCCCATATTTCACTGTCGAACGTGCCTTTTAGTCTAAAGTTTCTGCCATCTATAGCCAATGCTGCGACCTGTGTAGGTTGGCAAGTCCACGGGTTTCTTCCGCCAGTCTCAAAGTCAAAGACAATAATATCACGATTCATTAAGTATTTCCTTTATTTTCATTACCTTATCAAGAGTAGATAGGCCGAGAACATCAAACTTGACATGCCCAAGAGCTTCTAGGTCTGACATCTCTAACCCAGCTATTTTTTCCTCTGCATTTTTCTGTGTAGCCATTGGGCAAACTTTATGTAGAGGTTCTGCTGATATAACAACACCAGCAGCATGTTTACCTTGGGTCTTAAATGTCCCCTCAATTTTTATAGCTTTTTCAAACATATCAGCGTAATCGCCCTCAAGTTCTCCACTGTCGTTAATGAAACAATAACCCCTCAAATCTTCTGGATTGTTTAATAGCGCCCACCGGATAATAGATCGTTCGTCATCATCCATTTGTGATAACTGGTCAGAAATAGCAGCTTCATCTGGAATGACCTTTGTGATTTCATTCATTTCAGAAAATCCACAAGCCTGATAGACACGAAGCACTTCCTTGATAGCACTTCTTCCTTGTAGTCTACCAAATGTTAACATCTGACTAACCCTTTCCGCACCATAGGTTTTTCTAAGGTAGTCAATAACATCGTCTCTTTTGCCTGCTGGAACATCCATATCAATATCGGGCAACGAAATATTACCATCACTATTTCTACCAGAGTTATAGAATCTCTCAAAAATCAAATCAAATTCAACTGGGTCAACTTGAGTGATTCCTATAAGGTATGAAATCAGACATCCAGCCGCAGAGCCGCGACCCGGACCAGCCATCCAACCGCGACTTTCAACATGGCGAATGATATCACTAACAATCAAGAAATAACCAAATAGATTAGCCTCTTTGATTACCTCAAACTCATTATTAAATCTCTCCCCATAAATTTCCCATTCCCGTGAACCCTTCTTAATTTTCTTAGCTAACTTTTCAGACCAGCCTTTTCTGGCTAGTTTTTTAAGATATTCTTCTTCGGATTGGCCGTTAGGACATGGGAAACTGGGGAGCATTGGATTATTAAGAATGTTGTATTCTTCACATTCATTTAATATTCTATCTAATGTATTACTGTGGTCTTTAATATCTTTCAAGTAAAAATTATCAGAATCAAAGAATCTTTGTAGTTCTGTGTCTTTTGTTATGGATTTTGCCTTAGCCATTACGCACTTTAGATTAGAGCATAATAGAATTCTGTGTAGCTCGGCATCTTCTTTGTGAACATAAAAAGATTCTGGAGTCTCATCGCTTGGCGATACTTTAAAAAGGTTGTCGCTTTTTTCTGCTTGCTGTAAGAGTTTTGCGTCTACTTCTTCATCTTTAATTGATGACACAAGCTCAATCAACTCGTACCAACCATTTTTATTTTTGGCAAACAAACTAAAATCGTCAAAGCTACACCCAATAATTGGGAAGATGTCATTTTTCTTACAAGCCGAATAAAAGGAAACGGCACCAGAAATAGATTTGTAGTCAGCTATGCCGCAAGCCTTATAGCCACGGCGTTTACATTCAGATACTAACTCGCTTGGCTTAGAGAAGCCACGAAGAAGCGAGTAATGCGTGTAATTCAATAATGGAAACCAACTCATTCAATATCTCCTGTCAATGTTTAATTCAATATATTATACGTGCGCGAAGTCAATTTTTCAATATCAAAATAAAAAAACGAGGCCGAAACCTCGTTAGATATAGTGCGGTATTGTAAATGTTATCAAGGGTTTGTTTTAAATTGATTTCATGTTGTAGTTAAATAAATTAAAATCTTCTTTATAGTATGTTTCTACAAACGTTTCAACATCAGATGTGTAATATTCTTGATATGGACGAAAAACACTTCTATTCTTCCACATTTTCTCAATATTAAAATCCGAATATAGTTCGTGCATGTCTTCAAATTTATAAATCTTAACTTTGTTTATGTTTTTTATCCAATCTACTTGAGGGTTACATTGTGACAATCCAGCACTATTGTATTCTCCAACGGGAGAGATTCCTTTTTTGATAAGTTCTATGAAGTCATGTATCGTAATGTCTTTTTTAATTCTATTAGCTACTTTTAAATATTCAAACAGTGATATAAACCTACTATATGGATCTCTTACTATGGTAAAAATATTAAATTCCTCTAATTCTTCCTTGTTATATATCAAGTCAACTTTTATGTGTCCATGTGTTCCATTTTTTATTTTTATTTTAGAGTCTAACTCAAGTCTGAATGAAGAATCTTGACCAGATAAAGATTCATAAAATGATGTGCCAGAAGTCTTGGGTATCCATATAAATAGGTTTCTTTTCATTTCTTTTTATTCGCATAAAGTGGTATTAAAATAATCCTGAGTTTTTGGCAAAATAGCCTATGACTCCAGCGCAAGCCGCAACCAGTAACAACCCAAGCCAGTAAGCTATACCACCATTATAAGTTATGATTCGGTATTTTGGAATATCTTCTTTATTTCTTTTTGCTCTAATGTTTGCTTTTAGCACATCAGAGTCAGTGAAAAGTAATTCCTCAAGTTTTCCAGTGCTATCCTCTACAACAATCATATTGTAATGATCGTTTGCTGCGCCCTTTTTCTCTTGATTTTTAATACGATATATCTTACCAGCTTGAATGTTGTGCATGATTACCTCCTACCAAGCTCTACATGACCAATACCTTGCTTTCCAGCGAGGGCCGGGATTGTCACAGTTATGACGCGCCCTGAAGTTTTTGCGGCGACCGGGATCACTTTTCTTGATCTTCATATTTGGATCACCAAAACGAACGATCACAACTTTACCTTTATCGTTTTTAACATAGACCGCACTTTTCTTTGGTCCACCGGGAGTTCTAAATGGTTTACCAAGTTGAACTTTGCGCCCCTGATATTCCGCAGACTGAGTATAATGTAGTTCCGCTTTTCCTTTGAATACTAAAAACCTACCGTCTTTTTTATAAATACCCTTTTTGTTATATCTATATACTTCGCCAGTTTTAGTATCTTCGTATTCAAAAGAAGCATAACTTTCTTCTGATTTACGCGCTTCTACAAAGTCGTAAATATTTTGAATATAAATTTCTGCTTTAGAAATCATATCCTTCGTCCAATCTTCAAATTTTACACCTTCAAGGTATTCCTCGATCTCCATAAGTTGGTGGTGCATCTTCATGAGTTGCTCGCGTTGCATTTGACCTTCGTCGTATTCAGCAACGGCTTGCTTCCACAAAGATTGCGCCTTTTTCCATGATTCAGGATCAGGACGATCCTTGTCGCCTTTTTTGGCGGGTTTGTAGTTTTTACCTTCGCGTTCTTTTTTCTTGCGAATGTTTTCCCAGAGACCGGGGCGTTCAGCAGCCCAATCCCATTCTTGGGTTTCTTCTCCCCAGTCCTCATACTCTGATTCTTCAGGTACGTAGAAGTTATCTTCTGTGATTTCTTCCGTATAACCATAAGTATTAAAGTAATGAGCGAAGTCTCCAGCTTCTACATAGTCAAGACCTTCTGTTGCCTTACTAATACAGATAGCGGTTCTTTGATCGTTATTAGAATATTCAGACTTCATTGTTGGATCATTCATACAGCGACTCATGAAGGCGGTTTTATCTTCATCTTTTTTCTTAGATGGGATAGGCATTATCTTCCTCTCTGAAAGTTAAAAGTGTGAACTCTGGGCGCATGGTAGAATCCAGCACCAATGCCGAATCTAACGTGACGACGATCTGGACTGACTGTTGCTCGCCCAATATTTAAACTAAATCCACTTGGCAACCACTGAATATATGGTCTATAACCTACTGGATTTCTACTGTAATACTGATGGTATAGCGGTCTGTGATACTGATGAGCGCCATGTGGATGATGCCCACGTTGACTATGCCCTGCCTGTGGCCTCTCTGGTCTTTGTGGTTTCTTATCGTCTGCCAACGCGATTGTAGATGTCAAAAACAAAACTGCCAAGATTAAATTTCTCATAATGTTATATCCTTTATAATTTTACCATTGTTAGCTATTCTCATTGGGCGACCATTCTTTGCCGTATAGCTTTTTTCGGTATCAATACCTAGTGCGTGACACACTGTCATCATCACATCTTCTGCTGCATACGGTTCACCGCTGTCTATTTCAGTTCCATCCGACGAGGAAGAACCAATGGCTTGACCTCCTTTAAGTAATCCACCTGACACAAATGCCGACCAAATCTTCGCCCAGTGATCTCGTCCAGCGTTCTGGTTGATCCTTGGCGTTCTACCAAATTCACCCATCATAACAATGGCAACATTATCCCACATACCAAGTCGTTTCAAATCTAAGATCAGACTGGAAACAACCTTGTCTACTTCTGGAAGTTTTGTTGACAAAGTTTCGTGAGTGTTTTGGTGCAAGTCCCAACCCCCAAAACCAACCTCTACAAAAGGAACTCCACGCTGAATCAATCTTCTTGCCATCAGCGCACTCCTTCCAAATGCCGTATCGCCATAAGCGTCAATGACATTTTGAGGTTCGTCAGTAGGTTTTAACGCCTTCATCTGGGGTGAGGTATTGGTCAAAATTGTTTTTTCAATCATTTGTTGATGATATTTTGCCATATCACTGTTTGTTCTTTTTGTAAATCCAGTTTCAATAGCGGCAAGTGCCATGAGTCTTTGGTTGTCAACTTTGTCTCCAAGGTTTCTAACCTGACCATTTGAACTTACAACGAATGGATTCCAAGACGCACCAAGGAATCCACCACCCAAACTTCCCGTATTAACAGAAAAGAATGGAGGAATTTCTAAGTAATCTCGTCCTTGAGATAGTTCATAAGAAATTACAGAACCAATAGACGGATGTACCATATTTG
>Ga0255755_1000177_pt1 | contig 69391 bp, 56 predicted proteins | sample 011ome_18_FD_179955 | JGI IMG/M metagenome (GOLD analysis project Ga0255755, IMG submission 179955) | Coastal salt marsh microbial communities from the Groves Creek Marsh, Skidaway Island, Georgia - 011501BT metaG (version 2) | ecosystem: Environmental > Aquatic > Marine > Intertidal zone > Salt... | reverse complement strand
GCCGAGAACGCCATCCAATTCGGTTCAGAGTCTCGGGGTTGCGCACCGCGCTCTCGGCTCGCTTGTTCATAGGCAATCCTTAAATGCTTCCAAATACTTCCAAATACTTCTGCCGGCTTTCGGATTCGATACCGGCACTTAAGTCATACGAGCCTCATTAGCCCTTTAGATGCACCAACGCTCAAGCCTTCCAAAACCGGGGCGAACTGAAGGCTTACCCCATGATTTCTTGAAATTGGTGATCCCATGAGCTGATTGATTCTATTGGATTGCTTTGCTTACATGGCTTTTTAGCTTTTTGTCGTTTTAGTTAAGGGGTCTCATTTCTTAACCGGTTGAAATTGTACCGCTCAAACTTAGTTTCTCTTCCCATGTTTAATTTTTCTTTTTTACGCGCCTGGCACTGACAGCTCCCGAACTTCGACCCCGTGAGACCATCATTCCAAGTATCCTCATTACAGGCAGTACCCACCCTAAATTTTGGACTGATTGAGCAGCACCGAGAAGCTTAAAGCAACCTAGAAAGCTACTAGATGCAGCCCTACCTTGAAAACGCTTAGAATAGGGACCACTATCACCCCGACCAATACTGCGAAGCTCGCGTCCACTTTTAAGTTTTAGGCATGCCACTGCTATGAATCTAATTCCACTCTCTGAGCAAGCAATTCTCGAAGTTAGCGGGAGAGATGCCATCACCTTTCTCCAAGGGTATTGTACCTGTGATCTAGACGCTTTATTTGAGGGTAATGCTTGTTATGGCGCTATCACGAATTTACAGGGCAGGGTCGAAACAACTTTCGTGGCTAAGTTAGACCAATCGCATGAACTCACATCTGGCGATCAAACGACACCTAGTATCTTGCTGCGCATGGCACGCTCTGCGGTACCACATATCAGTGCGTTTCTCTCGAAGTATATTGTGTTTTCTAAAGCAACCCTCGCCGACCGATCCGAGGATATTGCTTGCTACGCCAGTTTTGAGCCACTAGAAGACACTCAAGGTTTGGTAATCGAAGTCTCACAGCGGTCCCAAGGTTTTGAATTATGGACCACGACCGGCCTTCCTTGCGACGGCGACCTTCTTCGTTGGCAACAGGCAGACCTTGATGCCCATCTCATCTGGTTAGCCGCACACCAGGCAGGAGAATTTCAGCCATTTGAACTCGGTATGACCCAAAATGGGGGCGTTAATTTCAAAAAAGGTTGTTATTTGGGGCAAGAAATTATCGCCCGAGTCCATTACCGCGGCCAGCCAAAAACTCAATTGGTGCTAGCAATCGCTGCCGAAGGCATTCAAGAAGGTGAGCTGATCACCGACGAAACCGACTCACCTTGTGGCAAGGTCATCACCAGCGTGCCAACTGTCTCGCAAACAGCATTAGCAGCGGTGTTAAACGTTAATGCTATCAATTCATCAATATTCGTGCGGCAATCGCCTCTCATCATTCAAGATAGATTCGTCGGTTAATTCGGCCATAGCTTCAACCCTAGCGACTTCAATATCTGCACTGGCGGTCCTTGTCCGGACTTGAGATCAGGTCTATTCAATGGCCGCGACTGCTCACAAGCGACTCAGGCAACAGCCAGACGTCAGTCCTCTGTCCTCGGCATTTCCGTGATGAATGTTGGCAACTTGACGAGGCTTTTACCCTGAGGTTACGCCTAGTAAGGTCAGCCGTGAACTGATTCGTCATAATCCGTCTGGTCTCCTGAATCGGGTTACCGACAACCGCACTTGAGTTCAATCAGCAACCAGCATTTTTTGGTACAGTCCCAAAAATTGTCATGATCACCGTGCAGACATCGATCAGGTTCTGAAGGTTCGTTGAGCGTCTTCACGAGCCAGTGCGCGAGGGCTAAAAAAGTTCGGACCTCAGAGCCGCCCAACCTCGCAAAACCTAAAGCTTTTTGATTCAGCAAGTCTCGGGTAACTGGAAAAAATCACGTTCGTTTTAGCCATTCGCGACTGTAGCGTTTACGGAAAATGCAGCAAACACTTGGGTGATAGTAAATTCCCACTTATTCACACCCGATTTCTGAGCCAGAGGTCTGCTGCTAAGCTAAGCTTTAAGTAATAACCCTTTTGAGGCAATCCCGTTATCGATTCACGCATCCACGCCCTCTCCAGATACGGGTTTAAACAGGGTACGCTCTGGAGCATCATCAAAAAAGCCAAAATCCAAGATCCGCTTCTGACCATGACCCACCCCTTAGGCCAACCCATTCTGCGGCTAACCAGTTTTGAGATAAGCCACTGCTTTGAAGGCCGATCGGTGGCAAAAAACTAAGCTGACTGGCAAACGTATCAACCCAATGTTCACCCACCAAACACTGCTGAGGAACACCACTAACGGTGATCTCTGAGCATAGAAAGTTTTGCTGGGATTTGGCTTAACCCGCTTCCGGGTCAAACCAGTCGATGGATGCCTGCCCCTGTGCTATCAAGAAGCGATTGCATTCTGAGAAATGGCCACACCCTGAAAACCCTCGATACACAGACAAGGGTGAAGGGTGTGAAGTCATTAACACCTTGTGATGACTCGAGCTTAAGAGAGCCGCTTTTTTCTGCGCTTCCGCGCCCCAGAGCATAAAGACTAAAGGCGTTGTTCTCGCGCCGAGCCAACGAATGACCTCATCAGTTATTCTTTCCCACCCCTGCTTGCGATGAGACCCAGGCCGACCCTCGGCTACCGACAAAATAGTATTGAGCAGCAAAACCCCTTGCGCACTCCAAGTGTTAAGGTTAATCCGGCGAACGCCATTTCTTGAGGGGGTTAAGTCTCGGATAACTTCTTTTTTTATATTTTTTAACGAAGGAGGTTCGGGACAGTCCGGGGGGACCGCGAACGCCAGGCCATTGGCCTGGCCAACGCCGTGGTAGGGATCCTGCCCGAGAATCACCACCTTTACGGCCTCCGGGTCCAGGGTATTGAGCGCTCTAAAGTACTGGTGCGTAGCCGGGTAAACTTTTTGACCCTGTAACTGCGCTTTTTTTAAACATTCTGACAGCTGCTCAAACGCATTGTCGACCTCAGCACACATGATCGCTGCTCGCCATTCATCGCTAAGCAGGCTTTTACTGAACATCGAAGCGCTTACTTGGGTCGCATGTGAGGAAACAAAATCACATCACGAATTGAGGCAGAATCGGTGAGCAACATGACCAATCGATCGATGCCAATCCCTTCACCTGCCGTTGGTGGCAGGCCATACTCGAGCGCCGTAATGTAGTCCTCATCAAAGTGCATCGCTTCGCTATCGCCGGATTCCCTCGCTGCTACTTGCGCGTGAAACCGCGCCGCCTGATCCTCAGGATCATTGAGCTCAGAAAAACCATTAGCGATCTCTTTACCCATGATGAATAGTTCAAACCGGTCTGTCAGTGCCGGGTTGGTCTCGCTTCGTCGCGCAAGAGGCGACACTTCAATGGGGTGCTGGGTAATGAAAACCGGTTGTTCGATTTGGTCTTCAACCAAGGCTTCAAAGAGCGCGAGATGAATTTTCCCCAAGGGCCAATCCTCGGGTATATCTAGGCCAAACTGCCTTGCAGTGTGAAGCGCTTGCTGGAGGGTCGAAAGCGCCTCTCGCGAGATCTCTGGCACATAGGACACGATCGCTTCTGACATTGTCAGCCGAGCAAATGGTTCTGCAAAATCAATCACCCGCCCTTGATAAGAGAAACTCAAACTGCCTAGCACTTCTTTGGCAACCCGACGGAAGAGCGCTTCGGTTAGATCCATTAAATCGTGATAGTCCGCATAGGCCCAGTAAAATTCAAGCATGGTAAATTCTGGGCTGTGTTTTGTTGACACCCCTTCGTTACGAAAATTACGGTTGATCTCAAAGACTTGCTCAAAGCCCCCCACCACCAATCGTTTTAGATTGAGCTCAGGCGCGACTCTTAAGTACATATCCGTATCAAGCGCGTTATAGTGGGTTACAAAAGGCTGTGCGGTGGCACCACCGGGCGTTGTTTGCATCATCGGGGTTTCGACTTCCATAAATGCCCGCTCGCTGAAAAATCGACGAATTTGATCAACGATTTTCGCTCGACGAACAAACACCAATCGAGATTCTTCATTAACCATAAGGTCTAAGTATCGCTGCCGATACCGAGTCTCCGTATCGGTCAAACCTTTATGCTTCTCTGGTAGCGGCCGCAGACTCTTGGTTAATAATCGTAAAGCCTGAACGGCAATCGATAATTCCCCTTTATTGGTTTTCATCAGAACGCCCGATGCTCCAAGGATATCGCCGATGTCAAAACCCTTAAACGCCTCATAGGCCTTATCACCAAGATTTTGTTGCGTTACGTAAAGCTGAATTCGGTCCGATCCGTCTTGAAGGGTTAAAAAGCTTGCCTTGCCCATCACTCGCTTTAACAACACGCGACCGGCTACGCTTACTGACACTGCTTGTTCCAAAAGCGCTTCTTTGGAGGAGGCCCCATAGTCAGCTTGTAAGGCTTCGGCCATATCTGTCCGCCTAAAGTCATTCGGGAATGCCTGGCCTTGTGCTCGCAACACATCGAGCTTCGCTTTTCGGATCTTCCGTAATTCAAACTCCTCAACAACGGGATCTTCGGAAGTCATGTTCTCTCCATGTCAATTGTCTTTTGGGCTTAAAGCCCCTGTTTCAAACTCGCTTCGATAAAAAAATCCAGATCACCGTTGAGCACAGCCTGGGTATTTGAGGTTTCTACGTTGGTGCGCAAATCCTTAATTCGCGCCGAATCCAACACATAAGAACGGATTTGGCTGCCCCAGCTAATATCAGATTTATTGTCCTCAATCTCTTGGAGCTCAGATTTACGTTTCTGCTCTTCTAATTCATACAGCTTTGCTTTGAGCTGCTTAATCGCTTGGTCTCTATTTTTGTGTTGGCTTCTCTGGTTTTGGCACTGAACCACGATACCCGTTGGTTGATGAGTCAACCTAATCGCAGAATCCGTCTTATTTACGTGTTGCCCACCAGCGCCGCTAGCTCTGTAGGTGTCAACCCGAACGTCCGACATATCAAGCGCTATATCGATGTCATCGTCCAATTCTGGGGAGGTAAAGATAGAGGCAAAAGATGTGTGCCGTCGATTCCCTGAGTCGAAGGGGGATTTTCGAACCAGCCGATGCACCCCGGTTTCCGTTCTTAGCCAACCATAGGCATAGGGGCCATCAAACTTAACCGTTGCTGACTTGATGCCAGCCACGTCTCCATCAGACAGCTCGATGATATCCGTTTTGAACCCCTTGCTCTCACCCCAACGCAAATACATTCGTAACAGCATATCTGCCCAATCCTGAGCTTCGGTGCCTCCAGAGCCTGCTTGTACTTCTAAGTAAGCACAATTGAGATCCATTGGACCTGAGAACATTCTCTGAAACTCTAGCGCGTCCAGCTTGGTTAGGTATGTTGGTAAATCTGAAACCGCCCCAGCTAGCAGGGATTCATCCTGCTCTTCTACCGCCAGATCGACAATTTCCGACAAATCAGACAGACCTTGTTGTAACTCTTCGATAGTGACAACAACGGCTTCTAACGCAGCGCGCTCCTGGCCTAACTTTTGTGCAAGCTCTGGGTTCTCCCAGACTGTCGAGTCTGCGAGTTCAAGGACAACTTCTGCCAATCGGTCTTTCTTGTCTTGATAGTCAAAGATACCCCCTTAAAATTTCAGTGCGACTCTGACTATCTTTAATTTTCGCAACCAGGGCATTGGTTTCCATCATGAGATTCTTCTACTGAGATTTAAATACTGAGTGTTAAAACAGTTTGGGCCTCGTGCGCCCATGGCGGTTCTGGCAACCTTAAAAACGAAATTGTAAACCATGCATCGACCGGCAGCTATGGCCAGGAGCGGTTAAAGCCAAACTTCCAGCACTTGAAGTTGCATCCGATCAACGCCTCGAAACCGATTGACATCGAGACGATAGGCAAACTGCGCATCAGCCGCTTCAATTTCACGATCTTGTCCAAAATAAATCGCGTCAACTGCTTGTGCGAACCTTACGCTGTACAGCTGCAACTTAAGATGCCCGCCTTTAAGACGTCTCTGGGTAAGAATCTCGAAGCGTTCATCGAAGACGGGCGCAGAAAACCCCTGCCCCCACGGATGGTTACGGACCAATTCGATTGCGAATTTGAGGTCTAATCTCGGCACCATACCCTCTGATAAAAGAGTTTCCTCGTTCGGCCTGCCCTTCATCGCTATGGCCGCAAATTCATCAAAGCATGCGCAAAATGTCTCAAAGTCTTGTTCTCTCAGCGTTACCCCAGCCGCCATTGCATGACCACCGAAACTCAGCAGCAACCCTTGACGATCCGCATCGATCTCAGCAAGCAAGTCTCGCAAATGTAGGCCTTCAACGGATCGTCCCGACCCCTTGATCAAACCCTCTTGTGTTTTGGCAAATGCGAACACCGGGCGGTTATACCGGGACCGAAGCCGAGCGGCTAAAATCCCCACCACCCCTTCATGCCAAGCCTCTTCAAATACGCTAATGCCTTGCATCGACTGCAACTGATTGAGTGGCAACTGATCCAAACCAGCTTGAGCCTCGATCTGCATAACCTGCTCGATATCTCGACGAGTTCTGTTCAAGTCATCCAATTTTTGTGCAAGCCTTGGCGCAACATCAGCATCAGCAAGAAGACATGCTACGCCCTCTGACATATCTTCAAGGCGACCCGCCGCATTTAACCTGGGCGCAACATTAAAGGCCAGTTGGGTAGACGTCACAACCGATGGATCAAGACCAGCAACGTCAAGTAGCGCTAAAAGACCCGGACGAGACAGACCTTTGCGAATTCGCTCAATGCCAGATTGGACCAATCTACGATTATTCTCATCTAACGGCACCAGATCAGCGATGGTACCTAGCGCTACAAGATCTAACAGCTGAGCAAGATTCACTTGGCCTAATCCAGAGCCGGTAGACCTGAGCGCCGCACGCAAGCCTATGAGGACATAAAACGCCACACCAACCCCCGCCAGACATTTACTTTGAAATGCGCAGCCCGCTTGGTTTGGGTTCACTATCGCGTCCGCCTCAGGCAAAACATCGCCAGGCAAATGATGATCCGTGACAATAATCGATTTGCCGGCACGCTTGACAAGCTTTACGCCATCAAAACTGACAATCCCCTGATCTACTGTAATCACAAGATCAGGTTCGCGGGTCAATGCTAGCTCAGCAAGCCGGGGGCTTAGGCCATATCCCATGTTAAAACGATCTGGAATCAGATAATCAACCTGCTCCGCACCTAAAAGCCGTAAACCTTCGACCATCAGCGCTACACTGGTTGCACCGTCAGCATCATAATCTCCAACGATTAAGATGCGAGACTGGGATCCAAGCGCAAATTTCAGGTGGTCAACTGCTGCTGGCAAGCCTTTGAGGTCATCCGGCGGGATTAGCGCCTCTAAGCCATAATCTGGGGACAGCGGTTGAGGGGGAACATCACCCTTTAAAATGCGCTCCACCACAGGATGCGCTCGGGCCAATATGTCCCGTCGCCTAACAAGTTGGGTAGGCACGAAACCTAGAACACCCGCATTTTTTGAATACCAGATGTCACCGCTGCATGATCTTCCAGCTCGTCAATGGCTACGTCCAGTTCACTTTGTTGAATGTGATCTGTGATTAGCACAACCATTGACTGCCCTTCAGTCAAATTTTGTTGAAAAATTTTATCCAGAGATACGCCTCGCCTGGCCAAAATTGCAGTTAGCGCCGCAATTACCCCAGGCTCATCCATGACAATCATTTTTAAATAAAAGGCTGAATGGATACGGCCTTGGGGCAACACCTGCAATTCAGCAATGTTCGAGCGACGATTCGTCAGGGACATTGCTTGCCCGCCACGAACCAAATCAATGAGATCTGAGACAACCGCGCTACCCGTCGGCAGAGCCCCGGCTCCTGGTCCGGTGCATAAGGTTTCCCCCGCAGCATCGCTTTTCACCAACACCCCATTTAGGACGCCATCGATATTCGCAAGAGGCGAGTGCTCAGGGATAAGACAAGGCCCTACAAACAGCTCCAGCTCTGTTTCAAACCGCTGAGCAATTCCGAGATGTTTGATGCGATATCCGAGCGTTTTCGCCATAGCAAAATCGCTTGATTCAACTCGGGTAATACCTGCAACCGATATTTCATCGAACCGAATCGCTTGATCAAATGCGACACCACCCAAAATCGCCAACTTATGTGCTGCATCTATGCCTTCGATATCAAACGTTGGGTCTGCTTCGGCGTATCCCAAAGCTTGCGCCTCAGCGAGTACTTCCGCAAAAGCCTGGCGACTGCCCTCAGCGCCCATCTTGGTCAATATAAAATTGGCAGTACCGTTAATAATACCTGCCAGCCAATTGATTTGATTCCCGGCTAGGCTTTCTTGAACCACTTTAATAATTGGGATGCTTCCAGCGACTGCAGCCTCAAATCGTAGTTGCACATCGTTTTTTGCCGCGAGCGCAAAGAGGCCCTCACCAAATTCAGCAATCAAAGCTTTGTTAGCGGTGACGACGGACTTACCAGCACTCAGCGCTGTTTCAACGAGACGCTTTGCATCATTCGTTCCGCCCATCAATTCTACGACGACATCAACATCAGTCCGATGGCAGACCGATACAACATCGGTAGTAAAGGGTATTCCCGCAAAGGCGTCGGCTTTAGGTTCTGAACGCGATGCAACGACCTCGATGGTCACGGCGGTGCCCGTCCGCGCTCTGATCAGCTCCTGATTTTTCAATAGGATCTCAGCGACCCCGCTGCCGACCGTTCCAGCACCACAGATGGCTATCCTCATCCCAACATCCTCTTCATCGACCAGGCTCCATCTAAGCGCCAGATAATACCCGTTTAATCCCTCGCAGCGCTTGCCGAGTTCTATGCTCATTCTCGATCAAGGCAAAGCGCACGTAGTCATCGCCATATTGGCCGAACCCAATACCCGGAGAAACCGCAACTTTCGCTTCATTAATGAGCAACTTGGCAAACTCTAATGAGCCAAGGGACCGGAACCTTTCAGGAATTTTGGCCCAGACAAACATCGTGGCTTTCGGTGGCGTTACCGCCCATCCCGCCGCATTGAGACCTTCACATAAAACGTCTCGCCTCCTCTTGTAGGTTTGCCTAATTTCTTCAACACAAGACTGGTCGCCTTCAAGAGCCGCAATCGCCGCGACTTGAATAGGCGTAAAACTCCCATAATCCAAATACGACTTAATGCGTCCTAGCGCACTCACAAGCGTCGGATTCCCAACACAAAAGCCGACGCGCCAGCCCGGCATATTATAGCTTTTTGACAGTGTAAAAAATTCAACGGCTACATCCTTTGCACCGGCTACTTGCAAAATCGATGGCGCTTTATACCCATCGTAGACTAAATCCGCATAGGCTAAATCCTGCACGATCCACAAACCATGCGCTTTCGCAACTGCAACGATCCGCTCGAAAAATTCAAGCTCAACGCAATGGGCGGTCGGATTCCCAGGGAAATTGAGCACAAGCACTTTGGGCTTGGGCCAAGTATTGTGGATCGCATTTTCGAGTTCCGAGAAAAAATCGACGTCTTCGGTTAAGGGCACGTGTCGAACATCGGCACCGGCAATCACAAAGCCATAAGGGTGGACTGGGTAAGATGGATTAGGAACCAAAACAGAGTCACCAGGTCCTAAAATCGCCATCGCCAAATGCGCGATACCCTCTTTCGATCCCAGGGTAACGATGGCCTCCGATTCCGGATCTAGATCAACACCATAGCGCTTGGCATACCAATCACAGATAGCCTTGCGCAAACGAGGAATGCCTTTCGATTGAGAGTACCGGTGAGTATCACCACGACTCACGGTTTCAATCAGTTTATCAACAATGTGTTGCGGTGTTGCTTGATCGGGGTTACCCATACCAAAATCGACGATATCTTCGCCTCTGGCTCTAGCATCTCGCTTAAGGGCATCAGTAATACTAAAGATGTATGGCGGTAACCGCTCGATTCGTTGAAACTCTTCCATGATTCCGACCCGTCAAAAACTGCGCGACAGTTTAATCAAGTCGCAGGTGCAATTCACCCGGTGCTTTAACGATTACTAAAAATAGTTTCTTTAGGATTCACCACTGATACCCAACTGCTGCGCCAAACGTTCGGCGGGCAGGTAACCGGGTAACAGCCGACCATCTTCTAAGATAATCGAGGGTGTTCCCGTTACGCCAACAAGATCCCCTAGACCAAAGTGCTCAGCAACTGGGTTATCGCAGCTCAAATTCGGTATCGCTTCGCCTGCTTTTGCCGCGGTGAGAGCCTGCTTTTTATCTGGCGCGCACCAAGCCGAAACCAATTTGTCGTAACTACCTGAATCGATCCCTGCTCTGGGATAGGCTAAATAGCGCACTGCGATGCCCAAGCGATTAAGCTCGGGCACCTCTTGATGGAGTTTTCGACAATAGCCGCAGTCAATATCCGTAAACACGGTAATCGTGGATTTTAGTTTGGGGAAGGGCGGCGAAAAAACCACCATGTCAGCCTCGCTGAGTCCCGATATCAGGTCGCGCCGACTATCGCTTCTTTTCTGCTCGCTTAAGTTGACCATCCGGTTGTTCAGCGCCTGATAAACATCACCGAGAATAAAATAGATACCCTCTGGATCGGTGAGCAGCAGTGTCCCATCGGTCAGCGTGACTTGAAACATACCCGGTACTTCCGACTCAGCGACCGATGCAATCGGAAGGCTACTCCCTGCCAACCTTTCCTTTACGTGTGACAGGGCCGTTTTTTCAACGGCTATTGAATTGACAGATGCAAGAAGCACCAGTGTCGCCAGTAACCCTAATCGCATTGGTTTTCCTACCATCAGTATCCGAATCCTCTCATCCTAATATCTAAGTTTAGAACATCCCATTAATTGGGACCAAGTAAATTAACCCCTGGGATGATGCGCGGCGTGAAGCGCCTGCATCCGATGCTTTGCTACATGGGTATAAATCTGGGTCGTTGACAAATCACTATGGCCTAGAAGCAGCTGAACCACTCTCAGATCGGCACCATGATTGACTAAGTGCGTCGCAAAGGCATGACGCAAAGAGTGCGGCGATAGCGACCTAGCAATACCTGCTTGCGCGGCGTGGCGCTTAATAAGATACCAAAAAGCTTGACGAGTCATCGCTCGACCACGATTACTTGGGAACAGGACTGAATCTGACCCCGCCCGACGCATAAGCGCTTCACGGTGCCCTTGGAGGAAGCCTTCCAACCAATCAATGGCCTCAGCGCCCATGGGAACCAATCTTTCTTTACCACCCTTGCCCACCACTCGAAGCACACCTTGCCTAAGATTCAAATCATTGACCTGCAGGGTTACCAGTTCTGTCACGCGCAAACCGGTTGCATATAAAAGCTCAAGCATCGTTCGATCACGAAAACCCACTGCTGTTGAAGTATTAGGTGTGTTCAAGAGGGCATCCACCTCTTCTTCGGACAAAGTATCTGGCAGTTTTCTACCGAGACGAGGATTGTCAATACGTAACGTTGGATCCTCAACGATCCGATTCTCTCTTAGTAAGTATTGATAGAGTGAGCGAATAGCGGACAGTCCCCGAGCTACAGACCGAGCCGCAACGCCAGCGCTCGAGCGCTCTCTCAAGTAAGCCAGCAGGTCTTGCCGATCGGCCTTAAGCAGCTCCCGGTCACGGCCTTGCAGCCAAAGCGCATAAAACCTCAGATCACGACCGTAAGATTCAAGGGTATTTCGACTGAGACCCTTTTCTAACCAAAGTTGATCAAGGTATTCATCCAATAATTGACTATGATCATTACTCAGAACCTGAACATTGTGCATGGGTGACATCCTCGATCAAGTCGGAGTTTTCCCATCGGTCAATTCCAACGCTTGCAATCGTGCTTTATCAACTTCATATCGGCGGCCTGCCCCATAGAACAACGGTATCGCCAACAATGAGATAATGGTGAACCATAGTAACCCTAAGGTGTAGGGCTCTGCCGTATTGCTTGCCATTAAGTAATCAATATATACCCCAGCTAAGCTAACGCCTATCGCCACCCCGACCATGTTCAGTAATAAAATGTAAAAGGCGACAACCGTTGCTCTTATCCGAGCGGGTACCAATTCCTGAACAGTTGAAAACGTTGGCCCGTAAAAGCAGCCCAATTGAAAAAACCCAGCAAATACACCAATCCAAAAAACCGGGTTTTCAGGGCTTACCAATCGATAGGCGATATTAATTGGCGCTAACAGCAACATGACACCGAACAGGAACATCGGTCGCCCAATGCCTGTTTTTTTCAGCAGATAGTCTCCTCCTAGACCGCCAAAAAGGTTACCCGCTATTCCAGCTATGATCCCTATCCAACCCGTAATTTGCGCGATTTCGGCCTTGTCGAAACCTCGCTCCTGAACATACCAGAGTTGATCGAAGGTCGCCGCCCCTAAAATGAAATGAAACGCAACGCCGCCAGCTATGGTCATCCCCAGCGCAGGAGACGCTTTTAGCGCGCCCCAAAGCGCCTGTAATTGATTTATAAAACTCGGATGCTGCTCAGACTCTGCAGTTTGCTTTGCTCCGAGGGCTCTTTTATCGTCTCGAATCAGCAGCATTACCAGGGCAAGGCCAAGCCCAATGCCTCCCAAAGTATAAAAACATGCTCTCCAGCCGATCAAAGGACCAAGATAGCCAACAATCAAAAGCGAGACGCCAACCCCGATGGGAACCCCCATATAATAAAATCCCGAGGCAAACCCTAATCGATGCGCCGGGAACCGGTCAGCTAACAACGACATCGAGGCGGGCGTCAAAATTGATTCACCAACCCCAATCAACATTCGCGGCACGGCCAACGAATAAAAGCCCTTGGCCAATCCGGAGGCAGCCGTCAACAAACTCCAAAACCCCACACCCAGCGCGATCAAGCGCGTACGACTGACTCGATCAGCCAATGTCCCCATGAACAGGCCGGCTACAGAATAAAAAGATAAAAAGATTAATCCCGTTAATAACCCGAACTCCGTATTCGATAGGCCGAGATCAGGGACTATATCGTTAGAAAAGCTCGCCAAAAGTTGACGGTCAACAAAATTCATCACATTCAGTAACGTCAGAAACCCAAGCAATCCATATTGCTTGATCACGCCTGAATTCTTGGATGATGTCATACGCGCTCCTGTCGTGCTTTGCGAGATGTTTTCCCCGATGCTTCGAATGTAGCACTAAAGCCGAGGAACACGAAGGTGAAGGCAAGCGCGACTGCAGCATCCATTTTAAACCGCTTACAAACGACAACAGGGCCACCTAGCAGCTTTGGACCGTTTCAGCGGCATGGACTGATCGTTTATCCACAGCCATTTCGCCTGATGCCGTCGAGGGACTGCACCCATAAGACAGGCAGGCGGGGCTGGTAATAAGATTTGTAAAAGGGTAGACCTGAACGATCGTCAGGTATTTAGAGGGCGCCTTGAGGCAGCGATTACTGCCTTAAGCTTATTTAAGTTTTTCTTTAATCCTTGCCGAACGCCCACTTCGCTCGCGCAAGTAATATAACTTAGCTTTACGCACATCGCCTCGACGCTTAACCGTCACACTATCGATCAGAGGACTATGGGTCTGAAAGGTTCTTTCAACACCGGTGCCGTGAGATATCTTTCGTAGCGTAAAAGCAGAATTCAAACCTCGGTTCCGCTTGGCGATTACGACGCCTTCAAAGGCCTGCAGACGCTCGCGATTACCCTCGGCAACTCGCACTTGAACAATCAAGGTGTCCCCGGGAGCAAAATCTGGCACGTCACCTTTAAGCTGGGCCGCCTCAATTTGCTCAATAATCTTATTTTTGCTCATTGCTCTTCCTCTGTCTGCTGTCGAACCTGACTACCGTGACTTTTTAGTATTTCGGCTTCTTGGTCTGACAAATCCCGACGTTCTATCATGTCAGGGCGTCTTAATTTTGTTGTAATCAGCGCCTGCTCTTGGCGCCAACGCTGAATCTGTTGGTGATTGCCGCTCATGAGAATCTCAGGAACTGAAACACCCCCAACGGTTTCAGGACGCGTATACTGAGGGTATTCGAGCAATCCGTCAATAAAAGACTCATCATTTTTTGAAGATTCGTCTCCCAGAGCGCCTGGTAACTGGCGTATTGCTGCATCCATTGCCATCATCACAGGCAAATCGCCGCCACTGACGACAAAATCTCCCACGCTGACTTCGATGTCGACAGCTTGATCAATCACCCGTTGATCCAACCCTTCAAACCGACTCGCGAGCATTATCATGGCCTTATAATCGGTTGCCCAGCGAGATACGTCCGCCTGGGTTAACGGCTGACCCCGTGGAGAAAAGTGCACAACGGGTACAGTCTCGCCAACCTGGTTCTTAGCCGCGGCAACTGCCCGCAGCATTGGTTCTGCCTTCAACACCATACCCGGCCCACCGCCATAAGGACGATCGTCGATCGTTCCATGACGGTCTTCAGAAAATTCTCTCAAATTAACGACATTTAACGACGCGACCCCTTGATCAAGGGCTCTTCCAATAACACCACTGGCCCGAACCAGGTCATACATATTCGGCATCAATGTCACGACGACAAACTGCATCAAAATGCTGCCAACCAATCGACTCGGATCGTTCGAGCGGCAAGGTCTATAGATTTTATGATCTCGGGTTCAACAAACGGTATCAAACGCTCCCGATCATCTAAGCTATCGGCGGTCGCAGCAACGACGAGTACGTCGTTGGCCCCAGTCTCCATGAGCCGTAAAACTGTACCGAGAATCTCTGCTTGTTCGTTGATGACCGCTAACCCCAGCAACTGGTGCCAGTAAAACTCTCCTGACGCCAGCTCGGGTAAAACCGCCTTAGTGGTCCAAATGCCATATCCAACCAATTGCTCGGCTTGGCTTCGATCCTGAATGCTCTTCAGTGACACTTGTATTTTCTTCCCCGAGACCCTAGACGCCGCCACCTCTAGCAGATGTTCAGGTCGCAGTCTCCCGGCTTGCCAGGGCTGGTAAGTGAGGATTTGCTCAGGGGGGCTGGTATCTGAAAAAATTTTCAGCCAGCCTTGCACACCGTGCACTCCGACGATTGAGCCCAAGCGGATCCAGTCGTCTTCAGGGATTGTCACAAATCGTAGGATTTAAATGGAGGGTTAGGCTGCCGCTTCGCTTTCGGCACCGGCTTGGATGCTCTTGCGATAACCTTTCAGCAATGACTTTACACGATCCGAGGGCTTCGCGCCTTGTCGCATCCAGTACTCTATACGATCTAAATCTAATCGCATTTTCTCATCGGCGCCTTTTGCAAGAGGGTTAAAAAAGCCAACGCGCTCGATGAATCGTCCGTTACGGCTCTCTCGACGATCAGCCACAGAAACGTAATAAAACGGACGCTTCTTACTGCCGCCACGTGCTAACCGAATCGTTACCATAATGCTCTCACCCTGTGTTTATTTCTTAAATTTGAATTCTTAGAATTTTGTCGTTCTAGCTTCCAATACGTCGTTCTAGCTTCCAATACGTCGTTCTAGCTTCCAATACGTCGTTCTAGCTTCCATTATGTCGTTCAAGCTTCCAGCACGTCGTTCAGAATTTTCAGCCAGCGCCCACTTTTGGCGCCGCAGAAACACGCTGCCCCCGTCGGGCGCCGAATTATATGTCAAATTATGACGGATTTAAACCTAAACCCTCGACCCCAGTTTCGGGCCCCTATTAGCTTAGCTAACTTAACAACGCTTGCGGCAACCTCTAGCTTAAAATGGCCGCTTACCCTGATTTAGCATCCCTCCCATACCCCGCATCATATTGGCCATACCACCTTTTCGGCCCATTTTCTTCATCATTTTTTGCATTTGCTTGTGCTGCTTCAGCAAACGATTGACATCTTGGATCTGCGTGCCAGATCCCATAGCAATTCGCCGCTTTCTAGAACCGCTAATGACATCAGGATAGCTTCGTTCTTTTGGCGTCATCGAGTTGATGATGGCTTCTAACTGGCCAAAATTTTGCTGGTCTACCCGTGCCTTTGCCGCATCTGCCATATTGGCCATTCCTGGCAGTTTATCGAGCATGCCAGTCAAACCACCCATATTATTCATCTGCTGAATCTGATCCCGAAAATCCGAAAGATCGAATCCTCGGCCTTTTTGAATTTTCTTAGCCAGTTTAGTGGCTTTGGCTTTGTCAATTTTTTGTTCGGCTTCTTCAATGAGGGACATGACGTCACCCATCCCTAAGATCCGGGACGCAATTCTATCCGGATGAAACAGCTCAAGCGCTTCAACGCCCTCGCCTTGACCGATAAATTTAATCGGCCGTCCCGTGATCTGGCGAACCGACAAGGCCGCGCCGCCTCTTGCATCGCCATCGGCCTTTGTCACAACTACACCGGTCAGAGGCAGCACCTCGCCAAATTGCCTGGCGGTATTGGCTGCGTCCTGACCCGTCATAGCGTCAACTACGAACAAAGTTTCAACAGGATTGAGCGCTCTGTGGAGTTCTGAGATCTCAAGCATAAGCTCATCATCAATCGCCAGCCGTCCAGCCGTATCAACGATCAAAACATCAGCAAACTGAGTTTTCGCGGCCTGCAGTGCTCTAGTTGCAATCGCAAGAGGAGTCTCCTCAATTGACGACTCACAAAACCCAAGGCCCGCCCCGGATGCAAGTGTCTTTAACTGTTCGATCGCTGCCGGCCGGTAGACATCGGCGCTGACCAACATCACTTGTTTACCCAACCGTTCTTTGACGAAAACACCGAGTTTCGCCGCGGTCGTTGTCTTTCCAGCCCCTTGAAGGCCTGCCAATAAAATTACTGCCGGCGGCTGGGTACTCAAATTCAACCCTTCAGAGGCGCCCCCCAGCACTTCGATCAGTTCTTCATTAACGATTTTTAGAAACGCTTCTCCAGGAGACAAACTCGCCGAGACTTCACTGCCAACCCCCCGTAATCGAACCTTTCCTAGGAAGTTTTGCACCACATCGAGCGCCACATCAGCCTCTAACAACGCAAGCCGTACCGTGCGTAGAGTTTCAGCAATGTTGTCTTCCGTAAGGGTTCGCTTGCCGCTCAGTTGACCCAAGGCAGCGCCCACTTTTCTTGTCAAATTATCAAACATAGTTATTCTGCCTTACCAATCATCGTCCCTACCGACCTAATGACTTTATTAGATACCCTCCGCCCATAGGGCCCGAGACTATTCATTGTTTGCATCTGCTAATTTTTCCGTCCCCTCAAAGCAGGCATTTTTACGTTCCCCTCGACTTTGCTACCGCGCCAAACATCATCCATTGGGGTGTTTCGCCTGCCGAACTGGTATTATAAACCAGTTACTTCTAACTTGGATCTATCGCGTTGCCTATCGCCTCACCAACTGCTTGGCTTTTGCTCACCGCCAGCCTGCTCTACGGATGCGCGACCTTTGTTGTCAGACGCCAGCTGATCGCAGCGACTCAAACCGCCAACCAACGCTTCCTTGGCGCCGTTCTTGGCATATTGGCCGCAACCGCCCATGGCTTGAGCCTGAGAGACGCACTGATTCAGCCTGGAGGTATGAGCTTAGGTTTAATCACTATGCTAGGGCTGATGGCTTTTGCTATGAGTCTGTTGATTGCACTCAATCAGTTGCGGCGCCCCATGAGCCATATTGCACAAATTGTATTCCCGGCTGCCGGCTTCATTCTGTTGTTGCAGATTTTTTATCCTCGAGACACGAGCCTTCGCGTCGACATAGCACCTAGCCTAATGTTACACATTGCGCTATCTGTCCTAGCTTATAGTTTACTCGCCGTCGCTGCGCTTCAAGCTGCCTATCTGATCTGGTTTGATCGCCGGTTAAAACAAAAGCATCCGGGTGCTATACCTTTCATGCCAATCCAGAGTTTAGACGAGTTTTTGTTCGAGTCATTATGGATCGGGCTTTCAGCATTGACCTTTGCAATCGCCACTGGCTTTGTATTCTTGGATTCTATGGCGGTACCCGGTCTGATTCATCACACCATTTTAACTGGGATGGCCTGGTGCTGTTTCGTCATTTTACTGGTTGGCCGTTACCGGCTAGGTTGGCGAGGCTCTCTCGCCGCCACTTGGACACTATTGGGCTTTGGTCTGCTTGTCCTCGGCTATTTTGGTAGCAAATTTGTCGTTGAAGTATTGTTGCAATGATCGACAGCCTTGACACCCCCCATTGCCATCCGCTACAACGGATGCTCATAACACATCGAGTCGACTGATCTTGGACGACCCTTCCACAGGCAACTTATTGCTTGCCGTTTTCGGCCTTATCGTACTGTCCGCTTATTTTTCTGCATCAGAAACGGCAATGATGGCTTTAAACCGTTATCGGCTGAGACATCTAGCCAAGAAGGGGCATCGCGGCGCCCGAAAAGCCAGCGGACTATTGCAAAGACCTGACCGATTGCTCGGGGTTATTTTGATAGGGAACAATTTTGTTAATTTCTCAGCAGCATCAATTGCAACCCTACTCGCTATTCAAATCTTAGGTGAAAGCGGTGTTGCCTGGGCACCCGTCATCTGCACGTTTGTATTTCTAATCTTCGCTGAAGTCGCCCCAAAAACCATCGCAGCGGCATTCCCAGAACGCGTTGCACTGCCCTCGTCGCATATCTTGAAGTTCCTTTTATGGCTGTTGTACCCATTGGTCTGGTTTGTATCAATTTTGTCTAACGGCCTTTTAAGACTACTGGGTATTTCAAATCAGGATTCAAGCCCAGACCATTTAAGTCGTGACGAGCTGCGCACGGTGGTATTCGAGGGTGCAAAAATTGCGTCCCAGTCACAAAACATGATGCTGGGCGTTCTCGATCTGGATCGAGTATCAGTAGACGATATTATGGTGCCGAAAAATGAAATCATTGGCATTGATCTTGACGACGACATCGACACTATCATCCAGCAACTCAGAACTGCCCAGCATACAAGACTACCTGTGTTTCATGAGAGCATTGATAACATTGCTGGCATCCTGCATGTCAGAAGTGCAATCCGATTTTTGTCCGGCGAAAACCTCACTAAGGCGGGCCTGCTACAGGAGGTTGACGATGCTTACTTCATTCCGGAAAACACCTCACTGCAAACCCAAATCAGGCATTTCCAAAAACGCAAAGCTCGAATTGGTCTGGTCGTTGATGAATATGGTGATATCCAAGGGATCGTTACCCTGGAGGATATTCTCGAAGAAATTGTCGGCGAATTCACAACAGACCTTGCTGCGGCGAGCAGTGACATACATCCTCAAGCAGATGGATCGTATTATGTCGACGGCGGCGCAACCATTCGAGCGATCAATCGTACGCTTGATTGGCAACTACCCTCGGAGGGACCCAAAACCCTCAATGGTCTTATCACCGAAACCCTAGAGACCATACCTGAGGCGCCAGTTTGTCTAAGCATCGGACCCTATCGCATCGAGATTATCCGTCTTAAAGACAATATGATCGTCACAGCTAAGCTTTATTCAGATCAGGGCCCGGAGGAGGAGGATTAAACCACCTCTTTGAATCATGCACATTTTACAGTACTCAAGCCGAACCCAATGACCCAGCCTCTATTGGTCCAACCTGGTTTTAAGGACCCCTTGAGTATCTGCGATCACTCGGTCGAGATGCTGCAAATGCTTCGCCAATGCAGCCAAATCGTGGGTCTTTCCAGCAGTTTCCAATTGTAAACAAAGATCCGCTAGCCGGTGTGCACCGACTGTTCGCGATGACGATTTCAATTTATGGGCTTCAGCCCCGATTGTTTTGGGGTTGGCCTCCGCTTGAGCCTGACGAATTGAACCTGCAACCTCATTCATCGATAACAAAAATTCCCCCAGGATTTCCTTGAGATCAGCCTCATTGTCGAAGAGTATTTCAAGCTCTGAAAGATCCAGTAGTACCGCACTATCATGGGACTGCACTGCCCTATCAACCAAAGCACCGTCTGATTGTACAGCCGTTGTCTGCATTGAGGAGTCTAGGATTCCCTTCGCTGAATTGGAGCCCATTAAGGTCGAGCCCAACTCTCCTTCACCTTCAATTTGATCAAAGGCCTGCTGCTCGGGCACCGCCAAGTAGGTTCGCAACATCGCTTGCAACGTGTCTATTTCCAATGGCTTGGACAGATAATTATCCATTCCCGCTGCAAAGCATTCCTCCGCCGCCCCATCCATCGCATTGGCCGTGATGGCGATAATGGGCAACGCAGTATTACCACTTTGCTCCTCCTGCCGAACTCTTCTTGCTAATTCATAACCGTCCATGTTCGGCATATCACAGTCCGTTAAAACCAGAGCAATTCCGCCAAGTCGAATTCGATCTAGCGCTTCCAGGCCGTCACTTACGATTTCGCAAGCCAAACCTAGAGTATTTAATTGGCGCTTGATTACCTGCTGATTAATCACATTATCCTCGGCTACCAAAATCAAGAGCCCTGCTTGTTCAGCTTCTGCGACTGTCATGGGTACCCAAGCATCTTTCAGCATTTGCCTGGCCCCGTGATCTGAACCTAGGTCCATACCCTTACGACCGACCACCCTTGCCACCGCCGATACCAGCTCACGCCAGCGATAAGGGTTGCTACTAATCAAAGCGAGACGCTCGTTAACCAAGCGCATAGGTTGACTTCGACCCTGGCTCAGAAATATCCAACCGAGTCCTGAGTCTGGCATTAATTGCTCGACTCGGCCCCAAATGGTCTCTTGTTCAGATCTTGATAAAAGTCCGGATAAAATCACAACCTTGGAGGCAGCCTCATCGGGCGTTTGCAAGGCGTACTCAAGATCTGGTCCATCTTCGACCAACCGACAAATTGCACCCTCGTAGCCTAATATCCCGTTAACTTCTTCAAAACTTACTGTCGAACCACTCAAATAAAATACGCCAATACCGCTTAAGTCAGGGACTTGCTCCTGAGGCTCCTCCGAATCCTCGATCGCCAAACATAACTGCACTCGAAATTCCGCACCTTGCCCTAATTCACTGACAACGGTGATGTCCCCGCCCATGGTCTCAACCAGACGACGACAAATTGCCAACCCTAGACCCGTGCCGCCAAACACGCGACTGGTTGATTTTTCAGCCTGGGAAAAATCTTGAAAGATTTTTTCTTGGGCTTCCTGAGATAAGCCGATGCCATCATCGATAACTCTAATGACGATGTCACAGGTTTTCTGCGCCTCATCACGCGCGAGCAATTCGATACGAACAACGATATCCGAGCGCCGGGGAGAGAACTTAATGGCATTACCCACAAGGTTTACAAAAATTTGCCGAAGTCTGAGGCCGTCCAGCATTAGCCTTCTGGGTAGCTGCGGATCCACGATTAATATCAAAGATTGCTCATTCTTTGAGGCGTTGGTTGCTATCACCTCCAATGCCTGTTCGGCGACATCTCCTAAATCAGACGGAACAATCTCAAGATCAATTCTGCCAGCCTCAATTTTCGATATATCTAAAATGTCATTAATTAGCGACAGCAGCGACATTCCAGAATTTTGTATCGTATTGAGCATTTCTGAATGATCTAAATCACTCACTTCACGCTTGAGCAAATCGACCATGCCCAATATGCCATTCATAGGCGTTCTAATTTCATGGGACATGCTAGCCAAGAAATTACTCTTGGATTCGGCTGCAACTTCGGCACGCTCAATGGCGGTCTTCAGTTCGGAAATATCAACAACCGTAATGATTTGATCCTCAGAGGGGAGACTTTTAATCGTCACCCGGATCCAGCGGTTGCCTTTCAGTTCGAAATCTTCGTGAACAAAGCCCGCAGTTCTTCCACGCTCAAACCATCCTACTAGATTCGTGGAACGACTCGCAGAGCCTGGTCGCAGCATATCAAGTCGATACATCTCTGCGACCAGCTGGGGCCAGTCTGAGCCAGGTTTCAATTCGTGAGCTAACTCAGGGAAAAAACTTCGGATCTTTCGATTTAGAAAACGAATCTTCTGGTCAGGCGCAATGAGAATAAAACCCTCTGAAAAATGCTCAAGCGCCAAATTCAAATAAGATTGGGTCTCGCCCAAGCGGCCTGAGGCTTCCGCTAGAGCTTGCCCCAGACTCTTTTCTGACTCTTGAAGCGAGGTCTCTCGCTGTTTTTGGATAGATATATCGAACAGCATCAGAACCCGTACATCTTGACCGCTGAGTCTCAGCATGGAGGGCTGAGTCAAAACCGTAATCACTTCGGCATTAGGTTTGACGATTTGATATTCTCGAGGAATCAGCTCAGGTTCGATCCCAACTCGCCTCGCCATCGCCGCGCTCGACGGAAGCATAAAGGTGGTCGCTGGCCGGTCTTTCACTTCTGCTTCGGACCGGCCAAGCAGCTTTTCACAAGCGGGGTTGATGCTCAGAACCACTTGGTGTCGAACCACAACGGACGCGACAGCGCTGGTTCGAAACCATCGCCAGAAACTTTCATCCTGACGGGCATCCGGATCCCGACGGTCAGCCAGATCGCTGGCAACCGTTTTCTCCGCCCCCGGAAGCGCTACTGTTTCCTTGGTTAATCGGCTGATGCGTTGATCGAGCCTGAAGAAAAAAAATCCTGTGAGCAGCAACGTCACCAGCAGCGCGGTGGAGAGCAGCGGTAGACTATCCATCTCGTGTCTCCTTTTTTTGATTCTGCCATTGACCCGGGTGCATGTCCTCAGTGCGGCCTTTACCGTGGCAAATAATCACGTGTCTTAATTTATTGACAAGCTTCCCAACGCCTACAGAGTGTATCTACTGCACATTTACAGAACATCAGCCACGGCCCATCAGTCGTTTCGGTAGACGCCAAGGCCCAGCCTGGTCGTCGCTGCATAACTGAAGACCAAAAGCTTCACGCCCCACCAGCCGCCTTTGGCGCGCGTTTGACTGAAGGCGGCAGCGCTATTAACGCCAGAGTCTATTCAACGACGCTATGATTGACTTAAAGGCAGCCGTCGTGGTGTTTTGGCTGATGCCAACGCCGAAACACTTCTCAGTATTACCTCCTGAAACCGCAATAATGCTAATTGCTTGGGCCTCACTGCCTTCGTTCATCGCATACTCTTGATAATCCACAACATGAATCGTTTCATTTAGCGTGCTTGCCAGAGCCGTCACGAAAGCATCGATCGGACCGTTTCCTTCTCCTTCAACATCGATCTCATTGTCAGATACCCTAACGCGTGCCTTACAGTATTCACGCTCATCAGGAATGGATCTGACTTCATAATCAATCAATGCGTAAGGCCCCGGCACTTCCACCAGTTCGGAAATAAAGGTTTGCCAAATAGTATCTGGTTGTAACTCACCCCCATCTGCCTCGGAGACTTTTTGAACTATAGGACTCAGCTCTAACAGCAGGTCCCTTGGGAGCTGCACGCCAAAGTAATTTTCTAAAATGAAAGCAATCCCGCCTTTACCGGATTGACTGTTAACCCTAACCGTTTCTCGATAGGAACCGCCAACATCCGCAGGATCAATCGGTAAGTAAGGTACTTCCCAAGCCCCATCTGAACCCGATTCAACGTAGGCCATACCCTTACGAATCGCATCTTGGTGTGATCCAGAAAATGCTGTGAAAACCAGATCGCCAGCGTAGGGTTGCCGAACATGGACAGGTATTTTTGTGCAAGCTTCAGACACCTGAACAATTCTTGCCATATCAGACAAATACAGCTCCGGGTCGACGCCTTGGGAGAATAAGTTCATTGCCATGGTAATAATGTCACAGTTCCCGGTTCTCTCCCCATTGCCAAACAGCGTGCCCTCTATTCGATCTGCACCAGCCATGAGGCCCAACTCTGAGGCTGCAACACCAGTACCGCGATCGTTGTGGGTATGCAGACTGATCACGGCTAGATCTCTTTGCGGCAATTGTCGAATAAAATACTCAAGTTGATCGGCATAAATATTGGGGCTCGCCATTTCAACCGTAGCAGGCAAGTTTAATATCACGGGTTTCTCCCGAGTTGCGCCCCAAACCGACATCACTGCAGTGCAAATTTCAACGGCAAAATCCATTTCTGTCGCGGTATAACTCTCTGGTGAATATTCCAAAACCAAGTCGGTGCCAGCATCGACCAGAGGCTTGGTGAATGTCTTCACCAATTGGGTAGCAGAAGTCGCTAATTCAATAATCTCAGCCTGACTTTTGCCAAAAACGACTCTTCGCTGAAGGGTCGAAGTCGAATTGTAGAGATGGAAAATCACGCGGTTTGCACCCGTCACTGCTTCGACCGTTCGCGTAATCAGATCTTCACGCGCCTGGCATAACACTTGAATCGTGACGTCTTCTGGAATCAAACCTTCATCGATAATCTTTCGAACAAAATCAAAGTCGGTTTGAGAAGCAGCCGGAAAGCCGACTTCGATCTCTTTAAACCCTAAATCTAACAACAAATCGTACATGATCTGTTTTTCATTGGGGGTCATAGGCTCGATCAATGCCTGGTTACCATCCCTCAAATCGACACTGCACCAGCGCGGGGCGGCGTCTAAGACTTTATCCGGCCAGGTTCGGTCGGGTAAGTGAATCGGCTGAAAAGGTTTGTACTTGTGAAATGGCATCGTCTTCGACGATGCTGGATCTTGAACGTTTTTTGGCTTTGAACTCATAGGACTAAATCTCGATAAAGTGGCACCGGCCTGCTTTTCTGCAGACTAATTTCATTCGATGTAGGAATTGATAACGGCCGCCTACAACGGCAGTCGTAGCATACCCAGGCAGTCCCACGACAAATTGCGCGTGGAACCGCGCTTGGGGAAAGGCATACCTTGTGTCGGCCTATTCATCGTGCTTGAAATCACCCTTAATTAGTCACAGTCTTCTAACGCCTCTAATATAGCGCTGCACCACTGGAAAGCCAAGACCCGGAGACTTACATCGCTCTTTAAACAACCGTTAATGCTGCCTTATAACGGCGACCATTTTCGACATAATGCTGAGCGCTTTGTTTTAAACCTTCGATTTGTTCCGGGCTTAATTGCCGGACAATCTTGCCCGGGGAGCCCATCACTAACGAACCGTCCGGAATTTCCTTACCTTCGGGAATCAACGAGTTAGCGCCAATTAGGCAATTTCGCCCGATTTTTGCACCGTTTAAAATCACCGCGTTAATCCCTATCAGAGTTTCATCACCAATAGTACAACCATGGAGCATCACCTTATGTCCGATCGTGACCGACCGGCCAATGGTTAAAGGCATCCCAGGGTCAACATGACATACCGAACCATCTTGAATATTAGAACCTTCACCGACCGATATCGCCGCGTTTTCAGCACGAAGGACCGCGTTAAACCAAATGCTCACGCCTGCCTCTAGGGTTACCTGGCCGACCACCGTGGCATTATCAGCGACCCAAGTATCTTCGTGAACGGTAGGTAGGAAGTCTCCTAACTGATAAATCATAATGTTCTCCTGCGAACCCAAATGATAACAAATTCAGGCCCTTTTACGGGGTCTTAGGTTACTCGTTTTTAAGTCAATGCGAGATTAATGAAATCGAGCAATATTAACGCGGTCAGGCCCCAGATTCGGTACCCCTCATACTCGTACACTGGCGCCATTTGCACAACGCCCTGACGTTCTAACCGCTCAGTAGCCGATCGAGGATCCGTCAGAAACCACGGCAAAGGCACTTCAAAAACTGCTGCCACTTCCCTTTCGCACGGCGCAATTACAGCATCGGCAGGTGCCAGACCCACAAAAGGCGTCACCCACAAACCATGCTTTGAGACCAGCCCTGGCAGCGGCCCCAGCACTTCAATCGATTCTCTTGAAATGCCTAATTCCTCCTCGGTTTCTCGCAGCGCGACTGCTTCAAGAGACTGATCAGTTAAATCACGCTTGCCGCCTGGTAGCGCAACCTCACCGCCATGAGCATTAAGCTGGCTAGATCTCACGGTTAAAATGACGGAGGGCGTCTCGGTCTGCCGCACCAACACAAGGACAGAAGCTTCGGGGCTTCGTGAAAATTGTGGCGGCCGCTTCGCGACATCGAGCGCAACCTCAAAATTTTGTCGGAGTCGTCTAATCAACTTATCTTCTCCATTGTGAATGCGGGCCTCGAGATCGTATACTGCTGCCATGAAATATTGCGGTCAATGCGGAGGCAGGGTTTCCCTTAAAATTCCTGAGGGTGACAACCGGCCAAGATTCGTGTGTGACCATTGCCAATCTATCCATTACTCCAATCCTAGAATTATCGCTGGCTGCTTACCCTTTTTTGACGATCGGGTGTTGCTGTGTCGTCGGGCTATAGAACCTCGCTATGGCATGTGGACCTTGCCAGCGGGTTTCTTAGAAAACGGTGAATCCATCTCTGAAGGTGCACTCAGAGAAACCCATGAAGAAGCTAATGCGCGAGTAGAAATAGAATCACTATATACCGTATTTAGTCTGCCTCACATTTCCCAAGTCTATATGTTCTACAAGGCGCGACTACTAGATCTCGATTTCCACCCAGGGGAAGAAAGCCTTGAAACCCAGCTCTTTACTGAGCAGGAAGTCCCATGGGAAGACCTGTCCTTTGCTGCAATTCATCAAACCCTTAAATATTATTTTATGGATCGCAAGTCGGGTACCTTCCCAACCCGCGATGAAACGATTGACCCTCGAGCCCGCTAGACGTTGATGACGATGGTCAATAGGTCACCGAAGCGCCATGCGCGCGTTTTCAAAAACCTTGGACCAAGGCGTCAAAGCCGATAGCCCTTTCGGCTGCCAAGACCATTGATAACGCCTGAAAGACCGTTCTGGATGCGGCATCATAATTAACGCACGCCCATCTTCAGATGTCACCGCCGTTAAACCCTCTGGTGAGCCATTGGGATTAAAAGGATAGCGCTCGGTAGGCTGATGGTCATGGTCTACAAAGCGCATCGCAATCTGTCGGCCACCAGCGAGCGCTGTCCTTGCATCCGCTGACAACTGGGCGCGACCTTCCCCATGGGAGACAACAATTGGCAAAACCGCGCCCTCCAAACTTTTAAGCATCAAGCTCTCACTGGGCATAACTTCAACCAAGGAAAAACGCGCCTCAAACTGCTCAGATCGATTGCGAAGGAATGTTGGCCATGCCTTGGCACCCGGGATCAACGATTGCAACTGCGACAACATTTGACAACCATTACAAACTCCCAGCGTTAACGTATCCTGACGGGCAAAAAAGCGATGAAATTGGGCGGCGACACGCTCATTCATTAAGACACTACGCGCCCATCCAGTCCCTGCGCCAAGCACGTCCCCGTAAGAGAAACCGCCACACGCAGCTAACAGCTGAAAATCTGCTAAATCATGCCGTCCCGATAACAGATCACTCATGTGGACATCGACCGCTTCAAAACCTGCTTGGTCGAAGGCTGCGGCCATCTCCATCTGGCTATTGACTCCCTGCTCTCGAAGAATCGCAACTTTAGGCTTCAGTCCCCGTGCGACAAAGGACGTTGTCTGAGTTTCTAACGGGTGGGTTGGCAGCCTAATAGTGAGGCCTCTGTCGGTATCATCCAGCACGCTATCAAATGCCTCTCTCGCGCATTCAGGATCATCTCTGAGCAGCGTCATTTGATGGCTCACCGTGGACCAGCGCTGATACAGCATGCCGCGAGCCCACTGCCCCAGTTCATGGTCGCCCTGACGAATTGAGATCACTGAGTCCGATCTGGGTATGCCGACCTCTGAGAACACGATACCCGCCTCTCCTAAAGCTTTAATCCAGCGTGATAGGCCCGCATCAGCAATCTGCAAAATCACACCGACTTCTTCATTAAATAAAAAGGGCAGCACAGACTCTGATAGGGGCACAGTAATGTCTATGCCGCAGTGTCCTGCAAATGCCATCTCAACTAAGGTTGTCAACAAGCCACCATCGGACCGATCATGCATCGCGCATACATCGGCTCGGAGCACGGGATCTTGTACAACGCGCCATAGAGCGCTCAGCGCGTCATAATTTGTCACGTCAGGCACATCGGGCTCAAACACCTCGAAACACTGCTGTAGTATGCTGCCCCCCAAACGCCGTTCATTGGCTAACTCAAGGAGCAGCAAGCGGCTCGGTTCTGCTGTTAAGACAGGAGTCAGCGTTCCTTCAATATCTGTCACCGCCGCGAACGCTGACACGATCAGTGATACCGGAGACGTCACGGTTTTTTCGGTGTCTTGGTCAACCCATCTAGTCTGCATAGACATAGAATCTTTACCAACGGGAATACACAGACCAAGCGCTGGGCACATTTCCATACCGACAGCTTCTACCGTCTTAAAGAGGCTGGCATCTTCACCTGGATGGCCACTGGCTGCCATCCAGTTAGCGGATAATTTTACCCCTTCAATTGGACCGATCACTGCTGCGGCAATATTCGTTAAGGCCTCCGCAACAGCCATACGGCCAGACGCCGGTCCGTTTACAACCGCTAGCGGCGTTCTCTCACCCATCGCCATTGCCTCACCAACCGTGGCATGAAATCCAGCAGCCGTTACCGCCACATCTGCGACCGGCACCTGCCATGGGCCAACCATCTGATCGCGAGCCACTAGACCCCCGACGCTGCGATCACCGATAGTAATCAAAAAACTTTTACTGCCAACGGTCGGATGACCCAGCACTCGCCGCACGGCCTCTGCTAGGGCAGGCGGTTTCCACTGGCCCTGTCCGGATCTTTTCTGTGAGGTTGCTGAAATATGCATTTTAGGTGGCTTGCCAAACAAAACAGACATCGGCAGGTCAACCGGCACATCGTCAAACAGGCCATCCTCCAATCGAAGGTGGGGCGCTCGCTCGGCCCGACCGACCACCGCGACCGGACATCGCTCCCTGGCACATAGTGATAAAAATAAGGTGAGCTTTTCAGGCGCTATTGCTAACACATATCGTTCCTGAGCCTCGTTACACCAAATCTCCAGAGGTGTTAACTGAGGTTCCGAGGATGGAATAGCACGCAAATCAAAGGTACCGCCAACCCCGCCATCTTTGACCAACTCCGGCAGAGCATTAGACAACCCACCGGCACCGACGTCATGGATAAACCGAATGGGATTATGATCACCCATTTGCCAACAACGATCGATGACTTCCTGACAGCGGTGCTCGATTTCAGGGTTTCCCCGTTGCACACTGGCGAAATCTAGCGTCTCATCCCCCGCTCCACTGGCCATAGACGATGCCGCGCCACCTCCCAAACCAATCAACATTGCAGGACCACCCAAGACCACTAACGCATCCCCTGGATGAATAACACCCTTGTCGATGTGGCTGGTTCGAATATTGCCCATGCCGCCAGCGATCATAATGGGCTTGTGGTAGCCCCAGGTCGCGCCATCCACGGTCATCTCAAAACTTCGGAAATATCCTGCAAGATTAGGTCGACCAAACTCATTGTTAAAAGCAGCGCCGCCAATCGGACCGTCTAACATAATCCCAAGGGACGAGGCGATTCGGTGAGGTTTACCAATCGACTGCTCCCAGGGTTCGGCCGAATCGGGTAATTGAAGATTTGACACGCTAAACCCGGTCAATCCAGCTTTAGGACGCGAACCGCGACCCACCGCGCCCTCGTCTCGAATCTCGCCCCCAGCGCCGGTTGCCGCACCTGGAAAAGGGGCGATTGCGGTTGGATGATTGTGGGTTTCGACCTTCATTAAAATGGGTATCGGCTCTTGGATGTACTCATAAACATCCGACGTCGGCGCCGGCATCAGCCGCTCGGCAACCGAACCCTCGATCACAGACGCATTGTCACTATACGCACTCAAAACTCCCCGTCCCTGGCTTTGCGCGTACGTGTTCTGAATCATATCCATTAGGCTATGGGCCTGCTCGCAGCCATCTAACGTCCAAGATGCTCTGAAAATTTTATGTCGACAGTGCTCTGAATTTGCTTGTGCAAACATCATGAGCTCGACATCCGTTGGGTTTCTCTCAAGGTTGATAAAAGCATTAGTCAAATAACTGATCTCATCGGCAGCAAGGGCTAGCCCCAACGTTTGATTTGCCGACTCTATTGCCCTCATGCCTAGCTCGAGCAACGGAATCGATTGCCCTGGTTTCGCGTTCTGAAATTCGAATAAGGCTTGCACCGATTTAAAATCAAACAACACAGATTCAGTCATGGGGTCATGGACAAGACGCATAAGCGCTTGATCCTCCGCGCTTACCCCAACTGCTTCACCATCGGCAGTCAGTGCTACACCTCTGGCCTCAAAGACATAGCGCAGACCGCGTTCGATGCGTTTGACCGCATCTAGACCGCAATTCATGGCAATCTCCGAAGCCTTCGTGCTCCAAGCTGACAAAGTCCCTAGGCGAGGCGTCACAATCAAGACCACCTCAGAATCAGCAGGGGCTTGAAACGCGCTAGCCGACAACAAATCTTCCGCTTTCGCCGTTTCTTGAGCGGTGAAAGGCCGCGACGTATCAAGGAAATAATCGAAACGTGTCTCTTTCAGCTGAAATGGCAGTCCCGCTGCCTCAATCTGTTGTTGCAGTTTTTGCCTGCGAAATTGGGAAAGCGCAGAATCGCCGGATAATTGCAGCATAGTTTCGCCGTTAAAGGTAAAAGCCTATTATAGCTACCCTTCGTCTTAGGTCATCTTTGTAACCCGAACAATTCACTGGAATACGAAAAAAATGACAAAAACTTTGGTATTGCCGGATACCGGCGAGCGCGGCGAGTTATATCAATCCCTATTGCCACAGATTACCGCGCTAACAGACTCCGAAAATGACCTGATCGCTAACCTTGCCAATACGAGCGCAGCATTATTCTCAAGTTTCGATTGGTTGTGGGTCGGATTTTACCTCGTCAAGGATGACGAGCTCGTCTTAGGTCCTTTTCAAGGTCCACTTGCCTGTACTCGTATCGCCTACCGCAAGGGTGTCTGCGGTAGTGCCTGGGCTCAGGCGAAGACCCTCATTGTCGAGGACGTCGCTCAGTTTGATGGCCATATCGCGTGCAGCTCGGAATCTCGCTCCGAGATTGTCATACCGATCCTCAAGGCGCAGCAGTGCGTTGGCGTACTGGACATCGATAGCAGGCAATTAGCCGACTTTTCGATCATCGATGCACAGGCTTTGGAGCCATTATGTGAACATCTATCGAAGTTCTTTCCTAACTGAAGGATCGCCTTACCTGCGCTGTCGAAAAAAAGCCTGTAGGCGCGAGGCGCTGGCATCCGCGCAGACGCCCTCACGAACCTGAACTCGATGATTGAGGTAAGCAGATTCAAAAAAATGCTGTCTGGAACGGGCCACACCAGCCCTGGGTTCCCTTGTGGCAAACACCAAGGTTTCGATTCGCGCATGCACCATCGCGCCGGCACACATGGCACAGGGTTCTAAAGTGGCATACAGCGTCGCCCTTGGCACTCGATAGTTGCGTAAGGCCAACGAGGCTTGCCTTAGGGCCACGATTTCTGCATGGGCAGTTGGATCATGATCGGTAATCAATCGATTATGACCCGCGCCGACGACTATGCCATCCATGACTACAACCGCACCCACAGGCACCTCTCCGGCTGCTTCGGCAAGGTCTGCTTGAGCGAGCGCGAGATTCATGAAGGCGGTATCTATCGCAAAATCCGCCGCCTCGTTTCGCTCACTCAAAGGATAGCTACCCCAAACCAAGCGCCGTGGTAATGCATTGTTAAGGCCGTCAACCCGCCCGCAATCAGCAAAGCCACCGCATCAAACCGAAGTTTCGGTGTCTGATCCGCACGAGCTTTACCGCGCTGAGCTGCGGTCAATGCTGACAACAAAACCAACACCGCAAACAATCCAAATAATAGCCAGGCATGCAAGTTGGAATTCACACTCAAATGAAGTGCCGCCCAAAACACAATCCCCACCGTCATGGGATGCCTAACCACCGACTTCGTCCAACTCGGCAGATTCGCGGCGACCAACATCCAAAATGCCACAAACATGACACTAGGCGCAGCTGAATACATCGAGGGTACCTGAGGCACAGAGATCTCGAAACTCGAATCGTATCCCAACACCATCAGCACTAGCCCAGCTAGGCTGAAGCCACTGTACCCGCCCATGTAGGCCGCTTCAGGAATAGTACTCTGGATGCGGCGTTTTAATGGCGGCCACAAAAGTAGTCCATGCGTCCCAAAAAATAATACAAGTCCCAGGTAGAACATACTAACTCCTGATCGTTGGCAATAGATTGCAAGCTAGTGAGACGCTTGGCGCCAGCCTGCGCAACGACTTATGGCGCTAAGAACATTTGATCTATTTTTATAGGCTTTGATCAAATCTCTGACGTCCAGATCAAGATGACTGTCCGGTTATCAGTGCCAACTTTGCCCGTTGACCCGTGCTCGCAAACGCTCGCTCGCTGTCGCATTCTCTCCTGCCTAACGTCTTTGACGCGACTTTAACCAAGCCCAACGAGTGGCTCTGCAATATGCCAAGCGAAGACGACTCAAGCATTATTCCTGAGTAATCGAAGAAAAATCAAGCGCCTTAGTCCCCTGCCAAATGAACTGTAATCCTGCGCCGTGATTAACGACGGCAGGCTGAGCGACAAACCTATCCCGAGTCGCTTGGATTAGATAAGTGCCCGATTCTACAACCAACCACCCTTTTACCCGTTGAACTGCAGGTGATCGGTCAATAAAAACCTTCAGTGACTCAGGTTGCAAGGAAGTCTTCGGGTATACCACCCGGTGCTGAAATTGCGGCGTGACCGCGACCGTCTTTGCTGAATCAGATCGCTCAATCAAATGATAGGGGTCAATGTCTACTGGTAGCTGACCCTCTGAGGACAAAAACCTAGCGTCCGCTCGCAGGGCTAACAAACTTGGTGTAATTTCGGGACCAGCCTTAGTCTGATAGACGCTATCACCGGCTTTAATCTGTTCCACCACGACACCAGTTAAATATCGATCCTCCATTAACCTCGGCACGGCGGTAGCATCGACAAGCGTGATGATTTTAGCCAGTTGATAGCCATCAGCTTGGCTAGTAATCGATACTAGGTTGGTGGCTTTGGCCACCCCACTTGCTTCGAGCACAACAGCACCAAAACCTGCTTGACGAAGTTGTGTGAGCTGCGCGCTTAGATCGGATTGCAATTGGCAACAAGCACATCCATTGGTTAGGGTCAGGGTCGATGCAGCCTCCGCAGAGATGAGCGCGGCATCGACTGGGAGTGCACCTAGATCGTTAACAATTACCGCGAAAGGCGCTGAGGCTTGCCGCAACATCCTATTGATTAAGGTCGTTTTACCTGCACCCAAATAACCGGTTATCACAGTCAGCGGTACAGCTTTAGTTAGCATCACATGCTCCAGATCGGCCATCAGTCTCCAAGGGTGCTAACTGACCTTCGAAAACGGTTGCTAAGACTCGAATATCTTTTATTGCATGAGACGACACCAAAAGCGGGTTATCCGACAGGATCGTCATGTCCGCTCGTTTTCCTGCCCTTAAACTACCGGTAAAAGTATCGATCCCTAAGATCTTTGCCGCATTAATGGTAACCGCCGCCAGCGCCTGCTCGGAGGTGAGTCGTTCATGCTCGCCCATCACCTCACCCTGGGCATTTACGCGGTTTACTGCCACCCACATATTGAGCAGTGGCTCTGCTGGTGCCATGGTGAAATCCGAATGCAACGCAGTGGTTATTCCTAAATCGAAACTACTTCGAAGCCTTCCCATCGTTGAGGCGCGCTCGTAGCCTACCGATAACTCGGCATAACGCGCCGACAACTCGTGCAAGTAATAGATATTGGCGGACACCGAGGCACCAAGATGTTTAGCTCGTTGTAACTGCTCGGGGGTTGCGTAACCAACATGCTCCAGAGTGAATCCATGCTCAAATCGGGGATGCTCTGCTTGTACTTTGGCCAAGCATTCAAGCGCGACTTCAACCCCCATATCACCCGTGACGTGCACATGGATTTGAAAGCCCGCCCGCCAAAATTGTCTTATTTGTCGCTCCAGCAGCTCCGGCGACATCAACCATTCGCCCTGATGCCCATCTAGATACCCAGGTGGTAACAACTGCGCTAACTGAGAAAAAAAAGCGCCATCAGCAAACAGCTTCACGCGCTTACGAAAGTGTAATCTCGGGCTATTTTGCGCGATCAACTTTTCAATCTCTGCCTCAACGGCATCAAAGGGTTGCTGGTGCGTGATCACGGCGCCATGGGGTACCTGCTCAATTCGAAAAGGTGTACTTGGATGTTCAAATATTGCTCGGGTGGCATTCAGTTCTCGCTTGAAATCAAACAATCCCACTGCCAGATCGCCAATCGTTGTGTGACCGCCAGCATGCACCACTTGCTTTAGGCGCTCGAGCCCAAGCTCAAATCGCTCGTCCGCAAGAATAATGGGGTTAAGCTTTTGAATGGCATAAGCCAAACCATTTTCATAGAAACGTCCGGCGTCAAAATCGATTTGTTGCCTATCTGCCACCTGCGACTCAGTAATTCCAAGCCTCGCCATGCAGGCGCTGTTCATGTGAAGCTCATGAAACGATCGATTCCAGACGACAATCGGCCGCCTTGCTTCAACCGCTTCGATCCTTGCCCGGGTCATTGGCCCATGCCACAAATCATGATGCCCCCAAATAATCAGAACATCATCATCTTGGGCAGTACAGACCTCTAACAGACGTTGATCGAAGGCTTCAGGCGTAAGCGATGGCAAGACCTGCCCCCAAGGTAGGGACCAAGGCATCGCTGTGATGAAATGCATCGGCAAAATCACCGCCGCCATGCTCGGATGCAAGTGGGGGTCAATAAAACCTGGCACGATCGTCGCTTCTTGATAGGTATCAACAATACGATGGTCAAATCGCATTAGCCAGGGTGACAAACTTTCAAGATCGCCGACCTCAAGAATATCACCGTCTTTGACTGCAATTGCGGTTGCCAGAGGTAAAGAAGCATTCATGGTGACAATTTGCTTCGCTAGATAAACTTCGATCACATCTCGTCTCCTGAATTATGCGGAGTAATCATGGGCGTATTGCGAGCCCATCTCATCACTTAAGCATCAGCATATAGGCAGACAGGCCAAGGTTCTTAATGCTCTTATGGCGACCGTGAACCGCCTGCAGATTCGCGCTCAACGGCATTATGTCGGGTCGTAAGCTGAGCCGTCTTGCATCTCTATCGCTACCCTCTTTAGCAAGTGCCGCGAGGGTTACCGCGCGGTCAAGATATCTGCGAACCCATCGGTTTTTATCGATCCGGGGGCGCAGAGACCATGCCTTTAAGGCAGGTCACAACTTCCGCACCCAGCGCAATTTCTTCTTCGGGATGCTCTGCACACACTTTGATGTTAAACATTCGGCAACCGGCTTCGTAATAGGGCGCAAGCTGCTCTGCAACTTGTTGGGGCGTACCTGATGGCGTATAACGCGCAAAATTTTCAAAGGGGATTTTGTAAAAACCCTCCATACCGGTTTTAACAGCAGCCTCGGCCCGCTCCGGGCGCTTTGCATCAACACCTACCCAAGGTTGATAACCGTGCAACCACTGAACATCTGCTCGACCCGCTTCTTGCGCTCTGTCGGCGATGATACCAATGGCTTGCTGAAATCGCTTTACCGAGCACCAAACACCAATCCAACCATCACCAAATTGGGCCGTTCGAGCAAGGGCAGCGTCAGAGCGGCCACCGACAATCATCGGGACCGGTAGCGCTGGTGTCGGCCGAATACGGGCTTTATCTACCTGAAACTGCGCACCCTTGAATGAGACCGTATCACCTGCCAACAACCCTTTTATAATCGAAAGTGATTCGTTGGCCCGTCGCCCTCTCATCTTAGGGTCAACCCCACAAACCTCAAGTTCGTGGGGGTCCTCACCGCCAATTCCGATACCAAAGATAAAACGGCCCGGGGCGGTACGTGCCATCGACGCGATCTGTCTAGCCACCGGAAGCGGGTGCCTTAAAGGCAGCAGATATATACTGATCATTACCGCCAAAGACGGATGCAGTTGCGCCAGCGATGCCGCCTCAACAAATCCATCAGCGCCAGAACCGTTTCGAAATGACACGTGATCAGCCAGGAAAACCTGGTCAAAACCGGCCGCAGCGATATCTTGCAATTGCTGCTGACGCGCCAGCCAATCAAGGCCCCAAAGCGTGGTCGGGGTCGCCAACCCAAAGCGTAGCTGATTCATATTATCTGCCAGCTCCTTACAGCTTAAAGCCCCAAAGCTTCATCATCTAGGCCTAACAGCACTCTGCCCGCAAGCTCCATAACAGGTTCTCCCACCATCATATGCTGAGACGCTACATGCACGTCTCGAAAGTGTTGTTGAAGACAAGATGTCTCATAGACGGACGTTCCCCCCATCACGGAATACATCCTATCGATGACTTGAATAGAGGTTTGAACCGCATGTACTGTCGCCGCGCGCATCATCCGCCGATCCTCAAGGCTTCCCGGCGCTGTTTGAGCAGCCTGCCAGCCTGCTTCTATACATGCATAAAAATGACTGCTCGCCGCATGCAGAGCAGTATCTGATTTAGCCATATCGATATGCAACGAGGGCCTCAAGGCCAAGGGTCTTCGACTACCCTGAGGCGTCTTTTCTTTGGAGACCCGAATGACTTCTTCTAGGCTTGCTCTGGCCATGCCCAGACAGATAGCGCCAATCGGAATACCCAGCAGAGCAAACTTTGGAAATTGGTAGATGGGCTTACTGGCGTTGGGCGTTTCCTCGACATTACCCGCTAGGCGGTGCGCAGGAACCCATACATTCTCCGCGATATAATCACTAGAGCCTGACCCCTTCATTCCAGAGACATGCCAGTTATCCTGGATTTGAATCTCTTCGGGTTTGAAAAATACGCGAGTCAATGCCGGCGAGCGGTTAATCCGCTCGCCCTTGTCGTCGACTTCATGGATACCACCTGAGATCCATGCAGCATTTCGACAACCCGAACCCCATCGCCAGTGACCATTGACCCGGTAACCTGGATTGCCGTCTCTGGATTCAAACTGGGCTGTGCCACTATCGGCGAAGACACCGCTGGTAATGACATTGGGATCTTGCAACATGTCGTTCAACAGATCCTCAGGCAGCGCGCCAAAAAGATACTGGGACGTGGCGCCAATAAAAACGCACCAAGCTGTACTGCCATTGCCCGCTGCCAACGTTTCACAGATTCTACAAAAGGTTGCAGGCGAAACCCCTAAGCCGCCCAATTCTGGTGGCACCACCAATCGATAAAACCCTAAACTCGCAAGCCCTGCCGCCAGATCTTGCGGCAATTGTCGCGCTTGATCAATTTCTCGACTGCGGGTCTTTAACTCGGGCACTAAACGCGCTGCAGCAGCGATCAACTCGGTCTCAGGTATCGGCAAATTAGCGTTCATAGTTGTCTCCGGGTACCGTTCAAGACCAACGGCAGATGAATGCCGTTGGTGGGTTCGCAAATTTTCCTTTGTCCACCATCATCGAGCATATCTTGCCCTGTTTCAATGCAGCCAAGAACAGATATCCACAATTCAGATCAGATCTGGGGACGATTACGCCGAGTTGCGGTATCATCACGTCACGCGCCTTTTGTTGACCTAGGACTTGCACCGGTATCGAGACAACCCGCATCGAAACAAAAGCTAAAATCGCTAACGCTTTTTAGGATTACCTTTCATCCATCTTTACTTGACCCTACCTCGCTGATCACTTGGGATATAACGACATGATGAACAACCAATATAAAACTGCCCTAGCCGGTACCACTTTAAGTTATTTCAGTGCCGAGGCCGCGATTGAAAAATTGGCGCCTGGGACGTACCAAACCCTGCCATATACCTGCAAGGTATTTGCTGAAAACCTTGTCAGACGGGCAGACCCAAAAATCCTTGACGCCGCTTTGCGGCAATTTATCGAACGCAAGCGCGATCTTGATTTTCCTTGGTACCCCGCCCGGGTTGTCTGCCACGATATTTTGGGACAGACCGCCCTCGTTGACCTCGCCGGTCTGCGGGATGCAATAGCTGCCAAAGGCGGTGACCCGGCTCAAGTCAATCCAGTAGTACCTACGCAATTGATCGTAGACCATTCACTCGCGGTCGAGCACGCCGGCTTTGAACCAGATGCCTTTGAGAAAAACCGAGCTATCGAAGACCGGCGCAACGACGACCGCTTTCATTTTATTAACTGGACCAAAACGGCCTTCGAAAACGTCGATGTGATTCCGCCAGGTAATGGCATCATGCATCAGATCAATCTAGAGCGCATGTCACCCGTCATTCACGCCCAAGATGGCATCGCTTTTCCCGATACTTTAGTCGGCACCGACAGCCACACCCCTCATGTCGATGCACTGGGCGTCATTGCGATCGGGGTTGGCGGACTCGAGGCTGAAAGTGTCATGCTGGGGCGTGCCTCGTACTTGCGTTTACCCGATATCGTTGGCGTCGAACTCACCGGCGAACGCCAACCGGGGATTACAGCCACTGATATCGTATTGGCCTTGACGGAGTTTTTAAGAGAAGCTCGAGTCGTATCTTCTTATTTGGAATTCTTCGGTACGGGGGCCGCTGCGCTTACCCTCGGTGATCGAGCGACCATCTCAAATATGACCCCAGAGTTTGGTGCGACTGCCGCGATGTTTTACATCGACGACAAGACCATCGACTACTTGAAACTTACGGGTCGTGATCCTGAGCAAGTCCACCTCGTTGAAACCTACGCTAAGGCAACAGGCCTCTGGGCAGATGCGCTCGAGACCGCCGAGTATGAGCGAGTGCTCACCTTCGACCTATCATCTGTTGGTCGCAATATGGCAGGGCCATCGAATCCGCACCGACGAGTCGCGACCAACGCACTCGCTGAAGCTGGAATTACCGGCGACACCAAGCATGCGGCTGGCGAGATGCCTGATGGCGCCGTCATTATCGCGGCCATTACCTCTTGCACCAATACGTCGAACCCTAGAAACGTCATCGCTGCGGGACTGCTGGCCCAGAAAGCCAATGCTTTGGGTTTGACCCGCAAACCGTGGGTGAAAACTTCCCTCGCCCCGGGGTCCAAGGCCGTACAGCTCTACCTAGAAGAAGCGAATCTCTTAACTGAGCTAGAACAACTCGGCTTTGGTATCGTTGCGTTTGCTTGCACCACCTGTAACGGCATGAGTGGTGCACTCGACCCTAATATTCAAAAAGAAGTCATTGACAGAGACCTTTACGCGACCGCGGTCCTATCGGGCAATCGTAACTTTGATGGCCGTATTCATCCCTATGCCAAGCAAGCGTTTCTGGCTTCACCGCCCTTGGTTGTTGCTTACGCCATTGCAGGGACCGTCCGATTTGATATTGAACGAGACAGCTTAGGGACTACGCCTGAGGGCAAACCGATTACGCTTGCCGATATCTGGCCAACTGATGCAGAGATCGACCGAATCGTATCGGAAAGTGTGAAACCCGAGCATTTCACCAAAGTTTATGATCCCATGTTTATCAAAGTTAAAGATGTCAGCAATGTTACTGACCCACTTTACGACTGGCGGCCAGAAAGCACTTACATCCGCCGACCGCCTTATTGGGAAGGTGCCTTAGCTCGGCCCCGAAATCTTAAAAATCTACGCCCGCTCGCGGTCCTTGGCGATAACATCACAACCGACCACTTATCACCGTCAAATGCTATTTTATTGGACAGTGCGGCCGGCGAATATCTCGCCAAAATGGGACTGCCCGAGGAAGACTTCAACTCCTATGCCACCCATCGAGGCGATCATCTCACGGCTCAACGTGCGACTTTCGCAAATCCAAAACTCATTAATGAAATGGCGCTTGTTGAAGGCGAGGTTCAGCAAGGCTCTCTGACTCGGGTTGAACCCGATAATAAGGTCGTCAGAATGTGGGAAGCCATAGAAACCTATATGCAACGCGAGCAGCCCCTGATCATTATTGCTGGTGCAGATTATGGCCAAGGTTCCTCCCGAGACTGGGCAGCCAAAGGCGTTCGTCTGGCGGGTGTTGAGGTCATTATCGCCGAAGGCTTTGAACGCATTCATCGCACCAACCTAATCGGCATGGGTGTCCTGCCTTTGGAATTTACCGAAAGCAATACCCGACACACCTTCGAAATCGATGGATCTGAGCAATTTTCGGTCAGCGGTGACATCACTCCTGGCGCCTCGCTCAATGTATCGATGCAGCGAGCCAATGGCGAAACTTTAACTTTCTCAGCGCTTTGTCGCCTCGACACAGCAGAAGAAGTTTCGATCTATGAAGCAGGTGGCGTGTTGCAGCGTTTCGCAGAAGATTTTCTAGAAACCAAAAGCGCTAACGGTTAGCGGGGAAGATTCAATGTCATTATCACAGATTAAAGTACCTGCAACGTACATTCGGGGCGGTACAAGCAAAGGGGTTTTCTTCAATCTCAATGACCTGCCTGCTGCTGCCCAAAATCCGGGTTCAGCCCGAGACGAGCTGCTACTGCGGGTCATTGGTAGCCCGGATCCCTACGGGAAGCAAACTGATGGTATGGGCGGCGCAACCTCAAGCACCAGCAAAACTGTGATCGTCTCCAAGAGCGCGCGTCCTGATCACGATATTGATTATCTCTTTGGACAAGTTTCCATCGATCAAGCCTTCGTCGATTGGAGCGGCAATTGTGGCAACCTATCGGCCGCCGTTGGCGGATTTGCAATTAATCAAGGATTGCTAGATCCGGATAAGGTCCCTGACCATGGTATCGCTGAAGTTCGAATTTTTCAGGCGAACATCAACAAAACTATTGTCGCCCATATCCCTATCGCAAATGGTGAAGTCATTGAGTTGGGGAACTTCGAACTCGACGGCGTTACCTTTCCCGCGGCGGAAGTAAAATTGGACTTCTTGGATCCTGCAGATGACGGCGATGGCGCGATGTTCCCTACAGGCAACTTGATCGATACCCTAAGCGTGCCAGACATCGGTAGCTTTCAGGCAACTTTTATCAACGCAGGCATCCCAACCATTTTTTTAAATGCTAGCGATCTTGGCTTTACTGGCACAGAGCTACAAGCGGACATCAACAGCAATACCCAACTATTAGATACCTTTGAAACACTGCGCGCCCACGGCGCGGTCGCCATGGGTCTGATTAAAGACCCGGCGGAGGCCAGCGGTCGCCAACACACGCCCAAGATTGCCATCGTGGCACCGCCCGCCGATTATGTCGCATCCAGCGGTAAAGCCATCGAAAAATCCGATATCGATCTGCTGGTGAGGGCTCTATCGATGGGCAAGTTACATCACGCAATGATGGGCACCGCTGCCGTCGCCATTGGCGCTGCCGCGGCAGTACCTGGCACACTGGTGAATCTAGCAGCAGGCGGTGGCGACAGAACGTCGGTGCGTTTTGGGCATCCCTCCGGCACCCTTCGGGTCGGCGCCGAGGCTAGTTACCAAGAAGGAGGCTGGACTGTACTCAAGGCAAGCATGAGTCGCAGTGCCCGCACGCTGATGGAAGGTTGGGTGCGCGTGCCTCCGCTGTCTTAAAAACGCTTATCTGTTAATACACAGGCAGCGACTAGGCCCGGCTAGGGCTCGCCGTCAATCCGAGCTAACAACGTATCTGCCACCTCGTGACCGTGGGTGTTTTGTAAAAAATGTCCTGCATCTTGGATCGGGTCAAACGTGCCGCCCATCCTGGTAGCCCAGGATCTACCCCATTCTTCGGTAAACACGTTATCCGCACAGCCCCAGATGAAATAAGCGGGTCTTTGCCAGTTAAGCAACGTTTGGTAATGCAATTGCTGTCCAGCCCCATGGCCGTTGTCAAAACTGTCCAACGGAATTGATCTTGGAAACCGTCGATACCCATTAAATGCTGAATCCGGCAAGCCGCGATAGGGTGCAGAAAACCCGCGATACATACTGTCAGCTTCTCCTTTAAAGTTTGGAGACTGGCCGGCGGCTAGGGCCGGAAAAATTACCTCAGGACCGGCAAGGCCAGCACTTAACACCAACAGCAGCGCCACATCAGGACAATGGAGGTCGAATCGGCCCCCTGAATGCCAGGATTGGTTCCAATTACGAATGCCGTCTGAATACTCATAGCCCTCATGGTGTAACCAGGTATTCATAATACATAGTCGAACAAATCGATCAGGCATCATTGCGGCTTGTGCTAATCCGGTCGGTCCTCCCCAATCCTGGCAAACCAGTGTCACGTCCGTCAGATCCAGCGCTCTGATCAAACTGGTTAGCACCTCGGTATGTCTTGCGATGGTGTACCAATGAATGTCTGTGGGTTTGTCCGATTTACCAAAACCCAAATGGTCAGGCGCGATGCATCTATAACCGGCTGCAACCAATTTCGGAATCATATGGCGATACAAGTAGCTCCAAGTCGGCATACCATGGAGCAGCAACATCACCGGCCCATTCCGGGGTCCTTCATCGATGTAATGCATGCGGAGATCCTGCCAGGCATGGTAATGCGGCGCATAGGTAAAATCTGCTAGGTCCGAAAAGTTATCATCCGGTGTTCTAATGAACTCTGTCATACTGCTACCCTTTTCTTGCCGTGACGTTATCTAAAGCGTGGCCTTGGTAGATGCTATCATTACTACCCAACCAACCCGCCCTAAATTTCGTGCATTTTTCGATCCCACTCAGCATGAAAATGCTGAACCCGTGCTTCGTCTTCGTTGAGATAAACATCACTGAACCCATTTGAGCGCATGCCTAATTGCACCTGACCTAACAACTCGACATCCTGATCGATGGTATCGGTCATCGTCTTTTCACCAGTGATCACCGCCTGATAAGAGAATAAATCTCGCTTTGGCCGACCCTCGGGTCGCATCGCTACACCGTCCCTACTTGCAGGACCAAGAATGGGTTTTTGATCTGTGGCCGCATCAGGAAATCGGACAAGACTAATTTTATCGAACTCGCATTGATTGGGATCCAAAGCGTGGGGCCGTGGCCGCAGCACCCAACAATGTTCCGGTGTAAACGATAAAATCGTATTGGGAAACAAATTGTATTGCCAAACATCGGACAACTGGTCATCTGAGAATCTGGAATAGGGCATGCCTCTAGAAGTGGCAAGCGCACGCTTTTGCGACTGAATAGCGGTTCTGACCTCTAAAACTCGACCCTTGTAATCTGCAGGATCCAGGTCAAGGCTTTTTAGCTGTGACGACTGAATATCGGTTGGCTCGTCGGGGATGCCGAATTTCTGGTTGACTGTCCCCCCTGGAACTTCAACCCCGGTATGCCCACCCGAATATAAGCGCACTGTATCGTTGTGACAGTCGACCATACGCTTATGTTGTGGATGCAAAAAATCGACGTGGTAAAGTTCGGAGAAGTTATCCACCACGGCTTTCCAATTGCAGTCTAACTGCACTGTTTGGTCTTCAACCAAGGTCATGGCGCCGAAATCATAAGGCGCTAAGCGTTCTGCGACAGGTCCTAAAAATGCCAATAGAGGCTCAGGCTCGGACCCCAAATGCACAAAGACAAAGCCATTCCAAAGCGCCACATGAACCGACTTCAAATGTCGGTTCGCTTTGCGCGGATCTTCGGCGAATTTCTCGACTAGGGGTACACCCTTTAGCTGGCCATCGAGTCCAAACGTCCATGCGTGGTAAGGGCAGCGAAAGTGCTGAGTGGTACCATAGGCTTCACAAACCAAACGATTGCCCCGATGCTGGCAGACATTAAAAAAGGCCTGAAGATCCCCAGCTTCATCACGAGTGACTAAAATTTGCTCGATTCCAACCGCAAAAACAAAAAAGTCTCCTGGCCGAGCGACATCACTGGCCAATCCCGCCAGCAGCCAAGTATTGCCCCAGATGGCTCGATCCTCTAGAGCCTTCACCTCCTGACTAACATACCGATCCTTTCGGAAGGTTTGATGGGTTCGTGCTGTGTGAGTTTCGATGATCGTCAGCGTCATAATTGGACTCTTTCCCTGCAGATTTACTCTGCTCAATAAAACCGCTTAGCTTGTCTAGGTCAAGGGCAAGTGATTAATCGCTCATAAAACTGCCTCAACCGAGATTCGGGTCGCTGCAGCGGCAAACATCCATTCGCTCAGCGTAATCTGCACAACCCGGTAGTGACCAGCACACTCTACCAACCATGCAGTCACAAATCCGAGGCGCGATTGGCTAAGCAACGACAGCTTTTCTGCCGAAATCAGTCTGTTATGCTGTGAGCAAGTTCGAACTATTTACTGCAACTGTCTCAACTAAACCCAATAAAAATGGTGATTCAAATGACTGCTTCGCTGGTACCTAAGATTGATTTACAGCTGGCTGAACAGACCGGCGAAGGTCTATCCGAGCTCGACACCGCATGCCGGAAACATGGCTTTTTCTTGCTCACCAATCATGAACTCGATGCCGTCATCGCTACGATGTGGGAGGCATCCGAGCGATTTTTCGCACTCCCCCAATCTGCAAAACACGCCATCAGGCGAACCGATCAAAGCCCGCTCGGTTATTATGACCGGGAGCTCACCAAACGTCGCCGAGATTTAAAAGAGGTTTTTGACTTCATGCGCCCCGCCGCTACTGGTCGTAATCTTAATCAGTGGCCGAAAGATGACACCTTCAAAGTTGTGATGAGCGATTTTTTTGAGTCAACCTCAGCCGTTGCCGAGCGGGTGCTCAATGTCGTGTTGACGGCGTTGGGCGCAAGTAACGCTGCCGAAAAGCCTACCGGCGACCGGCGCACAAGCACCGTTAGACTCAACTATTACCCAACCCAAGACCCTCTGACTGGCCCAGACCGGGCCGCAGCAGTTCCCCTCGGGGACATGGCCCTTCATCACCACACTGATCCAGGCGTGCTGACACTGCTGTTACAGGATATGACCGGTGGGCTTCAAACCTACACTAGTGATGGTCAATGGATCGACATTCCACCGGCAGCTGGCACGATTGTCGTGAATCTAGGGGATGCTATGCAGGTCTGGAGCAATGATCACTATCGAGCTGCTATTCATCGAGTAACGCCGAGAACCCTGGATGCGCGCTTCAGCACACCTTACTTTTTTAATCCCTCCTCTGATGCCGTACTCGCGCCCCTAGCAGAACTAGCAGCAGACGAGCCAAAATTCACTCCTTTTCATTGGCGGGACTATATCAAGGGGCGTGTGGAAGATAATTTTACCGACCTTGGCGTCGAAGATATTCAAATCGATCGCTACCGAGTAACCGCCTAACATTCACCAGTTGACTGACAGGGATCTAGATTTCTGCCATCCCCGTCTATACGCCGTTCGTACAGGAAGATGTTCGATGACCCCCTCAGCGTTAAATACCAAATATAATCGAGATGCCATTGCCATCGCAGAGCAATTGCACACCATTCGCCAACAAGTCCAACGGGAGAAAATAGCAAACCAACCAGCCCTCGATGATTTGTTTCCCGATTTTAATCGCGTTCCCGTTGGAGTCTTGAAAGAATATGAGCGCATGGGGTTTTCTCCTGTATCGGCGCAACTAAGTGATCTCGCAAAAACCGCTGGCGTTACTTTTGAGCACCTTGCAACCACCCTAGGTACCATCATCCATGGAATTGATCTCAAAGATAAACTTAGCCCCGATCTCCTTCAACTGATCCGTGGGACGCTGCTCGAACGCAAGGTAATTTTCTTTAGAGACCAACACCTCTCAGAGGATGAGCAGGTAGCCTTTGCGCGCGAATTCGGTGAGCTCGATGCTTTCCCTTTTGGCAAACTCGGTGAGAATCCTTTTATTCTCGAGATTATTCACAATGAGTTGAACCCAGGCACAGAAAACAGCTGGCATACTGACGTAACGTGGATGGAGCAACCTTCACTCGGTTCCATTGCGCAATGCACGGTATTACCCCCTTTTGGTGGCGACACTCTTTTTGCAGACAGTCACGCGGCGTTTTTGGGGCTTCCAGCCACATTGCAAGCCAAGATCCGTCCCTTATCTGGCATTCATGATTACCGAGTATTCTTAAACCGAGGTGGGGTTGAGATGCCAGCTGATCTCGTCGCCGATCTGAAGGAACGCCTACCCTTCGGTGTTGCACATCCCTTGGTGCGCACCCACCCCGAGACCGAAAAGCTCGCATTATATCTCCATGGTGGGTTCCTGCGACACGATAGTCTGTTCAACCATCAGACTGGTGTCGCGTTACCTTCTGAGGAAAGCACTAAGATTGCTGCTCTGTTGTTAAACCAACACAGCCGACCTGAGTACCAATGTCGCTTTAAATGGAGCGAGGGTGCGATTGCTTTTTGGGACAACCGCGCTGTACAACATTATGCGGCGAGTGATTATTACCCCCATGAGCGCAAAATCCGGCGGGTGACCGTCAGTGGTACAAAACCGTACTAAACGACCGGTGTTTTAGATTCAACTGAAACCGCAGCGAGGGTGATACGGTGTAGCACCCGCTCAAAGCCATCATAGCCGCCTGTGGCTGCATGCAAGACGCATCGATTATCCCATAGCGTTAACATGCCATCAGACCAATGATGACGGTAGCAAAATTCTGGCTGAGTTTGATGCTCAAATAGCTCCCGCAGCAACGGCCAAGCTGCTGCGTCGTTCATTCCTTCGATGCCAATGGTGTAACCAGGGTTCACAAACAGTGCGATTCGACCCGTTTCAGGGTGCGGCAGGGCAATAGGATGGGCTTGAATCTGCATGGCCGAATCTGAGTAGCGAATCGCCATTGACCTACCGACATCATCAGCACCATACAAACCATCAGGCGCATAACCCCGCCGAGCTGAATGAATGCCCTGAAGATTTTTGACCTGCTTTTTTAACGAGGGCTCGAGAGCCTCCCACGCTGCGTATTGATCTGCAAATAAGGTATCTCCGCCAACCGGCGGAATGACCTTTGCTTGCAACAGGGTCCCAGATGGCGGTTTAGGCAAAAAACTCCAGTCCGAGTGCCAGCTCTCAGCAAATAGCGGCGTAGTTTCATCGGCATTTCGACGGACTTCAGCAACATGAGGATGCCCCGGTATCGACTCAAAAAAAGGATCTTCGCCAAAATCTCCGAGTGCAAGCGCGAGACGCTCAAGGGCATCGAGATCTAAGTGCTGGTCTGGAAAGCCTAAAACCTGATGATCGAGCCAAGCGTTCCGAATGGCTTGGACTTGCAGAGGCTCAAGCGTCTGCGCTAAATCAACCCCCGACACCAGGGCCCCACAAGCACCTGGCTGCGAATGAATCTCTAGCACTATCTGTTCTCCTTACGCGCCGAGTCCCGAAAATAGGTTGTCTTTACGCATCCTTTCGCTACACGCGAGCCTGCGCCTAACCGACCAGTAGAATCAATTCACACATCCGTCCGCCGGGTCAGCTGTATGCCTCAATCAGGAGATATTGCACTCCGGCGATTTAGTAATCTGTTTTTATACTCGAATTGAACGGTAACTGAAATTGATACTTAAGGTCATTGGTATGACCATCCTCAATCGTATCAACGCCATAACGTATTTGCTTTACATCGTCATATACAAAAGTTCCAAAGACTCGATCCCAGATCGATAATATGTTGCCATAGTTAGTGTTCGTCCAAGGTCGCTGATAATGGTGATGGAATTTATGCATGTTTGGCGTGACGATCACCCAAATCAAAGCCCGGTCTAACCAGTCAGGTAAGGCGATATTGGCGTGGGTAAAATAGGCAAAAAATGGCGTAATAACTCGATACAGTACGTACCAGTGAGCGGCAATTCCAAAAATCACAATGACACAAAAAATCAGGATCTCTCTGACAAACATATCCCCCGGATGATGTCTCGTGCCTGTGCTAGCATCGACGTATGTGTCGCTGTGATGAACTAAATGTAACTTCCAAAGCCACTTGAACCTATGCAAACACACATGAATAAAGTACTGCCCGAAAAAATCGAGCACAAGGAGCGCACACACCATCTCAAGCCAAACCGGTAAATCGAGGAGCCTCAAAATGCCCGTTTGATGCTCACCGATCCCAATCAAGCCATAAGCCACAAAGGCCAACAACAGCGTGACCATTGCAGTGGTGACGACAAAAACCAAATTCTTTAGGACATGCTGGACCTTGGCGTAACCAAACTCAAAGAGCGGTACCAAGGCTTCTAAGGCCCAAGCCAAACTCAAAGCCAGCAGGATAAGCACCATCCGTTCGTAATCGGAAATTGTGTTGGCCCATACAATGATTTCATTCATCTTAGTATCATAAGCACTTTTGGGACCTCGACAAAGCACCGCTTCTCGATAACGCTTCTTTTTCTTTGACGTGAGGTAAGCAATCTAACGCCTAACGTCGGCGCTGTCTTCGGGTCCCAAGGTGGGGCCGGAGAAAGGGCGTCTACGATGTTCAAACCTTTTGACGCATGCAGACCGCTGAATAATCTGAGCGGCGGCTAAGCCGTAACGGCCCTGCTACAGATGCTTGTAGCCATCGCTTGATGTAAACTTCTCGCATGCCTCATCAAACCTCCAACGCCCCTGCCCGAGGAAACACCGCAGCATCATCAAGAGGTGAAGAAACCCGCCGCGCGTTGATGCGAGCGGTTGAAACTCTTGCGGTCAACAAAGGTCTTGAGAATCTTTCCATCCGAGAGATCTTGATTGAAGCTCAGCAAAAGAATGAATCGGCGCTACAGTATCATTTTGGTAGCTTGTCAGGCTTGATTAACGCTTTAATTCAGGAAAGAACGGCACAGATTGCTGCAACTCGCGCTGAGAAATTAGCCGGACTGCTTAGTGCTACAGATCAGCCGGATCTGCGCGCACTGTGCGAGGTGATGGTCCTGCCCGCCTTTAATCTCGCCCAAGCATCGCCTGATTTCCGCCACTACGTCAGCGCCTTTGGGCACAAAATGATACTCGCTAACGATGATCAGCTAAAAAAATACGCGAGAGGATTGGGCGCCAGTGCTCGGCAAACCAATCGTTTACTCAGGCAAGCGCTACCAGAGTTGGGTAGCACGTTATTTACGATCAGGATCAATCAAGCTATGCGCTTGGCCACCGCCGCTATGGCGGATCAGGCCAAACGAAAACGCGGCTTTCAAGGAAAGACCGGACGTTTGTTTATCGAGAGCTTGATTGACTCCATCGAAGCCTTGTTGCGTGCACCCATTTCTAACCAGACCGCAAGGGCGCTGGAGGCATCAAGGCCGGGCACACAATAAGTCTATCGAGGCCGCTCAGCGAGACGGTTTAGTGCCTTTTAATGTTACTTATCCCAGTCTCGATCCTTCGATAAGCAAACAACGTCTATGTCTTAAACGGCTTACAACAGCATCCTACTAGCGACTTAAGGAGCGCTCGCTAGACCAGAGCGTAGATCAAGTAGTGGACCTCGCGACCTAAGCCACCTCCAATCCCGCCAAGTTGCCCTTTTTGCGCCATTGCTTCATCAGCGCGAAGAACTCGATTGGCCCTCCTCCATAAGTATTGTTCTGAGGGTTGACGTTAACGTGGCCTTCGTTATTGTAGTAACCAGGCGTGCATTGGGCCTGAAAATCTGCGGTTAGTCTGGCTTTTTCTATGATCGTTTTCACCCAGGCTGCCTCCGCGGCCGCACTGGCCTCGATCCGGGTATAGCCCTTCTCCTGCGCCACGCCCAAAATATGAGCCAGATGTTGACTATTTTCATCTAAAGAATAGGTATAGGTTGCGGTAAATGCGGACTGGGCCGGGCCAAAAAAGAATGCATTGGGAAACCCACGAGAGTGCATGCCATGAAAGGTTGATAACCCTGTCGACCACTTCTCGGAGATCGATACGCCGTCGCGACCTGTGATTTGATAGCCCGCCCGTCGAGCGTAGTCGGTGCCGACTTCAAAACCGGTAGCAAAAATGATGCAATCGACCTCGTATTCTGTGCCATCAAATACAATGCCTCGCTCTGTGATTTGATCCAATCCACGACCATCTGTATCAACCAACGTCACATTCGGGCGATTAAAAGTGGGCAAATATTCATCATGAAAACAAGGTCGTTTACAGAACTGTCGATAGTAGGGTTTTAACGATTCCGCAGTGGCAGGGTCTTCAACCATTGCGTCAGCCCGGGCTCTCACTTTTTCCATTTTTTTAAAATCAGCGATCTCCATGGCCTTGGATAAATCCATGTACTCGCTGGCTCGGTCAGTTAGATATTGCTTCATACCTTTTTGATAGAGGGCTTTTGACAACAGTCCTTGGGCTGCCCAGAGCGCTAGCCGAGCCTTTGACGGCGCCTTGCTGCGCAACGAGCCAAATAATAATCGAAAGGCTTCGGTCCAACCGTCGCTCACCAAATCCTCTTTCACCGGTATCCCTGTCATCAACGACTCAAAGTTCAATCGACGTTTTTCTTGCCATCCAGGGGCTTGGGTCGCCATCCAGTCAGGATCGGTTGGTTGATTGTTACGCACATCAATCGAGGAAGGCGTCCGCTGGAATACATAAAGGGCTTTCGCTGCAGCGCCCAAGTGGGGTACACACTGCACTGCAGTTGCGCCTGTGCCAATAATTGCCACCCGTTTATCCGCGAGCTTCGTCAAATCACCGTGGGCATCGCCCCCGGTGTAGGCATAGTCCCAACGACTGGTATGAAAAGTATGGCCCTTAAATTGGCTAATACCTTTGATCGCAGGCAGTTTTGGCCTGTTCAGCGGTCCATTAGAGTGCACCACAAATCTAGCTTTAATCGAATCCTGCCGATTCGTCGACACAATCCAGCGTCCGAGTGCCTCATCCCAATCCGTTGACGTCACCTCGGTTTGAAATAATGCTTGATCATAGAGCGAAAAAGTCTCGGCAATTTTATGGCAATACTCCAGCGTTTCAGGGGCATTGGTGTATTTCTGTTTGGGCACGAATCCTGTTTTTTCGAGCAGCGGAAAATACACATAAGACTCAATATCACAAGAGGCGCCTGGGTAGCGATTCCAGTACCAGGTGCCACCAAAATCTCCACCTTTTTCAATGATCCGAAAATCATCTATTCCAACCTCGCGTAGTCGCGCAGCAGCGAGCATGCCACCAAAACCGCCACCAATAATCACCACCTCGACTTCATCGTCCATTGAGTCTCGTTTGAGCGCTTCGCTGATATAGGGATCCTCAACAAAATAGGCAAATTCACCCACGACTTCCTGATACTGATCGTTGCCGTCAGCGCGCACGCGTTTATCCCGCTCGAGTGCATATTTCTTAGCTAACGCATCAGGATCAAAGTTTAGGGTTTCTTCTTGTAAAGACATAGCAAGCTCACGACCAGTAGTTAAATCCAGAGCCAAACCTTACAAAACTGTTGCCTGAAGGACAATGTCAGCTTTTCAGACGCTCAAGGGGGGGGATTAAGCCATCGAGCCAACTTTACTCGCAGCGGTAGCACCTACGATTGGCGTTTAATCGCATCGCCAAACAGCCCTTGAAAGGCTTGATAGACGGGGGCGTAAGGGTCCCCGGCCAAAGCCGTCAAATTTCGAGACATCGTCTTGGTATCTCCCCGGGTAAAAGGCCCGGTCACCGTTAATGACGGGTCAGCCAACACGGCATCAGCACTTTGCATGAGCAATGGCCTAGCTAAGGCGGGATCGATATCCATCTCTCGAAATTCCTCTTGGAGTTTTTGCCACAATAGCTGGGTACCGCTACAGGCGAGCACGCTAAGCGCATGATATTTTGCCTTATCCGCGAGCGCGATCCGCGCAACGGGGTTGGACAATTCTGGAAACAACATTTCAAAGGCGGGGGCATCATCATCTAAAACGACGGGAATATCATCATAGACTGCATCTGGGAAGCGCTGGTCACCAAAAGTCTGCAAAAAATGCGCCCCAAAGGCTAAGGGTGTCGAAAGTGAACCAGAACAATGGACTAACACAAACGCCTTGAGCCCAGAGTGCGCCTCAATAAAAGTTTCAATAGCGTCATCGCTGATAGCGACAATCACCAAATCGACTCCCTGTAAAAACATTTCGGGTGGCTGCTCTGCCATGGCGCCTCTGCGATGCCATTGCCTTGTCGGTAGTTCTTTGAGAGCAAACCAATGCAGTAAGTGACGGGCTAGTCGGCCGTCGCCGATGATGCCGTATTGTCGTGTGGTTATCATAGGCGCTGAACACCCAAGGGCTATGAACTTTTTGTTGGAGTTTCGCCTAACGGTGATCGACCGTGCTCAATCAGCATCGCCTTAATGACTAGGAAAAACAAACCGAACTAGTGACAGGCTTTGCCAAGCGCTTTAAGGCGCCAATAATTGTAAGGCAGAGGGGTCAAAAAACCCGCCAGCCACATGAGCGGTAGAACCGACAGCGTCAATTTTGCGCCGCCTGTGACGGCGACATCAACCAGGTTCATCGCCAACTCCATTGAAACCATGGAAATCAGGGACATACCGATAGCCGTCTTAAAGGCCTCCCGCAGCGCCATTTGCCGCATCATGATCACAGTCTCTAATAATATCGAGGTGATTAGACCGTTGACGATGGCAAGGCTCATGATCGCCCAAACCGGCCAAGGAATACCGCTTAGCTGAAAAAAAAGAATTGTTCCCATGTCCCCAATGGAGCAACCCAGGAGACACCATAGGGTGTTGTAGGAGGCTTTGGACCAAGTATGCCGACAGCGCCAATTCAATTCGAATAGACGGGGTACCGGTTGGGTCTGGCTAGAAGTTTCTGTCATGGACTAAGTATACGACCTTCATTAGCGCTACGGCTAATGCTTTACTTTATGGATTTCGAGCCTAAACCCCTTAAGGGACGTCTCAGACTTTTGCGAACACATCCGCCCAATCTTCTATCGCAGCTTCATGATCATGAACCAACTGAATGGTGATTTCAGAATAACCCGCCGCTTTAAGCGCTCTAAGCCGCTCGACAAGGGTTTCAGGCGTGCCACTCAAGGTAGTGCTTCGCACTAGGTCCGGACTGATATGGGTTTCCTCTGGACGCACAAACATCAAATGACCGCGGTGATTGGTGAGGTACTTTGCCTCTGCTGGCTGATAGGTATCGTGGACGGCTAAGTACTCGCTTAGAAGATTGCTTAAGGGGCCAGTAGGCAGATTACGTCCGCCCATCGCGCCTACCTCATCGGCTAAATTATGGAACATGACCGCAGTTAAGGGTGCGGCTTGTGCCATTAAGCGCGCCTCGTCTAGGGCCCTGTCCCCGGTTAAAACCGCGCCAAGGGCAAATAAATTCGACTGTAAATCGCTGGGGGGGTTGCCATGTTCCGCCCAAACGTTCTGCATGCTAGCAAGAGACTCCTCGGCGCCGTTGATACCGAAATTGAGCCATCCAGCTTTAAGGTCTGCTGCAACACCCATGGCTTTCGGACCAAAAGCCGAAAACCACAAAGGGACCTCATCGGTCAGATTAATCAGACCCAAATCAGGGTTTAAAAAGCGAATCTTTCGCTGTTGACCTTCGAATGCCCATTCCAGGGTCTCGCCAGCAAGCAATGCTTGCACCCGCTGAATATAGCGTTGGGTATCCTTCAATGAAATGGCGCCCAATCCCATCGTTCTCCTGGCGGTAAACCCCGTACCAACACCAAAATCAATCCTACCGGGCGCAATTTGATTAAGGCTCGCAAAGGCATTAGCTGCAACAGGCTCAATCCGGTTCGACGGCACTAAAACGCCGGTTCCCAAACGTATTCGAGAGGTTTCGTGCGCCGCAAGCGCCATGCAGATAAACACATCTGGATTAAGCAATTGTGTGTCGTAAAACCAGGCTGCATGAAACCCAAGGGTCTCTGCCCGCTTAACCCATCGCCATGAATCAACCTCCGAGGCAAAAGCGATTGAAAATCTCATTGTCTACTCCTTTGGGTTCTCTTCACACCAAGCGTTTTAACTCATCAATAGGCTCTTTGCATTATTGTTAGACGAATGTCCCAGTGCCTATCCAATTTGTCAGAGGACCGATAAGCCCATCAAGCCCCTCCATCACAGATAGCAAGTCTTAAGCCCTTGCGTACGAACCCATTTCCTATCCCAGAGACATTTCATACCATCTGAGTTGCGGCTTTACTAGGTCACTGGTTTTGATCGCCGTGATGACTCGGGTATCAACGCGGGTCCCAGCTCTGGTCAGTGCGCTTGCAATCGCTTTTGCTTTTGCTTTTGCTTTTGCTTTTGCTTTTGCTTTTGCTTTTGCTTTCAAGCGTGCATGATCAGCGAACCCAAAGAAACAATCTAGAGGAAAACCCTATGTATAGTCACATCATGGTCGGTGCCGACGACGTCGCTGCTGCCAAAACGTTTTATGACGCTGTTTTAGGCGCGCTCGGTCACCCACCTGGCAATATGGATGATAAAGGGCGATGTTTCTACTTTACTCCAACCGGTATATTTTCAATCACGCCGCCAATCAACGGCGAGCCTGCCAGCGGCGCCAATGGCGGTACCATCGGCTTTGCCGCTGCGACGCCAGCAGAGGCTGATGCCTGGCATGCAGCTGGCCTCGAAAATGGTGGAACATCGCTTGAAGACCCACCCGGTGAGCGTCCAGATAGTGGGCTTTATCTGGCCTATCTGAAAGACCCATCGGGCAATAAAATTTGCGCCTTGCACCGCCTAAGCTAGGCCCTTCATCACTGACATGACCGTCCCCGATTTGCCATCATGCAAGCGGGGACACATTTAATGGTTGCGCACAAGATAAGGCTTGGCGTCGTACGGCCCAATTGGCTTTTCCTAGAGGCATGGGAAACACCTTTCGCAGATCGCTATTAACCGCACGCGAATCCGATATTACCTTGGGCGCATCATGTTCTGAGCGCTCATCTGCGTGATTGAATGGCACGGGTAATATTAAAACTTTTGCGGTCTAGAGGCTAAAGACCCTTTACCTGATTTGCTGCGCTCACAGGCTTCTGCAGACAAACCTTATCCATCCGTTAGGCCAATCTATCAGACGCGCATATTAGTCTCGTGATATAACGGTACTATGACCGCAGAGCGTCTCACACTGAACCCTTTTTGCTACATCACTTTTGATCAAGATCGCCGGCTGACTCGGGGTGGTTGTAACGCGATACCAACGCCACACATTGCCTTGTTAATGGTATCGCTATGAGCCAAGCGACGGGGCCCACTGGTCGATTTTTTTATGGTTGGGTGATTGTCTTTGTTGGTGCCATGCTGACTTTTTTAGGCACGGGTTTTTATTCCTACTCCCGAGGGGTATTTTTGCCATCGCTGGCCGAGGATCTGGCGGGGGGTAGCCGATTCGACATCGCAATGGGATTTTCTATTGCCGCCATCACCAGTGCGTTTGTTGCCCCTTTTATCGGTAGTGTCTTGGACCGCTATTCACCCAAGATCGTCATTCTTATAGGCATCCTGTTGGTATCTTTGTCTTATTGTCTGCTCGCGATTGCGGAAAATCTCCTGCAATTTTATTTGATCGTGGGACTTGGGATGGGTCTTGGGATGACTTGTATGGGCAACCTAGCTTGGCATCGCACGATTATCAGTTGGTTCGATCACTGGCGCGGGCGCGCAATCGCCTTCGGTGTTCTTGGCGCATCCTTGGCAGGCATACTCATGCCACCTCTGGTGACACGACTGGTCGAGGCCATAGGTTGGCGAGGCGGCTTTGTCACGTTTGCGATCATGGTTCCCTGCCTTTTAATCCCTCTGGTGATTCTGCTGCTTAAGAACCGACCTGAAGATATCGGTGAAGTCAGAGACGGGCATCGGTATGTGGCTCAGTTAACGGCGCCGCCCACTGTCTCGGCCCACGAGTCCAGGATCTGGCACTGGCGAGAAATGCTGCGCTTACCAGCTTTCTGGAGCATCGGTCTGATGTTTGGTGCCATGGGCTGCGTCTATTCTGCAGTCATGTTGCATCTATTCGGCCACCTCAAAGATATTGGTCTCGCAAGCTCTGATGCAGCGATCATTTTGTCAGCAACCGCGCTTTTGGCCGCGCTTGGCAAACCGGTGATCGGCTGGATGTCCGACTTTTTTGGAGCGCGGGTAACCATTTGGATGGCGCTACTTTTTCAAGCGGTAGCGCTGGTGCTACTGGCCTATGCGGATACGTTTTCGACAAGTCTTCTGAGCGGCATTCTCTATGGTTTCGGTTTATCCGGCATGAGCCCTCTTCGAACTTTCGCGCTTTCGGTGGCGGTCGGCAACGCATCATTTGGAAAAGCGAACGGCATTTTACGGCTGGTTGAGCTGCCTTTGGTCATCTCAGCATCGCCGTTGGCGGGTTTTATTTTTGATGCGACCGGCAGCTACCAAATTGCCTTTTTACTGCTGGCAGGCTTGATGCTTGTCGCTTGTGCTGGGCCTTTTTTGATCGAAGCGGGCGGTGCCCGCGCTAGGGCGCGCCGCCCCGAGGGCCAATCCTGATACCCTTTTCTCGACGGCAACCGATTAAAAGTTTAGTGCCGCGCGCACTTAGGGTGCCCTCCGTTGTCACGCGCCGCAGGCTCTAAATAAAAAAATTACTATTATTATCTCTATACAGCGCCAGCATACCGCCCCAGGGCTTAACCGTCAGCACCATCTTAGACTCGACGCCTCGGTCTAGAGGCTTGCGATGCGCGGCACCAATATCATCCAACAAAAGACCAGCCTCGGTTTGCCTGCCTATCAGACTCACCTGTCAGATCCACCTGGCAGCTCCTCGGCAAGGGACGATTCCACCGGAGCAGATTTAAAGACAGCATAACCAACTTCTAGCGCCGTCAACTCAAGCTCAAACCTGAGTCGTCCCAACTAACACACTACCGGCTTTGCAAGGTAGGCACCCATCTATCAACGTAACTGAGCTGCCCTTTAGCCTCCTTAACCGGAGGACTTGTTAGCCTAATGCCTAAGCAAGGGCGGCTATAGAGCCGGCTTGTACTCAACTTGGCGCAGCACCCACGAACAGCCTGCTTAAATCCTATCTTTTTATCCAAAAGGAGACGGGATGATCAATCGGTAAATTGAGGTAAACTTCAACTGTTTAGCCCTCTACCTAGGGATTGCCCTACTCCCTGAGAAATGGAGTAAACTGACCAATTGTATTAAGCGACACCGTTTTGCGCCCGTTTAACCCCCATTGGGTCCTGGCTGCGTTTTTCTTTTCAAGGAGCCTCTAGCGAACTCATGACTGACCAATTGCCGGTATTAGTCGTTGATCTTGATGGCACCCTCCTTCGCACCGACCTGCTGCATGAAACGTTTTGGTCGGCTTTTTCTCGCGATTGGCTAACGCCAATAAAAGCGGCACGCGCCTTATGGTCTGGCAAACCGTCTCTAAAGTCTTATTTATATACGGTAGCAACTGTCGATATTACCTCTCTGCCTTATAACGACACCGTCATTAACTACATTCTTTCTCACCGAGAACGCGGCGGCCACACCGCTCTTGTTACAGCAAGTAATCATAAACTTGCGACGCAAGTCGGTGATCACCTAGATCTCTTTGATGAAACCCACGGCTCAGACGAGAAGGACAACCTAAAAGGTCAGCGCAAGGCTGACTTTTTAAGCCAACATTTTAGTGATCAAGGTTACATCTACCTCGGAGACGCAAAAGCAGACTTACCTGTGTGGCAATCAGCGACCAAAGCGGTAACCCTTGATGTTCAAGGAGCTTTGAAAAAAACAGTCGAGCAAATTAACCCAAATACTGAGCATTTAAGCTCGAATACGGCAACGCGCGATGACTACCTCAAGGCAATCCGTCCTCACCAATGGCTAAAAAACCTCCTGGTTTTTTTACCGATGCTCGCGGCTCATCAACTGGAATTACCAACATTGGTGAACAGTGTTCTGGCATTTTTAGCGTTCAGTTTTGTAGCCTCTAGTGTCTACATCGTGAACGACCTCCTAGATCTAAATGCCGACAGAGCGCACCCTAGAAAACGGACACGTGCCTTTGCCGCTGGAAATATTCCTCTACAACACGGCGCCTTCATGGCCGGCGGCCTTCTTGCAGTGGGCTTTGCAATCGCCTACTGGCTCCTACCCAGTTTTCTAGTTGGGTTACTCATCTATTATGCTCTGACTTCGGCTTATTCACTGGATCTTAAACGACGATCTGTGATCGACATCTGCACGCTTGCTGGCCTCTATACCCTTAGGATCATTGGTGGAGGCATTGCAACAGGGATCGAACTCTCATTTTGGCTACTCGCATTTTCGATATTCATCTTCTTGTCACTCGCGGCGGTCAAGCGGCAGGCTGAGTTGATTGATCTGAAGACTCGTGGTTTCCTCAATATCAAGGGGCGCGGCTACGGCGTAGACGATTTACCTCTGATAACTATGATTGCCCTGTGCTCTGGCTTAACCTCGGTTCTCATTATCGCGCTGTATGTCAACGCACCACAGGTCTCGGCGTTGTATCCAACAACAGCTCCACTCTGGGGTGTTTGCTGCGTCTTGTTGTATTGGCTGCTTCGCGTCATCTTTAAGACTCACCGCGGCGAGATGCATGATGATCCGATTTTGTTCGCTATCAAAGATCGAACAAGCCGGCTGTGTTTTGTGCTAATTGGGACTCTGATTATCATTGGGGCGATTCCATGACGCCCACTCAGCTGATTACCCGTTACAGTTTGTTTGCTCTTGCCGCCACGGTGATTAACCTCTGGGTTCAACGACTCGTGCTCCGTCTAGGGACAACGGATAGCTACTTTATCAGCGCGCTCTTCGCCGGGACCCTTGCAGGCCTCTTAATAAAATATCTGCTCGATAAGCACTGGATCTTCTACGACCGACGGGCGGGATTATGGGCGCAGGGAACACAATTTAGCCGTTATTCGATAATGGGGCTTGCCACCACAGCAATTTTTTGGGGCACCGAAACCTTATTTTGGGTCTTGTGGCATACCGAATCGATGCGTGAAGCGGGTGCAGTTATCGGGCTGGGGTTTGGGTACTTTGTTAAATTCAAACTCGATCGGAAGTTTGTGTTTACCGAATCTCCAACGAGCCCTTCCGCATGAAAATCTCTGGATGGGGCAAATATCCTTGTATCGACGCTGTAACGCGAGCGCCTAGATCTTTACCAGAGTTGATAGATTGCCTGCAACATAGGCATGCTATCGCGCGCGGTAATGGGCGCGCCTATGGTGATAGCGCAATCAGCGCAACCAATACCATTGAAATGAAACATTTTGACCGAATACACGCCTTTGACCCATCAACAGGGCAACTCATTGCGGAGGCGGGCGTGTTACTCGCGGATGTTCTAACAGCCTTTGGGCCTAAGGGCTGGTTCCCTCGCGTCACCCCTGGGACGAAATTCGTTACCCTAGGAGGTATGGTTGCTTCTGATGTCCATGGTAAAAATCACCATAAAGAAGGGAGTTTTAGCCGCTGCATTGATTGGCTGGAGGTAATCACGGGCACTGGGGAACTGGTTCGGTGCAGCCGAACTGAAAACTCAGCGCTATTTAATTGGACCGTCGGCGGTATGGGACTCACCGGAATCATCTTCAAAATTGCCTTTAGGCTTAGGCCAATTGAATCCTCCTGGATTAAGCAAACGACCCTCGTCGCTCAAAATCTTGAGCAAGCGTTCGAGGCCTTCGAGAGGTCAATGGATGCAACCTACTCTGTTGCCTGGATCGATTGTCTTGCGAAGGGCAAAAATCTAGGTCGGTCACTGGTTACCCTGGGCGAACATGCTGCTCCTCGGGATTTACCTAAACGCGCTAGACATTCGCCTTTGCAGTTTTTGAGGAAAACTCGATTGACCATACCCTTTGATTTCCCCTCTTTTGTCCTTAATAAGTATTTTGTTCAAGCCTTTAATGCGCTTTATTTTTGGCTAGGGGCGCTGAAGCCCCACACAGCCCTCGTAAACTGGGAAAGTTATTTTTATCCACTTGATCGTATACAGCATTGGAATAAAATCTACGGTCGCAAAGGCTTTGCGCAATTTCAATGTGTGATTCCTCTGGATAGAAGCCTTGAGGGCATGTCTGCACTGTTAAACGCCATATCAGAAAGTGGCTCAGGCTCATTTCTTGCTGTGCTAAAGCGTTTTGGTGAGCAATCTAAAGGCTTGTCATTCCCAATGTCTGGTTACACACTGGCCCTGGATTTTCCGATCTCAGATAAAACCCTTGCGCTAATGACCGACCTTGATGCCATTACTATGGCGCATGGTGGCCGTTTTTATTTGGCGAAGGATAGCCGTATGAGCGCTGAGACCTTCAACGCTACCGAACCTAGGAGAGAAGCCTTTCTGCAGTTTGTATCCGATACTGAGGGGGAGCGGATATTTTCCTCTGAGCAAGCCAAGAGACTGGGCTTGTGAAAAAAAATGTCATTCTTGTTCTTGGTGCAAAAAGTGATATTGGCCGAGCCATCGCTCATCGATTTGGGCAAGAGGGCTACGATATTTATCTTGCTGGAAGAGATGCAAAGACGCTTGCAGCGGATCAGACCGATTTAACCTTACGATATGGCGTAGCAGTCTCAATCTTTGAATTTGATGCTTTAGCACTTTCAACCCATGAGAATTTCGTATCCGATCTCCCTCAATTGCCTACCATCGCAGTTAGCACCATAGGCGCTATGGGAGATCAAGCTAAAAGCCAGCTAAGCGGTACTAACGCGGCTCTGGTTATGAGGTCAAACTATGAGGGTCCAGCAAGCATATTAGCCGTCCTTGCCAGTCACTTTGAATCAAGGGGCTTTGGAACCCTCATCGGAGTGAGTTCGGTGGCAGGAGAACGAGGTCGGGCTTCTAACTATGTCTACGGTTCAGCGAAAGCAGGGCTGACTGCTTTTCTTTCGGGTCTGAGAAATCGCTTCGCTTCAACATCTGTGCATGTGATCACCGTGTTGCCGGGCTTCGTGGATACGAAAATGACTGAGGGCCTTGATTTACCAGCCGGCCTCACAGCCATGCCCTCTGAAGTTGCTGATCGAATTTTTTTCGCAGTAAAGCATCAACGTAACGTCGTTTACGTAAAACCTATATGGTGGGCCATCATGATGGCAATCAAGCTTCTACCAGAATTTCTATTTAAGAGGACCCGCTTGTAAGTCCTTTCACGAACGATCATGCATCGACGTCAGATCTGCAGTGCAACATCACGCTGACCAGCCTCGCGGTAAATAATGCTCCAGGTGGGTCAGATCTTGATCTGCCGCTTCAAGTCGCGCAATCGTCTGCAAATGGACTTCATCAGGACCATCATAAATTCTAAATGCTCTAGCGCGGCTAAAGGCTCTAGCGGCCGGGGTATCGGACGTTACACCTTTTGCGCCAAACAGCTGAACTGCGCGATCTGCGATATCTTGATAAACCCTTGCTACTGCCACCTTAATCATCGAAATCTGTTTACGCGCAACTTTATTGCCTACCGTATCGAGCAGATGGGCTGCTCGCTGAACCAACAGTCGGCATTGGTCCAATTCAATCCGGGAAAGGCTGATCGCAGCTTGGGTTGCTCCATACTCATCGATACGTTTTCCAAACGTCGAGCGCGCCTGTGAGCGCTTAATCATAAGACTGATCAGCACCTCACACTCTCCGATGGCTCGCATACAATGATGCAGGCGTGCTGGTCCGAGTCTTGCCTGGCCCATAGCAAAGCCCGCACCTCGCTCGCCCAGTAATTGATCCACTGGAACTCTCACATCAGTGAACGTCAGCTCGGTATGGGTATTCGTCACTGAGGTGTGATCAAAGACCGGCAAATTACGAATCACCTCGACACCCGGTGCGTGCCTTGGCACCAAAACAAGCGACTGACGCTGAGATTTTGGCGCATCGGGATCAGTCACACCCACAGCAATGATCAGCTCGCAGCGCTCGTGACCCGCGTTAGAGGCAAACCATTTGCGTCCATTCAAAACAAAATATTCACCGTCACGTTCAATGCGAGTTTCAAGGTTGACCGGATCGCTGGACGCGACATCAGGCTCGGTCATCGCAAAGGCAGAACCCATTTCCCCCTCGAGCAATGGTTTAAGCCACTGTTGCTTTTGTTTCTCAGTTGCAAACAATTGCAAGAGCTCCATGTTGGGGACATCGGGCGCATGGCAGTTAAAAACTCTAGATGCCCACTCGAGCCGACCTAACACCTCAGCGACCCCGGTAAACTCAAGATTCGTGAGCCGCATCCCCGGCTCGTCATCTGTCAGCCGAGGCAACGCCATGTTCCAAAGCCCCAGCGCTTTGGCGCGATCCCGAAGTTCAACTTCTACTGGAGGTTGCGCAGAGCCATCGGCGGCTTCTTGCTGCCAGCGGCTGTTAGCAGGAAGCACATGCTTGGTAAAGAATTGCTCTACTTCCGCCCGAATAACCTGCGCTTTCTCTGGGAGTTCAAACATACCTTCTTCCTTTGTTACCTCATATATTTATTCCAACTGAGCCAGATCCTGCGAGTTGAGGATCCCCGAGCCAGCTCGTGTATACATAAGTGTCAGCGCATACCTTGTTCGAAGCTCGACCTCACAGCGGTTAGCGCATCTCAATTGCGCCACATGTTGAACGCTTGGTTTCTGCGCTTATCTAACATTCAACCTAAATACCGCGTCCGCAGATGCGTTAAAAATGCCTGTGGCGTCAACACCTCACCGGTTGCGGCTTTGAGCAATTGATCCACAGAAACAGAACTCCCAAGCCCGTGAACATGGGTTCTCAACCACCCTAACAACGAACTGAAATCTCCGCCCTGCAGTTGTTCGGGCAGACCCTGAATACTGCTTTTAGCCGCCGCGAATAATTGGGCTGCCATCATCGCGCCTAACGTATATGTAGGAAAGTAGCCAATCAACCCTGCAGGCCAATGCACATCTTGCATAACCCCATTTTCATAGTTGCCCTCGGTGGATAAACCCAGATAGTCAGTCATTTTTTTATTCCAAGCAGCTGGCAGGTCCTCAACCTCCAAAAGGCCCTCCAGCAGTGCCCTTTCTAACTCATAGCGCAAGATGACATGCAGAGGATAGGTCGCCTCGTCAGCATCTACTCGTATGAAGCCTCTCTGCACAGATGTTATATGACGATACACATTCTCATCAGACCAAGCCGGATCACCATCGGCGCCACCGAAGGCGGCACGCATCAAGGGCGCGACAAAAGTCACAAACTCACGAGATCGACAAGCCTGCATTTCCATCAGCAAAGACTGACTCTCATGGGTCCCCATTGACAGCGCCGCACTCACAGGCTGAGACAGCCAAGCACTGGGCCTACCTTGCTCGTACATTGCATGACCGGTTTCGTGGATCACCGCAAACAGCGAGGTCAAAAAATCCTTTGGGTCATAACGCGTTGTCAGCCGGACATCTTCCGGCACACCACCACAAAACGGGTGGTGGGAGGTATCCAGCCTGCCATGATCAAAATCAAAACCCATATGCCCCATCACTTTCAATCCGAGGTTTCGTTGAGCGTCAACATCAAAATCCTGCCCAAGTGGCAGCAGCGGGGGTGCCTCCGACTGGCGCTCAATAATGGCAGTTACTAAGCCCGGTAATTCTGCTTTTAGAGGCGCGAACAAAGCATCAATCCGCGCACTGCGGACCCCAGGTTCATACAAATCAAGCATCGCATCATAGGGCGATAACCCAGTGTTTTCCGCCCGAAGCAACGACTCACGCCGCGTCAGATCAACAACTTTTTTTAGGGCCGGTAACATGGCTTGCCAATCGTTCTTCGCACGACTGACGCGCCACTGTTGCTCTGATGCCATGACTGCCTCGGTCTGTTCTCGCACAAAGTCAGACGAAAGACACAAAGCGCGCCGGGTCCCTCTTTCGATCAGTCGGACATTGGCTCGTTGCCAAGACGTCAGTTCTAGCGGCTCGCAGGCGGCGATCCAAGACTGCACATCAGGTTCAACGGATAAGTCATGAAGCAAAACACTCAGCGTACCCATGGCTCGACTACGGGCGTGACCCCCGCCGCTCGGCATCATCGCCGACTCATCCCAATTCATCATTGCCGCTATGTGCTCCAGATCCGCAATTTTTTTAAAATGCACTTCTAGGGATTCATAAGCATTCACAGAACTTTCCTTACACTAGCCGTTAATTTTGAGCAGTTGTTGGTGCCGGGGGCATCACCTTTACGACCTAATTGGGCATAGTTCTCCCGCCAACGCCAACATCGCAACCGCTTTATTCGCTCTTTTCAAATTGTTTCAGGTCTAAGGCATGTTGATCAAAATCAATCCATCGGAGCAACACCAACATTAAACCCAGCATAAGGCCTAATAACGCCATCATCGCTGGGTAGGAGAGTATCCCGCTGAGCCCGGCAAACATCCCTGAGCCCATAGAATACGTCATGTTGGCAAGGGCCATATAAATCGCAAACTGAGAGGCTGCAACACTTGGTGCACAAAGCCGCATAAATAGCGCAATGATTGCTACCGTCACAACTTGGGTGGCAACCGCATTAACCATCAAGAAGGTTTCAAACCAATAGCCCAAGGCCCAAAAATCGACCGTCACAGCCATGAGCGCAAAAGAAAACACTCGAAATATGACAACCGCCTTAAGTACCCGAAGCGCCCCGACGCGATCAATCGCTGGACCAAAAATCACGCCCGCAACCGCTGCTATGATACCGGTTACCGCAACCCAATTCGCGAAGGTTAACTGATCCCAACCGAGAGATTGGATAGTGAGCAACGGGCTCATTGCAACCAGAAAGCCAGAGGCTACCCGGCTAAATGCTTCAGTCAGTATTAGCAACACGCTAGTTGGTAGAATCAAAGCTTTTAAAACGCGACTGATTAATTTCAACCAAGAAAGTTCGACGCGCGATGCAGCTTCAAGCCTACCGAGATCATCATCCCAAGGCCACAACCGCTCACCGGGTCGCTCTCTGAGTAGTAGAGGAACCAGCAATATAGCGCCCACCGCTAGGGCCGCAAGGACAGCTGCGAGCATCAATCCAGAGTCCATCAAGGCCCAGCTGGCAAAGGATCCTGCGACACTAATACCCGAAATTTGGCCACCATACATAAAGGCGTTGCCCTGCGCCCGCTCCTCCTCTTCCAAAATATCGATCGCCATTCCGTCAACTGCTACATCTTGCAAGGCGCCAAATACGTTGCTGATAAAACCCAAGCCAGCAAGCAACCAGTATTGTGACGTAGGATCAGGCGATAACAACGCTAATGCGATGAATGTCAGCAACAACCCCGTCTGGGCTCCTATCACCCACGGGCGACGTCGCCCCATGGGCGCAAAGGTAAATTTGTCCATCAAAGGTCCAGCCAGCAGCTTGAAACTCCAAGGGATAAATACAAAAGCGATAAAGCCACCGACCTCTGCCGCCGACATATCCAGCGAGGCCATATAGGCAGGAAGTGCAACCTGAAAAATACCGATGGGCAGCCCCTGTCCAGCATAAAGCACCGCCAAAGCGCCCAGTCGTAACCATTTTGAGTCTTTAAGGGACGGTAATTTGGCAGCAACAACAGTCATAGGTTTGAAACTCATTACATCTAATTGGTTAAGTTATTCACTATACCCCTCATGATGGCCGAATCTGACTTGGGTGCAACCGGATTTAGATCAAGGTGACCGATCAATCGGCAAGACTTGACCTCTTTGCCTTTAATTGAAAGCACTGACGCTACAAGCCTTTGAAAACTGCCCAACTGATCCTTCCCAGTTTTATAGGAACAAAGTTAAGGGGCTTTAATGACGCCATTGATCGGTATCCGAGCGAGATTGATCCTTTTGCCACCACCGCCATCAGTCATCGGAACGGAAGGCTCTTATCGGTCGCCACAGCAAACCAATCAAAGCCGTCGCTGCAATCGAGATGAATCCGCCCAACACCATCGTATTGCCGGCGCCGATCGCACCTGCCCAAAAACCAACCCAAATGGTGCCGACATTGTTGGCGGTTTGCGCCGCCAAAATCATCAGGGCAAACGCCCTTCCACGCATTTCATCAGGTGTCGTAAGCATAATTGTCGTTTGTCGAACTGCGACCGTGACTGCATCCGCCGCGCCTAAAAGCGCGATCATCAAGACTCCTAGCCACAGAGCATTTGCCAGACCAAATCCAAACAAAATAAATCCGTAGGCAAATGAAGCGTAAAGCACCAGCATGCCCTTGGCTTTAAAACCCACTAACGCCAGTGCGAGAAACGCGCCAGCGATTGCACCCAATGAATTGGCAGTCCCCAATAAACCGGTAACACCAGCCCCGCCGGCGAATAATCCTAGGGCGAGAACCGGTAATATTTCTCGATAAAAAGAGGCGGTGGTGATCCCAGCATCGAGCAAGAACAGACCAGGCAAAATCGGGTGCTTAGAGACATAACGAAACCCATCCACAGTTTGCTGAACTTGGGTTGGTTTTGAGTGATTCGTTTCTGATTCGACCTTGCCGGCGGCACGAATAAATAACGGCATGCATCCCGCACCTAATGCCAAACTACCGGCGAGCAAAAACACCGCCGTCGAATTCGCATTAAGCGCAACGGCAGCAAATAACAATGGGCCTAATATTGCCGCAGAGTTTGAAGACGCAGTGTCCGTCGATACCGCCAACATCAGGTCTTTTTTTGGAATAATGATCGGCAACAGTGCAGAACGAGCGGGACCTGCCAACATCTGCACACCCGCAAGAATCGCGATCCCCAAATACATGATCAAAGGTTGCAGCTCGCCTGACGCATTAAGCGCACCTAATCCGAGCAACGTGAGGCCGGTAACTCCGTGCGAGAAAGTCATCAACCGTTTTCTGTCCCACCGGTCTGCAAGCGTCCCTGCCCATAACGTCATCGGAATTTGCACCATCAATTGCACAACCCCAATGAACCCCACCCAGTAGGCCGAGCCCGTCTCATCCAGCAACCATTGGGCGGTGCCCAAAATCCTCATCCAAACCGCCATTGAGCCGAGCATCAGCGCACCCCAGAGCAGTCGGTAGTCACGGTACCAAAATGCGCTCCAAGGCCTGCGAGTTACCTGCGTCTCATTCATCTATCGATAGCCTTTTTAACCTGAGCTTTAAATCAACATCAGCTGCTGTAGATCGACATTTTACTGGCTCTCAGTAAATTACCAGGGGAAATTAAACCTGAGCATTACGCGACTGTACTATACCCAGGGTGCAGCCCGAGGCCGTATCCAGATATTCAAGAGATCCGGCCCAAACTAGAAGGTATACACTGCAGCCTGTTTAGCCTCGCGTTCGATATATTTCGCGGCTAACTTAGGCTACTTTCGTGATACGCCGCCCAGTCGCTTTGATCGACAAAACCCAGCGCCAAGCTGATAGTGTAAAAGCTGGTGACGGAGTAAGGAGCAATTGGATGCGATGTATGAATCATTGTCATTTCACCGCACAGCATTTTACTTGCCGTTTTGGTGACCTCTTGAAGCAACGCAAACTCTCGATAGTAGTCCTGTAGCGGGGTTTTCTTCAGCATCAATCGTTCAGCATTTTTTTCCAATAGCTGCTGGTCGACGGCATCCATAATCGCTGGCACAGAACCGGGCATCCGCTCATTAAGCTGCGCTACCAATAACGAATACTTGATTTCAAGAATCATGTCGCGACGATCTGCGTCCCGCCAATGATAGTCGGCAATCTCCGAGTCTAGATAAATCAGGGCTCGAGGCGCGGCCAACTGCTGGGCGACAAGCGGTGTAATCGCTGAGATGCCCGAAGGCGCTAGGGGATCTCCTTGGGTTAAAACTACCAATGGCTTGCCCGGTGGCTTAACGGCCCAGTGTTCAGATAACCGACGAGTAATTTGTGACGCAACCTGAGCTGGATCCCGGTGGTCATAGGCTCCCATGCCTTCGATCACCACTGGGTGAAAATCTGAGAGCCTCTCAATTGCCATTACTGCCCCACACCTACGCCCGGTTCCGGTCTGAACCTATGAGTTTACTGCACAATTGGGGCTAAACATCGGCTATACCTACGCAATACTGATAGATGAACCAAAACTGATTCGTCATTAATACACTCGAGCACCAAGTAGCATCTTCGGTACATCGCCATTCGTACGGTAAGAGAGATACAACAAATAGAGGGCAAGATAAGGTGCACCTAATAGGACACCTCCAATTCCGAGCACAAATCCAAGTGGCGAAAACTGATTCCTCCACACCAGCCAAAAGCCAGATAGCAAAAGAAAGGTGAAGAAGTCTAAATTGAATTGCCCCTGCCAATTCAATTGCCCAATCTCTCCGAAAAAATTTGGGAATAGACTCAGTAATCCGTAGTCCATCACCACAGGAAACGTGTAAACCCCTACGACAAAAATTATTGCCAAAAGAAACATTCTAAAAAACAACATAGATATCCTCATTCCCACTCAATAGTACCACTCTTAGAAAACCCTTTTATATCAGTGCTTTCAGGGCGATAAAATTTACTTAGTTGAAAGTTAGTTGCTGAGTTTTGCCCCTTTTCTCTTATTTTCAGCTGTTTTTGATTCAAATTAACTAAGATAGTTTAATAATTTAACTTAACTGTTTATGGAACTAATTTATTTCCTCAAGATTTCTCATATATTTTATTTCTTGAGGATCTAAATTTAATTTTTTAACTACTGGATGATTTTCATCAATCAATCTCCAAAAAGGAATTTCTTTCCCATGTTCTTCAATTGCTTTCCTGAGAAAGATTCCTGTCGAGACTGGACAAGAATTATCCGCATCCATTTCTTTTGCCAAATCTAATCTCATTTCTTTTGAAGTCTTTTGTGTACCTTCAGGAATTTTCTTAATGTATTCAGCTATTTTTTCTGGAGACGAAATAAGCATTTTCTGCCCAGCTTTTAAGTCTGAAAAGTTTTTTTCAAGAATTTTTACTATATTTCTAGACATTTTTTACCTTACTCCCACTCAATCGTTGCTGGCGGCTTGCTCGAAATATCATAAGTCACCCGGGAGATCCCACTGATTTCGTTAATGATCCTGCTAGAAACCCGCTCTAGAAAGTCATAGGGCAACCGCGCTGATCTGGCTGTCATAAAATCAATGGTTTCGACAGCCCGGAGGGCAATGACATACTCATAACGCCTTGCATCACCCACGACGCCAACTGATTTCACGGGCAGAAAGACCGCGAACGCTTGACTAACCTGATCGTACAGATCTGCCGCGCGCAATTCCTCGATATAAATTGCGTCCGCTCGACGCAGTAGCTCCGTGTACGCCGGCTTGACCTCCCCTAAGATTCGTACACCTAGGCCTGGGCCGGGAAACGGGTGTCTATAGACCATGGATTTTGACAGCCCAAGCACGAGCCCGATTTTACGGACCTCATCCTTAAAAAGCTCTCGCAAAGGTTCTACCAGCTTAAGCTTCATGTCCTCAGGTAAACCACCAACATTGTGGTGGGACTTGATCACATGCGCCTTACCCCCTTTGATGCCTGCTGATTCAATCACGTCGGGATAAATAGTGCCCTGAGCCAGGAAATCTGCATCTTCGATTTTTGCCGCCTCTTCATCAAAAACTTCGATAAAGGTGTTACCAATGATTTTACGCTTGGCTTCTGGTTCAGTAATGCCCTCAAGCTTGGTCATAAA